>Ga0315286_10004212_pt1 | contig 13758 bp, 7 predicted proteins | sample YL17G10_0_MG_FD_205038 | JGI IMG/M metagenome (GOLD analysis project Ga0315286, IMG submission 205038) | Sediment microbial communities from Yellowstone Lake, YNP, Wyoming, USA - YL17G10_0 | ecosystem: Environmental > Aquatic > Freshwater > Lake > Sediment | place: USA: Wyoming | collected... | reverse complement strand
ACAGCAGTGCATTCATTATTGCCTCTCCTATGAGGGTGAGCTTCAGCCCACCAAACAAGTTCCGGTGGGGCAAACCCCACCCTACAGCTTCTCAACCTTTGTCCTCATCGACCATGACTACCGAACCTGTCATGCCGACAATCCGCACGGTACGTCCTTTCTGTAGCGGGCCAGAGCCTTGCGCGCGGGCCGCGTAGGTGCGGTACTCGCCGCTGACGCTGACGCCGATCTCTCCGATCCCGTCCTTGTCAATCGGTACGGTGACGGTGCCCGTGCATCCGAGCAGAGCGTCCGAACCGATGACGGAGTTGGCCTGCTGCTCGACGAACAAGAGCATGATCCCGTACATCAGGGCCGCCAGAACGATTCCGGCGGCCACCCCGATGAGCGACGCGATGAGGTTGTCGGTGCCGTAGCATCGCGCGATGGCCCCCGCCGCCCCAAATCCCATGATGAACGTGAAGATGACCCTCGTCGAGAAGATGCCGATGACGCCGTGGACGTCCGGGCCCGCATCGTGGCTGAAATCATGGTCGAAGCCGTGCCCCACGTCGTGGTCGTGGCCGAACAGGAACGCCCCCGCTACCACGATGAACGCCGCCAGTGCTATCGCTGCAAAGATAACCATAGCAGTCTCCTTTATGGGTATAGACGCAGATGTCGTCCCGGACTTTTATTCCCATCGCCAAAAAATATAGCAGTTTGCGGAAAATCTGTCCATACTGAAAGAGATTCCCGATAAGGAATGATGGAGCCCGAATCATGGCCGTACTGAAATCGTTCGCCACCCCCATTGTCTGGGGCCTGCTGCTGCTGGTTTTAGGTCTGATCCTGACCCGCCAGGCCCGGAGGAAGCGTCTCTTCACGGTGGGCCGTTTCCTGTTGTTGATGGGCACGGTGCTGCTGTTCACTCTGAGTCTCAGTCCGGTGGCGAACTTGCTCACGTATCCGCTGGAATCCAAGTTCCGGCCGCCTCCCTCGGAAGTCGTGGATCAGCTCGACATTGTCGTGGTTTTGGGGGGCGGCATATACCCGTCGGGCGGCCTTCGGCAAGAGGCGGAGCTGGGCAGTGACACCTATCCCCGGTTCTACCACGGCGTGCAGACCTTCAAACAGAGCCATGCGAGTCTGCTGGCATTCTGCGGCGGCCCGGACTGGGAGGGAGGCGAGAGTGAGGCCGAGACGATGAAGGCCATGGCCCTGTCCCTGGGCATTCCCGAGGATCGAATTCTCGCAGAGACGTGGTCCCGTAACACGTTTGAGAACATCGCCAATCTGGCCCGCCTGCTGCCGGCTGGACAGAACCGACGCATCGGACTGGTGACTTCGGCCGTCCACATGCTGCGATCCCACGGGGTCTTTTGCAGGCAATTCCCGCGCGATACCATCGTGCCGATTCCGGTCTATTACATGTACGATCCGGCCCGCTGGAGTTGCGGGAGCTTCGTGCCCTCCGTCGGCAACCTGGACCAAAGCAGCATGGCCCTCCATGAATGGATCGGCCTCTTGTGGTATGCTCTGCGCGGGCGGTAGCGTCTGTAGAGGATCGAAACAAGGCTTGTGAGAATGGACAGACACTTCGCGGAGGGTTGAAATGGAGCCGATGAACCATCGAACGATGTTCTCCCGATTCGTTGCAGGTGTCGGCGCATCTGTGCTGCTTCTCACGGCGGTCCTGCCGGCGCAAGGCCCGTCCGTGGTGATCCAGGAGTTTATGGCCTCCAACCGTCACAGCCTGGTCGACGGCGACGGAAATGCCTCGGACTGGATCGAGCTCTACAACAGCGGCCCGGCGTCCGTTTCTCTGGGCGGCTGGTGCCTGACCGACGTGCAGAACAACCTGCGAAAATGGTCCTTCCCACTGGGGATCGTGCTGCCGGCCGGCAAATACCTGGTCGTCTTCGCTTCGGGACAAGCGGCCGGCAAGAGCATCCATGTCGATAGCAAGGGGTACCTCCACACCAACTTCTCCCTCGACAAAGAGGGAGAGTACCTGGCCCTGGTTGCCCCCGATGGCAAAGTCGCCCACCAGTACGCTCCCCGCTTTCCTCCTCAGCAGACCGACATTTCCTACGGATTGTGGCAGGGCGAGTTTCGCTACTTTGCGGTCCCGACGCCTGGACAGGCCAATGGGCCAGGGTTTCTCGGTCTCGTGGAGCCGACCGCGCACAGCCACGAGCGGGGATTCTACGACAAGCCGCTCGAATTGCGGATTTCCTGCGGCACGCCGGACGCTCTGATTCGATACACACTGGATGGGTCGGAGCCGACGGAACAGCGCAGCCTGGCGTACAATCCCGCCACACCGATTGCCATCACGACAACGACGCACGTCCGATCCGCCGCTTTCAAGACCGGCTGGAAACCCGCGAACGTCACGACGCACACCTACATCTTCGTTGACGATGTCGCCCGCCAATCGGCTCGTCCTCCCGGCTGGCCGACCGATTGGGGCTACGATTCCGAGGTCCGCGGCATCGTCGCGGCCGACTATGCGATGGATCCGCGCGTCGTCAACAGCACGCTGCCCGGATATTCCATCCGCGAGGCCCTGCTCGATATCCCCACGGTGTCGATCTCGATGCTCCCCGATGACTTCATCGGCAATGCCGCCGGCATCTGGACCCATCCTCTGAGCCGCTGGGAACGCAAATGTTCGGTCGAGTATCTCTTGCCCGACGGCGCCGAGGGCTTTCAGCACGACTGCAAGATCGAGGTGCACGGCAATTCCAGCCGCCGGCCCTGGCGGATGCAGAAACACTCGCTTCGGCTGACCTTCACCAGCCAGTACGGCCCGTCGAAGCTGCACTACCCGCTGTTTCCCGGGTCGGACATCGCCGAGTTCAACCAACTCATCCTCCGCGGCGGCTTCTGCGATTCCTGGGCCCTCGTCTCCTGGGACGCCGCGCGCTACCGTCCCAACGACGCCCAGTACATCCGCGACACTTGGATGAAGGAAAGCCTGCGCAGCATGGGTCAGCCCTCCAGTTACGGCGACTTCGTGCACCTCTATGTCAACGGCCTGTACTTCGGCCTCTACAATCTCAGCGAGCGCGTGGGCCAGGACTTCATGGCCGACCATCTCGGCGGCCGACCCGAGGATTGGGAAGTCAATGAGGATTTCGCGACGCCCGGCGCCCGCTGGAAGACCATGATGTCGATCAACCCCGCCACGCCCGCCGGGTATGTACAGATGCAGCAGTACCTCGACATGGAGGACTTCGCCGACTACATTCTCCTGCATCTCTATGCCGATGCGGAGGACTGGCCCCACCACAACGGGTATGCCGCCGCCAACGCCAAGAGCGGCGACGGAAGGTTCCGCTTCTTCGCCTGGGACCAGGAAATCGTTCTGGACTATCACGGCCGAGCCGCCACCCGCATCGACTCCCCGGGCGGGGCAGGCGATGTCTTCCAGAAGCTGCGGACCAGCGAGGAATTCCGCATGCTCTTCGCCGACCGGGTCTACAAGCATTGTTTCAATGACGGCGCCCTGAGCGCCGCCGTCGCGCAGGACCGCTACCGGAGCGTGGCGAGCTGGATCGACAAGGCCATCGTGGCGGAGTCCGCCCGCTGGGGCGACGTCAAGATGACCACCCCCTACGGCAGCACGCTCCAGCAGCCCAACCCGCTGACGGACATCAATCACATCCTGTACCCGCCCGTCCCGCACGGCCCCAACTACTACTTCACGCGGGAAGACTCCTGGGTCGTGGAGCGCGACAACGTGATCAATAACTACATCCCCGCCATCCACAATCTGTCCAACTCCTACGCCCTGATCCGGCTCCTGCGCACCAAGAGCCTCTATCCGGACCTCGATCCGCCCACGTTCTACAACAACGGTGTGCCTCAACACGGGGGCCCGGTCTCCGCCGGGGCCGTGCTGACTCTCGTCAACTCCAACGGGCGCGGCGTTATCTACTACACCCTGGACGGCAACGATCCACGGGGCCCCGCAGCCTCCTCCGTGCAGGACACGACGGGCGCCCTTGTCGCCGAACAGGCGGCAAAACGGGTCTTGGTCGCGACGCGGGAGATCGACCAGACCTGGAAAAGCCTCCTGTACGATGAGGCAAGATGGATCAGCGGCATCGGCGGGGTCGGATACGAAAGAAGCACAGGCTACGAGGCGTTCATCGACATGGACGTCGGGGCGTCGATGTACGGCATCACTGCCAGTTGCTGCATCCGCATCCCGTTCACCCTGGCCGCCAAGGACCTGCAGAACCTGACCAGCCTCATCCTGAAGATGCGGTACGACGACGGATTTGTCGCCTATCTCAACGATGCCGAGGTGGCCCGGGACATGTTCGTCGGGACCCCCCAATGGAATTCCGTCGCCAGCGGAAGTCACCCCGACGCCGAGGCGGTCAATCTCACGGAGTTCAACATCACGGCTCACGCCGGTCTGCTCCATCCGGGCGACAACATCTTGGCCATCCACGGCCTGAACGAGTCCCGGACCAGCTCCGATTTCCTCATCTCCGTGGAACTGGCCACGGCGCAGGGCGCTCCGGCAGGCAATCCGAGCCTCTCACACGACCCGGTCTCCTACACCGGCCCGATCCCCTTGACCCGGAGCACACGCATCAAAGCCCGTATCCTGGACAAGGGTCAATGGAGCGCGTTGCATGAGGCGATGTATGAAGTGCCAACGCGGAACTGAGTTCGATGTGAAGAAGTGGGCCGTGGGTGACGGCCGATAGATGGAGCTACACGAGGATCGTTATGAAAAGAACGGTTGTTGCCTGTCTGTTGGGGCTCGCAAGCTCAGTGTCGTACGCCGTTGCCGGTACGACCGGGCAGCCGACGGGCGGCATTGAGGTGAACTATGGCAATCTGGTCTCGCGGGCCGATCTTCACTACGGCAAACCCGTCGGCCGGAGTGAGGAAGGCATGCCGCTGGGCAATGGTCGGATGGGCAGTCTCGTTTGGACCGTGCCGAGCGCGTTGAGACTGCAGATCAATCGCGTCGATGTGTTCGCCACCAACTGCACGAGCAACGCTTTTCCCGAGCGTCATACCGACTATTGCGGCGGCTGTGCCTTTGTCGACCTTGAATTTGCCGGTTACGACGACGTTTTCACCAACGATCAGACATCGCAACATCTATCCTGCTACGATGGGCTGGTGACGGTGAAAGGCCGGGGCGTGGAAGTCCGGGCGATTGCCTGGCACGAGCGAGACATCATGGCATTCGAGGTCGTTGACTGGCGAAACAAACCCGATGCGATTCGCATCAACCTGAGAATGCTGCGTCCACCGATAGTCAAGACGTTGGGCCATACCGCCAAGTCGAGATTAGAAAACCGCGGCGAGCAGATCGTGTTGACGCAAGCGTTTGAAGAAGACGATTACTACTGCGGCTCGGCGGTGGCCGTGGGCGTCGTCGGCCGCAAGGCCAAGCTGCGCCAGGCACGAGATGATGAGACGAGTCTGGTCGTAGAGCCGGGCAGTGGCTCGTTCACAGTATTCATTTCGAGCGCCGCCAGCTTCGACAAGACCGAGAAAATTGCCGGTGCGGCGCTGTCGCAACTGGATGCAGCTATGGCCAAAGGTCTCGCGAGTCTGCTCGAATCGAACAAGGCCTGGTGGCACGATTTCTGGAGCAAGTCCTTCGTGTACCTGCATAGCACCGACGGCGTGGCCGATTCGATCGAGCAGAACTATACGTACTACCTGTACGTCATGGCGTCGAGTTCTCGCGGCAAGTACCCGGCCAAATTCAACGGCATGCTGTGGACGACGGGCGGCGACACCCGCAAGTGGGGCGGCCACTACTGGGGCGCCAACCAGAGCTGCCTCTACAACGCCCTGCTGCCCACCAATCGGCTGGAGCTGCTGGACCCGATGTTCGATATGTACAGCGGCATGAACGAGTCCTGTGCGCTGGCGGCCCGGCAACAATGGGGCAGCCAGGGGATCTTCATCCCGGAGACCGTCGCGTTCGACGGCTTGGCCAAGCTGCCCGACGACATCGCCGCCGAGATGCGCGACCTCTACTTGCTCAAGAAGCCCTGGGAGACCCGGTCGGAAAAGTTCCGCGAATATGCCGGGATGAAGACGCCGTTTTCCAGCCGCTGGAACTGGATCGGAAATGGAAAATGGGAGAACGGGCGGTGGGTTTGTACGGAGCGAGGCAGCGGCCCTTACGGCCCGGTCACTCACATCTTCTCCCGTGAGGCCAAGATCGCCTGCCTGTACTGGCTGCGGTACGAATACACGATGGACGCGGCATGGCTCCGCGACCGCGCGTACCCCATGCTCAAGGGCGTAGCGGAGTTCTATCGCCACTACCCCAACGTCGAGAAAGGCCCCGACGGCAAGTACCACATCCACCACGTGAACAGCAACGAGCCCGTCTGGGGCGGACAGGACACGGATGAAGAGCTCTCGTCCATGTACGGAATCCTTCCGGTCGTCATCAAGGCGTCTGAGATATTGAACGTCGATGCCGACCTGCGACCGGTGTGGCGGGAGTTCCTCAATCACCTCGCCCCCCTGCCCCAAAGCCGGGGTCCGTCCCCCACCTGGGTGAAGGCCCTGGACCCTGTGGCGAAGGGGAGTGCATCAGCGCTTCCGGACGGCAACACGATGCCAATGTGGGTTTTCGATCTGTGCACGCTCGAGAACGTCGATCCGGAAACGATGAAGATCGCCAACGCGACCTACGACGCCTATTTCCGCAACGGCGTCAATGCCAAGACGCGAGTCGGCGTCCTGTCCAAACTGGGCGTCACGGCGGCCATGATGAGCCGAGCGGACCATGTGCGATACCTGCTCCCCAATCAGATCAACTCTCAGGAGTCGGCGCCCCTGGCCAATCGCATGGACCTGCGCGAGGGCCAGCAGACGACGAGCGTCCAGCGATTGGGCCGTGCCGCCGATACGCTGCACAATGCGCTCTGCCAAAGCGTCCCCGCCGGACCGGGCAAGGCACCCGTCATTCGCGTCTTTCCCGCCTGGCCCAAGGAGTGGGATGCGGCCTTCGCGCTGCTGGCCCGGGGTGGATTCCTCGTCAGCTCGTCCATGACGGCCGGCAAGATCGAGTTCGTTGAGATCAAGTCCCAAGTCGGCGGCGAGTGCCGCCTCCGCAATCCCTGGCCGGACACAACTGTTGCCCTCTACCGCAACGGAACCAAGGCCGAGGACCTCTCCGGCTCACTGCTGGCCTTCCTGACGAGCAAGGGCGAGGTGGTCAATATCGTTCCCAAAGGCACGAAGCTGCCCCGGAAGGAGATTCTTGCCAAGTCCGCCTCCCCCCGTTATAGTTCTGCCCACGTACAAGTTCCTTGGTCTGATGACGGGGGTTTTCCGTGGGCAACGGCGCAGAGAAAATCATCTACTCGATGATGCGGGTGAGCAAAGCGTACCACAGCAAGGTGGTGCTGAAGGACATCTCTCTTTCCTATTTCTACGGGGCCAAGATCGGCGTCCTGGGCCTCAACGGCGCCGGCAAAAGCTCGCTGCTGCGGATCATGGCGGGGATGGACCAGGAATACAGCGGTGAAGCCGTGCTCTCACCGGGATACACGCTGGGTTTCCTGGAGCAGGAGCCCCGGCTCGATCTGGAGAAGACCGTCAAGACGATCGTGGAAGAGGGCTTACAGGCCGTGGTGAACCTCGTGCGGGAGTACAACGAGATCAGCGACAAGTTCGCCGAGCCGATGCCGGATGACCAGATGAACCAGCTCCTGGAGCGGCAGGGCCAACTGCAGGAGAAGATCGATCACCTGGACGCCTGGGACATCGAGTCGCGTCTGGAAATGGCGATGGATGCTCTGCGTTGTCCGCCGGGCGATACGCTTGTCCGCGTTCTCTCCGGCGGCGAGAAGCGGCGTGTGGCGCTATGCCGGCTCCTGCTACAGAAGCCCGACATCCTGCTCTTGGACGAGCCGACCAACCACTTGGACGCCGAGACGGTCGCCTGGCTGGAACACCATCTCCAGCAGTATCCGGGCACGGTGATCGCCGTCACGCACGACCGCTATTTTCTCGATAACGTCGCCGGCTGGATTCTGGAGCTGGATCGCGGGCTGGGCATCCCCTGGAAAGGGAACTACTCCTCCTGGCTCCAGCAAAAACAGATTCGCCTTCAACAGCAGGAGAAGACCCAGTCCGAGCGTCAAAAGACCCTCCAGCGGGAATTGGAGTGGATCCACATGTCGCCCAAGGGCCGGCAGGCGAAAGGCAAGGCCCGCATCAACGCCTACGAGGCACTCCTCAGCCAGGACAGTGAGCGGCAGGACCGGGACCTGGAAATCTATGTTCCGCCGGGGCCGCGCCTGGGCAACCTGGCGATCAAAGCCCAGAACGTTTCCAAAGCCTTCGGCGACCGGCTCCTTTTCGAGAATATGTCGTTCGACCTGCCCGCCGGCGGGATCGTCGGGATCATCGGCCCCAACGGCGCCGGCAAGACGACCCTGTTCAAGATGATCCTCGGCAAGGAGAAGGCGGATTCCGGCACGATCACCATCGGCGAGACCGTCCGTCTGGCTTACGTGGACCAGGACCGCGATACCCTCGACCCGGACAAGACCGTGTGGGAAGTGATCTCCGGCGGCCAGGACACGATCCGGCTGGGCAAGCTCGACGTGAACTCGCGCGCGTACGTCGCCCGGTTCAACCTCCTGGGCACGGACCAGCAGAAGAAGGTCACTGCCCTCTCCGGCGGCGAGCGCAACCGCGTCCATCTGGCCTGCCTGCTCAAGGAGGGCGCCAACGTCCTGCTGCTGGATGAGCCGACCAATGACCTGGACGTCAATACGATGCGGGCTCTGGAGGAGGCCCTGGAGGCGTTTGGAGGCTGTGCCGTGGTGGTCAGCCACGACCGGTGGTTTCTGGACCGCATCGCGACCCATATCCTCGCGTTTGAAGGCGACAGCACGGTCAAGTGGTTCGAAGGCAACTACTCCGACTACGAGGCGGACCGCAAGCGAAGGCTCGGAAAAGCCGCCGATGAGCCCCATCGGATCAAGTACAGACACCTGGTGCGAAAGTGAGACGGAAGAAGTGGGATTGTTGATCTGTGATTTTTGATTTATGAATCAACAATCAACCATCACACTTCACCCTTGCTGTGGTAACCTGAAGGAGAGAAATCATGTCACAGAGAACGGTTGTAGCCACCTGCCTCAGTCTGATGGCTCTTTCGTCGGTCAAGGCGCAGGAACAAAAAGCGACCGCAAGCGCCAAGAGCGATTCCTCGTACAAGCTCGTCTGGGCGGATGAGTTCGAGAACAAGGGCGCGCCGGACCCCAACAAATGGACCTACGAGAGAGGCTTCGTTCGCAACAAGGAGCTGCAGTGGTATCAGCCGGAGAATGCCCGATGCGAGAACGGCATGCTCCTCATCGAAGCGCGACGCGAACGCAAGCAGAACCCCGGATACAAACCCGGCGGCAACAATCGGACGGGGAGCCGGGAATACGCCGAGTACACCTCCGCGAGCGTGACCACCCGCGGTCTGCATAGTTGGATGTACGGCCGTTTCGAGATGCGGGGCAGGATCGACACGCGCGGCGGCCTGTGGCCCGCCTTCTGGATGCTGGGCGTCCAGGGTCGATGGCCCAAGGGCGGCGAGATCGACATCATGGAATACTACAAGGGCATCCTCCTGGCCAATGTCGCCTGGGGATCGAAGCAGCCGGGGACCGCCAAGTGGGACGATAGCAAGAAGCCTATCACCGAATTCGGCGACCCGGACTGGTCGAAGAAGTTCCACGTCTGGCGGATGGACTGGGACGACCAGAGCATCAAGCTCTACGTGGACGACACGCTCCTCAATTCCACCGACCTGAAGGACACGGTGAACGAAGACGCGGAGGCCAAGAACCCGTTCCACCAGCCGCACTACATGATCCTGAACCTCGCCATCGGCGGCACCTCCGGCGGCGACCCCTCCGGCACCGAGTTCCCCGCCAAGTTCGAGGTGGACTACGTGCGCGTCTATCAGAAGTAGCGGAGGCCGAGGCGGTGGGAGAAGCGCCCCGGCAGGCTCGCGGCGAGGGGACGCAGATGAGCCCTGCGGACACGTGACAACGAGACGCGGTGGCACGCGGACGTGTCTCAGAAGAAATCGGCGAAGTGGCCCTACAGGGATAGGTTCTTAGTTCTTGTCGGCCGCGTGCTCGGCCAGCCACAGATCGGTGAAGAGGCGGAGGTCGAGAATGTCCACCACGCCATCGTGGTTGAGGTCGCCCGGTGAGCCGCCCACCGGGACCGGCTTGTCCAGCGCCTCGACCAGGATCGTCAGATCGGCGTCATCCACGACGCCGTCGCCGTTGAGGTCACCCATGGGGATGCCGCGATAGAGGCGGATCTTGCCGTCGCCATAGCCGACGAGGAGATCCCAAGAGGCGTCCTTCGGGCCGAAGTGGCCGTCGCCGGTCCAATGGCAGACAAAGGGCCGTGAACGCTGGGCACCCGGCAGATCGATCGGCTTGCCGTCGGATTGGACGAGAGTGTACCCCGAGAATGCAGGAAGCGAATCCGTCCCGACGTTCCTATAAAACAGAATCTGGCCGTTGGTGTTGCCGGTAAGCAGGTCCTTCTTGCCGTCGCCATCCAAGTCCATCACGACGGGACTCGAACGTACACTCGGCACCACCAGATTATGTCCATTCTCCTGCGCCGCCACGCCGACCGGCACCGTCAGGGAGAATCGGGGCGGGACCGAGCCCCCGCAGCCGCAGTTCTCGAAGACATGAATCAGACCGTCCCAGCCTCCAACCACAACGTCCAGCATACCGTCGCTATTCCAGTCGACGACAATGGGTGTCGCCCGCAGGCCAACGTCGAGATCCGGGGCCGCGCTGGTGAGGCCCACCCTGAGGTTCTTGCCGGAATCGAACCATGGATCGTTGGCATCGTGGAGGTTCCTGTAAATTCTGACCGTGCCGTCCGACAGCCCGACCAGCAGATCCTTGCGGCCGTCCTCATCCCAATCGACCACGCGGGGGAAACAACCCATGCAGCCATCCGGTGTCAATGTCAAGTCCTGGCCCGGCGTCCGGACGCAGAAGTGGTCCTTGAAGCGGGGCTCCTGCTCCGTCCCGACGTTGAGGTAGACACGGACCTTGCCGGGTGCCACCGTACCGGTGACCCCGCCTTCTCCCACCACGAGGTCCTGCAGACCGTCGTTGTTCCAATCCACAAAGGACGGCACGGAGTAGCCGGGCACGACAATATCGTTGCCGTCGGCCTGGATGATTTCTTCGGGGACGAAGTTGAGCACCCTCTCCTCGGTAAACCCGGATGCCGAAAGAACGATAACGACAAGGAAAGCTGTGTACCGTGACGCGGAACGATTCATTTCGAACACCCTCCCATCCAGTCGTCGGACCTATCGCAGAAGTCCATCTGCAACACGAAAGCCCCCCCTTTGAAGAAGGCTTGCCGCACCACGCGCATCCTTTCACATCTCATCCTCCTTGAATCCTTTATTGTAGCATGGCAGAGGCAGGAATGTCAAGTAAAAAGGTGGGAACGGGGCTTATTAGCAGGAGAGTCCGCCCTTCGGCATCCGTGCGGCTCGAACCACCGGAGACGCCGGACGCACGATGGTCCGAAAATCGCTCGTAAAGCCTCGACGCAGGAGTGCCGATATGACATGGAAAGGAGAACGACAATGGCGAAGCCCGGATGCGCACCCAAGAAGCTGTTTGGCAGACAGACACGGTGGTTGGCGGCATCGACATTCCTGGCGGGAGCGATCGTGCCGCTGGCGTGTATGGATGCCCTTTCGGCGCTGTTGGCGACCTTGGAGAGCCGCACGGTGAGTGTCCCCTGCCAAGATCTGTGGGCTGTATCAGGACATGCGGACCCGAACGCGGAGGCTTTCAACCACTGGAACAAGGCCAACCCGCCGCAAGTCCCCGCCTCGTGCGCCAAGTGTCACAGCACGCCGGGATACATGGACTTCCTGGGCGCCGATGGCACGAACGCCGGCAAGGTGGACAATCCCGCACCGGCCGGCACGACGATCGAGTGCATGGCCTGCCATAACGATGCCGCCGCCGGATTGGACGGCGTGGTCATGCCCTCAGGTGCAGTGATCACGGGTCTTGGCAGTGAAGCGCGATGCATGCAATGCCACCAGGGTCTTGAGTCAACCGTTTCAGTGAACCAGTACCTCGCCAGCCGGAAGGTGACCGACGAGGACGCGGTCAACCCCTCTCTTGGCTTCAGGAATATCCATGATTTCCCGGCTGCCGCCACTGGGTTGGGCACTTTCGGCAAGGGCGGATACCAGTACGGGGGCAAGTCCTACGATGCCAGGTCCGCTCACGTCCAGGGCATCGACACGTGCATCGATTGCCACGACCCGCACAGCTTGAAGGTCCGCGTGGACGTGTGTGTCGTGTGCCATCCGGGCGTCCGGAAGGTCGAGGACCTGAGAAAGATCCGCATGGCCGGTTCCGCGCCCGATTATGATGGCGATGGTGACGTGCTGGAGGGCATTGACGGCGAGATCAAGGGTCTGCAGGCAATTCTGTACGATGGGATCCAGGCATACGCCGGCAACGCCGGTACGCCCGTCGCGTACACGGCAAATTCGCCTCCCTATTTCTTCGTCGATACCAACGCCAATGGCGCAGTCGATCCGACCGAGACGACTCCATACAACGCCTTTACGGCGCGCTTGCTCAAGGCGGCTTTCAACTACCAGTTTTCGGTGAAAGACCCGGGCGCCTTTGCCCACGGCGGAAAGTACATGATCCAGTTGCTCTTCGATTCCATCGAGGACCTGGATGCGGCCCTGGCCACGAACCTCACCCGAGACGATGTGGGTCACTTTGCGGGCTCCGGCAAGCCGTGGCGACACTGGGATCAAGACGGCAAAGTTCCCGGCGATTGCAGCAAGTGCCACTCCGCCACGGGTCTGCCGTTCTACCTTCGGGAAGGGCTCACCGCATCACAGCCGCTTTCCAACGGCATGCTGTGCACGACTTGCCACGACGCGATCCCGGCGTTCACCCGCTACGCGGTCAAGACCGTCCCGTTCCCCAGCGGCGCCAGCCTCGACACGGGCGATCCAAACAGCAATCTCTGCGTGAGCTGCCACCAAGGCCGCCAGTCCACGGTCAGTGTCAACGTCGCCATCGCGGGCCTGGACCTGGACGCCGTGTCTGCGCAATTGGGCTTCTTGAACATCCATGACTTCGCGGCCGGGGCCACGCTCTTCGGTACCCAAGCCCAAGGCGCGTATGAATACCCGGGCCAGGCGTACCAGGGACGCCTCCAGCATGTCAGCGGCTTCGGCGTCTGCACCGATTGTCACGGGACGCACTCTCTGGACGTGAAGGTGCACGCCTGTGGCGACCAGCTTTGCCACGGCTTCGACGTCTGTGCCGAATGCCACGAGGCCCAAGGCTTTCAGGCGAAGACGCAGGCCTGTGCCGGTGCGACCTGCCACGCCATCCCGAGCGTTCGGTACATTCGCAAGGACCGCCGGGACTTCGACGGCGACGGCAACGCCAACGAAGGCCTCGTCGGAGAGGTTGAGGGCCTCGCAGAAAGACTCTACGGCGCGATCCAGAACTACGCCGCGAGCGTGGTCAAGATCCCGATCGTCTACGATGGGCACTCTGATCCGTACTTCTTCGCGGACACGAACGGTAACGGCGTAGTGGACAAGGGCGATGGCGCGTACACGAGCTGGACGCCACGGCTGCTTCGCGCCGCCTACAACTACCAGTACGCTCGGAAAGACCCGGGCGCCTTTGCTCACAACGGCAAGTACATAATTCAGGT
>Ga0315286_10004211_pt1 | contig 13759 bp, 5 predicted proteins | sample YL17G10_0_MG_FD_205038 | JGI IMG/M metagenome (GOLD analysis project Ga0315286, IMG submission 205038) | Sediment microbial communities from Yellowstone Lake, YNP, Wyoming, USA - YL17G10_0 | ecosystem: Environmental > Aquatic > Freshwater > Lake > Sediment | place: USA: Wyoming | collected... | reverse complement strand
CAAGCGCCGCTGCCGTGGTGACGCTGAGGTCGCCGCCGTCGGTCTGGGCCCAGGTCCAGGCGGAGAAGCTTCCCGATTCGAACCCGTCCGAGAAAAGTGGATCGTTCTTAGGTGGCCAGGGTGGAGGCGTGGGGGCGCCCGGGTCGGGGCCGATGTACGTGGTCCGTCGGGACTCGAAGCAGTCGAAGTACTCCGTGCCTCTCGTGCCGTTGTCGACGCCAGCCACACCCCCAAGCCGCGCCAGATCGACTCGCCGGGTGTCGTTGTCGATGTTGGTGAAGGTGGCGATCTGGGTGCCGTCGACCCACAGTGTGAGCACTCCGTTATTGGCTCCGGCTGCCGTGGCCGCCTGCCAGTTGAACTCCAGGGCGTGCGGCCCGTCGGTGATGGCCACCCACGCGGAGCTGCTCCAGCCGGTGGAATCGTTGACGACTTCAGCCCGGACCTGGTAATCGCCGTAGTTGTAGCGCAACTCGATGCGGGCGACGACGACGCCGTCTCGGTTCAGTGCATAGAACAGGTAGTGCGCGTCGCCGCCGTTCATGGCCACGCTGTTGGGGTCGAAATGGAACCGGGCGCGATAGCGGTTGTCCTCGAAGGGAGTCCAGTCGGTCGCGTAGATGCTGTTGTTGTCGTCGAGCACTGCCTGCATGCCGTATGTGCCGGCGATGGCGGCCGCGGTAGTCACGGTCAGATCGCCCCCGTCCGTCGCTGTCGCGGACCAGGCCGAGAAGCTGCCCGACTCGAATCCATCGGCGAAGACGTTTTCGGGTGGAGTGGGCGGGGGTGGCGGTGTGGGAGCGGAGGGATCGGCACCGATGTAGTTCAGTCGGTGCGACTCGAAGAGATCGAAGTAGTATGTCCCGCGCGTGCCGCTGTCGATGCCGGACACCGCGCCGAAGTGGACCGTCTCCACCCTGCGGGTGTCGTTGTCGATGTTGGTGAAAGTTCCCGTCTGGGTGCCGTCGATCCACAGTGTGAGCACTCCGTTGTTGGCTCCGGCTGCCGTGGCCGCCTGCCAGTTGAACTCGATGTAGTGCATCTGGTCGCGGATCGTGTACCAGCTGGTGCTGGTCCATGTGGTCGCGTCGTTCACCGCCTCGGCCCGAACCTGATAGTCCCCCTCATAGGACCGTAGCTCAAGGCGGGCCACAACGGTCGAGCTCGCGTTGAGGGCCTGCAGCAGGTAGTGAGCCTCCCCGTTGAGCATGCTGATCGAGTTGGGGTCGAAGTAGAAGCGCGCCCGGTACTGCGACTCCGCCTGAGGGGTCCAGTCGGACACGTAGATGCTGTTGTTGTCGTCGACGACCGCCTGCATGCCATAGGTGCCGGCGATTGCGGGCGGCGTGGTGACGCTCAGGTCGCCCCCGTCCGTCCTGGCTGCGGACCAGGCGGACAGATCGCCCGACTCGAACCCGTCGGCGAAGATGACATCCGTTGGGGTTGTGTCGGGCTGCAGGACGGTCTCGGTCACGCTGGTGCGATTGCCTACGTTGTCGTAGCCATACGAGAACGAGGACAGCGTGGTGGGGCCGTTGACATGCGCCAGCGACGTCAGCCGGTTGGCGTCGTCGAAGGTGTAGGTCGAGACCACCCCGTTGGGGAAACTTGTGGTTGCGGACCGGGAGCCACGGTCGTAGGTGTAGGTTGTGATCAGGCTGTCCCAGTCAGTCACGAGGTGTAGCCGGCCGGCGAGGTCGTAGGTGTAGGCGACCTGACGGGTGTCCGGATAGGTGAGGACAGTGCGTAGACCGGCAGCGTTGTAGGCGTAGGTGACGACCGCGCTGTAGGGATCGGTGACAGCGGTCGCGCGGTTGAGATCGTCGTAGTTCCAGGTGGTCATTCCCTGGCCGTCGACCATCGTGTGGCGGTTCCCGGAATCGTCGTAGGTGTAGGTGACATCGGCATCCGGAGATGGGTAGTTGATGAAGGTCAACCGGTTCAGACCGTCGTAGGTGAAGGTGGTGGTGTGGCCGTTGGCGTCCAGGAGTGAGACGCGATTCCTGGCCCCGTCGTACCCGTAGGTCGTCGTATGGCTGAGGGCGTCGGATTCGGTCGCCAGGCGGCCGAGGTCATCATAGGTGAAGGTGGTGGCGTGGGATCGTGCGTCGGTGATCGTGCGCCGGTTACCCCTGCCATCATAGCCGTACTCGGTGCGTACGTTCGTCTGGGCGTCGGCTGGCTGCCCGGACTTGTAGTTCTCCACGACGGCGGTCAGCCGCCCCAGGGCGTCGTACTCGAACCGAGTCACGATATTCCGGGCGTCCGTGCTTGAGGTCCGGTTGCCGACAACGTCGTAACTGAAGCTGGTCATGTGGCTGAGGGGATCGGTCTCGCTCGTGAGGCGATAGACCGCATCGTAGGCGTACGTGGTCGCCTTTCCGTTGGGGTCGGTGACGGTCTTGCGATTTCCGGCGTCGTCGTACGTCGCCAGGGTGATGATGTCCCGGTCGGTGTCCGGGCTGGGGGTGTAGCTTCCGCAAGGGCTGGTCACCGATGGGTTCTCGATGCTCTTGACGACGCGCTGCTGTCCATCGTAGCAGGTATGAGTGACCCCTCCGATCGGGTCCACCGTCCGGATGACGCTCCCGGCCCCGTTGTACTGCGTCTCGGATGTGACGTTGCGGTCGGGGTATGTCGGATTGAAGGCCGGCGGCGTTGGGTTCGAGACGTCCTGGCCGATCAGGTTCTGGGTGACGTGGCGAACGCGGTGGACCGCGTCATAGTAGCTGCGGGTGATAGTGCCGGCATTGTCGATCGTGGCAATCGCGTTGCCGCTGGCATCGTAAATCGTTTCCGTGCGGACGTTCTGGTCCGGATAGGTCGGGTTGTACGCCGGCGGCGTGGGCACGGAGATGGCCTGCCCCGTAAGGTTCCGCACGACATATCGAGCACGTCCAAGGCCGTCATAGTAGGTTCGGGTAATCCGCTCAAGGGTGTCGATTGTGGCTATGGCCTGGCCGGCGTCGTCGTAGACGGTCTGTGTCCGGACATTCTCGTCCGGGTAGGCAGGGTTGTACACGGGGGGCGTCGTGACATAGATGCCCTGGCCCTGCAGGTTCTGGACGACATACTCGGGGCGGTTGGCCACGTCATAGTACGTTCGGGTGACAACCCCCAGGGTGTCCACGACGGCGATCTGGTTTCCGGCCTCGTCGTAGTAGTAGTCCGTGATCACGTTCCGGTATGGATATGTCGGATTGAAGACCGGGGGCGTCCCGATCTCGATGCCCTGGCCGTACAGATTCTGGACCGCGGTGATCGGCCGGCTCAGCGCATCGTAGTAGGTCCGGGTGATCACGCCAGCGGGGTTGATCGTGGCTATAGCATTGCCGCTGGCGTCATACACCGTGTCGGTGCGGAGATTCTGGTCCGGGGTCGAGGGGTTTCGGCTGGGAGGCGTGGGGTTGTCAACAGCCTGACCGGTGAGGTTCTGGACCACCGAGAAGGGCCGGCTATTGGCGTCGTAGTACGTTCGGGTGATGTGGCCGGCATTGTCCCGGATGGCGATCGCATTCCCAGCAGCATCATAGAAGAACTGGGTCCTCGTATTCCGATCGGGGAATGCGGGGTCGTAGGCTGGAGGAGTCGAGACCCCGATCCCCTGACCCAGCAGGTTGACGACCACGTACTCCGGCCGGTTGAGCGCGTCGTAGTACGTTCGGGTGATGACGCCCAAGGTATCGACTGTCGCGATGGCATTTCCCTGGTTGTCATAGACCGTCTGGGTCCGCAGGTTACGGTCGGGGTATGCCGGGTCGTAGGCCGGGGGAGTCGGGATCTCGATGCCCTGCCCAACCAGGTTGACAACAACGTATTCGGGCCGGAGGTCGGCGTCGTAGTAGGCGCGGGTGATGCTTCCGGACGGGTCGATCGTGGCGATGACGTTCCCGCTCTCGTCGTAGACCGTGGTTGTCACGCGGTCCTTGTCGGGATCGGGGCTCGGGATGTAGCTGGCGGCATTGCAGGGGCCCGTCTGCGGCGTCCCGCCGTCGCCGGTGGCGTTGGCGACCGTACGCACCACGCGACCGGCGGCGTCGTAACAGGTCCAGGTCGCATGCCCGAGCGCGTCGGTTGTCCTTTGCAGGCGGCCGAGGGCATCGTAGGCGTAGGAGGTCGTGTGCCCAAGAGCATCGGTGGATGACATCCTTTGGCCGAAGGCGTTGTAGACGAATGTCGTCGTGTGCCCGAGCGCGTCCGTGATGGTTCTCAACAGCCCCGGCGGCTGGGGGGCGTGTGCAGCGGTGGTGTACGTGAAGGTCGTCGTATTCGACAGAGCATCCTCGACTTCCAGGAGCAGTGTTCGGCGGGCGGGATCGGGATCCGAGATGTTGTAGACGTAGGTCGTCAGGTAGTCCCGGGGATCGGCGACCGAGGTCAGGTTGTGGTAGGCGTCGTAGGTGAGGTCTGTCTGGTTGTCCTCGGCGTCCGTCAGGCGCAGAAGATCGGCGCCATCCGGACTCCATAGCATCCGCACGGCGTTTCCGCTTTCGTCGGCGACTACGCTGGGCCGGAAGTTGGCGTCGTAGGACCTGCCTTCGGTACCGCCGGCGTCATCGGTTCGCTCCACCAGAGTTCTGCGGGCATCGTACGCGTCCGTCAGCTGGTTGCCAAGGGAGTCCGTGACATTGGCCGTGCCGTCCGCGTTGTACGTCACCTCCAGTATCAGGGTGCCGGAGGGATCGAACTGGCGGTAGGCTCGCCCCTGGACGTCGTACTCGGTGTGGAGAACCTCCGCCCCGGCGCCGTCTTCGACGATGCGCAGCCGGTGGGCGCTGTCGTAGGTCAGGATCCAGGTGTTGTCGAGGCCGTCGACGAAGGTGGTCAGGTCCCCCGAGGCGTCATAGCTGAATGTCACATCCCGGCCGCCCTGGTCGGACACAGTCTGGATGCGCCCCTGGCCGTCATAGCTGAAGTCCAGATAGCGCTGTCCCGTATCGTCGGTCACTCGATCCAGGCGCCCAGCAGCGTAGGTGTAGGTCCAAGCGTGTGCCTGGGGATCCTCCCTACGCAGGATGAGACCGTCCTCGTCGAAGACAAGCGTCTCCTGGGAAGGTGCCCGGATGGTGAACCGAACTGGCGGGCCTGGATCGCGTGTCAGCGTACTCAGCACCCCCGCCGTTGGCGTGTAGGTCCCATCCCCATTGTCGAGGAAGCGGAAGAGATTGGTCGAATCCGCCTTCAGGAGGACAACGCCTGGCTCGCCTCCGGGATCGTCCGAGAAGATCAGCCGAACGTCATGATTGTGGGTCCAACCGTACCCGAGGAGCGCGGCGAAACGGTCGGTAGACACGGACGAGTATGTGCGCACGAAGGCGAGGCCGCCCGCCGAGGTCGGCACGGACAGGTCGATCAGGGAGTAGTCGAAGGCTCCGGTGCGAGTGTTGATTGGGTCGCCCTGGCGACCTTGTGTTGAGGCTTGGCCTTGTTCCCACGGACATGGCCCGGCCCCGTTCTCGGGATCACAGAAGGATGTGGTCGACAGATCGTACACGATCGTGTTGTAGGCAGCGAGTGAGATCCTGACGGCGTAGCCGTCCTGGGTTCCTCCCAAGGTCCTGTCGAAGGCATTGCTCGTTGTGGGAAAGTCCGCCGAGCGTGTCTTGCCGGCGACGTACGCGGTCCAGATGGCATCAACCGCTACGTCGAAAGCCGAATCATAGCTCGTTCCCCCAAGACAGGTGGAGTACAAGGCCCCGCTCCCGTCGGCTGCCAACTTCGTGAGGTACCCATCTTCGAGGCCATTCTGCGTGGGGTCATAGGCATTGGGAGTGGTCGGAAAGTCCCGGGAATGGGTGCCTCCAGCCACATAGATGGAGCCATCCGAATCAGTTGCGATGGCCCAGCCAGAGTCACCGTCAGACCCGCCGAGATAGGTCGAGAAAATCAGAGCACTCCCGTTGGCGCTGAGCTTCGTGACATACGCGTCGCTCCCTCCCCCCAGGGAGTTGTCCATGGCATTCCACATGGGGAAATCCGAAGAGCCGGTCCCGCCGGTGACGACAGCAAAGCCGCTGGCATCGACGGCGATGTCACACTCCGAGAAGTCTCCGGCCAATTCGCAGTCCGTGCCACTACCTCCTAAGTAGGTTGAGTACACAAGGTCGCTGCCGTCCTGGTCCAGCTTGGTCACGTAGGAATCCCAGCCGCCGTTCGCGCTCTGGTCGTAGGAACCCGTCGTAGTGGGGAAGTCCGTCGAGAAGGTCTGGCCCGTCACGTAGGCGAAACCGTTGAGGACAGCAATGCCGTGACCTTGATCTGCACCTGAACCCCCGAGGAGGGTTGAGTAGACGAGCGAGCTCTGCCCGGAGGCATTCGGGTTGAACTCGACGACAAAGGCATCCTGGACTCCATTCCTCGTACGATCCCATGCCCATGTGCTTGTCGGGAAGTCGGAAGAATCTGTCATTCCTGTTACATACACGGCAGAGCTGGTCTCCAGCGCAACAGAGTGAGGTATCTCTGTCGCGCCCCCGCCGAAGAACGTGCTGTAGGCGAGCGCCGTCCCGGAGGGAGTGAGCTTCGTTAGGAAACCATCGGTTCCGTTCCGGGTGAGGTCGTAGCCGCCTGCTGTCGTTGGGTAGTCAGAAGACATCGTGGCACCGGTGATGTACGCGGCGCCCGTGGAGTCAACAGCGATGGCGCAATCCCAATGGCAGTCAGTACTGCTGCCCCCGATGAACGTCGAGTAGACTTGTTCGCTCCCATCAGCACTCATCTTGGTGACGAAAACGTCTGCTGTTCCCCCGCCGTAGGAGGTGTCGAAAGAACCCGGCGTGACCGGGAAGTCCGTCGAAGGAGTCGTCCCCACGATGTAAATCGAACCCAGAGCGTCGACAGCATTGCCGAGAGCGTTGTCCTCGCCACTGCCGCCCAGGTAGGTCGAGTAGACAAGGTCGTCGATAGCCAGGACCGGGGCTGCGAATGCAGCAGGTTCGTCCGCACTCCGAAGCGCGGCTGCCGGGGCTGCCAATCCCCGACCGCCTGCAGGTGGTTGCGGCTCGAATGCAAGCGGCGTGGGGATGGCCTCGGGGGTGTCGGTCAGGGAGGGCTCCGGGGATGGGGTCGCCGTATCGGATGGAGTGGCCTCTGGCGAGGGCGTGGCAGTTGGTTCCTCTGTGGGTGGTAGTGTGACTGTCTCCGTCGCAGTTGGTTCCTCTGTGGGTGTCAAGGTGACTGTTTCCGTCGCGGTAGCGGTGGGTTCTATGGTGGCTGTCGCCGTTGGTTCCTCCACGGCAGAAAGCAGGATGAGCTCCCGATCGGTGACTATGGGCTCGAGAGATCGGCCCTCAAGAGTCATTCCTTCTGGCAAGACGATTGCGGGAACCGGAAAGCCCAGATCACCCACTTCAGTGGAGATGACCAGAATCCCCTGCTCAGCAAGGGATAACCGGCCATGACCCTCGATGTGAAGCCGAATCCCGCGGCGGGCGGCGCCGCGTAAGTCGTCCTCAAACTGGACTGCATCGCGGACGACCAGGCGCCAGTCCCAGACCCCTCCAGTGCTCTCGATCTCCAAGTCCACGCCTGGGTAGAGGTCCACATACCGTACACCGGACCAGACCGGGACATCGGGGTACCATTGTTCAGGGTCGTTTCCGAGAAAGTACGAGATCGTCGTGTCGATCGGCCCGAATGGCACGATCTCTGGGTGGGGATTCGCCCCCACGAAGTCGAGCTTGAGGTGGACGCCCCTTCGGGAACTATCTGCCGAAGGAGTGGAGATCTGATCCGTTGGCGCGGCTGGGGTCGGCACTGGCGAGTCGGCTGATGCCTCCTGTTGTGCCCTCAGGGGTTCGAAGAGGGTAAACCACAGAGCATCGTCTGCGAGGTGCCCGAAGGCGCGCCCACCGCGCACTTCGAACCGCGAACGAGAGTCGAATTGGCCCACGTTCTCGATGAAGAGGAGGGGCGCGGCCCTCTGCTGGATACCCAGAGGGAGGGGAGAGGAGGAGGGAGCGGGTGTGCCGGTGCTGGGAATGGGTGTTCCCGTTTCTGCCGCCGCAAGGGTCTGCGTCTCTGCGGTGGGCGAGACAGTAGCTTCTATCGTCTCGCTGGGAGTCGCAGGCGTCTCTGTCGGAGTCTCTTCCTGACCGTGTTGGCCGTACCGGGCAGCTGGTCTGGCGAACACGGGCCGCACGAAGGGATCCACCGGCGCCGTCTCCGCTTGGGCGCGCATCGGTTGCCCTTCGTCGGCCGAAGGTGCCCAGGAATGGGGCGAGGGTACTGCGAAGTTCGGTGCTGCCAGAGACAGAACGACCAGGGCGTGAAAAACCCTGGTCGTTGCCGCACGAAGCCCTGCACCGGGCTTGGGCAAGGTTCGGCGAGAAGCGCCTACTACATCGAGACCGTACTCATGGTGAGACATAGTGCCCCCTATTTGAATGTCCAGAACGAGGCTGGTAGAGCGCCCCCCCAAAGAGGAAATCGCCCGACTCGGGGACCCGGGCGGCCGACTGCCAGATCTCGGTTTGCCCCCTGAGCCGCAGTCTTCGGAGTCTGCATTCAGCCTACACCTGTCCGCGGACTCTGTCAATTACCACGTGGCTTTGAGACACCCGGCCCGCGAGATGTAGCCGGTGTGACAGGAAATCGGCCCGGATGCGAAGGGGCGTTTCTGGTACGCGAGCATGCCCGTGAGCGAGGCTCACCCATTTCGGGCATAGCCGGTCGGGAATCAGCTTCGGCGTCCATCGATCAGCGCGCTGCATCCGCTGGCATTCGACAGCGGTCGTCCGAAACAGCTGGCTCACCTGGGATTGCCGTGCACACCCTTCTCGGGAACTCAGGGGGCATGCTGCGCGACTTGGCACTCCTCGCCAGTATGAACAAGCATCCAACACCGCCTCAGGGAGCGATGACTGCCTACTACGGCGAAGGGCAGACCGCATTACAGAGGCCGGCGTCCCCTGGGCCAGTGAACAGAAGCAGACCCTCAGCGCCTTCGCTTCCCAATGACGACCCTCCAGTTGAGGGCACATTGGGGGACATCAGGGAAAGCACGCTTGACGAGTTGCGAGACGAGTCGGGGAAGCAGGGTCGCAATCCGTCGTTCGCCAGGCATTGCGCGATGCTGCCTGGCATTGACTCGAAAGGCGACGGTAGGAGTCAAACCCACGATCGGGGTTTTTGCAGACCCTTGCCCGTGGGTCCATGGGGGGTTCCAGATATGCGTGACCACTTGAGACCGGCCAGCTCTTTGAATCTTCTCCTCCCACTCGATTGTCTCTGCCACGTTCGGCTCGGGCGCGTAGACGTCTTTCGTCGTCTGTGCCCGGGCATGCCCCAGTACCGCCTGCACTTGGTCGATCGACGCACCAAGGTCGATGGGGCGTTGCGCGTGCCTGTGCCGGAAGGCGTGGGTCGAGACGAACTGATCCCGGTTGGGACATAGCCCGCTGCCCTGGCCAGATCGACCACGATCCGCCTAACCGCCTAGCGCCGAGGGCCGCGCTGTATCCGCGGCGCCGACGACGGCAGGCCTCTGGGGAGAGTCTTCACTTCCTGGGCCCGGCTCCGGTACGACCATGCTGGATGAACAGCCAGGAAGAAGTGTCATTCCTCTCCCTCAGATAGGCCTCTATCGCGGCTTAGACATCCTTGCCGAAAACCACGTGGGCCGCGAAGGCTATCTCAGCCATCTCGATCCGCAGATGGCTGTCGACTGGTCCGCTAGCTTAGGATCTGCCCTGGTGAGCCTACAGACATCGCCTGCACGCAGAGCGGTTGCCCGCAGATTGTGCACCAGCGCCTGAGCCCGTAGGGTCTCAAGCTTAGCCTTGCGCCTCGCGCGCGGATCCGGGATGTCTTCCTCGGTGGGGAGGGGTAGGGCGGTTGGAGCCGCAAGCATGCCGTCACCGAAGTCGGTAGGGACGGCACCGCTGCGCGTCTGGAGCCCCCAGCGTTCATCGACGCCGGATCCCACGCGAGGTGCGCTCAGGGCCGTTGTCTCTCGCTCCAACCTAAGTCGTCGGCTGATGCCTCTGATCGACATGCCGTCCACACGGTGCAATCGTCGAGTTTCGGCCGATTGATCCACGCTGATCATCCTTCCGGCCTCCGCGAAGCCCATGGCTGCTGCTCGGCTGGAGGCTCATGATAGCCGGCCGGAGTGGCCTATTATTGAACAGTTGCTGACACAGGCGTTGGCCTATTGGAGATAGTTCTTCGGCGCCAGGATGTGCGCCTTGGTTCTGTTGGGAGCCGGAATGCGCCACGCATGGGGAGCGCGGTCGGGTTCGAAGAGGCTGAGCTGGAAGGCGGTGCAGTCGTGCTCCTTGACACGGTCGCCGAATAGAAGCCTGCCGTGGGTGTGGTAGTACCAAAGAGGGACGCAGGGTGCATGGCGATCGAGCTGCTACGCTCCGCTTCTCGTGATGAATAGGGCCATCACGAAGAGCCCGGGCAGGCCGATGGTCTCATGGTTTGGGCTGCGGGGGATGGGGCTCAGCGCAGGGAGGGAAGAGCGAGCTCCCGGTCAAACTGTCAGTCATGGCGAGCTTGCAGGACCGCCAGAGGTAGCCCCATGCGCATAGCCATGTACTCCTTTGAGGAACGGGAATGAGGTCGTTTGGCTGCGGCACATCGTGGCTATACGCAATAGGGTTGAGCGCTAGCGAGTGGATATGCGTGGTGACCGGAGATCGGTGTGGGATGGCTCAGGCGGGATGAGACGGGATCGGCACCGCCAAGGGGCACTGGGTGGCGGGTGGCCATGACGCGGTGTGCGGGGCTGGGGTGGGTGGCAGATGACCTTGAAGGTGCAAACTGTCGGGCGAGACGGAAGGCCGCTGGAGGGTTGAGAAGCTGCGTATTGGGCAGAGAACCGGAGGAAGGTGAGTGCGGTGGCCGGCAGTGGGAAGTATTGCGCGCCGGAATGGAGCGTGTACTCGCCATGGCGAATGCTACAGTGCTGAAGAAGGGGGATATCTGATGGATGATGGATAGGCTGTTGACCGGCCGCTCCGGGCTCTTGCACGGCGACATCATGATGTCCTCGTCGTCTATGGAAGGTCGCGCTAGTTGAGGGCGTTCGAGCTGCGCCGTGTGGCTAGTGAAACGCGATCGCAAGGTGCGGATCCAGCGCTGCTGGTGGTTGTTCCGAGCGTGAACAGAGCAGTATCGGTGTAGAACAGCGGGTGCCGATCACCTGATCATTCTTGAGGGAGAGAGGTTGTGTGCGGAACTCGTTGGTCGCCTGAAGGATGCGATTTATGGTCGCTTCCCTGAACGCCCAAGCCGGCAAGAGTAGGGCGACTCGATTGTGCGGTTCGTACCCCAGGAGCCTGGTGGTGCAGCTGCACCGGGCACCCGAGGGGGGCGGGCAACCCAATGCAGCTGCTCCTGGATTATATGCACACATCAGCCGAATCGAAACGGGGCTCTCGAATTGTCAATGCGCTTGAGGGGCGGGGTGCAGACTGGAAGTGGCGGGCTGATCATCCGGTGGCGTATCCTACACAACCTGTTCGTCCCTGCCGGCGCAGGAGCCGTTGTCCCTCCGGGAGGGCAGACTGGCTGATCGGCCAGATCAGCTCCCGGGAAGAGAGAACGGACCCCTTTTGCGCCGAGTAGCCCTGCACGACGAGGCCCCTGGACAAGTTGACATTCGCGGATTACCATGTTAGCATATTAGTAGTCTAGTATGGATGGTGTGACATGACCGAGGAAATGACGCTAACCAGGGTTACCCGGAACGGACAAATCACGTTGCCGGCTGCGGTCCGCCGAGCGGCGGGGATCGAGGAGGGGGATCTGATAGCCGTGACCATCGAGGGTGACACGATCACCCTGGTACCGAAGAGACTGGTCGACAAGAGCCAGGCTTTCTTCTGGAGCGAGGCCTGGCAGCAGACGGAGCGGGAGGCTAGCGAGGATATCGCCCAGGGGCGTGTTCGCTCTTTCAACGACGTCGAGGCACTCATCACTGCGCTTGAGGCCGGCGAGGCCTGATGCAGCTGCTTCTGACGGCTCGGTTCCAACGAGCCTACGCCGCCCTCTCACCTGATGACCAGAAGCAGGTTCAGAAAGCACTGCGCATGATGAGCGGCGACCTGCGGCTCCCCGGTCTCGGCGTGAAGCGTATCCGTGGTACAAAGGGCATTTGGGAGGCCCGCGCCAGCCGCGCACTGCGGATTACCTTCGAGACACAAGGGGAATCCATCATCCTCCGCAATGTGGGCCGCCACGACGAAGCGCTGGGGAGTCCGTGAGAAGGAGAACGCCGCCGAACGTGCGGTTTCTCTTGTGTTCTGTATCAATGCGAGTAGATGTCTCTTAAGTCCTGCCGGCCCTAGTTGATGGGCCCATGGCAGGGAGGTGACTTGGAGCGGGGGGCTTCAGTCAAACCGAGTGGGACATTGTGCTGTGGTGGAAGCAGCCCCAGGACGGAGGATTGGTCGAAGCCGTCCGCAAGGCTCAGCGCCGGGGCCTGCGAAGAATGTTCCTGGACACCGTCCGGTGGGGGCGAGGTGACGGAGATTCTCTTCCGGACATTCTAGGCGATCCCATAACTGCGCGCGAGGACGAGCCAGATGACGACCTCCATGGCACGGTGGTCGCCAGTAGCCATGGAGCCGCGAGCGGCCAAGCCATAGGGCTCGCCGGGCCTTGGCCGGATCTGAAGGGCGGGACCGAAGCCGTACCGAACAAGGACATAGTTCGTCCGGAGCCTTGAGGTCCTTCCATTCCCGTTCGCGAAGGGGTGTATCCGCACCCATTCGCCATGAGCCCACGCAGCCACTTGGACAACCCACTCTGTCTGTTCCTGGGTAGGTGGCCCGTCTGACACTGGCCAGGTGGCATCGAGGCCATGAATCTTGGCGACGAACTCGGAAATGAACCTGTCAAGTTCAGCAAGCACATGGTCGGATGAGACACCCGGAAGCCCGCCGACCTCGACGTTGTAGTCCTGTAGGCAGTACGGTACTTCGCCAGCGTCCCGGAAGCCGCCGAGGTAGTCAGGGTGGGGAGCGATGCCCTCGAACATCCTGCGATGCCAGGCCTTCGCCATCTCGAGTGATGGGAGGTGATTGGCGTCATCCGCAATGAGCGACTCCAGGACGCTCCTGCGTGCCGCCTCGGCCGCAGGTGATCCGTTCTCAACGATCCACTCGGGGCATCCTGGCTTCCACTCACGCGCCGAAGAGCGCGAGCCCGGCCTCACGGCTGTCGCTTGCGCCTCACCGGCCGTATCGGGCCAAGGCCTTCGGAGTTGTCGAGCTCTGCGACCGATTGTGCCATCGACTTGGATTCCGCGGCCGATCGTCGACCCCTGGCCCGGGCCTGGGCGACTGCCTTCTTGACAGACTCTAGGTCTCGTGCTGGGACAGTCTCGAGGTAGCCCTCGAGCAACTCGACCATGATGTTGTTGACCGATCGGTTCTCGACCAGCGCGTGATAGCGTAGGGCTTCATGGGCGCGATCCGGAACCCGCAGCGTTATCTGCTTCATACGACCTCCTAGAGTTCCAAGTGAATGCATGACACTATAATGCCATACTGTCCCTCTCTTGTCAAGGCGCGCCGGCCGGTCAGAACCACCCGATTGGACTCTCCACCTGAGGCGGCCGCCGACAGCCCACACGCTGTCGAGCCGCGTCAAGCTGGACCTAGCGCCCGGAGCCTAGGCGTCGTCGCTGTCAACGCAGAGCGGGTAGGGCTGCTGCTTGGATCTGCCGGCTCTGACGCCGTGCGGAGTAAATGCAACTGAATAACTGTTACGTTGACAGCGGCAGGGGCCGCGCCCAGCGGGATGGGCA
>Ga0315286_10004209_pt1 | contig 13762 bp, 9 predicted proteins | sample YL17G10_0_MG_FD_205038 | JGI IMG/M metagenome (GOLD analysis project Ga0315286, IMG submission 205038) | Sediment microbial communities from Yellowstone Lake, YNP, Wyoming, USA - YL17G10_0 | ecosystem: Environmental > Aquatic > Freshwater > Lake > Sediment | place: USA: Wyoming | collected... | reverse complement strand
CGGGCACCCTCTCCCCCTCCGAGGGGGAGAGGGCCGGGGTGAGGGGGACGCCCGACAACGCTTCCTCCAACCGATTCAGCAACCACTGGCGCAACGCGCGTTTCTGTTGCTCCTCCCATGGCTCGGTGTTCCAGCGGCGCTTGTATTCGGGCTGCTCGATGAGCGCAATGTTGCGGTCGCTCTCGATTAGTGCGATGCGGCGCTCGACGAGCTGGCGATACGCGGCGGGCCAGTGGGCGGACAGCTCAGTGATAGGCGTGGAACCGTGGCGGCTGAACCAGGCGGTCTCCAACTCGCCTCGCGCCATCTTGCGGGCCATGACGATTTCGAACGCGCGTTCGCCGAGCCGGAGCAGGACCTGCGAAAACTCCTGCGATGTAGGATTCAGGTTCACGTTCTTCGCGACCAGGCCATAGATGCGATAGCACTCCCAATCGAGCTCCTCTTGCAGGGCAATCCTACACTTGAGGGTGTGCTCCTAGTAGCGTTCGCCAAGGCCACAGCTCACGCGGCATGAGAGATTGTTCGATACCTTCACGATACGGATACCAGACCCACTCATCGAGGTTGCACTGCCAATCGCGAATGTTCTCGCCAGTGACAAAGGGTTTGAACTCAGTTGCCTGGGCCTTGGAATGGCTTTTACGGGACGCGGACAAAGTGAATAATTCTTCCCGAGAGCGTGTTTGAAGAGTCGGTATTGCCCTGGGAAACCGGGCTAATCGCCAAAGAAATCCGCACTCTTGAATGTACATTGTAAATACAATGCCTATTTACAGTGGGGATGGGATACACCTCTGACCTTACGGACGCCGAATGGCAACTGATCGATTACTGTTTCCCCAAGCCCAGCAAGACGGGGCGTCCCCGCGAGCACAGCTACCGGGAGTTGCTCAACGCGGTCTTCCATCTGGGCAAGACCGCCTGTCAGTGGCGCAATCTGCCGACGCAGTTTGCCCCGTGGCCTACGGTCTACCACTACTTCCGTTTGTGGAAGCACTCGGGGCTGTGGGTCACGATTCACCACCATCTGCGGCACCATCTGCGTTTGGTGGAAGGGCGAGCAGGACATGCCAGTGCGGGGATCTTCGACAGCCAGAGCATCAAGAGCACCGAGACCAGCGACGAGCGGGGCTACGACGCCGGCAAGAAGGTCAACGGGCGCAAGCGGCGCGTCCTGGTGGATACGATCGGCTTCATCCTGCTGGTGCTGCTGTTGCCCGCCAACATCCAGGACCGGGATGGGGCCAAGCAATTGCTCGCGGCGTTCTTCGGACAGTCGCCGCGCAGGCGCGTCCAGCACATCTGGGCCGATGGAGGCTACGCAGGAACCCTCGTGGATTGGGCGCGCCGTCTGCGGCGCTGTACGGTGGAGGTCGTGAAGCGATCGGACCGGCACACCTTCCGCGTCCTGCCGCGCCGGTGGGTGGTCGAACGCACCTTTGGCTGGCTGGGGCGCTACCGCCGCCTCAACCGGGACTACGAACGCCAAGCGCAGACTGGCGAAACCATGGTCTATTTGGCCATGATCCGGCTGATGCTGGCTCGCCTGGCGAGACATTGATGAGTTTTCAAACACGCTATGAAACACATTGGAGGCGAGACCGGCGTGGCCCAGAAGAGGGGCTCTTTCATTATGGAGGTCCGCAGCCATTGTGGGAATTGGGATGGGATAAGTCTGTTCGATAAGATCATCCTTCAGATCACTTGAAGGAAGGGGTTAACCCTTATACGTTGGGGATGTTCACCCTGGCTCAGAAAAGTCCTTGGAAACGCTGCGCCATCGGCACTGGGGGCCATCGGTAGCTGCCCATTCCCAAAAACCAGTTCGTCCAGGAACTGTAGTTCAAAACTCAACTCGCTCCACCATGAAAATCCCTCGTCGTATCTCGGTCCTGTTCCCATTTCTCGCCCTGTGGCCAGTGTTGGTCGGGGAAGCCGGCGACGCGCCTTCCTCTGCCGGGACGGACCGGGCGGCGGATGGGACCGTCTATCATCACGAAGATCGCCATGTCGGCCGAGACATCGGCCAGTTGGTGCCTCAATGTCCGTTTGCCTATTACCCTTCGATCAACAAATTGGAGGTGGCGCTCGTGGCTCCAACCGAATTGCGCGGCGCGGCTCTGCCTAAACAGGCGACCGTCCGGGTCCGTCCAGCCCAAGGCGGAGCACCCGTGGCCATCGGCACAGTGGGACTTGATTCAGAGGGCCGTGGACAGGATTTGGTCGTCTTGCCCGATCTGCCCGATGGGGAATACGTGGTCGAATACATCTTCGGCGAGACGACCGTCAAGTCCCCGAAGACATTCAAACGGATTCATTTCCCCTGGGAAAAGAACACGCTGGGGGTGGGTCACAAGGTTTACCCTCCTTTTCTACCCGTTAAAGCAGCCGGCAACAGCGTGGCGATCGTCGAGCGGACCTACCGGCTCAACCAGTTCGGCTTGTTCGATAGCGTTCTCAGCCAGGGCCGGGAACTTCTCGCGGAACCGATGCGAGTCGTGTGTGAAACCGACCAGGGACGCGTGGAGTGGAGTGGCGGCGCGGTCCGAGGTTCGGTGAAATTTGACGACCTGGCCGTGTTCGCGTGTCGGGCGGAATCCCCTGCTGTGAACCTCGCGTCGACCGTGGAGGTCGAAGAAGACGGCTGCGCCAAGGTCCAGATGCGCGTGTCGGCGCCGGCCAAACCCGTCCGGATCACGAAGATGTGGATCGAGATACCGCTCAAAGATGAGGAGGCGCCGCTGTTCCATTTCGCCGCCGCCAACGCGATGCGCCTCAACTATGGCGGCGACACTCCGCGCGGACAGGGGATTCGGTGGGACCTCGAGACGCAGGGCTGGCGCCCCAGCCTGTGGACATCCTCGCCAGGACCGGACGATCCGGTGGTCTGGGACTCGACGAAGGTGAAGCTCTGGCACAACGAGCACCTCGGGGACTGCCGGCCGTTCGTGCCCTACATCTGGCTGGGCGGCGTGGCGCGCGGTTTGGCGTGGTTCGGCGAAACCGATCGCGGCTACGTGGTGGACTATAAACAACCGGTGCAGATCCTCCGTCGGGAGAAGGGCCGCGTGATCCTCGAAATCCAGTTGGTCCAGAAGCCTTTTACGTTGGCACCCCAGGAGGAACGCAAGGTCGTGTTCGGGCTGCAGGCGAGCCCCACCAAGCCCATGGAGAAGGGATGGCGCACGCGAACCGTGAATCATGGCGTGGGCTGCGTGGTGTGTTGGGGAGGATACATCTGCGCCAGCAAATACCCCGACCGTCGTGACTTCCAGATCGTGGACAAGATCCAGGAGGCGCGGCGGACGGGGAAGGTGGACCGGGAATGGTTCGTTCAACGGGATAAGGAACGCGAACAACGGGAGCGCAAGTGCTTCGACACCCAGCCGCGGCTCGAGAACGTGCTGGCCTTCGCGAACTCGGCCGCCAACGCGGGCCGGTATCCCGGAGGCTCTGGCTGCTACTTCGAGGAGCACGCCATCGACACCCGCGAACCGGAGTGGCAGGTGTTCCAGGACGAATGGAGCATGTTCGACTTCGCCCGGTTCCAGGAACGTCCCAGCAACTGGGGCGTCGCCCGCCCGAGCTACCAGGACTTCGCGGTTTACTACGCCAGCGAGTTCATGAAGCGCGGGGTGAGCGTTTACTTCGACAACACCAATATCAAGGATTCCCGGAACCGCCGTTTCTCCGACGCCTACGCCGATCCCCAGGGAAAGCTCCGCTGGTCGAGCGAGATCTTCGGTCCGCGGGCCTATTACAAGCGGATCTGGAAGCTGGCCCAGGAGTGGAATCTCCGGGGAACGGAATACCTCATCGACGTGACGTTCCACATGACCAACACCGACGAACTGCCGTTCGCCTCGTGGTGCACGGCGGTCCTCGAGCTGGAGCAGTCCGGCTTCACCGACCGGAGCGGCCGGCATATGCCCTGGGCTCCCGACTACGTCCGGGCCGTGCTGATGAACCGCCGGGCCGGCGTCATCACGATCGCGCTGGACAACATCAACGGGGACGAGCGGAACAAGTTCGAGGCGCAGCCGCCGGAGGTGCGCATCGCCAACTGGGCCATGTGCCGGATCCACGGCAGCGTCCGCATTTACCACGACTGGTACGAGGAGTACAAAACGCACGACAAGTTCCTCCGCGATTTCGGGTTCGGTACTCCGGAGGTCACGGACTACTACTACTGGGGTCCCGAAAAGTACGTCCAGGTTGCCGACAACTCCGTGCTCTGGATGCTCGTGAAGCGCCAGGTGCAGCCTTCCGGCCTGCTTCTGCTCCAGAGCTACCGTCCCGACGGGGCGCAGACGACCACAACCATTCCGGGTGCGGTCTCTTATCGTGATGCCAAATCAAGCGAGCGCATGCCTGCCGGACCGGGCGGTTCCGTTCAGGTTTCGATCCCCGGCCGCTATGGCACGAGGATGTTGTATGTGGACACCCATCCGCTGCCGATATCGAAGTAACAAGCCATATGGACCCCTCCCCTGGAATGAATCCGGTTTTATCGACCAGTGGAGAGCAAGCGTGCGTCGTCATCGTGGCTGAAATGGGCGAAGGAATAGGCCGCCAGACCGCCGGAGCGCGGCGGGTGGTGTGGCACGTCGTTGCCGAACAGCGTTCAGGCAACACATGCGTCACCCCCAGCCACCGTGTCCGTCCCGCGCGAGGCGGGATTGGTTCATCAGGAGGCGCAATCTGTGTAGCCGGCCGGTGGAGTCGTCCTTAGGCTGATCACAGATGCGGACGGGCGAGATCGTCGGTTTGGAGCCCGGGGGTAGGGACACCGAATGCTTTTCGCTTTGAACCGAGTCATAATGAAGCTGAAGATCAGTGGAATTGTTCGCGTCGGCAGCCTGATGGTCGGCTGGGCAAGCGCCGCGCCCGGTAACGCAGACCCGGAACTGGCACAGCCCGCCCCCGGTGACGCCGTCCAACACCTCGCCGCCGAGGTGCGGGATAAGGGCTGGGTCTGCTACGCGGCGCGGTCAGACCGAGGAGACTGGGATTTGTTCCTCTGCCGCCCCGACGGTTCCCAGCGCCGCAACTTGACGAACACGCCGGAGTTCAACGAGTTCACCCCGCAGTTCTCACGCGATGGTCGCCGCCTGCTCTACCGCCGCCTCCCGCGCACTGAGAGCATTGACGGCAATCGCTACGGCGCACAAGGCGACTCGGTCACCGCGAACAGCGATGGCACCGCTCCGCGCGTCCTCGGCAGCACCGACGAATTAGCCTGGGCCAGTTGGAGTCCGGACGGCCGGCAAATCGCGTGCCTTTCCATCAAAGGCGTGCTCTTCTTCGACGTGGCCACGCTGAAGGAAGTCCGGCGGCTGGAGCGGAGAGGCTTCTTCCAGCAGTTGACCTGGTCGCAGGACGGCCAGTGGCTCGTCGGCGTGGCCAATTCCTTCGGCACCGGCTGGAGTGTCGCGCGCCTGAACGCGGCCACGGGCGAGGCCAGCCCCATCAACCGCGTGGATTGCTGCACGCCGGACTGGTTCCCTGATTCGCAAAGCGTCGTGTTCTCATGGCGTCCCCCCGGACAGAAAGGCAACGGCGGCCAAGGCTGGACGCAACTCTGGCAAGCCGACGCCGAAGGAGAGACTCGACAACTCGTGTATGGCGAGGACGGTCGCCATGTCTATGGTGGGCACGTGTCGCCGGATGGCCGGTATGTTCTTTTCACCGGCAACATGCGTGAAGATGGCGACCCCGGAAACGCCGGTGCGCCGATGGGACTGATGCGGTTGAGCGATGCGCCCATCATCGGCGGGGAAAGCAAGGAACTGCGCGCGCTTCATCCACAAACCAAGGACGGACCGGTGTTGACGTTGCCCATCGGATGGGAGCCGTGCTGGACGTTCAGTGGAATCCCGGGAGCGCCGGCGTCCTCGCCGGCAAGTCCCGACAGCCCGCCTGGCGCCGGCGAGACGCCGGCGCTTCCAGCGTCTTCCAACGGAGTCGCCAGACTCGCCGCCGAACTCCGGCCGAAAGGCTGGCTCGTCTTCAGCAGCAAGACCGAGCGCGGCGATTGGGATTTGTTTCGCATGCGTCCGGACGGTACGGACCGGAACAAGTTCATCGACATGCCCGAGTTCAACGAGGGCGGCGCCCGTTTCTCGCCGGATGGGAAACGGGTTCTCTTCTATCGCCTGCCCATGTCCGACGAGCTTCAGAACAACGAGTATGGCACTGGCGAGTTGGTCATCGCCAATGCGGACGGCAGCCAGCCCGTCGTGTTCGGCAACGAATACCCCTGGGCCACGTGGGGTTCCGATGGGCGGCAAGCGGCGTGCCTCGCGCCCAAGGGAATTCAGATCGTGGACCTCGCGAGCCGCAAGGTGGTTCGCCAACTGCCTCGCAAAGGCATCGTGAGCCAGTTGGCCTGGTCGCCGGACGGCAAGTGGTTTCTCGGTACCGCCGATCATTTGGGACCGTTCTGGAATATTGCGCGGATGAATGCCGGAACGGGCGAGATCATCGCCGTGAGCGAGACGGATCGCTACAATTGCACGCCGGACTGGGTTGCCGACGCGCGCCGGGTCGTCTATGCCCGGGGTATCATCCCGGAAAAACCCGGGCGTGCGGAACTGTGGGTGGCCACGCTCGATGGCCAAACACCGCAGCCGCTCTACGCTGAGGAAGGACACCACATCTATGGCGCCTGCGCCTCGCCGGACATGAAGTATCTATTGTTCACTCGCAGCGTCGCCGACCTGACCAAGGTGGATCAGAAGGACACCACGATGGCCATCATTCGCTGGGCCGACACCCCCATGCGGGGCGATGACGGTGAGTCCTTGCGACAGCGATTTCCCGAAGCGAGGACGGGGCCGCGACTTGATCTCGGGCCGGGCTGGGAGCCGTTTTGGACGTGGGTGGACCTTACCCAAGCCGCCACGACATCGGCCACGGCCCGAAGCGAAGCGGACCAGACCCGACCATGAACAACTGCCTCCGAAACCGCCTTGCCGGTTCAACGCTACTCGCCCTCGCATTGGCGCTGGCTTCCTGTGGGAAACCGACCGGCGTGCCAAACATGGCAGCCGAGGATCCTCACCTGACCACCAATGGCACGGTGGAGGTGACCGCGAAGTTGGTCGAAATTCCCGAGGGCGCGATCTTCAAGCGCGACCTCTATGACTACGCGACCATCCTGAAATACCAGGTCATCAAAGTGCATCGCGGGCAGGTAGCGACCAACACCCTCTTCGTCGGGCACTACAATCCCTGGAAGCCCAGGGCGGAAGCGGCGGACAAGCGCGTGAAGGGCATCGGCGGCACCCTGAAGCAATTCCGCGCCGGAGACACCCATCGGCTGGCGCTGGACGTGCCGATTGACGACCATTTCATGGGCGGCATCGTGAACAAGTACTTCGGGCAGGAAGCGGGTCCGCTCTACTGGGCCGTGTGGTGCAATGGGGAATGATCCTGCATGGTCTTCACCACCCACATCTTCCTCTTCTATTTCCTGCCGCTGTTCCTGGCGGTCTATTTCGGCCTCCCGCGCGCGTGGCGGAATCTGTGGATCACGGTGGCGAGCTACGTCTTCTACGGCTGGTGGCAACCGTGGTTCGTCTGCCTGATGATGTTCACGACCGTGATGGATTTCATCTGGGGCAAGGCCATTAGCCGCCCCGGCGCGACACCGACGCAACGGAAGTTAGCCGTCGTGGCCTGCGTGGTGACGAACCTCAGCTTCCTCGGCTTTTTCAAATACTACATGTTCGCCGCGGAGACGCTGAATCAACTCCTCGCCGCGGTCGGCACCGGGCCCTTCCGCGTGCTGACGGTGGTGCTGCCGATTGGCATCTCCTTTTACACGTTCCACTCGCTGACGTACATCATCGACCTCTATCGTGACCACGCCACGCCAGCGAAGTCCTTCACCGACTTCTCCGCCTTTGTGGCGTTGTTTCCCGACCTCGTGGCCGGGCCGATCATCCGCTACAAGACCCTCGCCGAGCAGTTGGCGGCGCGCAGCCACACGCTCTCACGTTTCGCGTCGGGCACGCTCATGTTCATGGTGGGTTTCGCAAAGAAGATCCTGCTGGCGAACCCTCTCGGCGAGGTGGCTGACGCGGCGTTCAACGCGGCGAACCCGCTGCCCCTGGACGCGTGGGTGGGCGTGCTGGCCTACGCGTTTCAGATCTACTTCGACTTCTGTGGCTACTCCGACATGGCGGTGGGGCTGGGACGAATGCTCGGCTTCGAGTTTCTGAAGAACTTCGACGCGCCCTACCGCGCCGACAGCATCACCGATGTCTGGCGCCGGTGGCACATCTCGCTTTCGAGCGTTCTGCGCGACTACCTCTACCTGCCCCTCGGCGGCAACCGGAAAGGGCCGACCCGCACCTACGTGAATCTTGCTGTGGTGATGTTGCTCGGCGGACTGTGGCACGGCGCGAAATGGAACTTCATCGTCTGGGGTGCGTATCATGGCCTGCTGCTCGGCTACGAGCGGTGGCGCGGCAAGCAGAGTCTTTACGAATCGTTCCCGGGCCCCTGCCGCATCGGTCTCACCTTCGTGCTGATGCTGTTTTCGTGGGTGTTGTTCCGCGCGGACAACCTCCAGGCGGCGTGGCGCTACTTCGGATCGATGTTCGGGCTGATGCCGGTGGCCGACACCGCGCCGTTGCTCGCGACGGGCCTCTTCACGCCCTACCGGCTCCTCATCCTGGTCCTCTGCGCGGGCCTCGTGTTCCAGCCGCTGCAAGCGCACGACTGGGCGCAACGCCCGGTGACCTGGCCGCGCGTCGCCGTGGTGATGCCGCTGTTCGTCCTCTCGCTGATGACGATGTATTCTCAGGCTTTCAACCCGTTCCTGTATTTCCAGTTCTAGCCGGCATGAATCCGCACTCGCCAACCGTTATGGAACCGAAGCCTCTCCTGGGTGCGGCCGTCGAATCGCCTCCGGGCGGAAGCCGAGCGGCGGAAGTCGCGCTGGTCGTTTTCTTTCTCGTGCTGGTGGCAAGCGGGCTTCTCATTCAAACGACCGTCGAACTCCGCCGGGGCGAGGGAGTTCGCGCGCTGGAAGTGTTCCGGCAGAAACCCACCGCGGCCAATCTGCGCGCCTACGAGCGCAACCTCGAAGACGCCAGTGTCGTCGCCCGGGCGCTGCGGCCCTGGTTTCAGTTCGCGCAGTTCGCCTGGCTGCACGATGGCGGAGAGAAGGCGCTCCTCGGACGCGACGGCTGGCTGTTTTACAAACCGGGCTGCGATGACATGCTGGCTCGTGCCGGCTCCACCGCGAACGCAACGAACGACCCCGTGGCCGCCATCGTCGCGTGGCGGGATGCGCTCGCGGCGCGCGGCATTCACCTGCTGGTCATGCCCGCCCCGAACAAAGAGAGCGTGTATCCCGACCGGCTGACGAGGCGTGTTGCTACGGGACGGAGCGTGATGTCGTCGACGACGCGCGACGTGCTGGCACGACTCAGCTCCGCCAACGTCGAGTGCGTGGACTTGTTTACCCTGTTCGCGGAAGCGCGGACCAATGCTGCCACCTCGGATGCTGCGGCGCTCTACCTCGCTCAAGACAGCCATTGGTCTCCCGCGGGCGTGGCTCTGGCGGCGAAGACAGTGGCCCAGCGGTTGGTGGAACTCGGCTGGGCGAAGCCGGGCTCAGTCGAGTATCGCGAGCGTCCGAAGTCGGTGGAGCGACTCGGCGACGTGCTGCGCATGTTGCAGTCCTCGCACATCGAGAGATGCGCCACCCCAGAAGAGGTGCCGTGCCTCCAGGTAGTCCGGGCCGACAGCGCACAGCCCTATCAGGATGATGCCAACTCCCCGATACTCATCCTCGGCGACAGCTTCCTCCGCATCTACGAGCAAGACGAACCGGGTTCTGCCGGCTTCATCGCGCACTTGGCGAAGGAGCTGAAGCAGCCGCTCACGTCGCTGGTGAGTGACGGCGGCGCCTCGACGCTGGTGCGCCAGGAACTTCACCGTCGGCCTGCGCTGCTGAAGAACAAGCGGGTGGTCGTATGGGAATTCGTCGAACGCGATATCCGGCTTGGCACCGAAGGCTGGCAGCCGGTGCCACTGCCTTCTGTGGCAAGTCAGCAGCGACCCGCTGACACCGCGACCCACCTTGAACCAAGTAGCAGCCGACGTGAGGAGGCTCCAACTTTGCCGAACCAAAGAATGAGCCTCCTCACGTCGGCTGCTACCGCCCTTACGCCATGATTGTCGACGTCCATACCCATGTCTTCCGACCGGAGACCGATATCGGCCCACGGCTCTTCGCCGACTTGAAACGATGCGGCGTGGATCCGGCGTCGTGGGGCGATGTGGCGGAGCGGCATCTCGTCACCACACAATCCGCGGACGTGGCAATCGTGTTCGGCATCCAGGGCGCAGCCACGGGCTGGCAAGTGCCGAACGATTTCGTGGCCGCCCACCAGCAACGTGCGCCCGACCGCCTCATCTTCTTTGCCTCGATCGATCCCGGCCAGCCGAACTACCGCGACGAACTGGAGCGCTGTCACCGCGACCTTCGCTGCCAGGGCATCAAGCTGGCGCCCATCTACCAGGGCGTTCATCCCCTGGACCCGCGCTACCGCGAGATCTACGCCTACGGTCAGAAGCACGGCCTGCCCATCCTCATCCACATGGCGACCACGTTCTCCAGCGGCGTGCCGCTCGAATACGCGCGCCCGGCGCACCTGGACCAGGTCGCGATCGATTTTCCCGACTTGAAAATCGTGCTCGCGCATCTGGGCCATCCTTGGGAAGGCGAAACCATTGCGGTGATCCGACGCAACGCGAACGTGTATGCCGACCTCTCCGCGCTCTACCACCGGCCCTGGCAGTTCTACCACTCGATGCGGTTGCTCGTCGAATACCGCGCCGACGCGAAGGTCCTGTTTGGCTCGGATTTTCCCTTTACCACCACGGAGGACTCGTTGAAAGGCATGCGCGCCCTCAACGGCATCGTCGAGCAGAGTGCCCTGCCGCACGTGCCCGAGGATGTCATCGAGGGAATCATTCACCGCGACGCGCTCAGCTTGCTGGTTTTGAAGAATCCCCGGGAAGGACAACGCTCATGACGATTCCGAAGACCATGCGGGCGCTGCAGCTCCAGGGCATCAACCGGCTCGTCGAGGTCCAGGTGCCCGTCCCGCGTCCCGGATCTGACGAAGTGCTGGTGCGGACGGTCTCAACGACCGTCTGCACGTCCGATCTCAATGACATCGCCCACAATCCATTTGGCATCGTCCTGCCGCGCGTGATGGGCCACGAAGGCGCCGGCGTGGTGGCGGCCACAGGCGAAAGTGTCAAAGGATTCCAGGTGGGCGATCGCGTCGCGGCGCATCCGGTGATTCCCTGTCGCGCGTGCGACAACTGCCGGCGGGGCCTGGGGCATTTGTGTTCGAACATGGGCCATCTGGGTCTCGACCGCGACGGCACCTTTGCCGAGTACTTTCGCCTCCGGGCCGACCGGGTCCGGCGAGTGCCGGCCGGCGTGCCGTTGAGTGCCGCCTCGTTGCTGGAGCCGGTGGCCGTGTGCCTGGAAGCGGTGGAGCGCGGCCGCGTTCAACGAGGCGACTCCGTGTTGGTGGTCGGGGATGGTCCGTTCGGAATCCTCATCGCGCGGTTGGCCTCCCGCGCCAGCCCGCGCAGGATCATTCTGGTGGGACGCCATGACTTCCGCCTCAGCCAGGTGCCGGACGCCGTGCGCATTCACGAGAAACGCACCACGGACGTGCGCCAGGCGGTCCGGGCCGCGAACGAGGGTATCGGTCTCGATGTGGCGATCCTGGCGGCAGGAACGCAATCGGCCCTCGATCTCTGTGCCGCCAGCCTCCGCGCCCGGGGGCGGGTCGTGGCGTTCAGCGCGCTCCCGGGACCGGCGAGTTTTGACCTGTTCCGCCTGCACACGCAGGAACTGGAAATCCTCGGTGCCTGCAACGACCCGGACCTGATGGATGCCGCGCTGGAGCGTCTGACCGATCCACAACTACGGCTGGGTTCGCTGGTGACGCACCGGCTGCCGTTTGCTCAGTGGCCGCGCGCCTTCGAGTTGGCCCGCAGCGGCAAAGACGAAGCCTTGAAAGTGGCCCTGGAATTGGGAGACGCGACATGAAAATCACCAACCTCGAAGCGTTCATCCTGGAGTCGCCTTACGCGAATCAACCGCCCGAAGGCAGCGAAGAGGCTCACGGCGTCAAACACTGCCTGCTCCTCAAGGTCAGCACGGACGAAGGGATCACGGGCTGGTCGGACGTGGAAACCGCCCCGCACGTCGGGGCCGCCGTGGTGAACGCGCCGGCCAGCGGCGCCGGGGTCTTCGAGGGTTTGAAATCGCTGGTCCTCGGCGAAGATCCGTTCGAGGTTGAGCGGCTCTGGGACAAAATCTATCGCGGCACGATCTACTATGGGAGGCGCGGGGCGGCGATTCAGGTGTTGTCGGGTTTCGACATCGCGTGCCATGACCTCATGGGCAAGGCGATAGGCCGTCCGTTGCACAAGCTGCTGGGCGGCGCACGTCGGAACCGCATCCGCGCCTACGCCTCCACCCTCTTCCGGCCGACGCCTGACGCGATGAAGCGGGCGTGCGGGTTCTATCTGCGGCGTGGATTCACGGCCATCAAGTTTGGCTGGGGCGTGTTTGGCCAGGATCGCAAGCGCGACGTGGCCTTGGTGGCCGCGGCGCGCGAAGCCATCGGACCCGACATCGACCTGATGGTGGATCCGGGTTGGATGGTCAATCGCAGCGCTTACGACGCCATCGAACTGCTCCGGGCACTGGAGCCTTACCACATATACTGGCTGGAGGATTTCCTGCATCCCGAGAATTACGACGGCTATGCGCGCGTCAAGGAAGCCGGCGTGAAGACGCGCTTGGCCGCCGGCGAACAGGAAGCCACGGCGTGGGGTTTCCACGACCTGATCACGCGCGGCAAGGTGGACGTCGTCCAGCCTGACCTGAGCCGTTGCGGAGGTCTGAGCCAGGTCCGCAAGATTATCTGGGAAGCCGAGCGGGCTGGCGTGGAGGTGTGTCCGCACGCCTGGTTGACGGACCTGCTGTCGGCGGCGAGCCTGCACGTCAATGCCTGCCTGGAACGCAGCCTCTTTCTCGAGTACAACGTCTGCGACAATCCCATGCTCCGGGAAATCATCCGGAACCCGATCCAGATGGAGCCCGACGGGACGGTGCCGGTGCCACCGGGGCCGGGATTGGGCATCGAGATCGACGAGCAAGCGGTGAAGCGTTTTCGCGTGGGATGAAAGCGGCGATGAGGACAATCCTGGAACACCCGCTCCGCCCGAATCAGGCAGCCCTCTGGTTCCTGGGCCAGGCGGGCTATGTCATCCGCTCCGCCGGTGTTGCCGTGGCCATCGATCCGTACTTGAGCAACTCCGCCGCCGCAACGGCACCCGAGTTCGGACGCTTGCTGCCCGTGCCCATCGAACCGGGAAACCTCCGGGTGGACCTCTGGATTGTCACGCACGATCATCTCGATCACCTCGACCCGGAAACGGTCCGGCGCTCTCCGCATCAGAGCCACACCCAGTTCGTGGCGCCCCGTCTGGCGGCCAACAAGCTGCTGGAGCTCGGCGTGCCACGCGGACAGATCCAGCGGCTCGACGCCGGCGAGGACTGGACCTGGCGCGACCTGACCGTGCGTGGGGTGTTTGCCCTGCCCACCGGAGCCGACGTGCTGGACACAACCGGATATCTGCTGACGTTCCCCAACGGACGCAGCGTTTATCACACCTCCGACACCGCCTTCACGCCGCTGCTGCTCCA
>Ga0315286_10004208_pt1 | contig 13763 bp, 11 predicted proteins | sample YL17G10_0_MG_FD_205038 | JGI IMG/M metagenome (GOLD analysis project Ga0315286, IMG submission 205038) | Sediment microbial communities from Yellowstone Lake, YNP, Wyoming, USA - YL17G10_0 | ecosystem: Environmental > Aquatic > Freshwater > Lake > Sediment | place: USA: Wyoming | collected... | reverse complement strand
TCGGGACGCTCGCGCTCGCCCTCTACGGCGCGGCCCTCACCGGGATCGGCGTCGGCGTCGGCGGGCTGTTCCGGGCCTCGTTGGCTGCGCCGGCCGTCCTTGCCGTGGCGATCGGGACCTTCCTCCTGGACATGCTCGCGCCGCTCCTCCGACTGCCCGACTGGGTCGGCCAGCTGGCCCTGACAACGCACCTGGGTGAGCCCATGGTCGGCGCCTGGGACGCGGCCGGGATCGTCGCGTGCCTCGTGCTCGCGATCGGAGGGCTTGTCATCGGCGCGTGGGGGATGGCCCGGCGCGACGTGGGCGGGTGACGGAGGCGGAGGCGGAGGCGGAGGCGGAGGTGGAGGCCATGGAGGATCGACCGACACCGGCGCGACGGTGGCTGCTCCTCATCTACCGGATCAAGGCGGAGTCGTCCGGCCGTCGGACGTACGTCTGGAGGCAGCTCCGCCAGCTCGGCGCCGTCTACCTCCAGCAGGCAGTCGCCGTATTGCCGGACCGTCCCGAGCTGCGCGAGGAGCTGGACCGGCTCGGCCAGCGGATTCGGGTTGTCGGCGGTGAGGCGTCCCTCCTCGAGACCATGTCACCCAGCGAGACGTGGGAGGAGGAGCTCGTCGCCCGCTTCAATGCCGGCCGAGATGCCGAGTACGAGGAGATCATCGACAGCGTCGAGCGTTTCGAGGACGAGATCCGTCGCGAGACGCGCCAGAAGCGCTTCCGGTTCGCCGAGCTCGAGGAGGGCGAGGCTGACTGGGAGAAGCTCCAGCGCTGGTTCGCGCGCCTCGCCGAACGCGACTTCTTCGGTGCGCCGGGGCGGGCGCGTGCCGGGGAGGCGCTTGCGGGCGGGCGCAAGCTCCTCGGCGATTTCACGCAGGAAGTCTATCGACTGGAGGGGCTCGGCCCCGACCCGACGGCGGGTCGCGCCGGACGCTGACGCGTTCGCGGGCGCGCGCCGGCCGAACGACCAGGGTCAGCGCCCGGCAACCGTGACGTGCGCCCGGACGGCGGACGTGGCCACGGCCTCGACGGGCTCCGGCCGGGCGGGCGGCGTGATGGCCTCGACGCAATAGCGGACGGGCTCGCCCTCCTGGACCCCACACGGCCAGGGCACCGGGCGGTCGTCCGGGTCGGGCCAGGTCCCGGGGAAGCGAATCAGGATTCCCCAGATGGCCGCGTAGATCGCGAGGAGCAGCAGCGTGTCCAGCACCATCAGCACCTTGAGGCGGGGTGACCGCGTTCGATGCGATTCTCCGCCACCGAGTCAAGCCGCGAAGGCAGGCCGGGAATGTACGAGCACGATCGTGGAAGCGCCCACACCCAGAAGCCCGGAAAGGAACGCCGCTCCGAGTTGGTGGCCGCGCGCGCCGAGTCGTCCGACGACGGCTCCGGCGACCGCACATCCGACCGGGCCAAGCACGAACAGCCAGGCGGCGCCGACCACGAGTAGATCGGCCGCTCCCGCATGGAGACCGATGAGGGCCAGCAGGGGCGGGGCCAACAAGCCCGAGAGCACCCAGGCCGCCACCCCGTACAGGAAGGTGCGCGTGGCCACGCCGACTGGATCCGGGCTGGTCGTCAAGGCGGTCCACCGATTCCAGGAACGCGACACGTGGACGCGGGCTCCGGGCGCGAGTGTACGAACGGTTCGACCTGGCCAGCCAGGTGCGAGCCGCGTCCAGGATCAAGCCCGGTCGCCCGGTGGTCGACGCCAGCGGCCTTCCGCGCCGTCCACCGTCCGGCTCACGCCGTGACGATGTGGCGCTGCTTGATGCGCGACTCGTCGGCCGCGAACGGGCCGTCGCCGAGGCCGTACGCCCTGACGATCGGCTGCATCGCCGCCGGGAACTCGACGATCGATGAGCGGTAGTCGATGTTGAGGTCGTGCAGCCCATCGCGGAGGCGATCCGACATCCGGGCGCGCCACGAGTCATCGACCCCCGCCAGGTCGTCAGGCGGCGGATGGCGTCTCGGCCCGTCCCGGGGTCCGACGCATCACGATCGAGCATGTGGCTTCCTGCCGGGGCGCGGCCTGCCTGCCGCCGGGGGCGGTGAGCCATCGAGGGAGAAGCGCGCGCGACATCACGCCATGGCCGGCGACCAACCACGGCAAACGGGCGCATCCCGTTCCAGCGCCGCCGACCGGAGACGCGCCCGGGCACGACTCAGCAGGGTCCGCGTGGCCGCGTGACTGCGCCCGAGATGACGCGCGATCTCCTCGCCGGTGGCTCCCTGAGCCGCCATGAGCAGCGCGACCCGATCGGGCGCCGGCAGCGCTTCCAGGGCAGCCCGAAGTTCGGTCCGCTGCTCCTCCAGCACCGCGATGGCGTCCGGCTCTGGCGGCCCGTCGAATCGAACGAGACGGGGCGCGAGCCGCCGCGCGACGGCCGCCCGACGCGCCCGGCTGATGACGAGATTCGTGGTCGTCCGGTAGAGCCAGCCGCCGACGTTGTCGGGAAGCCGACCAGCCTGCGCCTCGACGAAGAGGCGCAGGAACGCTTCCTGGGTCACGTCCGCGGCGATCTCGGGATCGCGCGTGAACCGTAGGGCCGTGCCCCGGATCGAAGCCGAATGGTCCAGAAAGGCCGCCGCGATCACCGCGTTGATTGCCGATGGATCGCAGCTGAGCGCGACGGGTGCTCCCGACGGCGTGATCGAGATGTGGTCGGTCTGCGCTGCGGCCGCGGCGAACATCAGCGTGCCTCGCGATCGGCCTGGGGGACAGCTCGGCGCTCTCCCATTCGACTCGACTTCGACATCGTCCCTCTCCCGTGCGATGCGTTGATGTCGCCACTCTGGCCGCCGGGTACCGCGGATTGACTGCGGCGCGACTGCGGTCGGACTGCGGTTCGACCAAGATCGGGCGGAAGATTCGGCGACATGGCGGGCCGCAGGCGCGGGCGACGGAGCCCGCGGAAACCGCCGCGGCGCCGCGCATGGACGCCGGGCCGCGCTCATGCCAAGATGCCCCCCACGGCGAGGTCGTCTTCGTCTGCGAATCGAACGTCAGTCGCCCGATGCTGGGGTTCCCCCGCGACCTGCCGGACGACGCCGAGCGATCCGACGGACACCCCACAGCAGAGGACGGACGTGGTGCTCACTCCCGAGCATCTGGAGGTCGCGGCCCACAGCCTCACCGCGGTCCTCGGCGTCTGGCTTGGGCTCACCGTGCTGACCCGGTCCGGGGCGACACCCGCCCGGGTCTTCGGCTTCCTCTGTCTGGCGCTGGTCGCGTGGAGCAGCGCCGTCATCGTCCAGCGCCTGTCGCCCTCCGTGTCGGTGGGCCAGGTCGCCAATGCTGTCGAGGAGTTCTCGGCCGCGCTGATCGTCCCCGCCACGGCGCACTTCTCGCTCGTGATCGCGACCGAGGGGCACCCATCGCGTCGCCAGGTCAGGGCGCTCGCGCTCGCCTACCTGCTCAACGTGCTGTTCGCCCTGCCTGGGGTCCTGGACAAGGAGACCCAGATCGCGATCAGTGCGCCTCACCTGAGCCTTGATCCCGTGCCGGGCGCGGTGCTGGGCTGGGCGTGGATCGCCACCCGACTGGCGACGCTGTTGGCGGGTGCCTGGTGGCTCCTCGACGCATTCCGCAGGACCAGGCCGGACAGTGCTCGCCGCCGCCAGCTGAGGGTGGCGTTCGCGACCGTGGCGGTCGGCGCCGCCGGGGGGATCATCCGCCTGTTCAACGTCGTCGGCCCCACCGATCCCTGGATCGGCGTGTCGCTCGTGACCCTGGCGATGATCCTCTCGGCGTCGGTCGTCTTCTCGGCCGGTGTCTTCTTCGCGCCCGAGGTTGCGGGCAAGGCCTTCTGGAGGTCCCTGGCGCTCGGACTGGGCCTGTTCCTGCTGGTCGGCGCGCTGCTGGCCGTTGACGCCGCCAGCCGCAGGCTCCTGGGCCTCGACCTCCCGCTGCTCACGATCATGGTGCTGGTAGTGACGATCGCCGTGTACGAGCCGGCCTTGGCGTGGGGCCGTGCCCGGCTCGGCGGTCGCTCGTCTTCTGCTCTGGCTCGGAAGCGCCTGCTGACGGCGCTGGGCCAGGGGACGCTCACAGCGCAGGCAGCCGATGCCGGCGTCCAGCCTGCGCTGACCCGCCTGACCCAGGCGCTGGGCCTGGCCGGGGCGGTCGTGGTCCGCCGGGACGGCTCGGCAGCAGCCGCGGAGGGAGGCACGCCGGATCCGGCGACCGCACCCGTGATCGTCCTGGTCGCGGGGGACGAGGTGATGGGCGAGCTGCGGGTGGGCCACACCCTGTCCGGTGCCCCGCTGAGTGCCGGCGACCAGGAATTGCTCCGTCAATCGGCTGCATACCTGGCGGCGGCATTGCGCACGGGTCGCCGGGAAGATGAGCAGGCGGAGGCCCTGAGCGGGCTCTCCGAGGACCGCGCCCACATGGAGTCCAGCGCGACCAGGCTGCACGAGGCCCTCGTGCGTCGTTCCGCGGGCCCGTCCGGGCTGCGCGTCTTCGCGTTGGGTCCGCTGCGGGTGGAACGGGGGGATGAGGTGATCCAGCGCTGGGGCGGCGAGAAGGCCGGGACGCGCCAAGCCCAGGCGTTGTTCGCATTCCTGTTCGACCGGGGCGAGCGCGGGGTGGCAAAGGACGAGGCGCTCGAGCTCATCTGGCCCGACACGGAGGTGGAACGGGCCGACCTGGCGTTCCATCGTACGCTGGGCGGGTTGCGTCATACGCTGGATCCGGGCGGGGGCGGCGGCAAGCACGGGATCCGGTTCCACAACGACCGGTATCGGCTGGATCCGGCCATCGTCGACTGGTCGGATGTCGCAGCGTTCCTGGCCTGCCTCGACCAGGCGCGGGTCGCGACGGAGCGCACGCAGAACCTTCGACTTCTCGAGGAGGCGCGGGCGCTCTATCGGGGCGAGTACCTCGACGACTGTCCCTTCTACGGTGACAGCGTGTACGTCGAGGACCGGCGCGCGTCCCTCCGTGGACGGTCCGTCGACCTGCTCGTCGCGCTCGGTGAGGGCTACGAAGCGTCCGGCGACCGTGCGTCCGCGGCGGCTGCGTATCGCGAGGCCGTTGCCGCGGCCATCGATGGCTGTCCGCCGGCCACAGCCGGCCTGGCAAGGCTGGCCGCCCCGCGCTGAGCGGCTGCCGCTGCGGGCCTGTAGCCGAGCACGCCCCTCCGGTTGATCCGGTGGCGAGGCGCAGGGCCCTCGACGTCGGGCGCGGACGTCATCCGCACGTTGGGCTGAAGGGCCGGGTGCAGGGCGGCCCCGAAAGGTCGCGTACGGACCGGCCGAGCGACGAGGGGACCGGGTCGCGACATCGCCGGCGGCGCCGCCCGGTCAGGGTCGCCGGCGGCGCCCCCCGGTCAGGGTCGCGGGCCGTGTCCCCGGTCACGGTCGCGGGCCGTGTCCCCGGTCACGGTCGCCGGTGTCGCCCCAGGCGAACAGGGCGCCTGAATCGAAGTCGGGCTGAGGCCCGGCTCGGACGCCTGCGGCCAGAATGTCCGCCGGGGGCGAACAGATCCGTGGAGGACCCCATCCACCCGACCACTGATCGATCGATACCCGCCGTCTGGTCGCCGGGCGCGACACCCGGTGCACGGTCAGCGCGATCGCGAAGCGCATCCCGGCCAGCCGTGTCAGCTCCCCTGGCATGAACCTCACGATCCGAACGTGGCGATTCGGCTACACGCGGTCAGGCCACGCCGTCTGTAACGTTCTTCGCGGGCGGGCGTCTTCATCAGCGAGACTCGCCGCCATACGCCAGTCGGCCCGCGGTCGCCATTTGTGGGAGAGAGAGATGACACTCCAGCGGATCGGCCAGGTTCTCCTCGTCGCCGGCGGTGCGGCGATCCTGCTGACGTTCGGCCTCGGGTCGAGCGCGCTCGGCGTCGGCGCCATCGCCCTCGTCGGCCTGGGTGCCGCCACACTGGCGCTGACCGGGCCGCGGCCGCTGGGCGGCCGCCTGGCACGCGCCGGGTTGGGGATCTCGGCGCTCGGTCTCGCGGGCTTCACGATCTCGGCGCTCGTCATCGACGGCCTGCATCCGGGCACCCCGCTCGTGGACGTGGCCCTGATCGTGGCGGTCCTGGCCAGTGTCGTCGCGACCGATGTCGGCGGCCTCTTGATCGGGGCGGCGGCGGTTCGAACGATCTGGGGTGCCCGGCGGATCCGGCGCGGGGCGGTCGCGCTCCTGGCCGCGGTGGCCCTCGTGGGCCTCACCGGCTACACGACCTACGTCGGCGTCATCGGGTCCGACCAGCTCATCCATCCGACCGGAAACACAGACTGCCGGACCCCGCTTGTCCGCTACGGCTGGACGTACGAGGCAGTGAACTACGACATCGCCGCCGACGCCGTCCTCCAGAGTCAGAACCCGGACATGGCGGACTGCGCCAGCCAGGGTGCGACCGCGGGCACCGAGGTCGTCACGTCGGACGGGATCCCGATCGCGGGCTGGTATGTCCCGGCGGCAGATGGCGCGGGTCCGACCGGCGCGACCGTCGTCATCGTGCACGGGTGGGGCGCCAACAAGAGCGAAGCGCTGAAGTACGCCGTCCCGCTCCACGCCAGGTTCAACGTCGTCGCGATCGACCTGCGAGGTGGCGGCCGAAGCGGCCCGGCCGACAGTGCGTTCGGCCTGCGCGAGAAGCTGGACATCGGGGCCGTCATCGACTGGCTCCAGCGGACCAAGCACCCCGCGCACATCGCGGTGATGGGCAACTCCATGGGCGGTGGCGCCTCGGCGCTCGCCGCCGCCGGGGACCCGCGAATAGAGGCCCTCATCCTCGACTCCACCCACGCCCACGTCTCGAACATCGTGGAGCGGCGCCTGGAGGTCGACGCCGGCCATCCGTCCCTGCCCGGGACCCCCGCGATCCTGGCCGGGATCTGGGTTCGGACCGGGCTCGATCTCATGGAGGCCGATCCGATCGCGGCGATCCCGGCCCTTGAGAAGCGCCCGCTGCTGCTGCTCCACGGCGCCGCCGACCTGAACGACCTGCCCGCGGCCAGCGTGGATGCCATCTACCGGGTGGCCCAGGATTCGGGCGTGCCGGTCGAGCGCTACATGTGCCCCGGCGCCACGCACGGCAAGGTCATCGACACGTGTCCGGTCGAGTGGGGCCAGTGGATCGTGGGGTTCCTGGACCGCGTCTTCCCGGTGCCCGGCTGAGCTCGAGCGCCTTCGTGCGCGCGATCGGCCGGGCGGCCGGGCGACGATCGGCCCGCGAGCGCGATGCGGACGTGTCAGGTGCCAACCTACGAGGGAGGAGCGATGAACGACCAGGAACTCTGCCCACGGTGCGGATCCCCGCGGCTCGCCGGGACCGCCGCCTGCGCGACCTGTGGACGGTCGTTCGAGCCGGTCGCCGAGTCGCCGGAGCCCGCGCATGCGCCCGTGTCAGGGTGGACGCAACCAGCGAGCGCGGGCGCGCTGACGGTCAAGTCCTGGCGGGGCCTGGGGGTCGGCGCGTTCATCGCGCTCGTGGTGCCGACTTCCTTCTTGCTCCTCGCCCGGCTGGCGGAGGCCGGGATCGCGTCTTCGCACCAGATGCAGGCTCCATTGCTCACCGCGATCCTGTTTTCCGGGGTTCTCCTTGGGCCCATCGGCATCGTGATCGCCGGCAGGTCGGCCGGCATTCGCGGCGCGCTCGGCTGGCTCGTACTGATCATCCTCACCGTACCCGCGCTCGCGTGTCTCTGGTTCATCAGCCTGCCGGTCTTCAGAGGCGCCACCGGCAGGCCGCTCTGAAGGTGCCCTGCGCCGGCGGCCGCGGCATCGCCGGCATCGCCGGCATCGCCGGCATCGCCGATGTCGCCCCAGGCGAACAGGGCCGCTGTATCGAGACCAGGGTGAAGCGAGGCTGGGGCCCGACCGGGGCACGGGCGGCCACCACGTCCGCCGCATGCGAACAGATCCGTCGAGGGCACCATCCGCCGGACCACCGTTCGTTCGATTCCCGCCGTTTGGTCGCCGGGAGCGACGCCGGCCAGCCCGTCCGGGGGCAGCGGCACCCGCCGACCGGGACCCGCTGAAGCACCTGTTCCTGCTCGGCAACCCTGGTCAGTAACATCCGCCCGGAACAAGCGTCATTCTGGCAACGAGCACCTGCAAGGGAAGTTCCAGCCGTACGTGGAAGTCCGCGCGATGCGTGTCGCGGTGCTGGTCGGACGGGCGTGATCGGCCGAGGGCGCATCGAACGCTCGCGGCCCCCACAGGAGCAAGACGATGGACACCGGCGGTTCGACGTCCGACCGTGATCTGAGCGAGCGGATCGCGGCCCTGGAGAGCAGGCTCGAGATCGTCGAGGGACGACTGTCTGCGGTGTCCGCTCCGGCCGTACCCTCGCCCGCGCCCACGCGGCCCGCGTCCGTCTGGGGGAACTCTTCGGCGGTGCCCGGACGGCCCGGGGCGAAGGCGCAACCGGTGCCCGGACGGCCATCGCCGGGGGCTCAACCCGCGCAAGGCGGCCCTTCGATCGTTCGCCGCGCCATCGCGGACGACAGGGCACGTGCCCACTTCGACGAGCTCCGGCAAGAGCTGGCCGCGGTGACGAACGGCTGGACGGCCGGAGCCGTCGTTCGCTCCTACGACACAGGCGCCGATGGACAAGCGGCGTATCAAGACGACGCCATGCTCTTCGAGGAGCATGGCTACGACAAGTCCCTTGAACGGGAAGAGGCCGCGCTGATCGCCACCTACTGCAGGAACCTCGCTGCTCGGGTCGGAACGCCGCGGCCTCCCGAGCCCGCGCCGCGAGCTCGCCCTGAGTGGTTCGCGCGGGAGGAGATCCCCGAGCGGCAGGTCCACGGGCCGGCGGCCTGGGTCGTGCCGACGCCCCGTCCGCGAAGCGGCCCGGGGCTCTTCCAGCGCATTCTCCTCGATCTCGGCCTCACGCCGCCCACGGTGGGCGAGGCTCGGTCGCGTGCCGCGCTCGAAGCGTGGCTCGAGGGCCGGCTGCTTGCCGTCGTCGGCGGCATCGCCCTGCTCCTGGGTGCGATCTTCTTCCTGAGCCTGGCCTTCAGCCGCGGCTGGATCACCGAGCCGTTGCGCGTCCTCATCGGGCTCGTCGCCGGTGCCGGCCTCCTCGTCCTGGGCGAGCTCTCGTTCACGCGGCTGCGCGGCATCCTGGGTCACGTCCTCGTGGCGGTCGGCCTGGCGACCGTCTCCCTGGCCCTCCTCGCCGCGACCCGCCTCTACCACCTGGTCCCGGTTGAATGGGGGCTGCTGGGCGCATTCGTGGCCGCCGTCGCGGCAGCGGCCATCGCGGTCCGCCACGACTCGCAGGTCGTAGCCGCCTTCGGCCTCGTCGCGGTCCTCGCCTCGCCGCCGGCCCTCGGCGCGAGCCCAACGCTCGTGACCCTCCTGTTCGTCGCCGCGACCCTCGTCGGCACGACGGGCGTGGCGCTCTTCCGGACGTGGGTCTGGCTGCCGCCGCTCGCGTTCGTGCTGGCCGGCCCGCAGCTGGCTTCCTACATCACGGGCGGGCCGGCGGTCGTGGAGGGGCTCATCGCGATCGCCGGATTCTGGCTCGTGAACGTCGTCGCCGCGGGCGGCGAGGAGGTTCGCCACTCGACCGATCGCCTCCGGACGACCACGGTCACGCTTCTCCTCGCCGATGCGGCCTTCACGATGTGGGCGGGCTTCGCCATCCTGAGCGGCCCGCAGGCGGCATGGCGCGGGACGTTCCTCGCGGTCATGGCCGTGGCGCACCTCGCCCTCGGGCTCCTGTTCCTGGTCCGCAACAGCGACCGCCACCCGTTCGGGCTGGTCGTCGCCGCGACGGGCGTGGCCGCCCTGAGCATGGCGGTCCCCGTCCAGTTCGGCGGGCCGCCCGTGCCGATCGCCTGGGCCGCCGAAGCAGTGGCTCTCGCCTGGGTGGCGGTCATCCGCCGCCATCCGTACAGCGCCGGCGTATCCGTGTTCCTCGGCATCCTCGCGCTCGGGCACCTCGTCTCGCTCGAGTACGGTCCCTCTGATCTCGTTGTCGGCTTTGCGCGGTCGATCCCGTTCGTCGGGCCGGAGGGAATGACCTTCGCGTTCATGATCGCGGCACTGGTCGTCACGGGCCTCATCGTTAGGATCGCCTGGGTGCGCGCCGGGCTCGCGGTGGTCGGCGGGCTTGTCGCGATCTACGTCTTCCCGTTCGAGCTGTCCGGTTCTGCGCTCGTGGCGGGCTGGGCCGCCCTCGCGGCTGCCGGGCTCGGCGTGTACGCCCGCGTCGTCATGCTGCCGATCGCCGGCGACTTCAAGGAGGACCGCGTCCCCGCGCTCGGCCTGCCCGGGCCGATCGTCGCGCCCGTCGCCGAGGCCGTCTCGTTCCTGAGCGGGGTCGTGCGGCCGGCCTTCGTCGCGACCGCCGTCATCGCCGGCGTCGGCGCGATCGCCCACCTGGCCGTCGTCGACTACCCGGCGTTCTCGATCTATGCGGGTACGCCCCACGAGGTCCCCTTTGTCGGCCTGCCCGGCCTCTCGTTCGCGATCGTCCTCGCGGCGATCCTCGGCTCGGGGCTGCTCGTCCCGCTCGCCTGGGTGCGCGTCGGCCTGGCCGCCCTCGGCGGGCTCGTCGCCTTGTACGCCTTCCCGTTCGAGCTGTCGGGTCCGGCGCTCGTGGCCGGCTGGGCGGCCCTCGCGATTGCCGCGTTCGTCGTTGAGGCGCGCGTGATCGAGCCGCGCGTCGGCCCGGCGTTCGACGGAGCCACCTTCGCCCGGAGCATGCGCCCGGCCATCCGGGCTGTCGGCGCGCTCATCGGGGTCGCCGTGCTGGCCCACCTGGTCGTGCTCGACTTCCCGATCTATCGGCTCGGCCGGCAGATCCTTTCGAGCTACCCGTACGTCGGGCAGGAGGGCCTCTCGCTTGCCGCCGCCCTTGCGGCGCTCGTCGCGGTGGGCTGGGTGATGCGGGCACGCTGGATCCGGCTCGGCGTGGCGGGCATCGGTCTCGCGCTTCTCGCGTACACCGTGACGTTCGAGGTCGACCTGCCGCACGTGACGGTTGCGTGGGGCCTGCTCGGGCTCGCGTCAGTGGCGGTCGTCCGCCGGGTCGCGCTGGTTGCACCCCTCCCGACGGAGCGCCGGCCTCTCCTCGAGCTGGCCGGCGAGCGCCTGCCATACGCGGCGGCAGTCCTGGCGCTGCTCCTGCTCGCCGTCCAGTCCCTCTGGTTCGCGGACCCCGTGTCCTTCGGCCGGCATCTCACCGGCAACCTCCAGCTCGACGGGACGCCCTTCCTCAATCAACGCACGTACGTCCTCGCGGTCCTCGCCTCCACGGTCGTCCTGTGCGGCTGGGCCTGGCGCGGAGTCATGCCGGGCCTCCGGGGCGGGGTCGCGGCGGCTCTGGTCGTCGCGTGGCTCCTGCCGTTCGAGATCCGTCCGGGGTACGCGGTCGCCGGCTGGTCCGCGCTCGCGCTCGCGGGGCTGTGGGTGCTCCGGCTCGTCCCGTCTGCGCGCATCCTGCTCGGCTCCGCGTCCCTCGTCCTCGCTGCGTGCGGTGCCGTCGTCGCGCTCGCGATCGTCGCGCCCCTCGCCCGGTTCGTCGTCGACCCGTCGACCACGGTCTTGGGCTGGTCGCTCCTGACCGATGCATCCGTCGCGCTCGGCTCCCTGGCCATCGCGGCCGGGGTCGGCGCGCTCCTTCATCGGGGCGAACGGCTGAGCCTTCCGGCGCTCATCGCGGCGGGCGTCGCCGTCGTCTACCTGCTCTCGGTCGGCGTCGTCGACCAGTTCCAGCTGCAGGTCGCCGCGCGGCCCCTCGAGGAGCTCCAGAAGGAGGCCCAGGTCGGTCTCAGCGCACTGTGGTCGGCCCTCGGCGCCGCCGGGTTCGCAACGGGCCTCATCGCGCGCCGGCCGCCGATCCGCCTGTTCGGCCTCGGGCTGCTCGGGCTCGCGACCGTGAAGGTCTTCCTCGTTGATCTCGCGGCGCTCGATGTCGCGTACCGAGTCCTGTCGCTCGTTGCGCTCGGCGTCCTGCTCCTTGTCAGTGCGGCCGTGTACGCACGGATGCAGCATCCTCGCGGACCGGTCGCACCAAGACACATCTGAACAGGAGGGCTCAAGAAGACGTTGCACGACCAGCGTCAGCGCCGGCTTGCCGCCGCATGCGTCTCCCTCTGCCTGGTGATCGCGGCCTGCGCCGGCGCCCCCTTTCAGGTGGGCCGGATCGTGGCAGCGCGGGACGCCCGCCGGTAGCCTCGGACCGGTGAATGGCTGGGTAAGAATCGGGAATAGGGAATCGAGAATGTTGACGTGGGCCGACCCGGGACCCGCGGCCTGTCCCACGGTGACTGGCACCGACTGACCAGGCCGGCGCCGACCGGCACCGAGTTAGCTGGCCACGACGACCCGGCGCAAGGGGCGCCGCTTGTCGGACCCGGGCTCGCCCGACGGGAGCCGCGCTTGGGGCTCGGCGACAGGTGCTGTTACGGGGCCGGCGACGCAGTCGGCGGCTGGTTCCTGGGGTCGCTGTTGGCGATGTCGTGGCAGAGGACGCAGGTGGTGTCGTCGCGGAACGCGTGGTCGATCGGCAGCCGCCCCACCTCGGGCGACGAGTGGCAGCTTCGACAGGTGAGGCGCTTCGTGTCCGGGTGGGGCTTCTGCGGCGGCGGCGAGGCGACGGGCTGGTGACAGGTCCAGCACTCGTCCTGGTTCCTGCCGACCATGCTCGTCGTCAGGTGGGCGACGTTCCCGTGGCAGTCCAGGCACTTCTGGTCCTGCAGACGCGAGTGCGGCTGGGTGATCGCCGGGCCGTCTGTGCCCAGGCTCGGAGCGGGGAACGACCCAGGCGGGCCCGATGGCGACAGCAAGCTTGAAGCGCACGCGCTCACGGCCGCTGCCACGACGACCTGGCCAGCCAATCGACATCGCATCGAAGGATTCTCCGAGGCCGCGCGTCGATGACGGTCGCCATCCCGGCGCGGCGTGTCGGTGAAAACGTATTCCTTCGGCGGAGCTGCCGCGAGCGCCGAGTGGACGGTTCCGCGGTGTCTCATGGCACGCCCGGCGGGCCGTGACTCGGGCATGCCCGCACCGGGATTTCTCCTCGGGCCGAGTAGACGACGCAGACGCCCGTGGACCCAGTACGTCGGACCGCTGTTCAGGCACGCGAGCGCGGCGTTGCGCGGCATCGTCACGGTCTTTCCCCCATGTCGGTTGTCACCATCACGAACCGCGCGCCGCCAACAGCGTCCCGACCCACGATTTCGCAGCCGAGCCGCGCCCCGGTCACGTCTTCGGGCTCATAACCAGCCTCGATGCGGTTGGCGGTCGCCGAATCCACGGACCCAAGGCGCCTCTTGAGGCCCTCCTTGAAGCTGCTTCCCGGGTCGAAGCTCAACTGGCTGGCATGCTCGTTGACGACGCGGGCCAGAGCCATCACCTCGCGTCGGAATTGCCTGCCATGGACCACTGCCGAATCCCGAGATTCGGCCCGCACTTCGGGTCGTGATTGAGTCGCAATCGGGCATTCACCGGGTCGTATTGGGCATTGGGTCCCGCCCGCCGTCGCCGTGACCGCCCAACAGCTCGGTCAGCCCCGCGTCCACGCGTTCCGCATCGCCCAGCGCGAGCCTCCCGATCTCACCACGCACAAGGCGATGGTCGAGCGTGAACAGCTTGAAGCGCACCAGCGACGGTGCGGGGAGACCGGCGGTGGCAAGGTCGGTGAGCGTGTAGTCCAACGGCCAGGGCGCGTTGTCCTGCGAGGTGATCATGGCCATGACCGAGTGACCGGCGGGCGTGTTGAAGGCAACCGGATTGGAGAGGACCAGCGCGGGGCGGTTCTTCGTCGCGTCGCGGTCGG
>Ga0315286_10004207_pt1 | contig 13763 bp, 11 predicted proteins | sample YL17G10_0_MG_FD_205038 | JGI IMG/M metagenome (GOLD analysis project Ga0315286, IMG submission 205038) | Sediment microbial communities from Yellowstone Lake, YNP, Wyoming, USA - YL17G10_0 | ecosystem: Environmental > Aquatic > Freshwater > Lake > Sediment | place: USA: Wyoming | collected... | reverse complement strand
CCTCGTGAGAGGCAGTGAACAAGGGGCCGCCAGCAACGATTTTCACCCCCGCGGTTTTGCACCGATCAATGACATGTTGGGCAGATTTCCGTTGAACTGACATTGCGCTGAGAAAGACATAATCCGCCCACGCAATGTCCTTGTCGGTCAGTTCCGATGTGTTCATGTCAACGAGGCGTTGGTTCCATTCAGGAGGGAGCATGGAGGCAACTGTCAGCAATCCAAGCGGAGGGAGACTTGCCCGTTTGGAGACAAACTTCAGCGCGTGTTTGAAACTCCAGAATGTGTCCGGGTGCTCAGGATAGACCAGGAGAATGTTCATGGCTATTTCCTTATAACCGACGGCACGTGATCTATGCCGAGGATGGCGATGCTAGAGACGTGGGCGAGAACCCTTCATGGGAGTAGTTACGTTTAGAATATGAACAGAATTTTGGAGACAAGCAGTGCGGAACGCACCCTTTCGCCCACGTTTCTAGAAGCTGAGACGAAAACCCATTATTTGCCACCCCCGAAGGGGTCCCTTTGGGAAAAAGCACCAAGCCACGAAGGAAAAGATTTGAATTCTCTCGGTCTTTCGTGGTGCTTTGCGTCTTCGTGCCTTGGTGGCAGGACTTCTCGGCCGCGGCGCTGGTTCCAGCAGGGCTTATGTGTCAAGCCCAATGGATCAGTCCCGGCTTAAAAGGATTGTCGAGGTCCTCATGCCGGGGGAGTATTCGCACGGTATGGCCAATCCGACCGCTGATTTCCAGCGCAATTGTGCCTGTGAATTCGTACACCGTCTCTCTGGGCTTTGCTGAATTCGTCATGAGGGCGAGTCCGGGATTCTCGATGTCGCCACGGGCGTCCAGGTTTCCATAATAAAGCTCAACGGAAACGTCTTCCGGTCTGAGTTGACCAAGATCGATCAGGGCCTTGACGGTCAAAGTATTGCCAACCAGGAGCTTCGCATGATCCTCGATCTTCACCTCCTGGATATGCATGCTGCCCCAATTGTTTCGGACGTTCGATTTCCACGAGGCAAATCGCTTGATCCGCGTGAAATGATCGGCTGTCAAAGTTTTATATCGGTCGAGGGAGGGCACGTACATTGCTTCTGTGTAGTCCCGGACCATGCGATTGGTGTTGAACTGCGGCCCGATGGCCTGCATGGCCGTTTTCATTTTGCTGATCCAGGCACGAGGGAGATCATCGCCGCCGCGCGTGTAGAACAGGGGGACGATTTCCTTTTCCAGCAGATCGTAGAGGTTGTTGGATTCAACTTCATCCTCATACTTTTCGTCTCCATATTCTTCGCCCCGTCCAATGGCCCATCCGGTATTGACAGAATAGGCCTCGTCCCACCAACCGTCAAGAATACTAAGATTAATCGCGCCATTCAATGTTGCTTTCATTCCGCTCGTGCCGCTTGCCTCTAACGGACGTCGTGGTGTGTTGAGCCAGATATCCACACCCTGAACCAAATAGCGCGCCACGACCATGTCGTAGTCCTCGATGAAAACCATGCGCCTGCGGACTTCCGGCCTTCGTTCAAAATGAACAATCTGACGGATGATTTCTTTTCCCGGCGTATCGTGGGGGTGGGCTTTTCCCGCGAAGATGATCTGCACAGGGCGGTCCTTATCCCCCAAGATCTTGATGAGTCGTTCGGCATTCCTGAGGAGCAAATTCGCGCGTTTGTACGTGGCAAAACGCCGACCGAATCCAATGGTGAGAGCATCGGAATTCAGTATTTCTGCCGCCTGCGCTACGTCGGTCGGCGGAGCTCCGCGTCCTTTCAGTTGCGTGTGAAGTCGTTGTCTCGCAAACGCGACGAGTCGCTCGCGTCGTCGTTCGTGCGTCCGCCACAGCTCTTCATCGGGTATGTGATGGACACGACTCCAGAGAGCAGTGTCGCCGGCATCCTCATGCCAGCGTGGGCCGAGATACCGGTCCAAGAGGCCCCCCATTTCTCGACTGATCCAGGAGGGGGCGTGCACTCCATTGGTTATGGAAGAGATCGGCACGTTTTGTGCCGGGACGCCGGGCCAAATGTTCGCCCACATCTTTCGTGACACAACGCCATGGAGTTTGCTCACGCCATTGGCGGACCCTGACATCTTCAGCGCCAGGATCGTCATGCAGAAAGCCTCATGGTCGTTGTCGGCGTTTTGGCGTCCAAGAGCGAGGAAATCCTTTCGCGTGAGTCCAAGTTCGTGGTAGTATCGGGAAAGATATTTATCGATAAGCTCCGGCCCAAAGTACTCATTGCCGGCGGGTACCGGAGTATGCGTCGTGAAAACGGAGCCCGAGATGGTGGCTTCTCTGGCTTCTGCAAAGGAGAGGTTGCTGTTCTTCATCAAATCATGGCATCGCTCCAGAGCGAGAAACGCCGAGTGCCCTTCGTTCACGTGATAGACGGACGGATGGAGGCCAAGGGCCTTCAGGAGGCGGTAGCCACCGATGCCAAGCAGGATTTCCTGCTGGATGCGCATCTCACGGTCACCGCCATACAGCTGATCTGTGATGTCCTGGTCGACCGCAGAATTGGCAGGGATGTTGGTGTCGAGCATGTACAGAGGAACTCGCCCAACCTGTGCGCGCCATACCTGGGCGCTTATGACATGGCCGGGGAAATCGACTCCCACGACAATGGGCTTCCCATCGCCCCCAAGTTCCAACTGAATCGGCAGAGTATAGAAATCGTTTTCCGGATAGCGTTCTTGTTGCCAGCCGTCGGCATTCAAATACTGGCGGAAGTAACCTTGTTGATAGAGCAACCCGACGCCGACGAGTGGGAGCCCGAGATCACTCGCAGATTTTAGATGGTCACCGGAAAGAACACCCAGGCCCCCCGAGTACGTCGGCAGTCCTTCCGTTATACCGAACTCTGTCGAGAAGTACGCGATCTGGTTTCCTTCCTTGATTTCTTTGTACGTTCTCAGAAACCAACCGGAATTGCGGTCCAGGTATTCGTTGAATTTGTTCCAGGCACGATCGACCTGGGCGAGAAACGCGTCATCCCGCGCTGCTGAGTTCAACCGTTCCTGTTTGATCGTTCCGAGCATCAACACAGGGTTATGGTTGCTTTTCTCCCATAGATCTGGATCAAGGCGGATGAAGAGTTCCATGAGATCGTGGTTCCAGGCCCAGTAGAGGTTGTAAGCGAGTTCACGGAGACATTCCAGTTCTTTCGGAAGAGCTGGCGCGACGGTGTACGACGTGATCGGGCGAGTCATAAACTAGATTCCTTTTCGGCGAATGTGGTTGTCAGGAAGGCGAATCAGTCGAATAAACAGTGATACGGGATGAGGAACGACGGGAGAAGTTCGGAGTGTGTGCTTCATAGACATGGAAGGATGGAAATTGTTCTCAACCCCGCAGAAGCTTCATGGGAGTTTAAGAAAGAAAACGGACAAAAACCACAGAGGGTGGATGTTTGCTGCCGTCGGGCGGAAAATGGCGATAATTCCCCCAGATGAACGCAAAAAAGGTCTTCGCGGAGAGCGACAAACATTTTCAATGGCAGAGCAATGGCCGGAGAGGAACAGCGACGCGCCAGAGACGTGGACGAAAACCAATCCCCACGAGGAACTGTTCCTACTCATTCAGACGAGAATCCGGACGTTTCGTGTCTCAAATCCGAGTACTCGTCGATGTTTCTACCGGGATGCCTTCCAGGCTTCGTAGTTCTTTCCCATCTGGCTGATGTGCTTGTGCGGGTGGTTTTCGTAGATCTCGAGCCACCGTTCAAACGACATCGTTCCCCGTTCGGAGTGTTCCACCGTGTTTGTCCATGTCGACTCGGGGAGTGATTTGATGAGATTGTATGCCGCAATGCGCAGAAGTCTGAAAAGGTCAAGAGCTTCTTCCGTGCTCCGTCTGTGATACTGCAATTCCCTTGCCCAGACATCTTGATCGTAGCCCAGCACGGCCTTGCCCGGTTCGGCGATGAACCGGCAGCATCGAATGAAGCTGTTGGCCTCGCTGTCGGCGAGGTGAATAATGATTTCGTGGATACTCCAGCGGTCGGGAGCGGGTTTGTACTTCCACATCCGCTTGGGGAATTTCCGCAGAACCTTTTTCAGTTCAGCGGATGCTTTGCCGTAGGATCTAATTTTTCTTTTTCGTTCCTGTGGTGTCATGGTCGTTGGGATTTGTTGGAGTGATGTCGTTTTGCATTTCCATTTCCTGAGCGAGTCGATCTTGTTCGCCGCTCGCCCAATCGCAGATCATCTTGATGTCGGCATCGGACAGCGTCGCTTCGGGATGAAGCAGCACGTATTTCGACAAAGGCATTTCGCGGTGATAGACCTGGTTGTAGATGTCTTCCAGCCGGGACATCAAACGTCCGGGTTTCTGTTTCCCCCACTCCGAGAAATTGATGCGCCGCCGTCCTTCGTTAACGTCCCGGGCAATCAAATAGTTGACGGGTGTTATGCGGCTATACCATGGCCAACGAGTATCATTCGAATGGCAATCGAAGCACGCAGACTCGATCCGGGCTGCAACCTCGGGAGGGATTCCTTTGTAGTTCTTAACGGAGAGGGAGGGATCACTGGCGGGATTGGTCTGATCCGGGCGAATGAACTGTGCGAGCAGGAGCAAGCCAACAGTACCAAGAGCAACCCGAATAAGCATGCGGTTCCGTGTCATTTACACCTCGCGAGAACGAAATAGTTTGAGTTTCAAGTATCCGCAATATAGACAAAAGAGACTGTCGAACGCAAGTCCTTGAAGAACGAATTATTCCGCTTCGATCTTCAGCTTCCAGGACAAACCCTCACGCACCAGGGCCGTGGGATGAAGACTGTAGGGTTGAGGCATTGCCTGTTGGGAGAAATTCATCATCTCAATCTTGGCAGGGACGAACCTGATCAAGACATACTCCCCGCTTCCGGGACCTCCGGGAAAAAGGTCGTTCCAATTCGACCGCCAGTATTGGCTGAGCAATTGCGGATCATCGACCACGGTTGCCGAGCCAAGCATCGTCAGGTAGGCGGTCTCCTGCTGGTTGTAGAACGCGAGAGAAATATTGGGATGCTGGAGAACATCACGCACTTTGCGGGAACGCGGACTTGCCCCGAAGTACATCGTCAGATCTTTTTCCGGCTCATAGGGCTGCATCAATCGTGCGTTGGGATGTCCCGATTCGCCCTGTGTGATGAAGAAGCAAAACTCCGTCGACCTGATGAGCCTCCGCACTGCGTCCAGCAATTGATCCGTTGTCATTTTCGTCATACGTAGCCCTCGTACTTTCTATGGTTAAACATGAATGAATAGAACTCTCACAGGATATTGGTTAGGCGACACCATAACGCGCTTTGACGGCCGGTATCAAGTACTCGGCAAACGCCCGTTCAAAATCATATTCAGGTTTCCAACCCCAATCGCTCCGCGCAGCAGAATCGTCGACGTCCTCGGGCCAGCTGTCAACAATCGCTTGACGCTTTGCATCCGGTGCAAACGTGACGTTCGCCGAAGGGAATGCATCGCGAATCCGGTCATATGCTTCCCTGGCAGAAGGATTGAACGCGCCGACGTTATAAACCAATCGTGACAATCCTTCGCGCGGTGCAGCCTGAAGATGGAGGAGAGCGGCAATCGCATCGGGCATTGCCATGAACGGAATCCGGGAGTCCTCTCGAACAAAGCAATTGTACGGGAGTTTCTGGGCGGCGTGATGCAGCATTTCGGGTGTGAAGTCACTCGTGCCGCCTGTCGGAACGGTGAGTGCGCTGATCAAGCCGGGAAAACGCACGCCGCGAAAATCGACACGCCCTTTGGGCGGGTCTGCGTCGAGCTGCCGATAGTAGCTCGTATAGTAGCGGCCGAGTTGCTCTGTGTAGAGCTTGTTGATGCCGTACATTGTGCGCGGCTCACACCACTGGTTTTCTTTGATCTTTGCCGCCTTGTGCTTCGTGGCCAGATCAGGAAGACCGTAGACCGCTATGGAACTCGGGTAAATGAACTTGATTTCGCGGCCCTGAAGGCGGGACTGCGTGACGGCGATTTCGAGGAGGTTTAGTGTCCCGTCGACATTGACGCGATGTGCGAGTGTCGGTTGGCGCTCTGCACGCGTCGACAACAAAGCGGCAAGATGATAGATGGTGTCGAAGTCGTGAGCGGTCGAAAGTGTTTCAAGGAGCGCCGAATCGAGGATGTCCCCTACGATCGTTCTGTGGCACTTTACCTTGATCGTTTTGTCGATCGGGGCAAGATCAACGGCGACAATCTGGACGCCATCCGATTTGGCGAGATGTTCGATAAGTCCATGGCCGATTTCGCCATTGGCGCCGGTTACGAGTATGGTCTTGTTATCCATGGTTGATCCTGAGGAATAGGGCGTCTAGGTTAAGAGATTCCAGAGATTTTTGTAGTACTGGAGGCCGCCAAGGAGCAGTGCTCCTCCGACCATGTTGTACATAACGGACAAGTATTCTCGTGGGATTGACGAGCTTCGCAAAAGAAGGCCAAGCGTAATCATCACCGCAATATTGAGATATGACTTCCAGGTTTGAAAGGAAAAGATGCAGGTCTTTCCGGTGATTCCAATGAGTCGGGTGATGTTGGTTCGGGCAATCCTGGAAAAGCCAAACCAGTATACTATCGATGCAAGAAGCAAGCCCAGTGCTTCCAGTGTGATCGCAAGGTCAAATCGAACCGAGACCAGCCAGCGCAGGGCAAGTCGACACAACATCGCTCCCACCACGCCCCACATCAGTCCGGCCAGGGCCAGACGCCAGTGTGTTGTGACTGCCGGATTCAGTCTTTGCAGGAATCCATGTCGCTCGCGGTCTGTCAATTCGTTCCTCGATAGGGTTGCCTCAATTTAGCGGATAATGTCGTAATCTCAAACCGAAAGTTCTGGTGAGGCGCACGCTTTTCCAATGAGAAGAGAACCTCGAAGTCTGAATTCTTGTGACTCTGTCTTCTGATGCGCCATTCCTCAGCGGTACGATCGGGCAATCAGAGTCTCCATGTAGCGGGATTTGACCTGTTGACTTGCCATGATTTGTTTGATGGGAGGGAGTTTGAGCACAACGCCCAAAACGGCGGCCAATGCGCGATGATTCCACAACACCCGATTGTCATACAGCAAATGCTGAAACGTCCCCCGCTCGATGGCCATCATCACGACGCGATGAGCGCCGTTCAGCGGCGTGATGACACGCTCCGGTCGGGAGGCGAGCTTCACGCCGTTTGGCTTGCAGACCTTCACACACAGACCGCATCCGAGGCACACCTTCTCGTCGAGCTTGGCGAGCTTTTTCCTGGGATGCCTGGGGTCGTTTGCCGACACAAGGGTCATCGCCTCCACCGGACATGCCTCGACACACTTGCCGCATCCGTTACACTCTGAAGATACGATCTCGGGGATGAAATTGGTCGTGTGCACAGGATGGAGATTGGAGAACCTACGCTGGGTGATCATCGCCTCACAACAGCATCCGCAGCAATTGCAGATGAAGTTCACGCGCTCGCGTCCATTCTCGCCGAACTGCACCAGGTCGCTATCATATGCCTGCTGGAGGAGATCGAGGCACTCAACTTCGTCGATGGCGCGAGCGTGTCCGTGTTTGCTTAGCGAGCAGGCCGAATTGTTGAATGTCATACAGATATTGTTGGGCGCATCGCACGCACGCCCCATGTGTTCCATTTTGTGCCGACAATAGCATACGCCGACAGCACGATGAGAAGCGGTCTTGATGACCTCCGTGGCACGTTCGTAGTCCAGTACGTGGACTGCGTTCTCGTTCGAAAGAACCGGTTCATGGACGAATACCCGACCCAATTGTGTTTCACCGCGCGTGAACAATTCACGAATGAAGTCTTCTTCCACGTTCAGGTACTGATAGAAGAGTTCGCTGAGGGCTTTCTGATCGATGTCATCGCGAACACGCATGAGCGAGAATTCGAAAAAGCCGGCCATGGGTGGAGGAAGGGAATAAACGGATTCGCCGTTCTGCTCAATATCCACCAGGAGTGCACGTCCTGCCAGTTCGTCGAGGACCTTCCGGGTGGAGACAAGATCCATCTTCCAGATTGAGCTTGCCTGTGTTGCCGTGAAGGGCTTGATGGGCAGAAGGGCGACGAGTTGAGCTTCCTGATCCCGAAAAAGGATCTTCAGGATCTTGTTGAGGAGTTCCGATGGAGGAGCCCCCTGTGGAAATCGGTTCAGACGATCAACCAGCTCCGCATATCCGGATTTCGTTGCGAGATGCGACATGGTCTAACCTCTCTGAATTGTGCGAGAGCGTGTTATCACAAGCATTCTGCCATCACGACACGTCCTGGTGGAGACAATTCAAATCTTGACTTCCAACAGCCACCTCCAGCCAAACTGTGATTCCCCATTCGACGGATGACTTACAAAAAAGGGAAAATCCAATCGGAGGATAGTCAGGTCTATTCCGAGGCCCGCATTCCACAGGAGCTGCGTTGGACTGGACTCCCAGACATTGCCTGCGTCGAAGAAGAATCGCAAGATTCTCAGGGTGGGAAGGGCGACCTCAGTGTTGAGTCCCACGCCCTTGCTCCCCCGCCGATGACTTCCGACGTATCCGCGTAGATTGGCATCTCCCGTTGTGTGTAGCCGTTCTTGAGTTGATATCTTGGCATCAGGATCAAGGAACCAGTAAGCAACACTTGATGGTTTCACGGATCCAGAAAGGAAGAATGCATCCTGTGATTGATACGATCCTCTGGCGGCACCAGCAAAAAATCGGAAGGAGACCAAACCAGCGAATGGATCAGTTCCGCTTACCTCAAAGGCTGCCTTCACAAAATCGTGATTCCCAGAAAGCGCGCGTACTCCGGTGTTGGCTGTGGCAGTGACCGAATAGCCAGAGAGATTGATGCGGTATTCTCCGGCCAGTGAAGTGGTTCTCCCGGCCTCGTAATCCAACGGATCGAAGTACGAACCATCATGCAGCCATGCTCGCTGCAGCGAGAATCGCAGGGTGTGTTCCTGGTTCCATCGATAACTGCCGTTGAGTTCAAATGTCTGTAATCCGCGTACATCTTCAGCCAGCGCACCATAGCTCCAACGGCTGGATGGCATGCCAATGATCGACGTGAAGTTCGCAGAGTACCCGGGTGTTTGGCTCTTTATTCCGTAAAACAATGCGAGTCGCCATTCGAAATCGTGTCGCACTCGTTTGTACATATTCACGGGAATCGCGTTCGTGAGCCAAAGACCGGCGCGAATCCCGTCCGTCATCCCGTAGGTGATGGAAGGACCAAAGAAATACTGAATGGAGGTAGGGTAGAATGCAGCTACAAGAAAGTTGAAACGATGTGTACGAGGCCAGACATTGTTGGAACGATCTGCGTCAAGTACTCGCCACTGTGGATCAATGACTGCGGACACAATCTCTTGGTCGGTGGTCAACCGAAATTCCAGACATCCCTGCTTCAACGAGTCGATGGGTCGATTGATATAAGTACCGCCGATTGTCGCCAGCCTGAGTTGAACCGGCCATTCGATTTCACCCCGGTTCTTCACCACCACAGTTGTCTGGAATCTCCCGTCCCGTTGGAGGCGAGAATCAAGGTCAGCAACCGAATAGTCAAATCGTTTGGTGGTCCCGATCCAGTCGGCGAAGAAGTCTTTCAAATCCCTGCGGGTTGTCGATTCGAGGCTTTGCCTCAAATCCTCGGCCGTCACGTTTTGTCCCCGGTGAAGATCGACGAAGTGTGCGAGTCCCAACTGCATCACCGAATCTCCTATAACCGCCGCTAGAGCGGTGAGGACGGTAAATCCCTTGTAGTACGCGAGTCGCCTGTAATCAGGGTCGCCTGGTCCGACGTCTGCCAACGCGACATCGTCGAACGGACGTTGATTGGCGGCATGGACACCCTCATACAGATCATAGTCCGCCCGGATATCGATGCCCAGTGCAGGGATGCGTACCAATCGGATCGACTGTCTGACATCACTCAGTCCCGCGTGTTCAATAAAATTGAACGCTGCATATTGGGCTAAAGCTTCATTCAAGAACGGGGCGTCCGTGATTGCCACTTCATTCGCCCACCACTGGTGTGCAAGCTCATGCGCAATCAGGAACACATTGATGAATCGCGCCTCATGCCCGTCGGGAACCGGAAGCAAATTACTGTTCAACAAGATCAGACCCGGGGCGCCATATCCGCCGCGACGAGCTGTCTCGACAATCTTGAATTCGGATTGTGTCTCCTTTCCGAAACGTTCCCGATAGTACTGAAGCACGCTTCGGACGACAAATGCAAGCGAATCAAGCTGACGATCGTCCGGATTCGAATACGAGAAGATGGTCAGACTGTCTGATGGATACTTCTTTGTTCTGTAGGGGGCTGCAGCAATCGAAATGAACGAAGTGGGCCTGGTCATCGTCCAGCGATATGAACTTTCCGCATTTGATTTGGACGAGTCGACAAGTTTCCCCGAGCTCAATGCCGTCCAACCTGACGGGACGGTGATCGCGAGGTCATACGTAAAGCGATTCGGCAAGAATTCATTGTCGTCAAGCCTCGGGTACCATACCGATTCTGAGAGGAGCCATGCATTGGTCGTATCGATCCTGCAAGCGACGTTCCCAAAGAACTCTCCGGTGTACCGCAAGTGAACAACAAGCGTCTCGGAGGGTGCGATGTTCTTTTTGAGCTGGAGTATATTCCCTTGAGACGTGAATGGAATGTCGTTTCCTGCAGCATCCTGAATGGAATAGAGTGTGTCATGTACAAGCGACAAGCGAATAGTACTGGCACTCGCGTTTCCACCATTTCGGAGGACAATGGTCGCTTCAGCGATGAGGCTGTGCTCAGTTGGCACGAGTCTGGCTTTGATGGAATAATGCGAAATAGAAAGTGAGGTATTCCGGGGTGCCGACAACGATTGGTGGCAGAGTGTCAGCAGCAATGCAAGGATGAATCGAGCATGAGTCATAGCAGCACCGTTGTTTGTTACTTCACGGCACGAAACCTCCCGATACCTATTTGACCGGGAAAGCCAATCCAAATCCAAGTGCCCTTGAATGAAGATCCATCATACTTCCCGTTGAGGAGGACGTTGTTATCGACATACTGGGGATTGAGGTTCACGGAGAGGACTGAGTCTTCAAAACCTCCCTGGAGTCTTCCCTCGCCGATCTGCGGCCCAATGTTCTTTGGATTGCCGACCTGATTGAAATGCCATTCGCCATCGACGTGCGAGGAGTCCTGAATACTCAACATGAACCAACCCTGAGCCACGATAATGCCTGTTGTATCGTACGCTTCATACTGGAAGGAACCGGCGGGACCTACGAGGTCGGCATTCTCTTTCCGGCATCCTTGGATCATGAACAGCACTGCCCCCATCAAGAAGAGACACCTGGCAAGAGTTTTCATGTGTTCTTCATTGAATGGCAACGAGCTTTGTGCAATGTGTGATATTTTGGGTCAAATTTCAATTTCATCCAAAGGAAAAAAGAGATGCCTTCTTGAAAGACCGCAGATTCCCATTCTTGACGATTGGAGAGATAGAAAACAAGTGCTTTGGATTTGCGTCCGTTGTCAGCCTTGGCAACGCGTGGTGTCGTCTGCAGCAAGAGCACATCTTGGTTGACGTGGTAGGCCCGATGTTTTTGGTGACTCTTTGACAAATGAAGGTCTGGCGGATTCTCAGGATGATAAGAGTTCGATTGCTTCGCCGAAGTCCCTTCGCCCGAGTCCGATTCGAAAATGGTTTCCTTCATACTGAAAAAGTGATCCTGGCGTCAGAAGGAGACTCTTCGTGCGAATCAGTTCCTGGCAATACACTTTGATCGGAATGTCTCCGCGCAGGATGGGAAAAGCAACCGAACCCGCTTTTGGTCGCAGCCACTGAAATTCGTTCGTATGCTGTGCAAAGAAAGCGTCAGCGGAGGCGAGGTTCTTCCCAATGATCTCTTTCGTTCGATGGAGAATGCGCTCTCTTGCCCGTAGGGCCATGATGCCCAGTATTTCCCCGGGAGCGCTGTTACAAATCGTCAGATAGTCCCTCATCTCCGAACACCGCGCCAGGAACTCACCATTCTGCGACGCCAGCCAGCCAAGGCGGAGACCGGGAAGCGCAAACGACTTTGAGAGTCCCCACAACGATATTCCGCGATCATATTCATCCGCCACTGCCGGAAGTTGATCCTCATTTCGATATTCTGCCCCTCTGTACATTTCGTCGGAGAAAATCCAGATGCCGCGTTTGCGGGCTATCTCCATAATCTGCCGCTGGTCTTCGACTGAAATCTGATGCCCGGTCGGATTATGCGGAAAATTGATAACGATGAGCCGGGTCTTGTCAGTCACTCGACCTCTGAGATATTGCAGATCGAGTTCCCACCCGTTTTGCGTACGGTCCAGATTCCAGCGGTCAAGATGACAGCCAATATGGGACCCGATTTCGTGGAGAGATTGATACGCAGGAGCGGTGACGATGACGTGGTCGTCTTTGGTGAGCAGGACGTGAAAGGCGATGTAGATGAGCTCTTCCGGAGCGGCAACGAGGAGATGCCTGTAGTCGATATGTCGATACATCCGGGATATCTCCGCAAGTAATTGCGGATGACCGAGCGTCTCCGTGTAGCTGAGTTTGAGGTTGTTCCAGAGCGTGCGCGTTTCTTCATCCGTCAGGCTCAGAAGTTCCTGGACGTTCAGTGCTTCAACGTCGGATGCGCTCAGGATGTGCTTGACGTTGAATTCATGCCTGGCAAAGAAACGCTCGAGCGCGAAGGGTTGCATGGGATAGACGTAGAATGTGGAAAGAAACTGCGTTTCGGGACGCTCAGTCTGAAACTACTTCAACATGAGCATCCTTTTCGTTTCAGCAAAATTCCCCTTCCTGAGTTGATAGAAGTAAACGCCGCTGCTGGAAGAGAGAGGATGCCACTCCACCTCGTAGTACCCCGGCGACTGGTCAGCGTTGACGAGCGTCGCAACTTCTCTCCCCAAAAGATCGAGTACTCTAAGTGAGACGAAACCGGGAGTCGAGAGCTGATAGCTAATCAGCGTTTTCGGATTAAACGGATTCGGATAGTTCTGGTGGAGCACGAAGGTCGAAGCCTGATCCTGACCACTCACGTCCGTTATCATGCTCTGAACGGTTTTCACGATCCAATTGCCGGGATCGAGTTCAACCGTGTCGGGTTTGTTCGAAAACTGAAAACTATAATTCTGGTTTGCTGAGTTGTTGATGACGGTAATTGTTGTGTCGATTCCTTTCCCCGCAAAGCGCAAGTCCACCGGCATCGTGAAAAACTTGGGACTCGTATTTGTCAATTGCTGAATATTGACACTCACATTGGAAGTCAATCCTTGCGGTGTGACCGTTGCTGTGCAAATGTACTTCGGATATCTTTCACCACTCAAGACCCACTCATTGAAGAAGTAACCTAATTCCAGGCCCGATACCTGTTCGCACACCAGCTGAAAATCAGCGGTCGAAGCAGTCTTGTACATGTACTGCGGATTGGTCGCGTAGGCTTTGAGGGCGGCAAAGAACACCGAGTCGCCGAGCACATGCCGGAGCATGTGAAGCACAGAAGCTCCTTTGGCATATACCCTGCTGTACGCAAACATCGAGTTGCCCGTATTGGTCGTGTCGGCGAGTACCAAGGTACCTTTCGCGGACAGGGCATTCATCAACACGCCACTCATGTATTGCTTGTAGGCTGCCGGACCGTACTGTGCCTCGCGGTAGAGTCCCTCGCCGTACGTTGCAAAGCCCTCGTTGAGCCACAGATCCGGCCAGGTTTGACACGTGATCATATCTCCAAACCATTGGTGCG
>Ga0315286_10004206_pt1 | contig 13763 bp, 8 predicted proteins | sample YL17G10_0_MG_FD_205038 | JGI IMG/M metagenome (GOLD analysis project Ga0315286, IMG submission 205038) | Sediment microbial communities from Yellowstone Lake, YNP, Wyoming, USA - YL17G10_0 | ecosystem: Environmental > Aquatic > Freshwater > Lake > Sediment | place: USA: Wyoming | collected... | reverse complement strand
AGATCCGGGGGCTCAAAGATTCGTGTGTCCGCCTGGATTCCTCGGCCCCTTGCCCCCTTGAACCCTGCTAAATATGATGGTCTCGTAAAAAGTCGTATTTACCCTGTTTTGTCATTCCTGCGAAAGCAGGAATCCAGATTCATATGTTTCTGGTTCCCCGCCTCCGCGGGGACGACGTCTGGACTCCCGCCGGAGTTTATCCCGCACTTGATGCGGGGCGGGAGTGACGATACTTTGACTTTTTACGAGACATCACGGGTGGCTCAGCCTCTTTTTGAGCTCTTCGCACTCCTTCTTTAAGGCTTCTATTCTCTCGATGGACTCTTTCTGCAACTCGTTGATCATCTCGTTGCTGATCTTTCCGATCTCTTGCTGGCGCAACTGGATTTGATCAAGGGTCCTCCTGTCCATCATCATCTTCTGAAACCGTACCCAGAACTCATCAAGGTTGAAAGGCTTGTTGATGAAATCGGTGGCCCCTGCATAGATCGCCTCCTCGTCGATGGGATGGCCTTTATATTTCAGATTGCCGAATCCGGTCATCACCATAACAGGGAGATAGAAGCCTCTTTTTCTCAGTTCTCTGAGAAACGTGATCCCATCCATATTGGGCATGGCCACGTCTGATATGACCGCGTCATAGCTCTCCTGTGCGGCCTTCTTAAGGGCCTCCATGCCATCGGAGGCATGTTCACAGATGTGCCCCTTCGACGACAAGAGCGTTGCGATCAAACGCCTGATCTCCACCTCATCATCCACGACGAGGATTTTATATGAGTAGGACTCTCTTGCCTCAACCATTTCGATTCCCCTATCTCAGAAAGGCCCCCTCCTCTTACTTCGATGACACCTTCTCAGCGATCTGATTCAGAACCTCCTCGGAATCGAAGGGTTTTGAGATGACAAAATCGAGTCTGTTCTCCTCCATCTGAGGCCGATCGATTCCCGCCCCCCACCCTGTGATCATCCCTACCGGGAGATGGGGGTTTATCTTTTTTATTGCCCTGCACACTTCCCAGCCCGACATCTCGGGCATTCCCAGATCGGTCAACACCATGTCGAACTTCCCCTTCCGAAATAGCTCGATTCCTCTCTCGCCATTCTCTGCAACCACCACCTGATATTTTGCCCGGGTCAGGATCTTTGAGAGGATCTCTCTCACATGCTCCTCATCATCGATCACCAGTATCCGGGCTTCCCCCTCCCTCTTCACATCATGAGTGGCTTTCTCTTCCTCCTTCCTTTCCTCATCGATGGGCAGAAGGATATGGAAGGTCGTCCCCTTTCCCACCTCACTCTCCACCTCGATTTCCCCTCCAAGCCTTTTGATGATCCCGTAGGACATACTCAGCCCCAAACCGGTATTGGAGAAAGGTTTTGTGGTGAAGAAAGGGTCAAAGACCCTCTTCCTCACCTCCTCGGTCATGCCGATACCCGTATCGGAGATCCGGATAGAGACCTTCTCCCTCAGGCAAGAGGTTAGTATCTCCAATCTCCCACCTTCCGGCATGGCCTCCACGGCATTGAAGATGAAACTGGTCATCATCTCCCTCATCTCCGAAAGGGTCCTGGTCACAAGAGGGATCTCCCCGAGGTTTAAGACCACCTCGATATAAATCCCTTTACCTTGGGCATCGTCCTTCCACTTCGGTTTGGTGATCTCCACGGTATCTCGGATGAGGGCGTTAAGATCCATCTTGGAGTATTCGATATGGACAACCTTCCTCCCCGAAAACTCCATCAATCTCCGCACGGTCTGGGCGCCGTTCTTGGCCACCTTTTCGATCGTCTTGAGCGCCCCTCTCAGTTCCTCATCCTTTGCAGTATAGAGGAGCAGTTGAGCATTGCCGACTATAATGGCGAGGGCATTATTGAAATCGTGTGCGACCCCGCTGGCCATCTCCCCGACGGCTCTTAATTTCTCTACCTGGAGCATCTGCTCTTCCATCTTTCGCTTTTCCGTGATGTCTTTGAGGAAGGCGATGGCACTCACATCTCCCATGGGGTCCTTGATGAGGGTTAAACTGATCTCTACATTCCTGACCTCCCCGTCTTTCCGGGGGAGGTTCAACTCATAGGAAGTGGGCATCTTATCCCCTCTCTGCATATGGAAAAGCCAGTCCACTATGAACTTCCGGCCCTTCTCGTCCATATAACTCCGGAAATCGGATCCGATCAATTCTTCCTTAGAATAGCCCAGGAGATCCACTAAACTTTCATTCACATAACTTAATCGATAATCCTCTCCCATCACCAATACGCCATCCAGGGCGCTCTCCACGACGGCCCGGTACCTCTCCTCCGATCGGCTGTTCTCAATAATGGTGGCGAGGTGCTCACCCACTAACCCCATGACGCGGAAATCCTCATTCGAAAAGGCTCCCGCCCTTTTGCCCTGAGCCACCATCACACCCACCAGCTTGTCACCCGTCTTGAGAGGGATATACAACATTTCGGAGCAGCCCCTTCTACCATTCTTTGGATGAATGGGATCTCTCTTAACATCTACAATAAAGGGACTTTCTCTCTCGGCCAGCCCTTCGAGCAAACCATCACCGACGAGTGATTCCAGGTGACCCTTCTCTTCTATGGGGAAGCCGATGGAGGAAGGATGGGGAAGGAGTCGTTTCGTATTTTCATCCATCAGGAGGAGGCCCAATGCCTCCCACTTAAAGAAACGATGGAGACTCTTCATGATCTCTGTCAATACCTGATCCAGGCTCAGAGAGGAGATGGAGATCCTGGTCATGTCATGGAGAATGGTGATCTCATCCAGTCTCCTTTTTGTCTCTTCGTAGCGTGTAGCATTGTAAAGGAAGACGGAAAGCCCTTCCGCGACTCGCTCAAGGAAGTGGATATGGTCCTCGGAGAAGTGGCTCGGTCTCTTGCTGCCGAAGTTGAGGGTGCCGATGACCTTTCCCTCATAGATGAGCGGAAAGAAAAGAGAAGACTTCATTCCTCCCTGAAAGAGCTTCCTGTAAATCCACGAATCGTCTTTTGAGATCTCCGGCACCACAACGGGCAAACCCGTCTCAAAGACCTTCTTCCAAGATGTCTCTTCAGAAGGGATCACATCCAGGACCCACTCCTTTGCACTCTTCCCATTCTCAAAATCGAAGTATCGGAAACCCTTGTTCTCTTCACCGAGAAGGATGACGATCATCCTCTCCGATTCCAGGACCTTCTTCAACTGGCAGTGAACATTCCTTAATGCCTCCCGGACATCGATACCTGTGACCAAGATCTTATTGATGCAGTTGACCACCTCTTTTTCCATCTGCCTTCCTCCCTCACCGATGTTATTGGCAAGAAAAATTCCTTTTTTTGTATTAATTTAGCTGTTTGAAATCAAACTTTAAAATCCCTCCCCACCTCCCTTTGCCCTCCGGGTCAGAGACCGCTCTGGGTCGGAGACCAAAGGGAGGAGAAATATTTCCCCCTTTTGACAAAGGGGGATGAAGGGGGATTAGAGGGTCTTTTTCAAAGCGCTAAAGTGTTACCTCTTTTTTAATAATCTGCACGCATCATGCCAAATTGATCAACGTTGACTCAATCTTTCTAATCTTTTGGAAAATAAAACAGTCAAAAAAATACCACTATTTGTCATTCCTGCCCCGTATCAAGTACGGGATAAACTCCACCAGGAATCTATATTTTTGATTTTATTCTGGATTCCCGCTTTCTCGGGAATGACCTCTACATTTATGGTTGGCGGGTGATGAACCCGTTATGTAAAATTTATTATTTATGATGGTCTCGTAAAAAGTCAGCATCACCCTTCGACAGGCTCAGGGTGAACGGTTGTTTCCGAATGTCCTGAGCGAAGTCGAAGGACACACTCAGGGTGAATCCCGCGAAGCGCGGGATAACCTATTGATATTCCGTTCGTGCTGAGCGCTTCGACCCACCGTTCGCCCTGCCTCCGGCCCTGTAGGGCCTCTGGCCCGGAGGGAGGCTCTCGAAGGGACGAACGGTTCGCTCAGCACAGGCTTTGTCGAAGCATGAACGACATACGGAATATGACTTTTTACGAGTTCATCATTTATTCTTCTTTCAAAAAGACTCCTCATTACTATCCCGAATGAAGGGACTGTCAAAAAAATGGCATCTGTTAGGATGACTCCTGAAAACACTGATGTCCCCACTTCACCGCCTCTAAATAGAGTTGGAACGGAGAGGTCTCACCCATCCTGATCCTCGAAACCATCTCGGAGAGCTTTTTCCAGTCCCCCCTCTCAGAGGCCAGCACATATTCGTAGACATCACGAAAACGGTTCCTCTCACCCAGAAGGGCATTTTTGATATCCTGGGCGATGGGTATCTCTTCCATGATATCCGTGAGGGGCCGATCCAGAATGGCATCGATCAATGAAAAGATACCCATGAGGAAGAGGTCTTCCTTCCGGCGGGCCAGGCCGAAATGGGGCGCCATGAACTCGCAGAACTTTCCGCGGATGATGGACTGGACCACCAGCTCTTCAGGCTTATCCTCGCCCATATTGGCTAAGGCAATGAGGGAGACCCAATTTCTAATCTCCTTCTCCCCCAAGAGCGCCAGGGCCTGGATGATGGAGTTGATCCTGCACCTCAACCCGAAGAAGGCAGAATTGATGTAACGGAGGAGCTTGAAAGAAAGGGAGACCTCCTGCTTAATGATCTCTGCCAGTTGTCTGAAATCCAATTCGGAGCGGTGGATCTCCTGGAGAATGCGAAAGTAGTGGAGTTTATACGCAGGGATATCCCTCCCCGAGATGATCTTCGGTTTACTGAAGAAATAGCCCTGGAAGTATTTGTAACCCGTCTCCATGGCCTCCTGGAGGACTGCCGGGGTCTCCACCTTCTCAGCCAGGAAATGGATGCCCCGGGGAGAGAACAGTTGGACCAGGGAACTTCGCTCGTCTTTGCCCGTTGACAGGAAATCGACCTTGATGAAATTGGTGAGATCGATCAGCGGCTTGTACTCGTCCTTGTAAATAAAATCGTCCATCGCAAGGAGATAGCCTGCCCTCTTCAGCCTTTCGCAGGCCGCGATGACCTCTGCGTCGGGTTCGATGGTCTCAAGGATCTCGACCACGATCAATTCCTTGGGAACCAGAAAGACATATTCCTTCAGGAGGATGTCACGGGTGATGTTGATAAAGGCCCTCTTCCCATCGGTGAGGGTGGTGAGGCCCAAAAGAAAGAAGCTATCAACGATCACCTTTGAAGTGGCCTGATCCGGATCAGGATGTTGAAAGAAATTCTCGAGCCCTGAACGGAAAAGCAGCTCATAGCCGTAGACCCTCTGTCTGGAATCGAAGATAGGCTGCCTGGCAATAAAAACGTCCATAAGAAAATCACAAAGTTTGAGGTTTAGGCCCTTTCACGACATTGTTTTATAAAATCCCTCCTCACCTCCCTTTGCCAAAGGGAGGGAAATTACCCCTCTTTGGCCGCCGGCCCATAGGGCCTCCCTCTGGGGCATGAGCCCTTCCGGGGCGGAGCCTGACCCGGAGGGCAAAGAGGGGCCAGCCTGCCTACGCGAAGCGCTCCGGCGGAGGCAGGGGGAGATTTTTCAATGCATTTCAATTCAATTTTGAGACCCTTATTAGTAACGCTATACCCCAAGCGCTTTGCGCTATGCGTTTTTTTATCCCCATAGAATCAACCCCGGGGAATAAGGATTAGAGAGAAACGGATGGAAAGGGAGGATACGGATGCGGAATCCGAATCGGCCCACTTCCAGACAAGGAACCTCTCCATAAAAGATCGTCAGATCGCCCTCCTTCCTAAAATCTCGAAGGGGAATCGTGGACCGGTTGAGAAAATTCGCCCTGGAATCGACGCGGCCATAATAGATGTCCACTGAAAGGTCTTTGGCGGAGAGGTCTCCTAAGTGCATATAAACCTCCACCTTAAGAGGCTGGCCCGCCTCGATGCCGCCTCGTGCACCGGTCTCTTTTCTTACGATTTGAAGTTTCGACCAGTTTGCCTTCAGATACCTCATCCAGACTGTGAGTTGACCTATCCCCTCGAAATGGTTTGCTTCAATCCGACCCCAATAGAGGGCCGAAGGCACGTAACAACGGTGGACATAATCCTGAAGCATCCGATGGGTATTGAATTGGGAGACAAGGGTCTGCATGGAACTCTTCATCATTCCGATCCAGTCCCTTGGAAGATTATCAGGCCCCCTGTCATAAAAGAGGGGAACGATGGTCTTTTCCAGGAGGTTGTAAATGGCCTGACTTTCCACCTCATCCTGATAGTTCGGGTCTTCGAACTCCTCCCCGGATCCGATCGCCCACCCGAGACCTGGCCCATACCCCTCTGCCCACCAGCCGTCAAGGACGCTTAAGTTCAAGGCACCGTTGGCAGCGGCCTTCATACCGCTTGTCCCGCAGGCCTCAAGGGGCCGCCGGGGGTTATTCAGCCAGACATCCGAACCCTGAACAAGATACCGGGCCACATTCAGATCGTAATCCTCGATGAAGACGATCTTCTGGCGAAACTCAGGCTGCTGGGCAAGGTGAACGATGTTCTTAATCACCTCCTTGCCCGGGTGATCCTGCGGATGGGCCTTGCCAGCAAAGATGATCTGGACAGGCCTTTTCGGATCATTCACAATCGTGGCCAGACGAGCCGGATCTCTCAGGATGAGATCCCCGCGTTTGTAAGAGGCGAAGCGTCTGGCGAATCCAATGGTCAGCGCCTGCGGATTTAGCGCCTCGCTCGCCCTTTGAAGATCCATTCTCTGGGCGCCCCGTTGTAGAATCTGTTCATGAAGCCTTCCCCGGGCGAAGGCCACCAATCGTTCTCTCCGGCGCTCATGGGTCCGCCAGAGTTCGGCGGAGGGAATTCGGTTCACACGCTCCAGGATCTTGGTATTATCCGGGTCTTCCGTCCAGCGCCTTCCCAGGTAACGGTCGAGGAGAATGGCCATATCGCTGGAAATCCAGGAGGGGATATGAATCCCGTTCGTGATCCCTTCAATGGGAATATCCTCCTCGGGAAGACCGGGCCAGAGATGACTCCACATACGGCAAGAGACCTTCTGATGGAGACGGCTCACTCCATTGCTTTTCGATGCATTCTTCAAGGCCATCACCGCCATGTTTAATGATCCATTTGGTATTCCTCCATCGGGTGACCCCATGCCCAGGAAGGTCTTCAGGGAGATGCCTGCGGAGTGAATGTATGGACCCAGAACGGAGGAGAGGAGGCCCGAGTCGAAAAGATCTATGCCCGCCGGAACAGGGGTGTGGGTGGTGAAGATGCTGCTGCAATAAACCGCTTCCCTGGCTTCTTCAAATGAGAGCCGGTGTTTTGCCATGAGGAGGCGAATCCTTTCGATCAGGGCGAAGGCCGAATGTCCCTCATTCATATGGAAGACGCTGACTTGAATGCCGAGCCGATCTAAGGCCCGGATTCCTCCAATTCCAAGGACAACCAACTGTTTCAATCGCATCCCCCGATCGCCGCCGTAAAGGGTGGAGGTGATGTCTCTGTCCTCTTCCATATTCTCAACAGTATTGGTATCGAGCATGAACAGGGGGACCCGCCCCACCTGAATGCGCCAGATCCGGACCTTCACGTTTCGGTCTTGAATCGGCACTTCAATGGTCAGGGGATCCCCTCTCTCATCCCGTTCCAGGGCAACGGGAAGGAGATGAAAATGGTTATCCGGATAGGTCTCGAGCTGCCATCCATCCGCATTGAGATATTGATGGAAGTAACCTCTCTGATAGAGGAGTCCTACTCCCACAATCGGTAAGCCCAGGTCGCTCGCCGACTTCAAGTGGTCACCTGAAAGAATTCCAAGCCCTCCGGAATAGATCTGCATACAATCGGTTAAACCGAACTCTGCGCAAAAGTAGGCCACCGTGAAATCGAAAGGGACTTGAAGACCAAAATCGAAGGTCTTCCTCTCTCCCATATAGCGCCTGAATTCCTCGAAGATCCGGTTCATCTGGAATAGGAATCCTTCGTCCCCCATCAACTCATGGAGGCGATCATGATCGAGCAAGGCCAGCATTGCCAACGGATTGTGTCCTGTCTCCTCCCAAAGACCCTGGCCAATGGAACGGAAGAGATCGATGATCTCAAGGTTCCAACTGAACCAGAGGTTTTTCGCCATCTCCTCCAGGGGTTTTAGACCCTCCGGGATCTTAGGAACAACCGTAAAAAGGGTAATGTCTTTCATCGCCATGGAGGCCTCCCTTATTACTAATCAGTCCATAATTGTGTGGACGCTGAAGACTAAATCCCTCATCCCTCCCTTTACGAAAGAGAGGAATTCCTCTGTTTGGAAAAGAGAGGCAATACTGTTCAGTTAGGCTGTCACCGGTCACCCTGAGCCCTTCCTTCGACTTCGCTCAGGACATTCGGAAACAACCGGTCACCCTGAGCCTGCCCTTCGACTTCGCTCAGGACATTCGGAAACAACCGTTCACCCTGAGCCTGTCCTTCGACTTCGCTCAGGACATTCGGAAACAACCGTTCACCCTGAGCCTGCCCTTCGACTTCGCTCAGGACATTCGGAAACAACCGTTCACCCTGAGCCTGTCGAAGGGTGATGCTGACTTTTTACGAGACCATCAAAATTCTTACTCTCATATATCTCAAAGATACCGTTGATATCAAGGATCAGGCCCACACGGCCATCTCCCATGATCGTTGCTCCGGCCGCTCCTTTGACGCCCTTCAACCTCTCCCCGAGGGTTTTGATTACCACTTCCTGTTTTCCCAGAAGCTCATCCACCATGAGGCATTTTTGAGAACCTTCGTTTTCGACCACAATGACCAAACCCTCCCAAGGCTCCCTCTTTTGGGGGACGACTCCCAAGAGCTGATAAAGCCTGATGAGGGGAAGAAGTTTATCTCTCACCTTGATCAGATCCTCCTTTTGCTGAACCTTCGAGATATCCTCCGGACGCGGCCTTAAGGTCTCTTTAATAAATAGGGTAGGGATGATGTACCTTTCTTGACCAATGGCCACAATGATCCCGTCCATGACCGCCAATGTCAGTGGAATACGGATCACGAACCGGCATCCCTTCCCCTCGACCGAGAAGATCTCAACCTTCCCCTTCAACTGCTCAATCGCCCTTCTCACTACATCCATGCCCACCCCGCGGCCAGAGACATCGGTGATCTGATCGGCTGTCGAAAATCCGGCTCCGAAGATGAGGTTGTCGATCTGGTAATCGGTGAGCTGGGCATCGTTCGGAATAATGCCTCTCTCCTTGGCCTTCTTGACAATCTTGGTTCGATTGAGCCCCTGACCATCATCCTCGATCTCGATGATGACATTTCCTCCTTTCTGGTAGGCCCTGAGAAAGATCTTCCCCGCCTCCGGCTTCCCGACCTCTCTTCTTCTCTCGGCCCCTTCAATCCCGTGATCCACGCTATTACGGATCATGTGGACCAGCGGGTCGTAGAGGGCATCCACCATGTTCCGATCGATCTCGGTCTCTTCGCCGGACATCACCAACTCCACCCTCTTCTCCGACTTCTTTGCCAGGTCCCTGACCAGACGGATCATCTTCTGGAAGGTCTGTCGAATCGGGATCATCCGGAGGGACATCGAGATCTTCTGGAGATCGGAGGTGATCCTCTGCAGTTGTGAAAAATCCTTGTTCAGTTTGGGTTCATTCACCGATAAAAAGGCGGGGTTCTGATGGACCTGGGACTGGGCGATCACCAACTCCCCCACAAGGTCCACCAGATTGTCCAGCTTCTTTGTATCCACTTTAATCGTGGCCTCAACGGCCTGGGTCGATATCTGTTTCTGCTCCCGGAGGGCCTCCACTACCTCTTTGGCCTTGACCTTGTTCTCCATCACCAGGATCTCACCCAGCTTTAGACCGGCCTTCCCTTCCTTCTGTTCATCTAAGGCTTCGGAAATATCCTCTTCGGAAACAATCCCTCTGGAGCTCAGGATCTTACCCAATGGAGGCGCTGTCATATCAATTTGATCAAGGGAGCTGCCTGTTTTTTTGTCTAAAATCGGCTCAACATTCTCTCCCTTCTCAAGGAGAGCAATCTTGTCTAAATAAGGTTCAATATCAAAATGGGAGTGGCTCGTTTGGCCAGCTTTGACATGGGCCTTCAGATCCAAAATCATGCTTTTTAATAAATCCACCGCTTCTAAAACGAAATCTATCATTGCTTCATTGATGCGGAGTTTATCATTCCGGACCTGATCCAGCAAGGACTCCACACGATGAGAGAATTGCTGAATCTCCTTGAGATTGAGGAATCCGGAAACCCCTTTGATCGTATGGAAAGGTCTAAAAATCGCATTAATACATTCCTTATCATCCGGTGATTGCTCCAGATTGATGATATTGAGCTCGATCGAACCCAGATGCTCCATCGCCTCTGTGATGAAATCATTGAAAAGCCCCAGGTCCTGGGAAAAATCGGTCATTTCCGCTGGCGGCTGATCTTTTTCGGATATCCCCTCATCCTTTTTAAGGAAGTCGGCTTTATCCTCTCCGGTAAGGGACATTATCTCCTGCCAAAAATCATTCTCATCGGAGGACGGTTCGACCCTCGGGGGACGGGAAAGGATGGACTGAATCACCTTGATCCCTTTTCCTACAAGATCGATCCCCTTCTGAGGGTCTTTCATCTCGTTGAGCGCGATCTTCTCAACCACCTTTTTGATCGCCTCATTGAAGACCGGGATCATCTTAAATGGACCTTCCAGCTTGATACGATCCATATTCTCCAATTGCTCAAGAATAGACCCCAGCGTCATCAGATCATCCGGTTCAACGAGAACAACCTGAACAGCTAATTGATTTACGATCTCCTTCAGTTTGGAGATTTCCTCAGACATCTCCCTCCCCTTTCCTCTCTATTCTCTGAAAAACCCTTCGGGATCCTGTATCAGGACCTCAATGAAATGATAGTCCTGGTTGGGAGCCCCTGCCTACCGCAGGCAGGCACAGTGGGGCTCCCCTACGGATACTCCATTTTTGTCATTCCCGCGTCCCATCTGTCATTCCCGCGGAGGCGGGAATGACGAAAATGGAGGTAGCCGCTCCGTGTGAGCCGGAGCGCATGTGGCTCGGAATCAGAACGTACTCCGAAACGCAACCTGAAGGTTGCGGCTACCTAAAAAACAATTCCCCCGAAGTCCCGCTATGGGCGGGATTCCGGGCGAAGTCCCGGACGAGGCATAAATACTTACACGATAAAGTCTGAGAATTTATCTCTGATGGTCTCGTAAAAAGTCAGCATCACCCTTCGACAGGCTCAGGGTGAACGGTTGTTTCCGAATGTCCTGAGCGAAGTCGAAGGACAGGCTCGCGGCTCAGGGTGAATCCCGCGAAGCGCGGGATAACCTATTGATATTCCGTTCTGCTGAGCTTGCCGAAGCATGAGCCCTTCGGCTCACCGTTCGCCCTGAGTCGTGAGCCGTGAGCCGTGAGCCTGTCGAACGGTCGAACGGTCGAAGGGACGAACGGTTCACTCAGGACAGGCGCTTCGACCCACCGTTCGCCCTGAGCCTGTCGAAGGGTAGACGGTTCGCTCAGCACAGGCTTTGTTGAAGCATGAACGACATACGGAATATGACTTTTTACGAGTTCATCATCTCTAACATTTAGAAAATGTCCTCCCAAAAATCTCCCCTCCCCTGGTGGGAGGGGAATGGATAAGGGAAATTTCAAATATCTTTGGTTAGACTTTTTACGACTCTATCTTTACAACATCTATCGGTAAAATCTTCTTTTTTCTTGAATGCTTCTTTTAAACGGGATTAAATTAAAATTGCCCGAAATAGCACATCTACCGTTTTCAAACCTTCTTTTTTCGTTTTTATTTAAGTTCTTCGAGGAATGAGCCGATTGTTAAGTCATATCAATTTAGCTGTTTGAAATCCCTCCCTACCTCCCTTTGCCTGCTTTCGGCAGGGAAAAGATACCAAAGGGAGGTGAAGGGTTTCTCCCTTTTCCCTCCGGGTCAGCTTCCGGCTCGGAGAGCACTCCAGCTCGGAGAGAGACCGCTCTGGGTCGGAGACCAAGGGGAGGAGTCCCACTCAAGGCAGGATTCCCCCTTTTGGAGACTGTGTCGAAATTAGCCGTTCACCCTGAGCCGTGAGCCTGTCCTTCGACTTCGCTCAGGACATTCGGAAACAACCGTTCACCCTGAGCCTGCCCTTCGACTTCGCTCAGGACATTCGGAAACAACCGTTCACCCTGAGCCTGTCGAAGGGTGATGCTGACTTTTTACGATACCATTAAAAGTTACATTAAAACAATAAAACTGTAGGGATCGATTTTTATGATTACTGTGACGCGGCTGAACAATATTTCCATTGTCGTAAACCCAGAGCTCATTGCCTTCATTGAAGAAACACCGGATACCATCATCACCCTCTCCAATGGTGAAAAACTGATCGTCAAGGAGACGGTGAGCGAGGTCATCAGGAGGATCCTAAACTACAGAAGATCGATCTTCAATCCCTCTATTCCGATCGAGTGAGTGAGATGGATAAGGCGACATTGATTGGCTTGGCTTTGGGTTTTGGCGCAATCCTTGGAGGACAGGTCTTGGAAGGCGGCGGAATTGGCTCGATCACGCAGCCGGTGGCGGCCATTATCGTTTTCGGCGGCACCTTTGGGGCCGTGTTTTTGAGTTTCAATTATCACGAAGTCATCGAAGCCTTCAAAAGCTTAAAGCAGGTTATCCAAGAGCCTCGTCAGGACCCTTATCAGATCATCACGCAGATTACGGGCTTTGCGAATAAAGCCCGTAAGGAGGGGATCTTATCCCTGGAGAAAGAGGTGAGGAATGTCGAAGAGCCTTTTCTGAAGAAGGCCCTGACCATGGCGGTGGACGGCGTTGAGCCGACCGCGATGCGCGAGGCCATGGAGACCGATCTGCAATATACGGATGAAAACGGGAAAGTCAATGCCAAGGTCTTTAAGGCGGCCGGAGGATATGCCCCTACCATCGGCATCCTGGGTGCGGTGCTGGGCCTGATCCAGGTGATGGAAAATCTGGCCGACCCGTCGAAGCTCGGATCCGGGATCGCCACCGCCTTCGTGGCCACGGTCTATGGCGTGGGGTCGGCGAATCTCCTCTTCCTTCCCATCGCAACGAAGCTCGAAGTGAGGCACCGTCAAAAGATGATCATTAAAGAATTGATGCTGGAGGGAATCGTCTCTGTCTCCACGGGTGAAAATCCCAGGTTGATTGAGGAGAAGCTGACCTCCTTCCTCTCAGAGAAACAGAAGACCCTCAACCAGTCGAAACCCGAAAAATGATAGCCTCGTTCACCCCGTTAGAAATTCCAGTCCCGCTATAGCGGGACTCGAAACCGAGCAGGGCATTAAATCCCGTTAGAGATTTATCTCTAAGCGGGATAAACTCCGCCCTCCGGGGCAGAAGCCCCTCTGGGGCGGAGCCTGGCTCGGAGAAGGGTCGAACCAGTTCCCCCTCCCCTTCACCCTGTTAGATAAGGTTGTCTATTCAGCCCTGTTATTCAAGAGATCTCCTATCTAACAGGGTGAATCCCCTCCCGCCAAGGCTGACCTTAGCACACACTTGACACAGGGGGTGCGATAATAGGTTTTTACAATGTTATTACCGCGATTGTAAAAATCTAATTAGTTTTCAACTTGTTACCCTCCCCTCCCTCGATGGGAGGGAAGGTGTGAAAAAATTATGAAAATGCTTGACTAGCCATATAACTATATGATATACTCCCTTCAACATTCTTTGACGAGGGAGGTGCTTTCCATGGGATATCTGTCGAAGGTGCAAGTGAT
>Ga0315286_10004205_pt1 | contig 13763 bp, 8 predicted proteins | sample YL17G10_0_MG_FD_205038 | JGI IMG/M metagenome (GOLD analysis project Ga0315286, IMG submission 205038) | Sediment microbial communities from Yellowstone Lake, YNP, Wyoming, USA - YL17G10_0 | ecosystem: Environmental > Aquatic > Freshwater > Lake > Sediment | place: USA: Wyoming | collected... | reverse complement strand
GTGCCACCGCGGCGGCAGTGGTCGTGCATTGCCTGCTTCAGTTCGTGCGCCGCACGCGGATCGAGCCCGACGAGGGGCTCATCGAGCACGATGACTTCGGGCTCTGGGAGGAGCGCCGCCATGAGGACGATCTTCTGGCGCATGCCGTGGGAGTAGCTCTGGATCGGGTTGCCGAGGTTGGCGGCGATCTCGAAAATATCGGCCCAGCGGGAGATGCGTTCGAGCCTCTGTGCCCCGGCCACGCCGTAGACGTCGCCGATGAAATTCAGGTATTCCATCCCCGTCAGGCGCTCGTAAACGTCAGGGTTGTCGGGAACGTAGGTCGTCATCGCCTTGCAGCGAAACGGGTCTATCTGATTGTCCACGCCATTGACGAGTATGGTTCCGCTGTCCGGCCGGAGCAAACCGACGATCAGCTTGATCGTCGTCGTCTTGCCGGCGCCGTTGGGCCCGAGGAACCCGAAAATCTCGCCAGGGTTCACGGTCAAGTCGAGGCCGTCCACGGCTCTGACCGTGCCCTTGTTGTAGCTCTTCGAAACGTTTCGAATTTCGATCATGCCATTCTCCTCATAATCGCCATCATTAGAACGAATCTGTACGCAAGCTACTGCCGGGGAAAATCGCCCTGAGAGCGAATGCCGAAGTTGCTCGCTCGAGCGAAACCGAATGGAGGGTAATACGAGGGATAGTCCTGCGCAACCACGAAGTCGGTCTAGCACTGCCGCAAGGTGTTATCGTATTGACAAATGTACCATATAGATTTGAACGTGGTCGAATGTTTTGGAAACCACAACTTTCTTACACCACGTACTGCATGAGGCCTGCTTGTTATCAGGTTCACAAGCATCATGAACTCCACTGAATTCGTGAGGACAGTTCGGAATTGGTTGGCGAAAATCGGTTAGCCGTATTATTTTTAGCCAGCAGCGGCTCCATTCAAAAACATCGACAAGTCGTCCAAGGCCCGGTTGGAGCCGGCTATTTTTTTTGCGCTCGCTCTGCTTGCGCTGAGAATCAGCGGCTCAACCGCGAGGTTGGGCCGCAAAACCCCCACTCAGTTGGAGGCCGACATGGCACGAACTCCTTCACGACAGTTACTCACGCTCCTCCTCGGTCGCTCGAAGCGCTGGATGAGCTATGGCCTGGTCCTGGTCGCCACGATGGCCCTAGCGGGTGGCTGCGACGACAACGGCGGCCCCGAGGCGGCCGCGGACTACACACTCTCGCTCACTCCAGCGGCGCTCACGATCGCGCCGGACGCGGACGGCGGCACGACGATCACCATCACCCGAGCCAATTTCACCGGGGCCGTTACGCTGAGTCTGGGCAACGCGCCGGCCGGGGTCACGGGTTCGTTCAACCCCGCGGCACCCACGGGGACGAGCTCGACGCTCACAGTGAGCGTTGGGGCCGCGGTGGCTCCCGGGGTCTACAATCTGACGGTGGACGGCACCGCGACGGTCGGCAACCACTCGACGCCGCTTACCCTCACCGTCGCCGTGGCGGCCGCGGACTACACGCTCTCGCTCGCCCCGGCGGCGTTCACGATCGCGCCGGGAGCGAACAGCGGCACGGCGGTTACCGTCACACGGACCAATTTCTCCGGCGCAGTGACTCTGAGTCTCGGCAACGCGCCGGCCGGGGTCACGGGTTCGTTCAACCCGGCGGCACCCACGGGAACCAGCTCCACGCTCACGGTGAGCGTTGGGGCCGCGGTGGCCCCCGGGGTCTACAACCTGACGGTGGACGGGACCGCGACGGCGGGCAACCGCTCGACACCGCTCACGCTTACCGTGAGCGCGGCCCCGGACTACACGCTCTCGCTCACTCCGGCGGCGCTCACGATCGTCCAGGGTACGAACGCTCCCACGGCGGTCACCATCACCCGAAGCAACTTCACCGGCGCAGTGACTCTGAGTCTGGGCAACGCGCCGGCCGGGGTCACGGGTTCGTTCAACCCGGCGGCACCCACGGGGACTAGCTCCACCCTCACAGTGAGTGTGGGGGCCCCGGTGGCCCCCGGGGTCTATAACCTGACGGTGGACGGGACCGCGACCGCCGGCAACCACTCGACGGCGCTCACGCTCACCGTGAGCGTGGCGCCGGACTACACGCTTTCACTCACTCCGACGGCGCTCACGATCGTCCAGGGCGCGAACGCTCCCACGACGGTCACCATCACACGAACCAACTTCACCGGAGCGGTGACGCTGAGTTTGGGCAACGCGCCGGCCGGGGTCACAGGATCGTTCAATCCGGCGGCCCCCACGGGGACGAGCTCGACGCTCACCGTGAGCGTGGGGGGCGCGGTGGCTCCCGGGGTCTATAACCTGACGGTGGACGGGACGGCGAGCGCCGGCAACCGCTCGACGCCGCTCACGCTTACCGTGAGCGCGGCGGCGGGCTACACGCTTTCACTCACTCCGGCGGCGCTCAGAATCAAACAGGGGGCGAACGACAACACGACCGTCACCATCACACGCACCAACTTCACCGGCGCAGTGACGTTGAGTTTGGGCGGCGAGCCAGCCGGGGTCACGGGTTCGTTCATTCCGCCGGCTCCCACGGGAACCAGCTCCGAACTCACGGTGAGTGTCGGAGCCGCTGTGGCTCCCGGGGTCTACAATCTCACGGTGGATGGGGCGGCGAGCGCCGGCAACCGCTCGACGCCGCTCACCCTCACTGTGGAATCGGCGGGCGCGGGAAACGTCACAGTGGACTTCTCGGGCTGTCCGGTGGCGGACCGTGCCGCGTGGCTGGCGTATCAGGACGGTGCCGGCTCCTGGATCCGCGTCGTCGGCGTCAGCGACGTCTATAGCTTCAACATCACGAGTGGTCGAGGCGGCCTGGCCTACGTGCTCGCCGGCGGGGGCGGTTCGTCGTCAGTGATGGTGCAATACATGACGCAGGCGGAGTTGACGGCGGGGCCCCTCGTCTTCTGTCCCGCCTCGACCGGCAAGAGCGTCACCGGCACCGCGGCGGGGCTCGGTCTAACCGACATCGCCGTGATCTCGCTGGGTGGGGGAATTGCGCAGGTAATGCCCTTCGGGTCTCCCAACTTCCAGATCGACGGGGTTGCCGACGGCACCCACGACCTGGTCGGGTATCGCCGTAGCCTCGTCGGGGACCCGGAAAGCGCCATCATCCGCCGGGATCAAAACATCGCGCCCAGCGGCTCAGTGGGGACGATGGACTTTGCCGGCGTCGAGGCTTTCTCGCCGGCCACCGCCACGATCACCGTCAGCGGTTTGGCGGGTGGTGAAATGCTGATCCAGAGCATGTACTACCAGGTGGGCGCCAACTGCACGGCGGCCCTGCTCTACGCCGGCGCGGACGCCGGGACCGGGCCGAGCTTCACGGCATCCGGCATCCCCGGCTCGCAGCAACGGGTCAGCGACTACCACGGCGTCTCCCTTTCGGCGATAGACGGGACCGCCATCCGGTCGATCACCGAGTACTTCCATTCCATGGGCGCGCGGACCCTGACGCTGGGCGCCGCGATGCCGACGCCGGCGGTCACATCGTTGGGCGGGCCGTACAAGCGGCTGCAGGCCGTGTACACGCTGCCGACGGTCTACCAAAGCTCAACGCTGTTCTTGTACAGCGATGCGGGGGGCAAGTCAGTCAGCCTCAGCGCGACGTTCGGTTATCTGGGCGGTGCGGCAACGACGCTCGGACTCGCCGATTACTCCGGGCTGGCTGGGTGGGACAACGCCTGGGCACCGGCCTCCGCGAGCTCGGTCGACTGGACCGCGATAGGGTCGGGGAGCAACGTCACCGGCTCGGTCTGCGCAGAGAACGCGAGAATAAAGACCGCGACGGTGAGCGGCACGTTCTAGGTGGATTAGGTGTAAACGCGTGAGCGACGGGCCGGCCCCGGGGGCTGGCCCGTCGTGCGTTCGGGAGGCTTTCGGTGAGGCGTCCGTTGTCCCTTCCAGAAATTCCATCCGTGCGGAAAACCGTGGGCCCCAAAGCCAGTTGGCGTGACAAAGCTTCACGAAAAGGCTGGCTTGATCGCCTCCGGCCATGTGCGTTTGAGAAAGATCGACGTGGGAAACAGAGGTAGAGGGATCACTGTGATCCGGTGTGATAGGGAAGCCCGCGATTGTATAGTCCCAGCCGTGGTTCGATATTTTGCGCCCATTCTATTTGTCGGGCCGATCGGGCCAGCGTTATGGCCTTCTGCGCTGTTTCTCTTGCCCTGTCGAACTCTCCGGATTCGGCATAGGCGGCAGCCAGTGTGTCCAACAGCAATGGGTGTTTATCGCCGGTCAGGTCGCACGCGCGTTCCGCGAGCGTCACCGCCCTGGCCCCGTCCCGAAATCCCGGATTGCCGTCCGTAGCCAGCGTCCACGCCAGGCTGTTCAACGCTTCGACGTAATCAGGCTCCAGCTCGACGGCTTTGAAAAGGTGCTCGATGGCCTCGGCCGTATTCCCCTGGCCGGCCAGGGCACTCGCTAGCCCGTAGTGTGCGAGTGCATAGTCCGGCTGAATGCGTAGCGCCGCGCTATAATAGGAGACCGCTCTTTCGAGCTTCCCCTGTGCGAGAAGAACATCACCGAGATTGCTGTGTGCCTGGGCAAAACCAGGGTTCAGCCGGATGGCCGCCGCAAAATGATCTATCGCGTCATCGAAATTGCCCTGGGAAGCCAAGGCGTTTCCCATGTTGTAATGCGCATCCACGAAATCGGCGTCCTTTCTCAAGGCCTCAGAGAAACACGCGAGCGCTTCCGCCGCCTTACCTTGCCGAGCAAAGCTGCTACCCAGGTTATTGTACGTACGAGGAGCGTCAGGGGCGAGCTTGATCGCCTTCCTATAATGATCGATCGCCTCATCATACTTTTCCTGTCTGGTCAAAACGACTCCCAGGTTGTTGTGGGCATCCACGTCATTGGGATCCAACTCCAGGACTTTGGAAAGACAGTTCGCTGCTCGATCGAGCTGGCCTCCTTCCGACCACATCTCCCCGAGCCGTTCCAGGAAGGGGATCTGATTGTTTGCTCGAGCCATCCTTTTCTCTATGACTTCCACTTGCGCCGACACGCATCGCTCCCGGATCTCTTCGTCCTGCAACAAGAACAGACCCCTTACAACGTTGTTCTTGCAGTAGTTCACCAAGAGGTCGGAGAACCTTTCTCTCTGAGCCGGTGTTGCCGTAGAGAGATCGACGCGGTTTTGAAACAGGAAGGCGGGCCGGTATACGGAAAGGGCATACGCGGCAAAATCGATTTGAGTGTCAAGATCCGTTGAATTCCGACGGATGATCTCTCTTGTCGTGTCGCTGAGCCATTTCTTATCCGAGATGTTTCGTCTGATCATCGGATCGTCGATGTAGAGGAGTTTCGGGGCGGCAAATTCCAGGTACGGTCGGTTTTCTGTATGAACAGGGCCGTCTCCAAAGAGCCTCTCGAGATCTTCGCTGAGAATCAAACTGTAAAAGAGTCGGTGATCGAGCAGAGTGATGTTCTTCGACCGTTGGGCATACTTCAGGTGTTGCGCGGCGATACTCGCGTCCAGCTTCGCTTCGCCTTTCATCCCTATCAAAAGATAGTCGCCGCCGTTGGTCGTGGGGTCGGTATTCAACAGGAAGCTGTTCGGGAATACGTCCGAAAATGTTCGTCCGATCATGGCGAAAACATGCCAGTCCATCTCGTAGGCGTGAGCGAACTGGACGAAAAGCCCGCCGTCGTTGAGGTGATCTCTGGCCAGCTCGAAAAAATCCCGGGTAAAAAGACTGGCGAGTCCGGCCATCCATGGGTTGGAGGGCTCCGAACTGATCACATCATACTTCTGATCTGTCATTGCCAGGTGCGCCCGGGCATCCTGGATGATGAGCCTCGTCCTGGGATCGGAAAGAACGTTGTTGTTCCATTCCAGAAAATAATCGCTCGCCGCAACGACCTTCTCGTTGATGTCGACGACATCGAGGCGCTCGACCGGATAGTTGAGGACCTCACCGGCGGTGATCCCGCTTGCCAGTCCGACGATGAGAACGTTTTTCGGATTCGGATGAAAGAGCATGGGGAAGTGCGCGAAGAGCGTTTGTGTCGCCATGTCCCCCGGAAACGAGGCGTCTGGTTTCCCGCTGTTGAGAAGGACATAGTTCGTATTCCCGATGACATCTTGCTTTAATACGGCAGTGAAGCCGCCGATGCCGTCGCCGTAGTAGACAAGTTCTTCTCCCTCATCATCCGCAAAATGCACGGACTTCGGGGAGAGTGTGCTCAACCAGCCGACATTGGTTATCTCAGGTTTGTCGACTCGTATGTCGGACCGCTCCACGCGATGATACTTGCCTTTGGCAAGCATCTTGCGGTCCCAGTGGGGGTAATAACATGCGAGACCCACGCCGAGACAAATGACGAGCACCAGAGGCGACCATCGTAGAAGTGGCGTTTTGGCCTTCCGGAACACTCGAATCCCGACAAACAGAGCCGTCAGGAGCTGGATGGCGATCACAAGGCTCAAACCGTTTTCTTTGCCCACGAACGGTATCAAGAGAAAGCCGGCGCAGAACGAACCCAGCACCGCGCCGACCGAATTGACCGCATACGCGAACCCGATGGAGCGTCCCGTGTGGGACAAAGAAGTGGTATAGATCTTACCGACCAAAGGAAACGTAGCCCCAAGACAAAAGGTCGGGGGAAACATGAACACGAACAAAACGACCGCCTTGATCAGATAGAGGTGTGCAAAACTATCTTTGAATTCGTAAATGAGCTTTGCAAAAAATATCTGACTGTTACCCACGACCTGGCTAAACATCAGAGCAAAGAGCGCCGCCGCGATCTGTGTAACGAGGAGGAGGGTCATGGTGTTCTTGATCCGGTCCCCCAGCCAGCCGAAGAACATCGCCCCCAGGGCCAGGCCCGTAATGAACGTCACCAAGACGATCGTAAACGAGTACGTGGTCGGCCCCACGATCAACCCCAACAACTTGATCCAAATGACCTCGTACGCCATGGCACAGAAACCGGACACGGCAAAAATGACGAGCGCATACGATCCAAATGAACCATCGGTTCCGGGGAGACGGGTCTCGGTGGGCGCCTCCTCGTTGACTCTCGCGTTTTTCGCAGTCTCCACGTGTTCTCGTCGCTTGGCGCTGACAAGAATACAGGCGGCACCGATGATCCCATTCACGATAACGGTAAGAAGAAGCGTCCCCCACACCCCAAGTGAGTTGATCATCCAGAAACCGCACAGGAGGGAACCCACTGCCGCGCCGATCGTGTTCAGGCCATAAAGCCTCCCCACACGCGTCCCCAGGCGGGATAGACTGGTGACAAAGAAACGGCTCAGTATCGGGAGGGTCGCTCCCATGCAGGTCACGGGAACGATCAGGAGCAGGGCGCATCCAACAAAAGTGAGAAGATTGTAGGCCAGAAAGTGATGAAACAGATGATTGTAAAGTACTGCGTAGAGGGGCTTGAATGCCGCAAGAAGCAAGGGAAGAAGAAGCCCGTAAGCACCGATACACAGCTCCAGCACCCCGTAGATCCTCACCAGCTTCAGCGGCTCTTTGATGCGGTCGATCGTTCTGCCCGCCAGATAGCTCCCCAGACCGAGACCGGCCATGAACACGGTGAGCACGATGCTCACCGCAAACGGCGAACTCCCGATGATCTTGACGATCATCCGGGTCCAGAGGATTTCGTAGGTCAGACCGGTGATGCCGGAGAGGAAAAAGCAGCCGAGAATCAGCGCAAACAACTTGAACGAACGGTCAGTCGCAGTACTCCGTTTTTTGGATTTGTTCCTGCGAGCCTTGTGTTTCGCCATCGTTGACCCTCATAAAGCCGTGTTCTGATGGTTGTCCGATGATGGTACCACGTTCTTCCATCGTACCACAATGCCATGCGGGGAGTCATGTTTCGATTTGAAGTCAGCTCTCCTCATGGATAATAACGCGCGAGATCATTCGCGAGCCACCCAGCAAGAAAGGGCCCGCTCTGGGCTCGACGAGGAGGGGAAACCATGATTCGCGCTTACGCTGCACACGAGGCCGGAGGAAAACTCAAACCGTTCGAATTCGACCCTGGCGCTTTGGGTCCGGACCACGTAGAGATTGACGTCGCCTACTGCGGAATCTGCCACTCCGATCTGTCAATGCTCCACAATGACTTTCACATGACCGCGTGCCCCCTCGTGCCGGGGCACGAGGGGGTCGGCAGGATCGCAGCGATCGGCAAGAACGTGAAGCACCTCCATGTGGGGCAGCCTGTAGGGCTCGGGTGGTTTTCGGAGAGCCGTATGACATGCCCGCAGTGTATGTCGGGGAATCACAATCTCTGCGGGAGCGCGGAGCAGACCGTGGTCGGCCGCTTCGGCGGCTTCGCCGACAAGGTTCGCTGTCATGCCGCTTGGGCGATCCCACTACCTGACGGAGTCGACGCGGCAAAGGCCGGGCCTCTTTTTTGCGGCGGTATCACCGTGTTCAACCCGATCGTGCAGTTTGACGTGAAGCCGACGGACCGCGTGGGGGTCATCGGGATCGGGGGCCTGGGCCATCTGGCGGTCCAGTTCCTCAACAAGTGGGGATGCGACGTGGTGGCTTTCACGTCCAGCGAATTGGGATGCCTACCTTGCTGCGCTTGCGCCCAAGGGGCGGCTGCACGTTGTCGGAGCGGTCCTGGCGCCGATTCCCGTAAACGTGTTTGCGATCCTGGTTGGACAGAAATCGATTTCGGCCTCGCCCCTCGGCAGCCCGCAGACAACGGCGAAGATGCTCGAGTTCTGCGCGCGTCACAAGATCGCCGCGGTCACCGAGCAGTTGCCGATGTCGAGGGTTAACGAAGCGATGGACCACCTGAAATCCGGTAAGGCCCGTTATCGTATCGTGGTCAAGCATGACTTTTGATGTGTGCGCCGCGATGGTCACGGGTCCGTATAGGGATTTCGAGCGCCAGCTCCAGACAAGCAAAAGACGCGCGCGATCGGGCTGTCCTGTTCGAATGCCGCTTCCGGGTGGGAAGAACTACTTCGGTGGAGCAAAGAACCAGTCGGCATTGTCGGTGTAGCAGTCGACGATCCCCTCCGACGCGGCGGAATCAATGGTACCAACCATACTCGTGTCGTAGCCTGCCGGGATCAGGTAAACATAAACAGGCCTGTCTTTCGCGTTCGTCGCAGACGACCAACGGGCACCACACAACAGACGAAACAGATTCTTGGCCATGTAGTTATAGTGCTCAATCTTGGATCTCGGCTGTCCGTTCCAATTGATGCAATCAGCGACCAGAATCGAATCTCCCTTCGCCATCGCCGTCCGGATCTGAACGGCGCTAAGCGGCGTACCGTTTGTGTCGGTGAAATAGACATCGAAGGTGGGATCCATGAGTAACCATTGGCGGAGAACTTTGCTCCAGACAATAGTGACGCTGTGGCTATCGCCATCTTCTTTGTCGAACGATAGACAACCAAGGTGGCGCGACTTGTACCCCATGGACAGATATACATCATTCAAGACGGTAGCGAGGATACCGCAGTGAAAAGGACGTTTCTCTTTCTCGGCAACGGCGAGAATATTCACTGAGGTAAAGGGATCAGGATCGGGGAGACTCACTGTGCCATCGTGACGCAAACGAATATGTACCCAATGCATGAGATTCTTGATGCGGCTGATCTCGTCCCCAGAACCTGCAACGCTGTCCAGGTTGTAGGCTACTCTGAGTTTCGCCAAATTGGAATCCGCAGGTGATGCATAGCTGAAGGAGATCGCGGGGGTCGGCCCAGCATGACCGTACGTCGAGTACTCGCGTAGTAGAGCCGCCTTCGCGGTATCGATCTCTTCCTTCACGAAGAAAAACAGCGCCAGCACCGTGTCTTTGTCCGACGTCATCCAGACCCTTACTGTCGCAGTCGTGGGCGGAATGGTCAGAGTATCCTTCCCCGCGAAAAGAACCAGATCGTGCGCAAATGTGAGGCGGGAAGAATCGGGGCTCGTCATGACAGAGAGCAGTGCGGGAATCTTGAAATCACCAAACCGGACCCAGACTGTATCGTTCGCCGCCTGAATCGTGTAAACGGGTGATACCTGTGGTGCCGACTTCTGGTCGGCAGTGGAGAAAGAGGTTGCGAGTGCAATGACGCCGATCAGTATTGTGAGGAATGCCGGTCTTGCCATGCTTGACCTCCGCGGCTCAACGCTGGATATCGCTTTGATATCTCCTTTGTACGGCTCATGGCGTGGAAATGTTGCGGCTTTTGCGCTGCAAGAGTGCAGAAATCCGAATTCCCGGCAAATCGATCGTATGGATTCGACTCTGGAGGGTGAGGTGTTCCAGGGTCAACGCCCGATCAGCCCTCAGCGCACGGTTGGGGCTCGACCGGTCTTGGCCTTGGGCAATCCTTTTTGAGGCCAAGATGGGTGCGGCAGCTGTGATAGTAGCCGCCGCAACCATTACGGTCGGATTTTCGATCTTCAGTGCGGCCGGAAGCTTCTGTGGCATCGGGGGACGGCATCGGGTATGATGAAATCATCGTAAGTTCAAGAATGGAAGGGCGGACGACGTTTATAGAAAGCGCACGGGAGGGGTTATGAAACATAGAATCGAAACCGACAGCATGGGAAAAGTCGAGATTCCCGCAAACCGGTATTGGGGCGCGCAAACTCAGCGGGCACTGGCCAACTTCGAGATTGGCAACGAGATGATTCCGATGCCTTTGATCCGGGCCTACGCCGTCGTCAAATACGCCGCTGCGGAAGTGAACGTCGCTCTTGGAGCGATACGGAAAGAGATCGCGGATGCGATCCGGCAGGCGGCACAAGAGATCATCGACGGGAAACTCGACAACGAGTTTCCTCTCCGGGTCTGGCAGAGTGGAAGCGGGACACAAACGAACATGAATGTCAACGAAGTCATTGCCAATCGAGCAAGCGAGATCCTGGGTGCGGCACGGGGAGAGAAACGCCTCGTGCACGCCAATGACGATGTCAATTGCTCGCAATCGACGAACGACTCCTTTCCGACGGCGATGCACATTGCCGCGGTCCACGAGGTCAAAGGAGAGCTCCTGCCCGCGATCGATGCATTGCACGGAACATTCGAGAAGTTATCCAAGAGCTACTCCGGCGTCGTCAAAACGGGACGGACGCACCTGATGGATGCGACTCCCCTGACGCTTGGCCAGGCCATTGGTGGTTGGGCCGCGCAGCTAGCGTGCGGCCGTGAAGCGATCGTCCGGGCGCTCGAGCCGGTTCACGCATTGGCGCTCGGAGGAACGGCGGTCGGCACCGGGCTCAACACGCATCCGGACTATTCGAGCAAAGTGGCCGGCGTGATAGCCCGGCTCACCGGGGAGCCATTCATTAGCGCGCCGAACAAGTTTGCCGCTCTGGGCGCCCACGACGAGCTCGTCGGACTCTCGGGCGCTCTCAGACAACTTGCCTGCGCTCTGATGAAGATTGCCAATGATGTGCGTTGGCTAGCGAGCGGACCGCGGTGCGGAATTGGCGAGATCGACATTCAGTCCAATGAACCCGGCAGTTCGATCATGCCGGGCAAAGCCAACCCCACTCAGTGTGAGGTCATGATGATGGTATGCTGCCAGGTGATAGGGAATGACGCAGCGGTCACGTACGGTGGCTCCCAAGGGAACTTCGAGCTCAATGTCTACAAACCAGTGATTGCGTACAACGTTTTGACGTCGATTGGACTTCTCGCGGGGGCGATCCGGTCGTTCGACGCAAACTGCGCCGCGACCATCGTTCCAAACCGGAAGCGAATCGACGAATTGCTCGGACGCTCCCTCATGCTCGTGACAGCTCTCACCCCGCATATCGGCTACGACAAAGCCGCCCAGATCGCCGATAAAGCTTACTCTGAAGGCAAGACTCTACGGCAGGCAGCAGTCGAGCTGAAATTTCTGTCCGGCGAGTTGTTTGATGCTTTGGTCAAACCCGAAGAAATGGTTAAACCCAATTTAGGGTGAAAGGACATCGGGTACTTCACCTGTCCGGGCGACAGAGGCGTGTGTTGAGACGCCGTTTCGTTCCAGCCAGCGCGCCGGAAATACCGGTGATGCAGTCCGCCAACCACCGGCTCTGCGTTGGCTGTCACGAACGCGGGCGGCTCTTTCGTCTTCAGTACAGCCGGAATGCTTTCCTAGGCCAGCGCGTACTGCTACAACAAACCCGCTTCAGTGCACAGGTGCCGACACGGATGGGGTGTTCAGCAGGGTCAATTGATTTATTAGTCTTTTTTATCCTTCTTTTCTTTTTTTAGTTGTCGTTTTTCCTTGAGAGTGTGCTGGGCCTTCTTCTGATTCTCCTTTTTGCCTTTATCTTTGCTTCCCTTATCACCCATGTCCGTCTCTCCTTGCTTGATAATGACTTGCGCCGGACTGTGGCGCCGAACCCTTTTTCTGTCGATAAAGGTTAGCAGATTAGGTCGTTGTGCGTCACCGGAAATCGGCTGCCCCTTCCAAAAAGTCTCTCCGAAGAGAAATCGACGCTCCAAGTGGTACCCTCACCGGGAGCGGGTCAGGGTAGCGAGCGGGTCATATTTCCTTCGGCTCGTTTCCGGTGATTTCACTGAAATGAGGAACAGTTTATTGTTAAAATAATAGGATCGGATGTCTTATACTATCCGCTTACGTGGCATCTCGGTGGTCCAACGCGGCTCGTTCGAGCAGAGGAGGCCTCATGATCAAACGCTTGCTGTTCATCATGGCGATAACCACGATGGTCGTCTCCGGTTGGGGAAGTGATGGGAGAGGAAAGGCCGTTAAACAGAAAGCGGCAGAGATCCAAAAGGCCGAAGAGGCGTACCAAGAAATGGCGGAGAAACGGAGGGCCGTCGAGTCGACGGCCGACAAGCTCTCGCTCACCAAGAAATTCCTCGACGAGTTCACCGAGAGCGACCGCACGGCATCCGCTCTCGGCGCCGTTTTCTACTATCAGGCGGAGGACTTGAGTGACACGTCGGGCGCGGTCACCTACGCCGAAACCATCCGCGCGAAGATCCGCGACCCTGAAGTCGCGAAAGCGGTGGATAAGGAGATGGTATATATCTACGGGGAATCCCGGATGTTCGCAGAGATGATCGAAGTCGCCGACCGGCTGTCCGCGGCCGGATCGCTCGACTTCTCGGATCACGGGAACATCATCGAGAGCGCAACCAAGGCCGAAAACTGGGGACTCGCCCGGCAATACTGTGACAAAGCGGGGACCCTTGCGACCGTTGAAGCGTACCGGAAGCAATACGCCGACGAGGATCTGAAGGACGACGAAGTGGAGAAAGCGGTGAAGAACCGCACGGGGATGCTTCTCGTCATGGGGGGATGGGCCCGGGCGAACGAGGGAGAAGTCAAAGAAGCGCTGGCCGATTTCGCCGAAGCGGACAAATTGGTCACCCGGTCCTACTTCGGCACCGGGGAATACAACCTCAATCTGTACTGGGGCGAGACCCTCTTGATGAAAGGGGATCATAAGGCCGCGGCGGAAAAGCTCGCGATGGACGCCCTCGTGATGCGCGACGAGACGGCCCTCGCGGGTCTCAAGAAGGCATACGCCGGTCTCCACGGGAGCGAGGCGGACTTCGACGCGTACGCGGCTGAGTTGCACCGCGCCATCGCAAAACCCGTCGGTGACTTCGAGCTCGCGGACTACGCCGGCAAGCGTACCCGCTTGAGTGACCTTCGCAAGGAGGTGACGCTTCTCGCTTTCTGGTTCCCCACCTGAGGAGCCTGTCGCGTGGAGTTGCCACGCCTGGAGACTCTTTGGCAGAAATACGGTGACAAGGGCTTTGTTGTTGTGGCCG
>Ga0315286_10004203_pt1 | contig 13765 bp, 12 predicted proteins | sample YL17G10_0_MG_FD_205038 | JGI IMG/M metagenome (GOLD analysis project Ga0315286, IMG submission 205038) | Sediment microbial communities from Yellowstone Lake, YNP, Wyoming, USA - YL17G10_0 | ecosystem: Environmental > Aquatic > Freshwater > Lake > Sediment | place: USA: Wyoming | collected... | reverse complement strand
TCCTCAAGCTCTTCAGCCGCGCCAAAGACGAGGACGTGACCCCGGAGGAGTACCTCGCCTACGCCGAAGGCCTGAAGACGACGGTCACCGCGACGCCTGCGGACGCGGAGGACCGCGCGCTCCTCGAAGCCGAAGCGGTCGACCAGGAGGAGTTGGCCAAGACCTACGCCACCTACCAGGCCCTCCTTGCCAAGCACGGGTTTGTGGACTTCGGCGACCAGATCACCCTCGTCTTGAGGCTCCTTCGGACAAACCCGGTCATCTTGAAGCGCGTGCAGGAGCGGTTTCACTACATCCTGGTCGACGAGTTCCAGGACACGAACTTCGCCCAGTTTGAGCTTTTGAAGCTCCTCGCCGGCCATCGGAACCTCACCGTGTGCGGGGACGACGACCAGTCGATCTACAAGTTCCGCGGAGCCGCGATCTCAAACATCCTTCACTTCGAGGAGCGCTACCCCGACGCCCACCGTGTCGTCCTCACCGAGAACTACCGCTCGACGCAGCAGATCCTCGACGCCTCCTATCGCCTCATCCAGAACAACAACCCCGACCGCCTGGAGGTGAAGGACGGAATCCAGAAGCGCCTCCACGCCGTAAACGGAGACGGAAGCCCGATCCACCAGGAGCACTTCGAGGCGATCGGCGAGGAGTGCGACGCCGTCGCCGAGACGATCGCCCGCCGCGCCCGTGAGGACACGCGCCCCTACCGCGACTTTGCGATCCTCGTCCGTTCGAACGCCCAGGCGACGCCGTTCCTCCACTCCCTCAACCTCCTCCAGATCCCGTGGCGCTTCTCCGGGAGCCGGGGCCTCTACGACCGCGACGAGGTGAAGGCGGCGATCGCGTTCCTGCGCCTGGTCTCCGACCCGCGCGACACGCTCTCCTTCTACCACCTGGCAAGCTCGCCCCTCTACCGCGTCCCGGCCGAGGACCTCTCTGCCGCAACAAGCTACGCAAGGCGCAAGAACAAGAGCCTGTTTGAGGTCTTCCGCATCGCGACCAAGGACCGCGAGTTCCTCGACCTCTCGGCCGAAGGGCGCGTCGCAATTTCGAAGCTCCTCGACGACCTCGTGGCTCTCTTGCCTCTGGCAACCGAGGCACGGACCGGCGAGGTGCTCTACGAGTACCTGACGACCCGCACCGGCCAGATCGAGGCGCTGTCCAACTCTGATGACCCCAAAGACGCGGAGAAGGTGGAGAACCTCGCCCAGCTCTTTGCGATCGTCGAACGCTTCGCCCAGGTCGCCCGCTACGACCGCGTCCCCTGGTTCATCGACTACCTCGACGCCCTGATCGAGGCCGGCGACAACCCGCCTGTGGGCGAGGCCGATCTCGACGAGGACGCGGTGAACGTCCTCACGATCCACCAGGCCAAGGGCCTGGAGTTTCCGATCGTCTTCCTCGTCGGTCTCGTCGCCGGCCGGTTCCCGCCCGCGCACCGCGAGGACCCCCTTCGCTTGCCCGACCCGCTCGTGAAGGACCAGCTCCCCATAAGCCTCGACTTCCACACCCAAGAGGAGCGGCGCCTCTTCTACGTCGGGATGACCCGCGCCAAGGAGGACCTCTACCTCACGGGCGCACAGGACGTTGGGGGCAAGCGCGCGCGAAAGGTGAGCCCGTTTGTCTCCGAGGCCCTCGACCTCCCGGCTTCCGCCATCAAGACGACCAAGGGAAGCGCCCGCGCCTCGATCGCCCGCCACGGCGCGCCAGCCGCCCCGGCCTCGGACGAGCCCCTCATCCTCGTCGCCCGCGGGGACCAGCTCCTCACCCTGAGCCACCAGAAGGTCGACGACTACCTCTCCTGCCCGATGAAGTACCGCTACATCCACCTCCTCAAGGTCCCCATCCGCCAGCACCACACCGTGATCTACGGCTACGCGATCCACCAGGCGATCAAGTTGTGGAACCTGAACCGACTCGGAGGGACACAGACCCCGCTTTCCGACTTGAAGGACGCCTTCCGCCACACCTGGCAGGCGGAAGGTTTTCTCACCCGCGAGCACGAGGAGCTCCGCTTCCAGCAGGGCCTGCGCGCGATCGAGGCCTTCCACGCCTACGCCGCGGCCGACCCGACCGTCCCCACCTACGTCGAGCGCCACTTCTCCTTCACCGAAGGGAGCGTCAAGGTGATGGGGTTCTTTGACCGCGTCGACCTCTCGGATGACGGGGGCAAGATCGTCGACTACAAGACCTCACAGATCGAAAGCCAAGAGGACGCCGACGAGCGGACGAAGAAGAGCCGCCAGCTTGCGATCTACTCTCTCGCCTTCGACCGCCTATTCAAGCAGCTCCCGGAGGAGGTCTCGCTCTTCTTCCTCACCCCGGACGTGATCGTGGGAACCGCAGAGCCCGACGCAAAGATGATCGACCGGGCAGTGAAGGACATCGAAACCGCCGCCGCCGGCATCCGCGCCGGCCGGTTCCCGGCCGAGCCAGCCTACCAGGCCTGCCTCTACTGCCCGTATCGATCGATCTGCCCAAGAGGCGAGGGGGAGTGAGGCGGACAACCTGCCTCAGGGCATCAGAGCGCGATCGAGACTGGGGAGCTCGGAGGGCGCGACAGGACGCGAACGGAGTGGGAATGGGGTACGTGTCCCTCTACTCAGGTGGATGGCTCAGGGACTCACCAGCGTGCCCAGCTTCTGCAGAACCTCGAGAGTCTGTGCCGAAGGTAGCCTGCAAAGGAACTCCGCTCTTCTTGCCCTCCAGTCAAGGCACTTGGGTTGGTCACAGAGGACGACCCCCTGAATGGGAAGGCCGTCTGGGATCAGAACCTCGAAGGGGTAGCCCTTAACCTGACTCGTGATCGGGCACACGATCGCCAGGCCGACCTTGCCGTTGTAGGACGCGGGCGAGAGAACCAGCGCAGGCCGCCGGCCTGTGGGCTCGTGACCTGCCTGAGGGTCCATTGAGATCCAGACCACGTCCCCTCGGTCGGGCACCTTGCCCATGCTACCAGGCCTCTCGGCCTTGAGCCGGGCCGGCCTTGACCTCGGCGTGGAGGTTCGACTTCCGGACCTTCCTGAGCAAGCTGTCCAGACTGGGAGGCTGCGGAGGCGAAGGTTCCACGACGAGGCGGCCTTCAGAGAGCCGCAGTTCCACGGCCGAGTCGTCCCGCAAGCCAACTTCCTCGGCGAAGCTCTTGGGAATTCTTACGGCGAGACTATTTCCCCACCGCTGCACTCGCGTCTTCACCACCACTCCTTGTCGCAGTATCTACAATGACTATACCACGAACGGGGGCGCGTGGGAAGCCCGGGAGTACCTTCTCCAGCCACCCCGTCCGCGCCGATCGCCTCAGACCCGAGCCTGCGCCAGCCCTGCCTGGCCTTCCCCGCCGGCACCGCGGACGACGCAAGGTGGCGGAATCGCCGACCTGTGGCTCGGCCCGTGCGACCTGTACCTGGGTGCACTTGCGCAGCTGTCGAGCGGGGATCCTAGCTCACATGAACTCCGTAAGGGCTGGCGCTCGCCGAATACACTCCCTCCCTGCACTGGTACACTGTCCGCTGGTTGTAGAGGATTAGCTCGGGAAGGTCCTTGTGGATAACCCGAATCTGCGGATCGAGTCCCGACACCAACGCCGCAACGCCATGCCTCCGCACCGTCTCGGGCAGAGTCTCAGAAACGCTGACAAAGCCGAAACGGACGAAGACGCGCGAAGACACGTTGAATTCCATGATCAGGGACGACCGGTCGTTCTGCACGGTATTGAACCCTCTGTCGGGTAGAAGACAGACATGCTCACTCGGGCCACCAATGTAGCTGTACACGCCAGCACCCCATGCCGATGCTCCGAAGAGCCGTGCAAGCGCCGCGTCGAGGATCGGTCCCTCACCGGGCATCTCAACCGCGACCACCATGAACAAGCCCTGGAGCCAGGCTTCGTACTCCTGCGGCTCCAATCCAAACCTGGCGCAGATGGCCGCCTCATGGGGCTTCGCACCTGCTCGAATCCGCGAGTACATGGCGCGCAGCTCGGGAGCGCGTGGTTCATAGTCGGCAGCGACACCTATGGTGAACAGCGCCTTCTGGACGCAGAAAGGGTTCCTCAGGGAGTCCAGCAGCTTTGTGGCGAAGATGCTCTTCAACACCGTGTCAATCCCGTCCCGTTCGGCGGTCTCAACCATCCCAAGCAGGACGCCTGATTGGCGCGCCAGCACCTCCTCGTATCGGCGAAACGCGTCTTCCAGGTTCGCGCGGACACAGCGGTTGAGAACGTCAAACGAGAAGAGATCCAGCCACGACAGCGCGCTAGCAATGTTCACGCCCCTCGGATGCTCCATCCTGAGCCGGGACTCCTCCCGGTCCTCAACCACGAGCGAGTAGATCCGCTGGTTCTTCTTGGACGCGCGAGGATTTAGCGCATTCCGGCTCAAGTCAGCGCACGATACGAAGTGCTGTCTGCGCGTCGCATTCAGGAAGTCCACACCGGTATCGTGGCGCTGGAGTCTCCCCAATGCAAGAACACGGCCTGCGCGGCCTCTGGACGGAGCGCACCGGGAATTCGCGGGACACATCAGTCGTTTCGGTCCGAAGGAATCGCTGGAGAATACCCTGGCGCCCCCTTTCGAACCCAAGTCGCTGCCAGCGCGCTGGACGCTGCCTGCAGATGCGTGATCGTGGCTGCTCTGGCTGTCTAGACAATGAGTGATGCGCGCCCCGGAACTCGAACGGTCCGAGTCAGCAGCGACAGCCGCAGCCCACTGCGACCTGCTCACGGGCGGTCACATGAACTTCCGGCGCTTGAAGGCTGTGACATCTTCAGCTACGAGCTCGAACCATTCGCCGTTCTTCCGCCGGTCGCCAAATCGGCTGTGCCAATAGCTCTCTATCCCAACCGGATCATCAGTCTTGATTGAGTGAACGACCTTCGCTTCCTCGGGGAGCTGGATGGCAAGTTCACGTTCACGTCTTCCGACCGCATTCGAGCGACCGACCTTGTAGAAGCGGCCTGACTTCATCAGGTAGACGTACCCGAGACGTGATTCGCCTCTCACGACGGCATCTTCCTCTGCGTTCGAGTCGCCCTTGGCCGCCTGCGCGATCACCGCCTCGCAGAGAGCCGTGACATCCTCGTACCCCCGCTCCTTGCAGAACTCGCAGAGCCGCGTGGCAAGTCCCTGCTTGCGCCCGAAGCGGGCAAACGTATTGTGCGACGGGAATCCCGGCTCCTTTCGCGCCCTCAACTTGATCTCGTTGGCGACCGGGAAGCGGCCTAACTCGCGGGCCAACGACACGAGGCTCTCAAGTAAGTCATCGTCATCGCGTGAGCCCTGAAGGGTGTTCGGCTGGAAGCCGGCTTCGACGAGGGCATCGCCCCACCGAGCCCAGAACTTCCCTATGTAGTCTGAGGACTTGATGCCAGTCTCCACGTGAAAGCGTGCCGTGCCCAGGGGCTTCCCCCCGTTTTCTTGCGCGGTTCGCTTGATCTCAGCGAGTATGTGATCCTTCGTGAACATGTTTCCTCAGAGCCATCCGAACGACCTATACAAGCCTGCCAGGTAGCGCACCGGCCCGACACGGCTGGTCAGTCCCTTTCCGCCTCCCCTCTTGACGTCGTCACATACCCACACGCGCCTTGTCACGTACGATCCTACAACCATGGGGCTTCTCGGGCAACCGCGCGACGCCTGCCGAGCGAGACACTCCCTTCCGTGGACGAGGCAGCCCTGCCTTGGCTCAATCGAGCGTGTGGTGAAGGACATCGAGACCGCCGCCGCCGGCATTCGCGCCGGCCGGTTCCCGGCCGAGCCGGCCTACCAGGCCTGTCAGTATTGTCCCTACCGCCCGATCTGCCCGAGAGGCGAGGGCGAGTAGCGGCCGCCCGCACACTGCTGTGCCAGTCATTGGCGCGGGGCGGAGACTGGGATGGGCGGCCATGACCCATGAAGCTGCGGCCACTCCGGTAAGACTCCACCTGGGTCAGGGGACCAAGCCCTTGTTCCTGACCCAAGAGGCAGGACCCTCCCACGTCTGAAGATGCTCCCCTTGTCCCGCGGCGCCAATCCGAAATCGGAACTGTGGTCCCCGATTCCGGGGTAGAGGGTCGTGCCAAGCGTTTGGTGACTGACGAAAGATCCCAAGCAGGCGTAGGCAATCCTCTCGTGTCAATGGAGATGAAGTATCATATCGGTGGAATCCATCGGGGTCGCTCGCGGAGCTTCGCGGCAGCAGGACGTCGCGCAAGTCGAAGCGGCCTCGTGCCAGACGTGGATTGCTGGACTCCAGGTCGGTCCAGGGACTGTGCGAGATCGTGTCCTGAGGCTGAACAGACTCGAAGACGGAATCTGCGGAATTCGCAATTGGAGGCGGCGTATGCAGTCGATCGGATACGAGGAGGAACTCAATGGACTATTGAGAAGGCTGGGTGAGGCCATCGCGGGCGCACTGAAGGAGTTGCTCGAGGGAAAGCACCTCTATCAGAGCATCGCCGTCGATTTCGAACGCCCACTGGCTGATCTGCCCAGGCAATCGGAATCCCGTAGGCAGATGGACGACGAGCTGCTCGCCCTATTGAACGCGGACTGGATGGCGAGGGACAGGGCTGATCGCCGCCCTCCCCTCCTCGGGGCCCGGGGCGTCTCGTTCTCCACTCCTGACGTCAAGCTATTTTGCACCACCTGCGATCGCATAGAAGCATTCAACTCAGTCTCAAGCGAGGATCTCACAGAACGTGGCCACCCAACGGTCTCGCGCGATCCGTCAGGCGCAGCAGTTCAGGCGTTCGCCTTTTCATTCCAGTGTCAATCCTGCAAGGGCATACCCGAGGTCTTCCTAGTGCGACGCCAAGGTGGGAAGCTTACACAGTCGGGACGAGCGCCGATCGAGCACGTCGAAGTCCCTGACGTGGTTCCGAAGTCAGTCCAGAAATGGTATTCGGGTGCCGTTGTCGCTCACCAATCGGGGCAGACGCTCGCCGGCCTGTTCCTTTTGCGAACGCTCATTGAGCAGTGGGCACGGGAGACCACGAGGCAACCCAATCTGCCAGCTGACAGAGTACTTGACACATACATGGATCTCCTTCCTCAGGATTTCAAGGCGCGCTTCTCGTCACTCCGGGATCTCTACGGCAAGCTCAGTGACGACATGCACCGTGCCCTAGGATCAGTTGAGCTCTTCGATGAGGCGATACGCGGCATTGTGGAGCACCTGGAAGCCCGCCGCCTGTTCAAGCTTGGTGAGGCGGTACAGGCGTCCGAGTCGGCTGAGCCGAGTGGCTGAGGCTCCGGGGACTGTGCGGAATCCAATCCGCAGAGAGGCACAACGCAAGTCAGGGCGCTGCTAGGCGGGAGACACCGGCCGGATCTCGGCATTTGTGTCGTCCATGGGGGTTCGGATTGAGCGCAGGAGGCGGTGGTATGCACTTCACGCTTGTGTATGACGGAGAGCTCAAGGCGAACGGAGACACGATCCACAAACAGGGAATACGTCGTGCGATTCATCGTCAGCTGTCTGAGTTGTGGAGGGGAACACCATACAGGGAGCTGAGGAAGCCCGCAGAATCCCTCACGGCATCGATTGGTGCATGGCGTTTCTTTCCCCTTGCTTCAAGCAAGCGTCACGAACTTGCAGAATTGAGGATCCTCATGTTGCGTCCTCGCATGGCCGTGGGCAGCATACTAGAGCAGGGTGGCGACATAGACAACAGGCTGAAGACGCTCTTCGACGCGCTCAGGATGCCGAGGGAGGCCGCCGAGATTCCTGCGTCCGATCACCCCGGAGAAGATGAGATACCGTTCTTCTGCTTGCTTGAAGACGACATCCTCATCACGAGCCTCTCGATCGAGACCGACTGGTTGCTAGAACCGTCTCCATTGGCCGCGCAGGTGAAGATGGTCATACGAGTGCACATCGCAAGAGCACGGCCAATAGGCGCCAACATGGTCGGGCGCCTCGTGTAGGCGCCGACGAACTCAGAAGAGATAGGCCGTGATTCCCAACTCAGAGGTCGGTCCCTGCCTCCGTGAGGAAAGTGGACGTCTCTCACGAAGACACTTCGTTGCAGCAACTGTCACCCCGCGTGTAGGGTTGAGTCTTGCTTCGTGACTCAGGAAAAAAGGGCGCCCCCCTTGTGCGTGAGCCAGTCTCGACTGCGCCATCCAGCTCCCTCCGCATATCCAGCAGCGCTGCTTCCGGGTCTTCAGCTTCCCGCAGCGCCCTTCCGACGACGACATAGTCGAGATCTGTACTACGAAGAGCTCTCAGTTTGGCGAGGGTGATGTCACGATCCAGGCCTACCCGGACTGGCGATGGGGCATGAGCGGCGAACTCCCGCACAGCTGCAAGCGTCCCCGCGTCGTGTGGCGCGGCTTCGTCAACAGCATGTGCTCGTGAGTGTGTCACCACAAGTATCTCGTCCACTCCGGTCAGATCCGCCTTATGGAGCGACTCCGATAGAGTGGCCCTCTCGAAGCTCGGGCTGTGAATCGCCAGGCCAAGGCGAACTGGAGTCCCCTGAAGCGCGGCCCTCAGAGTGCCGAGCCGCTTGGACCCCATGTCTCCGCTGCTCCCGCAGTGAACGAAGACGCTTTCGAGTAGGGGGTTGGCGCTTACATAGCCGTCAAGAAGACGGTGCCAAACACCCAACGCATCCCCGAAGAGATGTACATCGTACGGCAGGCAGGGCACATGCCCCCGGAGGGTGCGAAGAAGCTCTAGGTTGTTGCTTCCCATCACTCTGGCAGCCGATCCGTCCGAGTAGTCGAGGTGTGCTGAGTCTGGGAAATCGGCCTGGAATCGACCAAGGAGTCGAGTGCACTCGACGGCCGCCAGATCGGTCAGCGCTAGGCTGATTGCTTTCCTAGAGGCGGGCAACGCAGTCGGGTGCCGCCCAAGAGAGCACGCGAATCGCATCAGGAGAAACGGATCCTTCCTGTGTCCCAGTCCGCCCAGCTCAACGCCGGATTGCACGTCAACGCCAGCCGGCCTGAAGTCTTTGACGGCCGCTGCAACGTTCTCTGGGTTCAGGCCGCCCGCAAGAAGGAACCTGTCGCGAGGGAGCTCTGACATCACACGGCGTACCAGTTCAGGCACAACCGCGCGCCCTGTACCACCACGCCAGGATGTGTCTAGAAGGAACAGCGATCCGGGCTTGGCAACCTCAGCAAGTCCTTTCGCCCTCAGCATCAATTGGGGATCATCCGCTGCTAGCACCAGAATCAGATTGGGGGATGTGCCAAGTCGCTCCTGTAGAAGGGTGCAAGTCGCGGCAAGCACTTCAGGCTCAACTGGCGCGTGTATCTGTAGCCACTCAGTTCGTGTCTCGGACACCAGACGGACCAGATCCTCCGTGGACGTTGTTTTCGTGACCAGCACTGGGCAAGGGTCACCACCGTGCGTGCGGAGATGGTCAAAGAGCCTAACGTCCTCTGGCGCAACCCTGTCTATTGCATGGATGCCCACCATGTCGACGCCGATCCGCCTGCACCAACGAACAGTGGGGATGTCACGAACGGCGCAGACCTTCCAGATCAAGTGCATCGCTTTCACTCCCACACGAATAGTGATAGGTCACCGATCCCCTCCGAGTACGTCGACACGTAGTGGTGACCGCTCAGCTGAACCATATCGGCCCTGGAGTTCTCGGCCCTTTGCTCGATGATCCTCTCCCTGACCATGTCTACCGCCTCAATCGCACAGAAAATGAGGGGCTTTGGGCCAAACGGCGCTACCAAGTAGGCTGTGTCCCTTTGAACTGGGACCGTGGCGGCCCAGTTCAGCAGCTTTGAATGAGCCTCACGAAGCGTCAGGTAGTAGCCTACAGAGAAAGCTCTGTCCACTAGGATGGAGACGTTGGCGCGCAGCATGTCCAACGAGCGCAACAACTTGTTCCTATTGAGAAAGGCCAGCACCTGCACATGCCTAGTCGGAGGCAGTTGATCAACTAGCTGGCGTCCATCGAATCCCTGGCGTCCAGGCAGTACGAGAGCCCAGCATTCCTTGCACACCTTGCCCTTCTCACTCACCAGATCGGACAGCAGGCAGTCCAGCTCGACGGCCTTGAGAGTCCCAACTTCAAATGGCTGAGTGGGACTCGGGTAGTCCTCTGCCCATGTGTAGGCAACGTAGAGACACCCAAGGGCTCCCTTGACTTGGAGATCCCGGACCGTTCTGAAAGCAGTGACAAGAATCCGTCTGGGAAGCGCCGAGATGTCCAGGAGAATGTCGGGGTTCGGACCAGTGGATTCGGCAAGCTCAGTAATGAACCGCTGGAACCCGACCGGGCTGTAACCATCCGGGTACTGAACGGTCTCCATGATGGGCTCTACTTGGCACTCGTGGAGGGACTGCAGCAGCAGCGTCTTGCCCAGGTTCTTGAGGTCCTCAAGAGGCTCGACGCGCTCCGCCTGGGCCTGCAGCTGCAGGACTCCCACTGCGAACTGGACGCCCAGCTGGCTCAATTCAGGCGCCAAGCGAATCGGCGCCTCGACTGAGCGCGGCTCGTAGTTTGGTGCAACGAGGAACAGGAGGGGACGCTTTCGAGTGCCGACACTCGAGATGAACTCGCTCTGCCTGAGCTCCTTCAACTACTCCCCCACAGAGTCCTTCTCAGCCGGGTGCCGCCCCGGGCAACTCTCGTCTCCAGAGTCGTCGCTCCGCTCGCGGCCTGCCGCGGACGCGAGTCGTTCCGGGGAAAGACTGCCTCCCGTAGGAAGAGGTCGGGCTTCATCCCCACGGTGGGGTACCAAAGCACAGGGACAGAGTTCGTCGGGGCATTATCCTCGCAGACTATCGTGAAGCCGCAGTCCCTCCAACCGTAGGCGAAGTTCGCTAGTCCTCCCAGCGAGCGATGACGCTCAACAGTTGGGCGGAAGTCGCTACGCCTTGCGCCCTTTGGAAGCCAGGGCCGACCGAAGAACTCAATGCCGAAGAACTTGGTGCCGAACCAGTCGCAGAACCGCCGCACCGCCTCAAGCGTGCTGCTGTTACGGAAGAGGCCGCAGTCCTCTGAATTGATGGAGAACTGCGAGTCAAAGAGAAGACCTCCTAGGGGTTCTCCAGACCCAACGCCTTTGAGTTCCTCGAGCGCCCTCACGGTGAGAACTTGCGCTGCAACGAGCACAGCGGGCCTGGAGCCAGCGCAGGAAAGCTCCCGAATGGCATCCAGCCGCGTCGCGTCGCTCTTCACCGATCCACCGCTGAGCGCCTTATCTGTGAGAAGAACCCACATCCTCTTGTGGAGCAGATCTCGCAGTTCCTGAACCCTAGCTTCGTCGGGCTTTGGCGCCAGCACGGCGCCTGCGAGACGCAGCATGTCCTGCACTGTTCGAATGTTGCGCTGCAGAGACTGATCTAGCCTTCCTGTCCAGCCATGCTTCTCCCCTCTGTCGTATAGCAGGTCCAGGAGACCCGGGTGGTCCACCGCAAAGACGTGAGCCTCGCCCGGCAAAGAGATGTTGCTTGCGGAGCAGATGTCGCCGATATCAGCCGCTAGGGTACTCACCGTTTCGTCAAGCAGCATGTCTGGCAAGTACACGACACTCCCGAATAGCGCGAGCGCACCATACCTGTGCTCTGGCGGGAACGAAGCGAGCGACTCCTGAATCCGTGTCCAGTAGTTACCCCCGCTCCTGTGGTGGTAGGGCGCTGCCTCCTCCAGCTTGGTCAGGAAATGGATCCGAGCGACAATGTCTTCCGAGTTGTAGAACTTAACGTCCGATATCATGTGATTCAGCTCGTCGCCCAACTAACCACCATTCCCTTGACAATCCGGCGCCGCCTGCGCACAAGCGAAGAACATAGCCTACCAGTCCCTCACACCGGTTTCAACACCACGATGAGCATCTGCTTGGCGATATCACGGCGACTTGCCCATCGGGACGCACTCATGCAGGTGGCGAAGCGCCTACCATCTTCGGACGAGGTCGCAGTTCGCCTGCTGCATCCAGAGATAGGTTCTGGCCATGCTGCTCCGGGGTAAAGGGCAGCCCCTCATTGCAGGAGGCGAGGTCCGACCTTGCCGCAGCGCATAGTGTCTGCTCAGCCCACGCCCCGGCGCGCCCGTCGCGCATCGACCATCCGGGTGCTGTCTACCACGTCACTTCCTGCGGAGACTGCGAAGAGATATCGCTCATCTCGAGCGAGAGGAGCCGACGATCCGACGACAGGCTGATGCGCTGCGAGATGAAGGCCAGTGCCTGCCGGTGCGGGACCGAGAACGACACGACACTCTCGGGGATGAGTGATCCTTCCCCAGACTCGGCGTCGCAGGCCCGCTGTGGAAGTGATTGATTCGCTCCCCCGACACCCCAAGTTTGACGTCCTCCTCGCCCTCCCTGTAGGCTCATCCAGAGGCCCGTTGAAGTTGCGATGACGGGGTTCAGGCATCTGCGTGAAGGAGGCTGTCCGATGAAACGCCGGAGCGTGGTGATGGGGTTCATCCTCTTTGGGCTCTCGGTAATCTCACCTCTGGCGATCCTTGACGGAGCGGCGGCTCTGCCACAGACAGGAGACATCGCCGCAGGGTTGTGAGGGTCAGGTCTTCCTCCGCGCACGCGGCGCTCGCCAAGTCCGTTTGTGGCCGACCCCGCCGGTTCCTGGCGCTCTAGATCGCGACTGTGCCTTCGAGGTAGAGCACGGCCTGGCCGGATATCTTCACGCGGTCGCCGGCGTGCGTGCACAGGAGTTCGCCGCCCCGCGCCGAGACCTGGAGGGCTCGTAGATCCTTCTTCCCCAGCACACGACCCCAGTAGGGCGTGAGCACGCAGTGGGAAGAGCCCGTCACGGGATCCTCCGCGACGCCGAGTCGGTGCGCAAAGAACCGCGAGACGAAGCCGCTTTCATCACCTCTCGCGGTCACGATGGTGCCGCGGCAGTCGACCTTCTCCAGGGCGCCGAAGTCGGGGCGGACGCCTCGGACGGCTTCCTCGCTATCGAGGACGACCATGAGGTCCTCCGCCGATCCGAAGACCTCCGCCGACGAGACCCCCAGCGCCTCGAGCAGCCCGGCGGGAGGGACTCGGCGTTGGGCTGGTCGGGCAGGGAAGTCCATCTCAAGCAGATCTCCTCGCTTCGTCACGCTGAGCTCTCCGCTCTTCCGCGTCTGGAACCGAACGACGTCGCTCGACCAGCCGCGCTGCGTGAGGAGGACGAACCCGCTCGCGAGCGTCGCGTGGCCGCAGAGGGCCACCTCCGTGACGGGACTGTACCAACGGAGGTCGAATCCCTCGCCATTCCTGACCAGGAACGCCGTCTCCGAGAGGCTATTCTCGGCCGCGATGGCCTGGAGAAGGGAGTCGTCGGCCCAGCGGTCGAGGAGACACACGCCGGCCGGGTTCCCCGCAAAGACTCGCGAGGTGAAGGCATCGACCTGGTAGAACGGGACTCTCATCTTCTCCCCCTCGTCTTGCAGGGTCCGCCGACGGCGTCTCCGTCAGGCCACCCGCGGTCGCGCGCGCGTCCTTCGGACGACGGCACCTGTGCCTACGTTCGTCTCGTCATGGAAATCCGCGCGCACGGGAGCGCACAGGGCCCGCGAGCGGTCGCCTTTGTCTCCCAGGGCACCTCGCTCTCGCAGACGCACCCTTGGCCGGGACGTCGTCGGGTCCGCGCTACTGGGCCTCCGGCTTGGGCTCGCTCGGCCCTGTCTTTGGCCCTGTGGCCCCCAGCACGTCCCCCAGCTTCCCGGCCTTGGCGAGGCCGGTCAGGGTGGCGAAGAACGCGCTCATCGCGCCCTGGTCGCTCGAGCCGCCGGAGACCTGAACCTCCGGCACGAACGGCTGCTGGCTCCCAGCGAGGGCCTGGATCGCGTTGACGAGGGTCG
>Ga0315286_10004201_pt1 | contig 13772 bp, 9 predicted proteins | sample YL17G10_0_MG_FD_205038 | JGI IMG/M metagenome (GOLD analysis project Ga0315286, IMG submission 205038) | Sediment microbial communities from Yellowstone Lake, YNP, Wyoming, USA - YL17G10_0 | ecosystem: Environmental > Aquatic > Freshwater > Lake > Sediment | place: USA: Wyoming | collected... | reverse complement strand
GACGAGCAGCGGTGGCAGGCAGTTAATTATATCCGCACATTCGCGAAAAAATCGGCGTGAGGCGCGCGCCTGGCGCAAGAGCCCGCTATCCGGGGCCGCCGCGGAAGCAGCGGGAGACCACGAAACTTCCGCCCCGGTCTTCACCGCCGCCGGCCTGCGGCCGCCTCAGCGGACCGACGTCAGGAACTCAATGATCGCGCGCTGGTCCTCGCCGGTCAGCGGCAGGCGGACGGCCATGTGATGGACGGCCGCCTCGCGGTCGGCGGGGGTCCGCCAGTTCGGCGGCCTCAGGTTGTGGCACCGGCTGCACGTCTCGGCCCACAGTTGGGCGCCGCCCTTGGCGGGTGCGGCGGCCATCTGCGTCTCGGGTGCGGGGGCGGCCGGTTTGGCTTCGGCCGGCGCGGCCTGCGGGCGGCCCGTCATGGCCGACGTGCATCCGGCCAGCGTCAGCCAGACTGCCGCGAGGATCGCCATCGCGAACATTCGCGTCGTAGCGTGGGTTTTCATGGCCGGGCCCTTTCAGAATCCGATGGCGAACTGGACGATGAGGAGATTGTCCGCCGGCGACCCCTGCATCTTGTCGTACTCGTACGCCGCCTTGATGACCATGCTCGGCGTGATCCAGTAGGCCACGCCGGGCGTCCACCGGTCCTCGCTGCCGCCGCTCGGCGCATTCTCCGAGACGTTCAGCCGATCGTACCGGATGAGGAACTCGGTGTTGGCGAGGACGGCGTTGCCGCACCTCGTGGGCCGGTACCCCGCCTGCCAGTAGCCGCCGTTGCGGTTGTTGTTGTACCTCAGGGGGCCGAACCCCAGCGCCCCGGTCGGGTCGAACGTCCGCTCATCGACATTGGACCATATCCACTCGGCCCGTGCCCGTATCTGCCCCTTGACTTGCTGGAACTCGCGGAAGTACGCGGCGTGTATGCCGAAGAGGAATTGGTTCGTATCCTTGAAGTGCTCGGGCTCCACCTTGGACCCCTGGACCGAGAACCCGACCTCCAGGTCGGGGCAGGGCAGGCAGGCCAGACGCCCGCCGACGGCCTTGGCCCCCTGGTTCCTGTTGACGTACTCGAAGTTGTGGAACCGGTCCATCGTCAGGTCGCCGGCGGCGCCTGGGTCCTGCGTGCTCAGTTCCGCGCCGTCGGTTACGTAGAACGAATAGGTGATCCGGGAGTTGGGCCCCACCGGGGCCGCGCCCGTGAGCACCACGCCCAGGGCGACGTCGGGCGCCAGCCCCCTGTCGGCATACGGCAGCGGGTCGTCGGGGAACTGGTTGATCCACGGCGCGCCGAAGTGCTGCATGTGGAGGCCGAACGGCACGTGGAGGATCCCCGCCGCCACGGTCAACCGGTCGTTGATTCTGTATGAGAGGTTCGCGTGGGCCAGGGTCAGGTTGCGGTCGGGCTCGCCGCCCAGCGGCATGCTGGCAATGGACGTGTCGATCGCCACCTCGGCCAGCAGGCGGTCGTTGAACTGGATGAGGAAGAGCAGACCCAATTCGCCTTCCCACATCGACTTCGAGTGCTTGAGGGCCGTGAACGTGACTTCCGCGTCGCCGGTCAGAAGGAGGTGGCAGGCGCCGGTCTTGTACCCCTCGGGCGGCGCCGCTGGTTTGGTCGGCTGGCCCGGGGGAGTGGGTGCGTCCGGGCCGGGCGGCGGTTGGGCCGGAGGCATGGCGTCGGTGGCCGCCAGTTCAAGCGTAAGAGGTTTGATCGCGGGCGCCGCGGCCGCCGCATCCTCCCCGGGACCGGGTGCGGCCGGTGCGGCCGCCGTCATCGTCGCGAGCACCACACATCCAAGTGCCAGGAGTCCGGCTCTCATGGAGTGTTCCCCCAATGGGCGTCCGGGGCTTCGCCTCTCAACACGCGACAGGCCGTGCGCCTGTCGTGCTTCCCCGGGAGCATAAGGATGATTCTACCATGCATGGGCGCCGGGGTGCAATCGTTTGGTCAGAACAGTCAGAGGACGTCGGCCAGGAAGTCCTTTCCGAACACGAGTTGCCCGCCGCGTCAGGCGACGGACTCTCCATGCGCCCCTCACCAACTCGCATTACCCCAGGCATACTCCTGTGTCCGCAGAGCGTACAAGAAGTGAACCCCCCGACTTGCCATAGGTGGAACCCTGATATCGCACGGCTACTTCGCCGGCGCCAGCACGATCTCGACGTCGGCCGGCCCCTCGCGCGAGAGGTGAAACTCGGCCGTCGCCTTGCGCCGGCCCTGCCGCGCGGTGATCCGGTACTGCCCGAAGAACGCGCGGACGGTCACCTTGCCGTCGTCGGCACTTCGGCCCATGGCGTCGGTCCGCCACAAGTGATTGAGCAGGCGGTCGAGCACCTGGTAGGCGGGCTTGGTCGAGAGGTCGGCCCGCAGGAGTCCGGCCGGGGCGTTCCGCCATGCGAACTGGTCCGAGAGGTCCCACCACGTGATGCTCGCGACCTTGGGGTGCGCGAAGGCGGCCGTGTAGAAGTGCCGCACGGCCTCGGCCTGCTCGGCCTCGTTCTCGGGGCTGCCGAGGATGGTGACCGCCGAGACGTGGAGGGGCACATCGCCGCCGGCGGCGGCGTCGAGAACGCGGCGGACGATGTCCACGGTCCAGGCGCCCTGGTGCTGGTGGGCCTGGAGACCCAGGCCGTCGAGTTTCGGCCCGCCGCGCATCCGCCGCGTCACGTCTGCGAGCGGGCCGGGATCGTCGCCGTTCACCAGGAGCCGCCCGCGCGGCTTGGCGTCGGCAGCCCACCGCACGATCTCGGCAGGGTCGAACGTCACGGGCCCGACGCGCGGCGGCGGGGCGGGCTGCTGGATCACGTCCCACCAATCGACCGCATCGCGGTACCGGTCGATCGTCTCGCGCAGGTGCGCCTGGACTGCCCGGCGGATCTCGTCGGGCGGGAGTTCCTCGACCCAGCGCGGCACGGTGTCCTGCCACAGCAGCGGATGGCCGCGCACCTGGATGTGCTGCTCGCGGCACCAGCGGATGGCCGCGTCGGCCGCCCCGAAGTCCGGGTGCCCGCGCTGGCGCTCGGTCGCCGACCAGTACAGCGGCACCGTGGCCATGTTGAACAGGGCGCGGAACCGCTTCTCGTACAGGCTGTTGCGGCGGTCGCTGTCCCACCGGCGGAAGGCAAAGAGGTTGCACCCGAACAGGAAGTCGTGCCCGGTCTGGACGATCTCGACCTCGGCGCCCGCCAGTGGCGCGCCCTCGGCGTCGACGACGCGCACCGCCATGTCGCGCTGGCGCCAGTTGCGGATGTCGTTCTCGAAGCGGGCCATCAGGAGCCGCTCGGTCTCGATCCGGGCCGCCAGGCGCCGCGCCCGGGCCAGCAGATCGGCCACCTGGAGCGTGGCGGCGGCGACCTGGCGGCGCGTCAGGCTATCGCCGCCCAGGGTCTCCCAGATGGCGTGGCCGCGCGCCAGCGCCGACGTCATGCGGTCGGTCTCCTGGGCCAGGACCTCGGAGAACCCGCGTGCGGCCGCAACGGCCGCCGACCGCGCCTCGGCGACGCTCGTCTCGTCCCACGTTTCGTCGGTGGCCTCGCGCAGGAAGGCGGCCATGGCCTCGAAGAACTTCTGGCCGAGGTTCCGCGCGCCTTCGTATTCGGCGAAGGTCACGTAGCCCTCGGGCATCTGGGCGAGGCGCGGCAGGGCGGCCTCGAGTTCCGCCTGCAACTCGTCGACCTGGGCCGCCAGGTACCGGGCCGCCTCGGCCCGCTCGCCCATCGTCATCGGCTCGTCGAGGCGGCAGGAGTTTTCGAGGGCCGGCGGCACCGACGCCTGGTGATTCACGTCGATGGGCAGGTCTTTCTCGGTGGCCACCCGGACCGACATCGCCCAGTACCCGATGCAGTTGGTCACGCGCACCAGCATCCGGTGCCAGCCCCGCGCCAGCGCGACCTTGACGTTGTCTTGGTCCGGGGCCCAACTGCGTTTGGTGTCGTTCGAGTGGACCACGCGGCCGTCGATCTCAACGCGGACGGCGTCGTCGCTGCCGATGCGCAGGTGGTAGGTGCCGTCGGCGGGAATCTCGAAGTACGTGTGCAGGAGCGCCGTGCCGGTGGCGGCCTTCGGATAGAGGGCCTGGAGGTCGAGTTTGCCCTCGAGTTCCGTCTGGACCGGCACCCAGACTCTTCCCGCCGCAAAGAGGCCGGGGTACGCGGCGAAGTCGGCCCCCAGGGTAGGGGCATCGAGCCGGGTCCCGTCGAGCGGGGCGCAGATGGCCCACTCGCGGAGGAACCCGCCGATGCCCCGGCCGGCGCACGGCGCCGCCGCGACAAGCGCCGCCACCGACGCTGCCGCCAGCAGAAGGATCCGGCGCCGAAGCGGATGCACCATCGGTTGATTCTCGGTAGTCGTGCCCCACGAAACCACAGGTTGAACACACTATGGCGGGTAAAGTCGCGGGCATGTTGAGGTGGGATCGGCGGGCAACATTCGGCTGTCGCAGGGGCACGGCATGCCGTGCCCTACGGCTCAACGCTTTGCGTAAAGCGCGAGGGCGGCCATCTTGGCGGTCAGCCTGGCCGCCGCAAAGTCGCTGGCCGGATCGCCCCCGGCCGCGAGTTCCACCACGTCGGCGCCGACCACGGTGTGCCGCTTGAAGACCGCCTCCAGCAGTCCGATCGTGGTCCACCATCCCAGGCCGCCTGGCTCCGGCGTGCCGGTGGTGCGGATGACGCCAGGGTCCAGCCCGTCGACGTCGACGGTGACGTAGACGGGCCCGCGCAGGGCCTCGACGGCCCGGTCGATCCAGTCGTCGCCGGCGGCGCACTGGCGTCCCCAGAAGATCGGCAGTCCCTCGCGGCGGGCGAACTCAACCTCCTCGCGGCCGGCGCTGCGGATGCCCACGTGCACCGTCCGGTTCCCGTCTTCCACGCAGCGGCGCATGACGCACGCGTGGCTGAAGGGCGTGCCCTCGTACTCGTTCCACAGGTCGACGTGGGCGTCGATCTGGAGGATGCTCAAGGGGCCGTGCTTCTGCCGGGCCGCCTGGACGAGGCCGAGCGTCACGGTGTGCTCGCCGCCGAGGCCGAGCACCCACTTGGAGTCGGCCAGCAGCCGCGAGGCCGTGCGGCGGATCCGCTCGACCATCGCTCCGGGGCCCGAGAAGTCGGGCATCAGCGGCTCGTGCGTGTGAATGGGGGCGGCCGCGAGGTCGACGTCGAGGTCGGTGTCGTACTTCTCGACGACGCGGCTGGCGGCCAGGATGGCCTCCGGCCCGCCGCGCGTGCCGGCGCCGTAACTCGTGGTCGCCTCAAAGCCGATCGGCAGCACCACGATGCGCGCCGCCGCGTAGGCCGACGTCTCGGCCGACAGGCCCAGGAAATTCTGGGGGATGAACTCGGGATTCGTCATGGGGCACCGGTTATTTCAAGGCGGCACGGCCACGCGCCGTTGCGTGGCCCTGCGCATCATGGCAACCGACTCATGGCCACTCCGAATCGCCCGCCACGGCGGGCAGGCCGCGGCCATGCCACCCGCCTCGCGGCCGTCTACGGTATCGGCACCGGCGTATGTCCGACGAACACGGCCGCGGCGATGCAGGTCGTCCAGCGGCCGTACTTGTCGCAGCGGGCGCTCTGGGTGATGTTCTGGCTGCGGACGATCTTGCGGCTCATGCGGTAGATTTCCTTGCGTTCGTCGTAGGCCGACTGCGGGTCGAATTCCAGGCCCAGGGTGGTCGCGAGCATCGTGGCGGCCAGGTCCTCGGAGTAGTCGCCCGCCTTCTCGTCGGTCTCGCCGAAACTGTGATGCTCCGACAGGTACCCGTACTGGTCTCCGTCGGCGGGCACGGCCAGGCCGATCGAGGCCGCCAGTTGCCGGCCGGGCTCGTTGGCGGCCGTCTCCGCCAGGACGCAGAAGACGATCTGCCCCGGCCGCAGCAGTTCCTTGCCGCGCTGGCGCGTGATGATGCGGCATCCGGGCGGAAAGATACTCGAGACCCGCACGACGTTGTATTTCTCGATGCCGGCGTCGCGAAGGGCGGCCTCGAAACTCGCCAGTTTCTCGGCGTGGATCCCTACGCCCTTCGTAAAAAATACATATTTAGGGACCATGGGCTCTCCTTCTTGCGACCATGGCAGCCAGAATTGCAGGTATCCGGCCTGATGTTGCTCGCGATCGCCGCTCATGCGCGCCTCGTGCCCGCGCCGCCTGCGAGCCTCCAGCCGATTCTACCCGGCCAAGCCCGGCGTTCACTACAAGAATTTTTCGAGGTGCGCGCGCATGGCCTCCAGCGCCCGGTACCGGTGGCTCAGCCGGTTCTTCTCGGCCGGGTCGAGTTGGGCCATCGTGCACGTCTGGTCGGGAAGCCAGAAGTACGGGTCGTAACCGAACCCGTTCGAGCCGGCCGGCCGGTCGGTGATCCGGCCCTCGCACGAGCCGTCGGTCACCGCCAGGACCTGCTCGGGCGTTGCCAGGGCCGCGACGCACCGGTACCGCGCGGTCCACGTGTCGCGGGGGAGGCCGGCAATCGCGGCCAGGAGCGTCTCGTTGTTGAGGCGGTCGTTGCCTTCCTTGCCGCCCCAGCGGCTCGACCGGACGCCCGGGAGGCCCCCCAGCGCATCGACCTCGAGGCCCGAGTCGTCGGCCAGCGCCCACTGGCCGGTCGCCCGGGCGTAGCCGAGCGCCTTGGTCCGCGCGTTCTCCTCGAACGTGTCGCCCGTCTCGGGCACCGGCGGCAGACGGCCGAAGGCGTCGAGCGATTTCAGGTCGGCCTCGAGGCCGACCAGGATGGCGGCCATCTCCTCGAACTTCTTACGGTTGCGAGTCGCGATGACGAGGGTGCGGGGCATAATCAGGTCCGAAACGCCGTCACCGAGCCCACCAGGATGTAGTCGAGGCCGGCGAGGCCCCTGGCGGGCCGCGGGTCGCGGATGATATCGGCGGTCTTGAGGCCCGCGGCATCGAGCATCTGCCGCGTGGCTTCGGGGCCGACGAAGACGATCTTCGGGGTCTGCCGCAGCGCGCCCAGCAGCGCCTCGAAGACTGCGGCGTCGGCGCCGTCCTTGGCGGCATCGGGGTCGGTCGCCAGGACGCCGACCGCGCCGACGCGGGCCACCCGGCCGGCCGGCATGGCTTCGGCCATCTGCTTGACGAGCGTTCCCACGAGCACCGGCACGCCCTGCCGCGACTGGGCGACGCCCGAGACCCTCGCGCGGCCTTCGGCCAGGCCCGTCTTGGTGTCGACCAGGAAGAGCGAGACCCGGTACAGCGCCTTGGGGATGGCCGCCGTCGGGCCGACGAGCGGGCCTTTCCCCGGGATGCGGCCGAGGTACGGCGGTTGGACTTCGTGCGGCACTTCCTGGCCTTCGAGTCGCAGGCGGAACCTCTTCTGGAGTTCGATGACGACCGGGCTGGTGGGTTTGAGTTTCGCCCCCGGCAGGTCCACGGCCCCGGGGTTCTCGAAGATCTCCGGCCCCCACGCCCCCACCGAGACGCTGCTCTTGGAGGGCCCGTGGTAGACGTACGCCTCGAAGCCGCGGCTCCGGAGTTCGTTGGCGTAGGCCACGGACGAGGACATGCGGCCTGGGGCCTCCCAACTGGCCACGATCAGCGTGAAGTAGCCCTTGGCCTTTTCGAGCGGCCACGGGTTCTCGGGCGCCGGCTCGGGGACGGGCATGAGCATGACGCCCGCGAACGGGTACTGGCCGGCCGAGTCGCGGATGACGCGGACGCGCCTGAGCATGGCGTCGGCCTCGGGGTCCTTCCACGATGCGTAGCGGCCGACGCACACGCTCGACGTGCCGGCGCCCTCGACCGCGAAGACGCCCGGGAGGCCCTGGGTGGTAAGTTCATTCTTGAGGCGCTCGGCGCTGGCCGCCGCCTCGGGGCCCCGGTACTCGACCAGGACGATGGTGAGTTTGACTCCGCCCTCCGGCTCGCATCCGGCGGCGGCGAGCAGGGCAGCCGCGCCCGCCAGAGCCAGGACCAGCGCGGCGGCTTCCCGGCCATGACATTTATATCTTGACATGAGTATCCTCCACAGAAACACGCGCCCCCGGCGAGCGGGGCGGCCGCCAAAATGATACGCAAGACGCGCCCCTCCGTGCAGGGGCACGGCACGCCGCGCCCTTGCGGCTAATGGCCGGCCGGCTTCCACTCGCGCATGGCCTCGGCCAGGATGCCGATGCCTTCGTCAACCTGTTCGCGCGTCAGGTTCAGCGGCGGCATGATCCGCAGCACCGTGTTGTGCGTGCAGTTGACGTACAGGCCCTTTTCGAGGCACAGGCCGACGAGGTCGGCCCCGTTCTGCGCGAGTTCCGCCCCAATCATGAGGCCCTCGCCGCGGACCTCGGTAATCATAGGCGATTCCTGCTTGAGTTCCAGCAGCCGCTGCCTGAGGTAGGCGCCGACCTGGTTGGTGTTTTCCAGCAGGTTCTCGTCGCGGACGATCTCGAAGACGGCGCATCCGGCCGCCGCCGCCAGCGGGTTCCCGCCGAACGTCGAGGCGTGCGTGCCGGGTACGAGGCTGGCCGCGACCTCGGGCTTCGCGCACAGGGCGCCGATGGCGGTGCCGCCGCCCAGTTGCTTGGCCATCGTCATCATGTCGGGCACGACGCCGCTCGTCTGCCATCCCCACCACGTGCCGCAGCGGCCGACGCCCGTCTGGACCTCGTCGAAGACGAGCATCATGCCGCGCTGCGTGCACAGGTCGCGCAGGGCCCGCAGCCAGTCGTGGTCGCACAGGTTGATGCCGCCCTCGCCCTGGATCGGCTCGACCAGGATGGCGCACGTCTCGTCGTCGACGAGTTTCTCGACGGCCGCCATGTCGTTCAAGGGCGCGTACATGAACCCCGGCACGAGCGGGCGGAACCCTTCGTGGTACTTCGGCTGGGCGGTGGCGGTGATGGCCGCAAACGTCCGCCCGTGGAACCCGTTCTCGAACGTGACGATCTTGTACCGCCCCTTGCCGACGTGGATGCGGGCGAGTTTGATGGCGGCCTCGTTTGCCTCGGCGCCCGAGTTGCAGAAGAAGGTCTTGCCGCCGAAGCCGGTCGTCGAAATCCACTCGGCCAGGCGGGCCTGCGGCTCGGTGTACCACGTGTTCGGCATGTAGATGAGTTGGCCGGCCTGCCGGCGGATGGCCTCGACAAGACGCGGGTGGCAGTGGCCGACGCCGGTCACCGCCCAGCCGCTGAAGAGGTCCAGGTACCGCTTGCCGTCGGCGTCCCACAGGTACGCGCCGTCGCCGCGCACGGCGACCTTCGGCAGGCGCTTGTAGTTGCCGATGACGTACTTGGCGTAGAGGTCGATGACCTCCTGGGTTTTGGGGCCCGGCTGCGTGTCCATGCTTCTTCTGCTCCTTCTTGCCGTGTCTTGTTTTGGCGTCTGGCCTTGCTGCCACAACACGCGGTCGCCTTCGGCTCCCCGCTGAGCGCGCGTGCCGCAGCCGTTTCTCGTGTTACTTCGCGACGACCTCGCGACAGCGGGCGCACAGGTCGGCGGGCTGTCCCTGGCCGACCGTCGGCCGCCAGTTCCAGCACCGCTCGCACCGCTTGTGCTCCTGAGGCTGGAGGGTGGCCGAGTGGAACCGCTTGAGCTCGGCGTCGCTGCCTAGGGCTTTCTCGCCCGGCAGGGCCTCGGCCTCCGCTGGCGTAACGAGCGCCAGTTCGCTCACCAGGAGCAGGTCCGCGAGCATCGGCGCCCCGACTTCCTTGAGGCGCTCGAGTTCCGCCCGGTCGGCCACCGCCAGGGCCACGCGGGCCTCGATGTACTTGTCGATGAGGCTGCGGCGGCGGAAGCACTCGAGCACCGCGTAGGCGTCGCGCCGCACCTCCTGGAGCCACTCCCACTTCGCCAAGAGGTCCTCGTCGAGGACGTTCGGGTCGACCTGCGGCCAGCGGGCCAGGTGGACGCTCGGCTCGCGCCGGCCCTGGGCGGCCGCGGGCAGGTACGCCCACGTCTCCTCGGCCGTGTGGACGAGAATCGGCGCCACGAGGCGCACAAGGGCTTCGACCACGGCTGCCATTGCCGTCTGGGCGCTGCGGCGGCGGCGCGAATCGGTCGCGTCGCAGTACATCACGTCTTTCTGCACGTCGAGGTAGAACGCGCTTAAGTCGTTCACGCAGAAGACGTGGACCAGTTGGTACACGCGGTGGAACTGGAACGCCTCCATCTGGGCCGTCACTTCGGCCACCAGGCGCTCCTTGCGTGCCAGGAGCCACCGGTCGATCTCCTCGAGGTCGGCGTGCTTGGCCGCATGCTTCGAGTTATAGTCCGCCAGGTTCCCCAGCAGGAACCGGACGGTGTTGCGGATCTTGCGGTACGCGTCCTGGAGGTTCGAGATGAGCGAGTCGGAGGTGCGGATGTCGTACGTGTAATCGACGCTCGAGACCCACAGCCGCACCACGTCGGTGCCGAGGCGCTTGACCTCATCCAGGACGCTCACGAAGTTGCCGAGGCTCTTTGACATCTTGCGGCCTTCCTCGTCGACCACGAAGCCGTGCGTGATGCACGTGCGGAACGGCGGCTGCCCGCGCGCCACCACGCCCAGGATCAGGCTCGACTGGAACCACCCGCGGTGCTGGTCGGAGCCTTCGAGGTATAGTTCGACGGGCATGCCGAGGCCCTCGGCCTCCGAGACGCTCCGCCACGAGGCGCCCGAGTCGAGCCACACGTCGAAGACGTCTTTCTCGCGCCGCCACGTCGTGCCGCCGCACTTCGGGCACGTCGGAACCTGGCCGAAGATCGCTTGGAGCGGGAACTTGTCTTCCTCGTACCAGGCGCCGGAGCCGTGCTTGCCGTAGAACTTGCCGGCCGTGCGCATCATGTCGCCGGTCATCAGGGCCTCGCCGCAGCCCTCGCAATAGAGGGCGGGGATCGGCACGCTCCAGACTTTCTGGCGGCTGATGCACCAGTCGGGCCGCGTCTCGATCATCGCGCGGATGCGCGATTCGCTCCACGCGGGCACCCACTGGACGCCGCCCACCGCCTCCAGGGCACGCTGGCGAAGTGACTTGCCCATCTCGCCGGCGTCGAGCGAGACGAACCACTGCTCGGTGGCCCGGAAGATGACGGGCTTGTGGCACCGCCAGCAGTGCGGGTACCGGTGCATGACGCGGCCCTCGGCCACGAGGTGGCCGGAGTCGGCCATGTGCTGGGTGACAATCGGGTTGGCCTCGACCACGGTCTTGCCCTGGATCCATTCCGGCACGGTGGCGTCGAACCGGCCGGCGTAATCGACGGGGCTGTACGTGGTGATGCCGAACCGCAGGCCCATCACGTTGTCCTCGCGGCCGTGGCCGGGGGCGGAATGCACGAGGCCCGTGCCCTCTTCGAGGGTGACCATCGTGGGGTCGCACCACACGCGGCGCAGGTCGGCCCCAGCCGGCGGGCCCATGAACGGATGCGTGTAGGTCAGGCCGTCGAGTTCCTTGCCGACCAGGGTCGCCAGCGTCTCGACGTCCCTGATGCCCGCCCCGCGCGTCGCCGCGCCCAGGAGTTCCTCGGCCAGGATGGCCAGCCGCTCGCGGCCGGCCTTGTCCTTGAACCGGACCGCCGCATACTTGAAATCGGGGTGGGCCGCCACCGCCATGTTCGCGGGCAGCGTCCACGGCGTCGTGGTCCAGACCATGAGGTGCATGTGCTTGCCGCGAAGGGGCGCGGGCAATCCTGCCGCCGCCTCGTCGGTGAGCGGTAAGAGCACATAGACGCTCGGCCCCTCGTCGTCCTCGTACTCGATCTCGGCCTCGGCCAGGGCGGTGTTACAGTGCATGCACCAGTGGATGGCCCGGAGTTCGCGGTGGATGAGGCCCTCGTCGGCCAGCGACGCCAGGACCTCCATCTCGCCTTCCTCGTAGGCGGGCGTCATGGTCAGGTACGGCTTATCGAAGCGGCCGAAGACGCCCAGCGCCACGAACTGGTCGCTCTGGTGCTTGGCGTACTTGAGGGCGTAGGCCTCGCACAGTTTTCGGATCTCGGGCACGCTCATCGACCGGGCCTTGGGGCCGAGGTCCTGGCGCACCTTGTGCTCGATGGGCTGGCCGTGACAGTCCCAACCGGGGATGTACGGCGAGTCGAAGCCCTGCATCGTCTTGTACTTGACGACGACGTCTTTGAGGATCTTGTTGACGCCCGTGCCGATGTGGATATCGCCGTTGGCGTAGGGCGGCCCATCGTGGAGGACGTACCGGCCCCTCGGGTGCTCGGCGGCCCGGATCATCTCGTACAGTTTCATCTCGGCCCACCGCTTGCGGACGTCCGGCTCGCGCCGCACCAGGTCGGCCCTCATGGGGAACTCGGTCTTCGGCAGATTCAGCGTATCTTTGTAAGTGTTGGCCATGGTTGTGCCTTTAATAATGAAGAAGCCCTGGCTCGCTTGTCGCTGGGGCGTGCCAGGGCCGCATGGCTCGTGCTTGAGAGAGTCTGCCCTGGGTCCGCTCCTTACGCGGCAATACCCGCGCGCAGGGACCTTGCGCGGCCGGCCAGTATCCGCCAAGGCGATCCCATGCGCGACGCTCCCTAAGGGCTCCCACGAGCCACGTTGTATGCACGATGGTATCGGCGGTCGGCGGCGGCGTCAATGACATTCTTCGCGCGGGGGTAATGCGCCCGGTCGGTGGCATGGCCATGCGCCTTTGCGCGGCCGTGCCACCCGGCCAGAAGCCCCCGTCGCTACAGCGATGCCTCGCCGCCCATGTACGGCACGAGGGCCGCGGGCAGCCGGACCGCGCCGCCCGCCTCCTGGCCGTTCTCCAACATGGCCGCGATCAGGCGGGGAAGGGCGACGGCCGCGCCGCCGACCGTGTGGACCAACCGGGCGTGGCCCGACGCATCGCGGAATCGCGTGTTCGTGCGGCGGGCCTGGTAATCGGTGAACGTCGAGAGGGCCGCCACGCAGAGCCATTCCTGCATGCCAGGCGCCTGGACTTCCAGGCCGACCGTCTTGGCGGCCGCATGGCTGAGGTCGCGGGCGGACCTGAGCCGCCGCCGGTGCGGCACCTCCAGGCGATCGAGGATCGCCTCGGCGGCGCGGACGGCTCGATCAAGTTCCCCGACCGTCTGGTCCGGGCGGCAGAAGGTGTAGAGTTCGACCGTGTCGAACTCGTGGAGCCTGAGGAGTCCGCGGGCGGCGGCCCCGGCGCTTCCGGCCTCGCGGCGAAACGCCGGGCCTGCCGAGACGAGGCGCAGCGGCAGGGCTGAGGCGTCGAGGACCTTGCCCGCGTGAAGATTCGCCAGGTGCGGCTCGGCCCGCGGGGCGAGAAAGAGGTCGGACTCGGCGGCGTCGACGGCGTACATCCTGCCTTCGAGCGTCGGCAGGTGGGCCGAGCCGGTGAGGGCGGCACGCCTGGTGATCACCGGGGCGCGGACCTCTTCGTATCCGAACTCGCGGGTATGAAGGTCGAGCATGAATCCGATGAGCGCCCGCACGAGCCGCGCGCCGCGGCCGCGCCACGTCACGAAGCCGCGGCCGGGAGCGGGGCCGCCCGTGTGCGCGAGGCCGAGGATTTCCATCAGGTCCCAGTGGGCGAGGGGCGTAAAGGGCTTCGGCCAGAGCGGGGCGCCGGCGGTTGATTCGGGGTCTCCCGCCGCTCCCGCGGTTGGCTCGAACGGCGCGGCGGCCCCGGATTCGGGGTGGCATGCCAACGGCGCATTTTCCGTGGGCATGCTCGTCTTGGCTTCGGGAGCATGCCCACACAACGGCGGCGTGGGCATGCCACCCGGCGACTGGGCCTCGTTGGGCACGTCGGTCATCGGGAGGTTCGGCAGGTCGAGGAGTGCCCGGTCGCGGCGGGATTCGAGGTCGGCGACTTCGGCCTCGACGGCGGCCAG
>Ga0315286_10004200_pt1 | contig 13772 bp, 23 predicted proteins | sample YL17G10_0_MG_FD_205038 | JGI IMG/M metagenome (GOLD analysis project Ga0315286, IMG submission 205038) | Sediment microbial communities from Yellowstone Lake, YNP, Wyoming, USA - YL17G10_0 | ecosystem: Environmental > Aquatic > Freshwater > Lake > Sediment | place: USA: Wyoming | collected... | reverse complement strand
TGGGGATCGGATGACCCAAGGAGTGATCACTACGAAATACGGTCATCTCCTCCCTCTCAAAAAAACTGAAATCGTTGAAGCCGGGCATCCCATCCCCGATCAGAAGGGTTACGAGGGAGCAAAAAAGGTCCAGAGTCTTCTAAAAGAATCTGGGTCAAAAGATTTGGTGATCTTTCTCCTTTCTGGGGGTGGCTCAGCCCTCCTCCCATTTCCGGCAGGTAGCATTGAACTTAAAGAAAAGCGAGAGGTGACTCAACTCCTTCTCGATTGCGGAGCAGATATCAAAGAGATCAACACTATCCGGAAACATATCTCCCGTATAAAAGGAGGATGGCTTGCCAGGTGGGCTTATCCTTCCACGGTCATTGGGTTTATCCTATCCGACGTCGTGGGAGATCAACTGGATGTCATTGGGTCTGGCCCTACTGTTCCTGACCTTTCTACCTTTGATGAGGCTTGGGAAATCTTAAAAAAATACGGATTGCTCAACAAAATTGCCTCTTCGATTCAAAAACATCTCCAATTAGGAAAAGAAGGGAAAGTCGAAGAGACACCCAAACCTGGAGACATTGTCTTCGAGAGGGTTTACAACAGCCTCATTGGGTCGAACATCCTTGCCCTTCGTGCAGCAGAGAAAGAAGCCAAATCTCTCGGCTTCAACACCCTCATTCTCTCTTCTTCCATTGAAGGTGAGACACGGGAGGCAGCTCGATTTCATACTGCCATTGCAAAAGAAGTGATTTCCAGTGGGAACCCAATCCCAAAACCTGCCTGCATTCTTTCGGGGGGCGAAACCACTGTGACCATAAAGGGTAATGGCCTGGGAGGGAGAAACCAGGAATTTGCCTTGTCAGGAGCTTTAGAAATCAGCGGGATTGAAAAGGTTGTTCTCCTGAGTGGAGGAACGGATGGAACAGATGGACCCACGGATGCAACTGGCGCAGTGGCTGACCATACTACCATCCAAAGAGCAAAATCAATGGGTCTGGATCCAAAAGCACATCTTGAGAATAACGATGCTTACCCATTTTTTCAAAAATTAGGAGACCTTTTGATCACTGGTCCTACTCACACCAATGTTATGGATGTGAGGATTCTGTTGATCGCTTGATAGATTATATTAATAGTGTAGAATTAGGGTGTGTCGGCATGTATTGCCGACGAAATTTATTCGCCCCCAGTAAATGAGGGCGCTACAGATTTTTTTGAGAAAGGAAACCAAACATGTATGAGATTACCGTTACTTCCCACTTCTCCGGTGCCCATCGATTACGCTATCTCCACGGAAAATGCGAAGAACTTCACGGCCACAACTGGAAGGTGGAAATTTCTGTGGTGTCCAACCGATTAGGGAAGGAAGGAGTGGTTATCGATTTCGGAATCCTGAAACAGAAGTTAGAAAAAGCCTTGAAGCCTTTTGATCATACCTACCTCAATGATCTTCCTTTTTTTTCAGGGATTGAACCCTCCTCTGAAAATATTGCAAAATATATCTTTGATAGACTAAAAAGTGAGCTGAAGGGACATCATGCGACCCTCAAAAAGGTGACCGCATGGGAGTCTGAGACTTCCTGTGCCACCTATTTCGGGAGATAACCATGAATGATATTCAGAATCAAAGGGATCATCGAAGAATCGAGATCAATAAAGTCGGGGTAAAAAACATCCGCTATCCGATCACCGTTTTGGATAAGGCAAAAGGTTTCCAACACACGGTCGCCAACGTCAATATGTTTGTGGACCTCCCCCATCGGTTCAAGGGAACCCATATGAGTCGTTTTGTGGAGATCCTTAATAAATATAAGGGGGATATTGCCATCAAAAACTTCTCAAAGATTTTGACAGAAGTCAAACGGAAGCTGAAAGCCAAGACCGCTCACCTGGAAGTTGAATTCCCTTATTTCATTGAAAAAAAAGCTCCTGTCACCAAATCCAAGAGCTTGATGGAGTATATCTGCCGATTCTGCGGTTCAAGCAACGAAAAAGAAGATTTTTATGTCGGGATCGTTGTTCCGATCACCACCGTATGCCCTTGTTCAAAAGAGATCAGTCAATTCGGGGCACACAATCAAAGGTCTCTCGTCACAGTCAACCTTCGGTTTAAAAAGTTCCTTTGGATTGAAGACATCATCCAGTTGGTGGAAGAATGCGCCTCCTGTGATCTCTTTTCCATCTTAAAAAGGCCGGATGAAAAATATGTGACGGAAAAAGCCTATGAAAACCCCATGTTTGTTGAAGATGTGGTGAGGGAGATAGCGAAACGATTAAAAATGGATAGGAACATCACCTGGTTTACTGTTGAATCTGAAAACTTCGAGTCTATTCATAATCACAGCGCTTATGCTTATGTGGAAAGAGGGAATGACGATTAAGTTTCAAGGCTTTAGATTGACCACCTTTCCCACCTGTGGGGGAATTTGTGACCATCCGAAACTTTCTTTATTCATCACCCTGTCAAGAATATTGACCACCTTCCCCTTATGCTTGGGCGATAAGTGAGCATACCTCAAAGTCATGCTCATGTTCTTATGCCCTAACAATTCCCTAACGTCATTGAGTTCAACCCCCTCCTGCATGACCAAGTTAGAGGCGAAGGTATGCCTGAGATCATGAAAATGAAAGTCCTCAATACCAGACCTTTCAACCGCTTTACAAAATGAGATTTGAACTTGTGCATTGTCAATTTTTTGCCCGTTCCGATTTGGAAATACGAACTCACTCCCTCTTTCCATCGTTTTCAATGTGGCCCTGACCGTTTCATTCATGGGAATGTCCCGGCGCTCCCCGTTCTTGGTATCCAGGAGAGAAATATTCCCAAGCTCAAAATCAACCTGGGGCCATTGAAGATTCTGAAGCTCCCCTTTTCGCGCCCCCGTGTGTAAGGCAACAGTGACAAGAGATTTGAGAAGTCCCCTAAGAAGGCCGTCACAGTTGGATAGAAGGACCTGGATCTCATCGGGTAACAGATAACGGACCCTCTTTGTCGCACCTTTGAGGCGTTTAACACTCTTGACGGGGTTTTCTTTTATTCTCTTCCATTCAAGAGCCTTTGAAAACAAATGTTTGAGTAAGGCAAGCTCCCTATTTACTGTTCCGACTTCACAAGTCTCCCGCCGCCTGGACTTCCATTTCTCGATTAGCCAGCTCGTAATGTCCTGGATATTCTTTCCCTCAAATTCCCTGTCGAATCCTCTCATAATGCAAACATCCCTCAAACAGGTTGAGGCTTTTTTATTCGTCTTAGCCCATTGAAGGTATTCCTTCGCATAGGCATGAAACTTGATCGGGGCCGGCTCTTTCCGAATATCCAAGAATTTTCCCTCTACGATCTCCGTTTTCTTCTTGGCAATCACCTTCTCTGCACCCTTCCTTGACGGCCCTATGCACTCCCGGACTCTCTGACCTTTGAAATAAAAATCAACATACCAGTTATCTCCCCTTTGATAGAGTGCCATTTCAACTCACCTCCTTTTTTGTGACCTCTTGTTCCGTTTCTTAATCTCCTTAATTGCCTTCATATCAAATTCAACAGGGGGCATCTTCACTTTTTTAGCACCCCTTTTTACTTGCTTTCGTTTTATGACCATCACCTCCCCTCTCTTAGCTTCAAAATTAATTCTCACAATCACCTACAACAAGACTTCTCACTTCTGCCAATACCAAACCATGCACCATCGTTCAATTAGTTAGGTTTCACCTCCTTTCTATTTTATTTGTTCATTCCTTTCAGGATACTCTTAACAGCCCTCACCTCTTCATATACACGCCAAATGAATACGAAAATGGCAGCATGGATTAAAGCCTCCCACCAGTTCATTCTCAACTTACCTCCTTTCCATCTAATTTTAAAAAGTTCAATCCTCTAATCCTCTCTATCTCCATTTATAAATGATCCCGTTTGAATCGGCCCAGAACATATTCGACCAAAGTCGGCGGTTGCCATATCCATCATCATCCCATTTCTCCCAAATATAGACACTCCCGCCCCTACCATCAGAAGTCACTCGTGAAGGGGGTCCCCACCTATCTATCATCGTAGAAATGGGTTGACCTATTCCATCTTGCTTTAGCTCGTTGATTAAGGAACAGCCGAAAGTTAAAACCAATAATAACAAAATCCCTAATTTAAAAAATAATGATTTCATTCGGTCACCTCCTTTCTAATAATTTAGTTTTAAACCCTCCAATGATAAAATAGAAAATAACCCATCTTATAAATGCATAAATTATCCAGACTGAAGCAAATCCCACAAAACCCAAAAGACCTAATTCTCTCCATCCAACCTTGAAGGAGAATGAGTAAGCAAATATTTTCATAGGTTTTTCCCCTTTTTTAATTTTAGGATCCTTCGCTTCGGAGATAATCTTTTCTTTGAACTGTCTTTTAATATTCCATTGTTCCATTTTAGGTAAGCTAAGAACCGAAATCGTTTCTGTCCCATCATCCCACACGATATGGTTGTTTAATAAAAAAAGCTCATCAATACTATTCAATCTCTCTTGGATTGATTTCTTTTCCCAATCTTCGGGAACCCTTACGGTGACCTCCCTTTTATCAAAAATCCAGTTTTGGCATAATGGAGTTAATATTCCCAAAATAATAGAAACGACCAAAGTAAGCCTGAGAAACCCTTTCTTAATATTCATTTGGTTCACCTCGTTTCTTAATAGGCCTGATAATTTCTCAACAAATCCTAAAATTGAATCTGATGAATCACGACATAATTTTGATATTGCTTTATAACTCCCAACTATATTGCCGTCTATTATTCTCCGATTATTTGGGTCCATTGTTGAGTCAAATGTCTTTTCAAAAAAGAAGTTATATCGCTCAATTTCTGCATTTAACAAACTAATTTTGGTCTTTATATCAAGTAAAGAATGTTGAAAATCTAAGTCTAACAACGAAATAGAAGATATGTTTTCTTCCAATAATGGTAAACTGAATTTTTTTATATAACTTGCTATTGTTGGATTCTGTTTAATGCGTTGATTGTAAGCACCAAGTTCTTGGTCATTCATTAATAATATGGATTCTATTGATTGAATTGTTTGTTCCGAAAATATTCCATAACCCTGCGACCTAACCGATATAATCCAATTCACTGCATCTCTGTTAATCTCTCCAAGGTTATACTTGAGAAGGTAAAAATTGCCTGCCAACCTTGGCACAATTTCTTTGAATTGTGCATATAGACCCTTTACAAAATCTTCTTTTAACCGCCTTCTTTTAATCCTTTCTAAGATGATGTTTCCGAACAAACCTAAAACGAAACCTAACCCAGTATATATAAAGGGCTCCAAATTCATATGCGAAGAAGAGGCAGAATCCGCCCCCCACACTTCTGAATTACCCAAGATAGCAAGTCCGATAAGAATAACTCCCAATATTGATTTCATAGGTCACCCCCTTTTTATTTCATATTTGCCTCCAGATAATCGTTGAGAAAAACGTCAAACAATTCGTCCAATCTTTTAATGATAAATTCAGAATCAAGACCATGCGTTCCACGAACTGTACGTTCCCATGTGTTGGCAAAATTTGAGTATAATTTATTATCAACAGGGAAGAAAACAGAACGATAGTATTGTAATTTTACGTCAAATGCCGTTCCGACAATATTAACTCTAACAAACAGTACTGTTTCAAACGCTTCTCTCCCCTTTAAAAGAACAGGGTTAAGGCCAGCCTGTCTTAAACGTAATTCGCTTTTTGCTTTTATTCTTTCATCTTTGGGATTGATTATTTCAATACCTTCATTTGCGAATACAATGATTAAATTGACTCTTTTGTAACCAGAAACCTCAAGACCACTTTTACTATTTGTCGATTTTGAGGCATAATATTGAAGGTCTTGAGCAGTTATTAAATGGGAATTTAATAATAAAACAGAAAGAAATATTGCCAGAACCAACATAACTATCTTCATTTTAAGTCCTCCTCCTTCGTCTCGACTTATTGGGTTTCCTTTCAAACCTCTCCCAATATTCATCAATCGCTCGCCTCAAAATCTCGGATGCTGAAAGCCCTAATTTTTTAGACATGGTATTTAATCGCTTCAACTGGATTTCAGATAGGTAAAAATTTCTTCTTGCTGGTCTCGGTAGCATTCTGTTTACCTCCTCTCTAATTTTGTATCTTTATGATACACTTTTCACCAGAAATGTCAAGCATTATTTTGCTTCTTTTTATCTCTTCTATCATTTCAGGGTAAAAAAGGGGGTTACCTTTTTCTCCATCTTAGCCACTGGTCAACCTCTAACTTAATGAATCTCCATTGCCTACCGGCCTTGAATCCGGGAAGGTCTTTACTCTCTGCAAGCCTGTAGATCGTAATCTCCGCAAGCCTTAGATATTTTGCCACCTCTGAAACTTTCATCAACTGATCGGTTTCCATCTCTTATCCCCTCCTGTAAAATCTCGTTAAGGTGTTTTTCCACTATGGGCCAGCTATCCAAGAATCCCTTAACTCTGTCAAAAACGCCTGCCATAATCTCCTCAAACGCCCCTAAACCTTCGTCAAAGGACATATAACCCCTCTCAAACGCCTTTTAAACCCGTCCCAGGCCCTTCTATAAGCGCCAGGACGTGCGATCTCGAAGGACCCTATAGGTAGATATGCCCCAATCCTACAGGGTGCCAAACTCGATCTCCTCCCTTAACTTTTGCATTGCTTCTTTCACTTCCTCGATAAACTTCATCCAATAATCATGACGTTGGTCTTGTATCCAAATCACAAATTTGAAATTTCCTAACGATAAGTTTTCTTCCATCTGCAAAATCTTTTTTTCGGCCACAAAAAAGTTTAAGCCCTATCAAATCGTCCAGGGAGATTATTTTCAAGCCCTCAATTATCGTGGCTCGTTCGATGATCCCAACCCGGTATGGCGTGGAAAAAATGTGAAAATCGCAGGTGATGCCGGTTTTATTGTCCGTGGAAAAAAATATTTTAGGCTCATCTTCATATAGGGAGAGAATTTCTGTCGGGTCAAGACTCAGAATCTTGCAAAATTTCAAAATTTCTTGCTCCCTGTTCAAATTTGAATAAAACGTCTGAAGCCCCAATTTCTTGGTCAGCCGGATGGTTTTATTCATTTCTGTTTCTGATGAAATCGCAAAATCAAGATCTTGAGGTTCTCTCTCCAAGCCATAGAATGAGGCAGCAAGGCTTCCGAATATCATAAATTTTATGTTTTCAGTGTCCAGAACAAGAGATATTTCTTTCCCCAATTCAACCATTTTTTCATCCATTTGAATTTAGCCCCCTGCACCTTTCGGAATAGTAGTGTTCCACGAACCTTTCGGGATAACTACTTTAGGCTTTGCGATCGCTGGCTTTTTCGGCTTTGTCATCCGTTCAAAATCCTTCTGATATTTTTTTCGCATGGATGAATGACCCACTATCAAACCTCAAATTTTTCTTGATGTCCCTAAACGAATACATTCCCAAATTTCCCTGAGTTCTGCCTCCGCACATTCTTTGCATTGCTCGTGACAAAAGCCCAACGGGTATTTGTCGTCACAATTAGACACCATGATTTTTTTATTGCTTGGCCCCAGGGTTCTTGTTTCAGAGCATTTGATCTTGCAGATCGCCATCGTTTACCTCCCTGCCTTTTCCAGTAAATCTCGGCCCATGTTGATTCCTTCTTGAGCCGCAACCAGGGACTGCTTGCCAATGGTGGCGATCTCCGCTGTCTCCTGAGAAGAAATCTTCTTCACAGCTTTTGCACAGGCAACTGAGACAGAATCCCATGCCTCACTTGCTTTGTTCAGCAAATCCCTGGGAGTAATTTTATTTTGGTTTTTTTGTGCGAACCACTTTTTTTGATCCTCGGTTTCTGCCAGACTTTTTTTAAATTGCTGCACCCTTAAATCTTCTTCCATCTGTTCTTTGGTTACAAGCATACAATTTGCCTCCTCTACAGAATTTTCTCGACCCTCAGCTCCTTGAATGTGCTCTCATCCATCTCTCTTTTTTCCATTTTGGAAAAGTCCAGGAGATTAAACTCCCTCTCAAACTTTTTTACAGAGACAAGGATCTCACCGATTGAAAAGTCATTGCCCGCCCTGATGAGGGCCTCAAACTCCGTCAACAACGACATACCCTTGTCAACCGTCGAAAGATTGCTGAGGAATGAGACAAAGGTCAAATCGACCTCGCCCTGTTTAAAATTTGTCAAACGCTTGTCGGTGCCCGTGACCTTGACGGCTCGCTTGTGGGACGTTTCCATCTTTTCTCGCTCGATAAGGGAGAGGACTTCCCGCCTGACGGAAGCGATCAAAATTGCTTGTTCGGCCTGGAGTGATTGCGCCTTTTCATTGTGCTCGTGACGCGGTGCCCGAACCTTGCCGTCCTGCGCCCAGACGTCCGCCTGGATCTTCTTCAGTGTAGCTTGTGGCCACCTGAGAGCCGTGCCCTTGCGCTGAGTCTCCAGCAGCTCCCACAGGATCTCCTTTCGGTCATTCTCCGACTGCTCGATCTTGGGCAGATCAGCCTCCAACTTTTTTAGGTCAACGGCAATGTCCTCTGACCTTTTTAACAAGTGATCTTCACAGTAAACTTGGCTTGAAATTTTCATCGTTTATTACCTCCTATTTAGTTTAGATTTTTAAGGTTTCTGTTTCTCTTCGCATCTTCTCTTTCCGCATAAATCAGGTTGCAGGCTTCACAGCTTGGATGAAGCCCCCTCTTCAATCGTCCATCGATGATCCGCACTACCGCCTCGGTCGGCTTCGGGAAGTCCACTGGATACCCGAAGGCATGCATGTGACACTTGGCTATATTTGGAATTACTCTCCCTTCGCCAATCACTTTTTCCCGTTCTCCGGGCCACCAAAGATCATGCACCTCAATCAACAAAATCTCTTGCTCAGCCGATGGATAAGGGACAGCAAACTCCAACTCCCAGAAAATATTCGCCCGGCTTCCGGGACATATCGAACCGTCGCCAATATATCCCCTCATCGCCTCGCCCATGAAACTCCTCCGATTTTTAACCCACCAGAGAATCGCTTCCGCCTGGGATTCAAAAACATCATAAGGTTTCTTATGAACACCCACTGGGAAAAGACTTCCGATGTTTTTGCCAATATCAAGGTCTACGAACTGCTTGGCCGGTTCATTGGAATGAGTGTAGCCCTTGACTCCAGCGAGTCTGCGATGGTGCCCATGCAGATAACGCTGGCCCTCATGTAAAACTCTTTTAAGACAGCCACATTTACAAAAAATTAATGCCACTTTTTACCTCCTTCCTCCTCCTACGAGATTGTAAGAATGTTCATTTTTGTAAGAAAAACTTCTTCCTCGGCAAACGCTGGTTTCTGTCTTGAGACACCCAGAGAATGGAATAGCCCATGGGTATCCCTTGATAGTCAAGGCTTTCCTGCCTTCCTCGCTTGTTCCCCCTGTCCTGTAAGCCAATGTAGTCAAGGTTTTCCCGTCCGTCGTTCCCCTCATTTGTCTGTCCTCATCTCTGCGCCCGCTCTTCTTTGTTCCAGGCGCTTACGCCGTGCTCTGGAACGCATCTCTTTGAGCCTGTTCTTTTCCCTGTTAGACATGAAATATCTCCGACCTTTGATCTCTTTGAGGATACCGTCCTTTGAGATTGCCTTCTTCAGCAGCCAAATTGCGCTCTCCATATCACCATCACCAGGGACGTAAACAACAATCATTCTTTGGCCTGCACTTTCAAATTCCTATGCTTGCGTAGATAGATGACCCCAACCTTACCTTCCACATTCACTTTGATCTCAGATGGTGAAACAGTCTCGACTAAAAGTGGACTCAGGATAGGTGACTCTTTCTGTTGAGGCTTCTCCCATTCCACCAATAAAGTTTCAAGTGGCTTGCTGAGTTTAGTCATGATCCCTCTTTCGTTCATTCCTTTTTTCTTTCATCACATGCCTTTGAAATTATTAAGAAACATTGTTTTTATTGCATTAAAAATGACGCATTGTGACGTATTATGTATGATGTTGTATGTTTCAAAATCCCTATAGGACTTTCACTAAATACGTCATAATACGTCATTCCTCATTTCCAACGTCTGTAACAACTGTCACAATTTCTTGTTTTTAAAAAGACCATGTTTAAAATTCTCTTTTCTTTTCTTTATGTTACTTTCTTTTCTTTTCTCTTAACCACGTGACACTTTTTCTGTCACAATCTGTGACATTTGTGACATCTGTGACATTTGTGACAGTTATGAATATTGCCATGAATCCCATGTAAACCGCGCCCCTTTGTGCAGTTTAAACTTTCGAAACATGCCGTTTGGGTTGGTATCCCCTGTCCAGAGTTTGGCCTTCACAATCTTCAGGGTTGACTTTTCAAGCGTTACATATAGTCGGGGTTTGTCTGCCGTAGGTTGGCCCCCATAACCAAAGTCACTGCCAAACTTCTTTTGTAATCCTATGACAGCGACCCCCTGGTTTAATCTCTCGTAAATTCGTTTAATCTGGATTCCCATTTTGAAATATTCACCCTCGTCACTAACCTCCAGGTAGTCAATGAGGTTTAAACCGTCAGGATTAATAACATCCTGAAAGTTCCTGGATCGGTCTATGAAGGTTATTACTCTCCACTTCTCCATTGGATAACCAAAGGGTTCCAGACGTTCCCTTAATTCATCCCCTCCAAATTCTGAAGTAAAATAATAAGTAGGCATCAAATCCTTATTGAGCCAGGCAGTGTTTAAGAGGTAAGCCGTCTTCCCCGCCTGCATCGTCCCAGCCACACCGATCGTAGACTTGCGCATTATCTTGACATACTCTTCGATCCCCCCAGGCAGTCTTAAAGAAAGGGATTTAGAGATCGTGTCTTCAATTTTAATTTGGCTGGTCTCCTTATCAATCTTCCTGAATGTCCCGTTAGAAAGTCCTCGTTCGAGTTCCCCCCTTTTAGCTAATCGGTGCAAATTCATCCGGATAAGGTTTTTATCGGTTGTGGTTCTGACATCAAGATCACTATAAACTTGTGAAGTAGTGAAGGTTCCGTAGGCACATTCAATATAGAGCTTCAAATCTTCTGAGAGGTTTCTCCCAGATTTGGTCTCGGACTTTTTTCCCTCTGTTTTTAAGGAGAGGTGTTCCCGGACGTCCCGCCACATACGGTCTTTACAGTGCGCATGGAAACAGAAATAGGTGATGAGCCCCGTCGCGTCCTGGATAACCGCGCTATCCCCATGCCCGTCTGCCGTCGTGTGTTGGCCTGCCCAAAAGCACCGCGGCAAAAGATAGACCGTCTTATTTGAGTCCTGCTTGATCGTGAACTCAACCCCCCGCTCCTTGAGATACTTTGGCACGTCAAACATCGGCCCTGAAGATGGGGGGATCTCCTGGACCTTGGGATCTGGCTCCTCCCCAAGAGAATCATATAGCTCGCGCATATTCTCGATCTTTGTTAGGGATGGGCTTTCAAGATACCTCCACTGATCGGGGATAGGAGTAAAATCTGGATTGACGAAAACCGTCCTACCATTTCGCACCGATTCGCCATGGAGAGGCAGGAAAACATAATTTCCGAACTCCCCACCGTCCTGCTTTGGAAATATTTCAAACTGATCTTTATATCCAGCATCGGTGAGGATCTTCTTCAGGATGCCCCGGATAACACCCGCCCCAATCCATCCGTCAAAGAATAACCAAATATGAAATCCTTTTGATTTGGATCGCTCGATGTGTGGAAACATCCCGTATTCTCGGAGATGAAAACAGATCTTTTCAACGGCCTCCCGGTTCTCCTGATCCACATCCACGACTGCCCAATGAACACATCCATTGACGAGGAGGAGAATTCCAATGCGATGATTCTTATCTCCAGCGATGTGCTTTTTATAATCTGAATCTCCAATGGGATTCTTGGCGACGAAAGAATTACCCTCAACACACAACCCGAAGGCATCTGTTCGCCCCTTAAATAAATTCATCATGATTTGAATTCTATGAGAGAGCACTGTGCTGTAGGTTGGATCGGTGATAGTGTCTGGGTGAATGTTATCGGTGTGTTGATCCATTTGCCATCTCCTTTTCCCGATAGAACGTGGAGAGGATCAGGGTATCTACCTGTTCTCTGACTTCATCGGGAAGATCGACAATTTGCCGGAATTGGATATCTCCGGCACTATTCTTGTAGGTTTGAAACGGGGCCTTGACGTAGTGGCGTCCACCGTTATGCATGATACGGAAATCTCGGATTGTGATCCTATCAATTATCACATCACAGAAGGCCTGGGTTGCCTTATCACTTTTTGGAAAACGAATTTCGATGATTTCAATATTCATTTTTCGTATTGAAAAACAGCCGATATCTTCTCAGATGATTTTTTCATTTTAATCCTCAAAATTCCTTTTTCGGTTTTCCTCTTCCAATTCATGCAACCACCTGGAGACGCTCTTCCAGTTGAATAAAATTTTCCCCGGAGAAAGTCGTGCGAATGGGATACCGCTTTTCCGACGAACCAGCGAGTAAACTGAAGAAGGCGAAGATTGCATGCGTGGCGCGATTTGCTTGGCGGTAAGCCACTCGTCCTGCTCTGCAATCCTGGCGACTTCGTTTTGAAATTCTTTTTTACTCATTACCTTTTTCCATACTTAAAAATCAGGATTGCTAAAATCAGAATTCAGAGCTTTCTTCAAACGCCAGAGTTCATCATCCTTGAGCTTGAGAACGCCATTCTCAAACATGGAAATCCGTGCCCTGTTGATTTTTGTTTGATCGGCCAGGTCATCTTGGGACAATCCCAACTCGATTCTTTTGACTTTGAAAGCGTTCGTATTCATTTTTTTACCTCCTAATTTCAGGGTGAGAAATTTTTTATAGGTTTGTCAAGCATTATTTTTAATTATTTTATAGTTTCACTCACCAAGAATTTTGACCAAAAAAAAAGGCCTGGGAACCTTCCGCATATCGGAAGATCTCCAGACCTCCTTTCCAGGTCACAGCCCCGTGGGCTTCTTGGGAGATTTATCGAATATCTAATTTAACAATAATTGAATGTTTTGTTTTGTCAAGCTTTTTTTTAAATAATATTTTGCCTCAAATCTTTTCATAGTTCCGGTAAAGGAACCATGAAAATCTGGTATCTCCAATCTATTGTTAAAGATGGTCTGTGCCAAGTGTGACTCCTTCTTGTGGATACCTACTGGCAAGGATTCAGTGGTTCCACGCAGAGAACCACTGATTTGCTTATCAAACTTTGGCTTTGGTAACTCCTCAATCATCTCCCCCAAATTCCCCCATGTGTCAATCAATGCTTTTGCGAATGCCTGAGTCTCCTTTTTTTTCACAATAACATGTGGGGGAATTTGTGACCAACTCCTCTCCTTTTCAGGCTTTTCAAGGGCTGGCGGGTGATCGCCATAAATTCTAAATTCCGTAATGTTTACTTTTAGTTGATTCATTTTTTTCCAGTTAGTATTTTACGCATTTAGCCCAGCGCTTATGCTTATGTGGAAAGAGAGAATGACGATTAATCAAGAAGTAGAGCTAAGCGCGGAACCCTCCGAAGCACACCCCACTATGCTCCTTATGAGCTTCGAAGGGTACCTACCCTCACATTTATCCACGGTCTTAAAGCCCGTAGCTTCCTGCGAAGGAGGGCGATGGGGATCCCTTTTTAAAGTTTCAAAACTCTTCTAGCAATGTTGAGTCTTTGAATTTCTGAGGTCCCTTCCAAAATCTCCTCAAATTTTACCTCACGCCAGTAACGGGAGATCGGGTATTCATCCATCAATCCATACCCTCCATGGATTTGAACCCCTCTATCAG
>Ga0315286_10004198_pt1 | contig 13775 bp, 10 predicted proteins | sample YL17G10_0_MG_FD_205038 | JGI IMG/M metagenome (GOLD analysis project Ga0315286, IMG submission 205038) | Sediment microbial communities from Yellowstone Lake, YNP, Wyoming, USA - YL17G10_0 | ecosystem: Environmental > Aquatic > Freshwater > Lake > Sediment | place: USA: Wyoming | collected... | reverse complement strand
AAACCGTTTCATAGTTATCATCTCCTATGTTATTTTGTTAATAACATTTTCTTCCCCCCGCACTTGATAACAGTCTTCGCACCCGATCGGCAAGACTAAATATTAAAAACGTTACATGTGATGTGATCCCCATACCAAACATCTCCTCAAAATTTTTATTCTCCTATTGCTTTTCGTTATACCCAAAGGCATATTGTTTAATCAAATTTAATAATAAGAAATCAAAAGTCAAAAAAACATCACCAAAACGAGATTTCCCATATCATTATAGACTTAGACGAGGAATTGATTGATATCTGTGTTAAGAATCGTGCGGATGGCATCCAAGATGCAAAGTGGTACTACTTTCAGCTTATAACCCCCATTCCCATTCTGAATCGTGAATTTTAAATCTATATCTCCCCTTTTGCATCTCGTGTCATCAAATCGGAAGTCGCAATAATTGGATCTTTATACTCAAATAAAACCTGATAAACTTCATTAGCGATTGGAAGCTCAACATTGTACTTCATCCCAAGATCGTGAATGGAACGTGTAGTTGCCACACCTTCGGCTACCATAACCATCTCGGATAGAATATCGCTTAACTTCCTCCCTTTTCCGATCTCTTCACCAACATGACGATTCCGACTGTGTTTACTCATACAGGTTACGATCAGGTCTCCGATTCCTGATAAACCTGCGAATGTTTCCGGTCGTGCGCCAAAAACCTTACCAAGCCGAGCAATCTCTACCGTTGCGCGCGTCATGATTGCAGCTTTGGTATTATCACCAAAGCCAGCACCATCGGCAATCCCTGCACCAACTGCAATAACATTTTTAACAGAACCAGCTAATTCAACTCCTTTTATATCTTCGCTTGAATACACACGGAAATATGGTGTCATAAAAGTTTGTTGGGTAAGTTTCGCCGCAGCAATATTGGTAGATGCCGCAACAACGGCTGTAGGGACTTGTCGGCTCACCTCATCCGCAAAGCTGGGACCCGACAGTGTAATAATGTTATCTCTCTTTAGCATAGGTAAAACATCCAGTAATATATCCGAAACAGTCATCAAGGAATGGTTCTCGATTCCTTTGGCTACATTAACGATTATCAGATCATGAAAATCCTGATGTTTTATTTTTTCTAAAACGGATCTGAGAAATTGCGTAGGTACGGCAGTCACTATCATATCAGCTTCGTGTATAGAATACTCGATGTCGCCGCTGATACCAACATCATTCGGGATTACAATTCCGGGTAGGAATGCAGTGTTTTCACGTGACTGGCGCATAGCTTCCGCTTGCTGCTCCTCGAATGACCAGAGTGTAACCTGATGTGCATTATAGTTGAGTAAGATAGCTAAGGTTGTACCCCAACTACCAGCCCCTAACACTGTAATGCGCATAAAATACTATTGAGACTTTTTATTAAGAATATGGAGACGCGTTAAACGATGCTCAGTGCCATCAAGCAGTCGTTTAATATTCTCTCGATGAGTATAAAGTAAAAGAAGTGATATTCCCATACTAAAGAATATGAGTGTATTATAACCTTGAAGATCAGCTTTAAAGATGTTGTGACGGAAGAACATACTCAGCGGGAAAGCGATTGCACCACTGATTGAACCGAGTGAAACATAGCGGGATAGTATAAACACAAGTGAAAAAACTCCTACTGCGACTAACACTTCAATCGTAGCCAGTCCTAATAATACACCACCTGCTGTTGCGATACCTTTACCACCGCGAAACCCACCGAACGCAGTCCAGATATGTCCAAGAATCGCCGCACAACCAGCGATGACACGGATAACGGTAATATCTTCAAATGGAGTAAGATTCTGAAAAGGTATCTGCCCATACATTAGCTTTATAACGAGCATGGTTGCAACATACCCCTTGAAGATATCGATCGCGATAACTAATACGCCGGCTTTCCACCCCAAAACTCGAATCACATTTGTTCCACCAGCATTACCGCTGCCATATTTTCGGATATCTACACCACGGAATATCTTTGTAACGATGATACTTGTCGGAATTGATCCAACCAGATAACTTAAGATTACTATTATGCTTAAAGGCAACATATCTAAACTTTAGAAATAATTTAATTATATATAAGATACCAGAAAAAATCAAAAGATTCAACAATTCATGTGTTTTTTATCAACAGGCGTCTCGATATAAGCTGAGCCAATTCTAAGTCTGCTAGTGTTGTGATCTTGATATTATCATACGAACCTTCGACAATTTGCACTTTTCCCCCAAACCACTCAACTATACTTGCATCATCAGTTCCACGATAACCATCAAGATGGGCTTTTTTATGGGAATTATAGAGTAATGGAAATTGAAATGCTTGAGGTGTCTGGACAATCCAAAGATTTTCCCTGGGTAAAGTCGTTTGGACATAACTATTTCCCTGAGAAATCTTTATTGTATCTTTCGGTGGTACGGCAACAATTGCTGCACCCACCTCAGAAGCTGCCCTCAGAACAGAGTGTATTTGTTTTTGAGTGACGAAGGGCCTAACAGCATCATGAACAATTACAAGATCGACCTCTTCAGATTGTAGTACACGTAATCCCTCGAATACCGAGTCCTGCCGTTCTGCTCCTCCCAGCACAACGTGCTTAACTTTGGAAAGTGAGTGCAGCTGAATCAAATTTTTAATTTTCTCTATATTTTCTGAATCAGCGGCAACAACGATTAAATCAATTTCGCTTGAGGATTGAAAATGTTCAACTGTGTGGAGAAGGATTGGTTTTCCATCCAATTCCAATAATTGTTTGCTCTGACCGCCGCTCAATCTTTTCCCTTTCCCGGCAGCAGGGATTATTGCACCGACTCTCTTTCGATCTGACATGGCTTACGTTTTAAATGATAAGCATTCCATCGCCATAACTGTAGAATCGCCACTTCTCTTTGATGGCTTTCTTATATGCTTTCATAACGAAATCTCTCCCGCCAAAAGCAGCGGTTAACATCAGCAAGGTTGACTCGGGCATGTGAAAGTTCGTTATCAAATGGTCAACAATCTTAAAGTTGTAGGGAGGAAAAATAAATTTATCCGTCCAGCCCTTCGTTGATTTAAGATGCCCGGTAGTCATAACGGAAGATTCAACAGCGCGAGTCGTACTTGTTCCGGCAACGAAGACGCGTCCTCTACTATCAATCGTCCTGTTGACAATATCAACCGACGACTGAGGAATCTCATAATACTCAGAATCCATTTTATGCTTCGAGAGATCTTCAACTTCAACCGGTCGGAATGATCCCAAACCGAGATGCAGAATTACAGGAGCAATTTTTACTCCCCTTTTTTCGATTGCCGCAATGAGACGCTTCGTAAAATGCAAACCTGCAGTTGGTGCTGCAACAGAACCAACATGTTTTGCATATACAGTTTGATACGATTCTTTATCGTCATCAATAGCATCTCGCTTTATATAATAAGGTAATGGTGTCACACCAATGCGCTCGATGACTTTAAAGAGATCGTTTTTATAATTGAATCGTACCGTTCGTCCTCTTGAAGTTGTGTTGTCGATAACTTCACACCATATCTTTCCATCATCAAAATAAATTTTATTGCCGATACGCACTTTACGTGCCGGATCAACAATAACATCCCAGATAGCATCATCATGATTCAGCTCGCGCAGCAGGAAGACTTCTATTTTTGCGTTTGTTTTTTCCTTCCTGCCAAACAATCGAGCGGGAAACACCCTTGTGTGATTGACAAGGAGGCAATCACCTTTATTGAAATATTCAATAATATCGCTAAATCGTCTTTCTGTTATAGATTCATCCGCACGGTTAAGAACCATTAAACGGGATGCGTCTCTTGGTTTTGCCGGATGTTTAGCAATTAAATTGCGTGGCAAAGGATATTTAAAATCAGATAGTTTCATTTCTATTTACCTTCCAGTAAATAATGGTAAATTCAGTTACTTAAATTGTTATTTTTTACGTTTCCGTAGGGAAACATTTTTCATCGCTTCTTTTTGACGGTGGCGCTTGAATGATTGTTTACTGCTGCCTGTGCAGCCGCCAATCTTGCTATTGGAACTCGGTAAGGCGAACAACTCACGTAATCCATACCTACTTGATGGCAGAACTCTACTGACCTTGGATCTCCGCCATGCTCGCCGCAAATCCCGATCTCCAGATTCTTGTTGGTCTTCCTTCCGCGTTCAATACTTATTTTGATCAGTTCTCCGATCCCTTCACGATCGATGCTCTGGAATGGATCTTCGGGAAGAATTCCTATCTTCAAATAATCAGGTAGAAATCCGCCGATATCATCGCGTGAAAAACCAAAACCCATCTGTGTCAGATCGTTCGTGCCGAAAGAGAAGAATTGAGCAACCTCGGCAATTTTATTGGATACAAAAGCTGCTCGAGGAATTTCGATCATCGTACCAAACATATGCTTGATTTTTTTAAGATCATATTTCTTCAATACTTCCTGATATACACATTTGGTGATCTCATATTGATGTAATAATTCTTTCACGTCCCCAAGGACAGGTATCATAATTTCCGGATACGGTGTTCTACCGTCTTTGAGTAATTCAGCAGCAGCTTCAAAGATTGCACGAATTTGCATCTCACTGACTTCCGGGTATGTTATACCGAGACGAACACCGCGATGTCCCATCATGGGATTTGATTCATGCAAATTATCTGCGCGTTTAGATAATTCCTCTAAGGAGATATTTAGATCTGCTGCCAGTTGTTGTAATTTATCCGGATCACGGGGGACAAATTCATGCAGAGGTGGATCGAGAAGACGAACTACAACTGGATACGGATCCATTGCCTCTAATGTGCCTTTGATATCTTTTTTCACATACGGGAATAATTCATCCAGCGCTTTACGGCGTTCCGCTTCTGTCTTCGACATGATCATCTTCCTTAGCCGGAACAAAGGTTCCTCGGATCCTTTACCATAAAACATATGCTCTGTCCTGAATAGACCAATGCCCTGCGCTCCGAATTGTCTACCTTTCCTTGCATCTTCCGGCGTATCGGCGTTTGTTCGAATCCCAAGCCGCCGGATTGAATCACACACATTAAGAAAATCATTGAATACTTTATTTTCTTTTGATGCATCCACCATCGGAAGCTGCCCGGCATAAACATTTCCTTTTGTGCCGTTGAGTGTGATCCAATCACCCTCTTTGAAAACTTTTCCATCAATGATCAATTCCTTTTTTAATGAATCAACGTGAAGCGAGCCGCATCCAACGATACAGCATTTACCCCATCCACGAGCAACAAGTGCTGCATGTGATGTCATTCCCCCACGAGCTGTTAGGATTGCCTGGGCAGCGCGCATTCCCTCAACATCTTCGGGATTCGTCTCTTCGCGGACTAAGATAACATCTTTACCTTGTTTTTTCCATTCAACAGCATCCTGCGCGAGGAAAACAATCTGACCAGCACCACCACCGGGTCCGGCAGGTAATCCTTTTGCTAAAACCTTTTGCGCGGCTTCGATTTTCGGATCAATGATAGGATGCAGCAATTCGTCGATCTGCGCCGGTGTAACCCTTTTAATTGCTTCTGTCTTAACAATAAGTTTTTCTTTCAGCATATCCATTGCAATACGAACGGCAGCAGGACCGTTGCGTTTACCAATCCGACATTGCAGCATGAACAATCGACCTTTCTCTATGGTAAATTCAATATCCTGCATATCTCGATAGTGTTTCTCAAGCCGAGCTTGATAGGTGAAAAGTTCTTTATAAATTTTCGGCATCGCTTTTTCTAAGGTGATAAGTTCTTTATTGTGTTCCGATGTTGAATACTCGTTTATTGGCGCCGGTGTGCGAATACCTGCAACCACATCTTCACCCTGTGCATTGATAAGATATTCTCCATAGAAATCAGCTTCACCGTTTCCGGGGTTTCGGGTAAATGCAACTCCTGTAGCAGAATCTTCACCCATATTGCCGTACACCATAGCTTGGACTGTAACAGCAGTTCCCCATTCATCCGGGATTCCCTCGATGCGTCTGTAACTCACTGCACGCTTACCGTTCCACGATGAAAATACCGCACCGATGCCACCCCAAAGCTGCTCATATGGATCATCCGGAAATTCTTTTCCGAGCACTTCCCTTACCCGCACTTTAAAAAGTTTGCAAAGCCGCTCCAGATCATCGGCGGTCAAATCAGTATCGACGGTAATTCCCTTTTCCTTCTTCATCGATAACATAATCTTTTCCAACTGTTTCCGTATTCCTGATTCATCATCTTTCAGCTCAACCCCGGCAGCTTTCTCCATCACAACATCGGAATACATCATTATAAGACGACGGTATGCATCGTAAACAAATCTACTGTTTCCGCCGTTTTTATTAATTAATCCGGATATTGTTTTTTCTGTTAATCCTATATTTAAAACTGTTTCCATCATACCGGGCATTGAGCGGCGCGCACCGGATCGAACCGATACGAGAAGTGGATTCTCAAAATCCCCAAACTTCCTGCCAAGGAGTGTTTCAACTCGCCTCAAGCTTTTTCCAGTTTCCTGCATCAAGCCCTTCGGGTATGTTTTTTTATTTTTATAATAGTATGTACAAACTTCAGTAGTGATTGTAAACCCCGGTGGAACCGGAAGCTTTAATCTTTTATGTCCAGCCATCTCGGCAAGGTTCGCACCTTTTCCGCCAAGAAGCTCTTTCATGCTTTGATTGCCATCGGCTCGGCCACCGCCAAAAAAATAAACATGTTTATGTGCCATTTGTATTCCTCGATATCCTTTTATGTTGTTTTATGATTTGAAATCTCATTTAAATACTTTTTCAAGATTTTCATCGATAATGGGTTATTCACATCTGCCATACGCTCGGGATGCCATTGTAGGAGAAGAAAAAAATAATCATCATTTTTATTTTGAAATTCCATTCCTTCGATAATTCCATCATCAGAGCGAACAACAACTTTTAATCCGTCACCGGGTTTATCGACTGCCTGATGATGACTCGAGTTGACAGTTCCCGAATTTATGTTTACGATCTTTTCTATAAATGATCCTGGTTCGATCGCAACTGGATGCCGGTTCTCACCATTCTTAATAGAGCGATGAGATTGATAACCCGCTTCTTCAATATCTGGTATAAGTGTGCCACCGAAGTGAACATTTACAAGCTGCATCCCCCGGCATATTGCCAGAGTCGGTATTTTCTTTTGAAGAACTTTATCCAGAAGGTTTCGCTCAAAGTCATCACGTCTTCGATTAACATCACTAATTTTTGGATGAACTTTTTGTCCGTTATACAATCCAGGATCAACATCATTACCACCAGTGAGTAATAATCCATCACATTTGTCGAGGGCAGTCAGATTGTCCAATTCATACGATAACTTAATCCATTCGAGCGGCACCTCGCTATTTTTCAACCAAGTGATATAGTAATTGAATTTATCTTCAGATACCATGGTGTCTGTAATACCAACAATCATTAAGCAGCTCTCTGTAATTTTTGTTGAAGAAGATAATGCAATATTTTCTCACCTTCCGTAATAACTGCTTCAATCTCGACACAGAACAACGCCGTGAATTGAAATGACTCAGGCATATTTATCGATCTTAATCGCACCGCATCTTTTTCTGTTGTAATGATATATTCAGCTTTGCATTCTTTATAAACTCTTTGAATCTCTTGGATATCGATTTCATTATATCGATGATGATCCGGAAATACAATTAAATCCTCGATGGCAAAACCCATTTCATTCAATGTTTCTTTGAATGAATCCGGGTTTCCGATCCCGCAGAATGCCACGCAACTTTTTTGTCCAGTTTTAGATAACGGTATATCCTTATTGGCGAAAATTTCATAGAGCCGTCTTGGTTTGAATTGAACAGTAACCAGCGGCTTTTTAGTATATTTCTGGATAACTGACTCTATCGTACTAAAAGAGCCATAATTCCGAGATAAAACTAATAAATCAGCTCTTCGCAACGATGAAAACGGTTCGCGACGTAATCCTGCGGGCAGCATTGGAATCTTCAAAAGTGGCTTCGTTCCATCAATTATAACAATATCGAGGTCTCTTACAATTCCCCGGTGCTGGAAACCATCATCTAATAAAATCACATCCGGCTTCCATTTATCTACCACCATTCTTGCCGCTCGTGCACGATCTTCATCAACCACCACAATTATGCCAGGGAACTTCATTGCAATCTGAAACGGTTCATCACCCATTGTCTCTGTGGTTCCATTTATATCCATTCCATCGGAGACGATATTCGTTCCTATTGTTGTGCGCTTATATCCTCTGCTCAGAACAGCGACTTTCTTTTTTTGATCCAAACAATATCGTATTAAGTATTCCACAAACGGTGTTTTCCCGGTTCCACCTGTTGTGATGTTACCAACTGAAAGCACGGGAACATCAACAATCACACTCTGAAATAATCCGACATCGTAACACCAATTCCGAAACACAATCGCTAAACAATAAAGCCATGACAACGGCAGTAATATATATTGAAGAATTCTCAATTGACTCAATTCATACAATCGATAATATTGCATCAGCGACCCGCGATGAGGCACCTTTCGTACCCAAGCGTACCCTGACGATTGAGAGTTTTTTCGAAATATCTTTGAGAGCAACTTCATCTTCCAACATCTTTATAGTTACTTCAGCAAGATTCTGGGGAGTAACTTTTGATTGCAGTAATTCCGGAACAATTCTTTCATTCGCTACAATATTCACTAAACCGATATTCTTAATCCGTACAAGCATTCTACCAATCAAATACGAGAGCCATGAAGTCTTATAAACAACTATCATAGGTGTTTGGTAATATGCCGTTTCGAGTGTCGCTGTTCCAGATGTTACCAGTGCGACAGTTGAATTCTTCATAACATCGTATGTTGCGTTTTGAATAAGCTGAACCGGAAAATCATCCCTCATAAACGATTTAACATAATCGACATTTAAAACAGATGATACCCCTACCGCTGTTTGAACACCGGAGTGTTCATACAGCATTCTTGCAGCACCAAGCATCGCGGGGAAAATGCGCTCAACCTCTTGACGGCGACTGCCCGGAAACAATCCGAGAATCGGTTTCTTACAGTCGAAGCCATACCTCGTGCAAAATTCTTTCAACTCCTGCGGCTCTGTGAACACTTCCAGCAATGGGTGACCAACAAACTCAACGTCAATTCCTTCTCTACGATAGATACTTTCCTCAAAAGGAAACACAACGAGCATCTTGTCGATCAATCCTTTCATCTTTTTCAATCTGCCGGGCTTCCACGCCCACACCTGTGGACTGATGTAATACACGATCTTTATTCCCTGTTGACGTGCTCTTCGAGCAAACCGAAGATTGAATCCCGGATAATCGATGAGTAGAAGAACATCCGGCCTCTTCACTTTCAACAGCACATTCAATGTTTGTTCAACTGACTTTAATAGCGGTAGATGTTGAAGTACTTCCCAAAATCCCATCACAGAAATTTCACGAACGTGGTAAACCAACTCCATTCCTGCTGCCTGCATTTTATCGCCGCCGATGCCGAAGATTACGCAGTACGGGTCCTTGCGTTTTAATTCGCGCACCACCCCTGAACCGTGAAGATCGCCCGATGCTTCACCAGCAATTATCATTACACGCAATTGTTTACTCTCTGACATACCAAAGAACAAGAAGCAGCACCGTTGTAATACAGATCGCCAGCAGTGAACTTCTTTCTGAATTTAAACCTTTTTTCAAATCAAGCTCAGGTTGTGAGGGATTTCCACCTTTATATTTTTTAAACGTTGGAACAAAACGCGGTACTGCCTGAAAATAATCAATGTACTCTCCGCCGAATATTCGAAACAACGATTCTTCCTCCAAGCTCACGATGAGCGAATACTGGAAAAAAAAATAAATCAGCGCAAAAAATGCAAGAAGCGGTGTATTTGCCATAATACCAATGCCAAAATATATCAGCATATTCCCGAGATAGAGCGGATTGCGAACGTGAGCGAACGGACCATGACTAACAAGCTGCGATCCACCTACCGTGCCACGCGTACGAGTTTCACTGCCGGCTAAAGAAACACCCCATAACCGGATTAATTCACCAACTATTACAAGAAAGAATCCTGACAACAAACTTGTGCCGGTTGGCTGCGCAATTAACACCATAACGATTAAAAAAGGAATCGGTGCGTAGCTTCGATATTTAAAAAGTGTTTGTCGGAAATCCATTATCCACCTAAAAATGCTTCACGGGCTGCAAGTTGTGCCTGCCGTCGTTTTCTTAAGAAAGAATTCTTCTTTGACTGCTGTTGTTTTAAAATAATTGTCATTCGTTCAATGATATCCGCAAATGTCCGATACTCGAAGTACGATATATTTTCCTGTTGACAATATTTTAGTAAATCATCTTTTGCAAACACAATATCAGCGTAACGAGCTGGGCAACGATCCGAATAACCTTCGCCGATGTATATAATAATATCATCATCACCACAAAGTGTGAGTATATGATTGCGCTTACAGAAGGCACACCGATCGCATACTTCATCAGTAAATGGAAATGAAGGTTTAAATAACACGCGGGGTGTTCCATCAAGCGGCTTCAGATCGAGATGATTCGTAAAATACGGAACATCGCTCAAACCATTACGTTCAAGGATACGCTGGATATAATAATCCATTCCATCGCTGACGATGTGATAGCTCAATCCTTGGTCGTTACAAAAATTTAAAAACTTACTAAATGACGGATCAATTTCTTGTTTGTCGATAAAAGCATCGAGTTCTTTCTTATCCACTTCACCACAGCTAAGGCATTCTTTTTGAAAGCATTCAAGTGCGGATAACTTACCTTCGCGGTAATCCTGTATAAACCCAAGACATCGTTTCCCACCGAACGATTCGAACATCGTATCACCGACGTCCAAGCGAGTTATTGTTCCATCAAAATCAATGAATACTTTTATCATAGAAAAGATCTTCAACTAATGCTTCTGAGAATAAACCCATTAGTGTTAGTTTGTTACTGCGGCGGAACGAACACGCGCTTCCTCGTTGAATCGGACAGTAACGATCTTGGAAACTCCTTCTTCTTCCATCGTGACACCATACAAAGCGTTCGCTGCCTCCATTGTTCGCTTGTTATGTGTAACGACAATAAACTGTGTATTATTAGAAAATTTTTTGAGGATTCGTGTATACCGATCAATATTTGAATCATCAAGCGGCGCATCGACTTCGTCTAAAATACAAAACGGACTCGGTTTTACAAGATAAATTGCAAACAAAAGGGCGATTGCTGTCAATGTTTTTTCACCACCGGACAGAAGATCTATTGACGTGGGGCGCTTTCCACGCGGCTTGGCAATAATTTCAATATTCGCTTCAAGAGGATCTACATCTTCTTCAAGCTTTAGATCGCACTCATCACCTTCCTGGAACAGCTCCTTAAAGGTTGCGATGAAATTTGTTCTGATCTTGGAAAATGTATCCAAAAATTTCCGCTGCGCTGTGTTGTTAATTTCTTCAATTGTACTCAGGAGTATCTTTTCCGCTTCAACAAGATCATCTCGCTGCTGTGTTAAAAAATTGAGCCGTTCACTCTCGCTTGTGAATTCATCGAATGCCGCAAAATTGATTGCACCGAGAATCCGAATTCGATCTTTAAGGTTCTTCACCTCTTCACGCAGATGTGCAAAATCTACCCATTCATCATCAGCATAGGATTTAAGTTGGAGTTCGATTTCAAATTCTTCCTGCGCACGGAGCTTCACATGTTCGATATTCGACTTCAGTTCAGATATTTTCATCTCCAACTCGTGTGCGGCAGAAACCGAATCATCATGCAAACGACGCTCATCCTTGATTCTCAACTCAATCTGATGAAGTTCATTGCGGCGAGTTGAGTATGCCCCTTCGATCTCTTTCTTTTTATGCTCAATGATTTCAAATTCCCTGCGCAGCTTGCTCAATTCATGGCTGAGAATTTCAACATCATTGTATAAACGAGTAAGTTCTTCTTGTGCACGTGCTATCTCGTCTGAGCGTCTTGTCCAGGTTAGATTGATGTCGTTCAACCGTGCATCCGAACGCTCGATATCTCGCTCTGTATTTCTAACTTCACCCTGCAATGTGATTACTTTGATTTCCAATTCATTCACTGTCTTGGTTTTTTCACTTAACGTCAGTTCTAACGATTCAAACTCTCTGATGGCGATATTCGCGACTGCTTCTTGTGCGCTCTTTTTACTTTCCAGAGCAAGAAGGTCCCTGCCTGTTTGATCATACTGCTGCCTAAGCTGAACAATTTCTGTATTCAACGATTCGATTTCAATTTTATTTCGTTCGACGCCTTCAAATGCACGCTTTTTCTCGAATTCAAGCTGAGCGATGCGCATCTCAATTGCTGTCATCTCTTTCTCAACACCTTTAACGGCAGCCCGTTCTGGCTCTATACTCATCTCACCGTATTGTTTGAGCACTTCGGTTTCCTTACTGGATACCACCTTGACTTCACCGTTTAATAGGTGAATCTCCTGCTCAAGCTCGGCAATTTGGGATCTCTTATTTATCAAACCGCCTTCATCAAACCGTCGGCTGCCTCCTTTTAACAATCCTGAACTGGAGACGAACTGACCGTCGAGCGTGACACATCGAACACTTGATAATTCTGAGAATACCTTTTTTGCTGCATCAAACGTATCAATGATAACAACATCATCGAGTAAGAAGTTTAGGAGCGGTCGATATTTTTCATCACACTCAACTACATCGGATACCCATACGTGTGGCAGCTTTCTCTTACAACTCCGTTTAATTTGAGGAATCCATTGTAGACAAAGGAATGTTGTTTTACCTTTATCCTGGCGTTTCAAATCGTCCAGAGCTGAATAAACATCTTCAACTTTTTCAACGACCACGACATTGGCTATTTCAGCGAGAGCCGTCTCGATAGCAACCCGATATTTTTCACTGGAATGAATTATATCAGCTACAGTTGTAATTTGTTTCTTCTTCCATGCTTCGTGATTGAGGAGATATTTTGTTCCCTCCGAGAATCCTTCGTGACTTTCAAGCATGCGTCGGAAAAATTCAATTTTAGAAGTTTTGCGCTCGATCTCATGTTTGAGGTCAAGATTCTTTGCTCGATGCTTTTCTAATTCCTGATTTAAACTCTCCTTCGATTGCTGTTTTGCATACAATTGCATTTCTGCTTCAACAAAACGTTTCCTGAATTCTCTGTCCTGAATCGTAAGCTGCTTAATCTGCTCTTCTACTTTTTCAATATCGATATTATACAACGTGTTATCTTCGGTTGAGCGATCGACCCGCCCGCTTATGTTATCAATGCGGGCTTTTATTCTTTCCTGCTCACCACGTTTTTCAACAATTTCATGAGCGATACGAAGAACTTCATCTTTTAGTGCTGCAACCACAACTTTCCTCTTATCTACATCTTCCAAAAGGCACTGATGTTCTACTTTCAATTCTTTAAACATCACTTCCGAGGTTTGGAGATCTTTTAGATTATTTTCTCGCCGTACCTGCAACAATTCTTTTTCCCGCTGCAATAGTTCGTTCTGTGAGTGTAAGTCTTCTTTTTCTTTTTCATATCGCTCGATATTTATTGTTAAAGAATTCTGTCTCTCATTTGCAACAAGAATTTTTTCTTCTGCCCGGTGAATTTCTTCAAATATTGACGCTGATAAGCGTTGGGTATCTGTAAGCTGCTCTTCAATTTCATCAAGACCTTGCCTGAGATGCTCGATCTGATCCTCTTGCT
>Ga0315286_10004197_pt1 | contig 13775 bp, 13 predicted proteins | sample YL17G10_0_MG_FD_205038 | JGI IMG/M metagenome (GOLD analysis project Ga0315286, IMG submission 205038) | Sediment microbial communities from Yellowstone Lake, YNP, Wyoming, USA - YL17G10_0 | ecosystem: Environmental > Aquatic > Freshwater > Lake > Sediment | place: USA: Wyoming | collected... | reverse complement strand
CCCGAACGCCTATCAGATAGCGGAAATCGGCATCGGGCTCAACCCCCGGGCCGAGATGATCGACAACATCCTCAGCGCCGAGGGAAAGGCCGGAACCGCCCACATCGCCCTCGGGTCCACCCCGGGAGATCGAGACGCCCGGCTGATCCGGGCCGGCATTCACCTGGACTTGGTCTTCTGGCATCCGGATATTCTCTTGGACGGTATTCCCGTCGTCCGAAATGGGGAAGTGATCATCTGAAGACGGGCACGGTTTCCAAGGAGAGCCATGCGGGAGCTATTTCGAAGGCTGGTAGAGACGCCGGGGGCGAGCGGATTCGAAGAGGCCGTCATCGAGCTCGTCGCGGCGGAAATGAGGAAGAGCGTCCCTGAGGTGACTGTCGACGGTCTCGGCAATGTGGTGGGAACGATCCCGGGCTCCGGCAAGCGGTCGGTCCTGGTCTGCGTCCACACCGACGAGGTCTCCCTCCTGGTGAAGTACATCGATCCGAAGGGATACCTGTACTTTGATCTCAACGCCTGGATTGACGAACGGGTCCTTTTCAGCACGCGGGTCGATGTCTGCTCCGCCAGTCGAGTCTTCCCGGGGATTATCGGGGTCAAAAGCAGGCATCTCATGAGCGCCGACGATCTGAAGCGCCCCGTGAGCGTCCAGGACCTGTGGATCGATGTGGGCGCGGACAGCCGGGAGGAGACCGAGGCCTGGGGGATCCGGATCGGGGACCCCGTCGTCTTCCATCCCAACTTCACGGCCGTCGGCGATCACACCATCATCAGCAAGGCCATCGACAACCGGGCGGGCTGCGCCGTCCTCTTGGAAACAGCCAAGAGGATGATGGGGAAGAGGCTCGATTACACCCTCTACCTCGCCGCCGCCGTCCAGGAAGAGGTCGGGTCCCGGGGAGCAAAGGTCGTGGCCCAGACCCTGGAACCGGACATGGCCGTGGCGATGGACACGTTGCCGGCAGCCGATCCCGCCACCCCGCCCCAGCAGGCCACCGGAGAGTCCGGAAAAGGGCCGGTCGTCCGCTCCATGGATGTGAACGCCTTCGGGCAGGGAACCCTCTACTCGAAGAAGATCCGGGACCGAATCATCCGGGTGGCCGAAGAGAACCGGATTCCCTATCAGCGGGATATTTTCCGCACCTGGACCGACGCCTCGACCATCCACACGGCGGGTAAGGGCATTCCCACGGGAGGGATCTTCATCCCGAGGCGTTACAGTCATTCCCCTGCGGAGCTCGTCAAGTGGTCCGACGTGGAGCACACGGCCGATCTGCTCGGCCGCTTTCTCGAAGGGCTCGATTCGGCGGCCATCGGTGATCTGATCCGCAAGGTCTGAAAGGCGGGGATGGTCCTTCTTTTGTTGTTACTACTAACAGCAAACACCAAGAGGAGGCCGCGGTCCTGATCCAGGCACTCGATTTGGGCGAGTGGGAATCCTACAACCTCCTGTTGTCCGCAAAAACTCCATCCGCTGTTCATTCCAAGCTGATAAACTCTCCCGTCTGGCGGTAGAAACGCAGATCTTTATGTAGGTTACGCCATGAATGGATTCCCCGGATGGCCGGCCTTGAGCAATGGCGCATGGCCGCTATCGTTCATGAAAGCCAGAACCATCTCCATGAGTATCTGGTTCGCCAGGATGTCTTCGCGGTAGCCCATTGCCCGATAAAAGTCGCTCAATCCGTTTTCCACCAGCTCGATGCTGCGTTTGCTGTTGGGTTCATCATACCAGAACATATTGGACAGGAAGGGCGCCTTGGTCACCGAACCTATTCCGTAAGCGCCCGGGGAGTTGTAGATGTCTGACTTGAACAACAGTTGGAAGCGGTTCAAGCTGAAGGTCATCTTGGGGGCGCCGCGGATGAGGCCCGCCAGGAAGTCGAGGGTCTGCCGGCATTCTTCAAAGGTCTCGCCCGGGTACCCGTAGATCGTACAGTAGTGGTTGTATATGCCGCAGTCCGCAGCATCGTGATGGATCTGCTCTACCAGTGAACGGTATGCCTCTCCGCTCATCGGGGTCTTGTTCATCCGCCGCAGAGTGTCGCCGTTGATGGATTCCAGCCCGAAGATCAGCTCGGCGCACCCCCCGCGGGCCACCGCCGCGATGCGGCAGGCATCCCAGCGGGGATCAATCCGGGTCCGAAGCGACCACTTGGCCGCGCTGCCGGCATCCGGGGCCATGGCAGCTAACGCCACCGCGGCTTCCGGGTCGATCCCTTGGTCGCAGAAGATGAGGACTGGGGAGATTTCCGAAAGCTGGCGCAGCCTGGCTGGCCACCTGGTCAGGTCCTCCGGTTCCTTGTCCGGATCGCCGGATCGTCCGGGGTGTCGGCTGTTGTGTCGGCAGAAGGCGCACTGGCTCCAGTAGCAGCCCCGAGAGGAGAGTCGGCACAGGGTCACCAGCTCGGGAGAGAATATCTTGCTGCGTTGACGGTCCGCCTCTTGGCGCAAGCGCCCGAAATCCAGGTCATCAAGGGCATTGCACCGCTGACTCCGGTTGCCGCCATCGGATACGGGCCCGTCGCTGAATCTGTGAAGATTCTGGATTCCCGCCGTCGCTCCCCCTTCGGCAAGCTGGTTGAACGTCTCGGCGAAACCATCCTCCGCAATAACGATGCCGTCGATTTGCCGGAGGAAATCGGCATACTGGCCGCTGTGTTCGATCAGGTAGTCGACGGCGTTGTTCTCCCAGCTGTGGCCATGGATGAGCACGGTAACGCCACGTCGCCGATACCGGTCGCAGAGGGCGCCGAGGTGCAGGATATCGGTGTAGCTGTAGGTCACGGCGCTGACAATATCGGCGTCGAAGAGCCTTCGGATCGTTTCCGAGCGCGTCCGGTAGAAATCCATGACGGGGTTCCGATCACTCCCGACGTAGGCCAGGATCTCTCCGAGGGGGCGCTGCGTTTCGTAGCACACGCCGTATATCGAGAGCCCCTGCAAGTTCCCGCCGCTGAATTGCTGCAGGATTTCGGAAGCCACGGCCAGGTATCCGCCGAGGCAAAAGATGGCTGCCAGGTATCGCTCCGGGTCATAGAACAGTTTCCGGTCCCGGAGCGTGGCGAGGGTGCCGGAGTCGATGACGGACGAGAGGAACTCGATGTGCCGGGATGATGCCGGGCTGAGGTGCCGTTGCAGGAATCCAAGGAAATCCGCGGAGAAAAGGTACTCCCAGAAGAGGAGGTTGAGGTTCTCGAACTGGACCTCGTCCTGGATCTTCCGGCTGAGGAGGGTGAACTCGGGGTAAGCGTAGAAGGTGGTCGGGAACCGGCCTGGCAGCACGATCGACTGTATCATCTACTGAATCGCCCAAAACGATAAACACTTAGGCACATCCGCAGGACATATGTACCATCTGGTCGTTCATCACGCCTGCAGATATTCAAGTAATACCTTTACAATCCCTCAGCGGAAAATTGCAGCGAACATTCCCCATGGCTTGCCCCGCCCCGCCGCTTTGAACGCGGTTTGAAATCCGTTCCGTATCAGGAACTCTTTCAAGACGCCCCCATGCCGCTCCGCGGTAAGGTCGTGATACTCCCCGACGATCTTGCGGATCCGGGAGAGAGTCGGGCGCGGTGCGGAAAAGAGAATCTCGTATTCGGCGCCTTCGCAATCAAGCTTCAAAAAATCTACACTCTGTATTTTGAAACGCCGCAAAATCCTCGCCAACGTGATTGTACGGACCTTCTCCGTCTTGCGTGCGCCTCCCGCCGAGGAAGGCCAATTCCGGTATTCCGGCCGGATGGAATGAATCCCGCCATGGAATCCGCGATAGAGAGTCACGCGATCGCTGCTGCCATCCGAGACCGCATAATGGTGGGCCGAGATGCCTTTGAGGCGATTGCTCCGGACGTTCTCGGCCAACGCCAAGAAATTGTCAGACGCGGCCTCGAATGCGAAGACCCTCGCCGAAGGGACGTTCAATGAGACCCAGATCGAGAACAGCCCGACGTTCGCGCCAATATCAAGGACGGTATCTCCTGTTCCGATTCGGAACTCGGCCGAAGGCAGGTAGCAACCGGATTCGAAGACCTCGGAAAACATTTCCCTGAAGGGGATTTCCGGCGGAGCAGTCAGTATACGTCCGCTGGAGAGGCGAAAGAAATTCTTCGAATCCAACTCCAGCTTGGTAGAACGCTTCATTCCATTGCCTTACGCCTTTCGCCTGCAAAAGTCAAGCGCCTGCGCCTCACCGTCTTCACCCTCGAGGGAGTGTCTTGCGGATTTCCTGGCTACGGGTTTGCATGGTATCTTAGGTCATCCACAGAGGCGGTTCTCTGCTGCGAAGAGGGTGAACGGGACTGCTGGCCTGACGGTGCGAGGGCCCAGAGTGACAACGACAAACCCTACAACGGAACAACTCCAGGAGGCCATCCTCGCCTTCGCTGCGGAACAACCGGAGAGTTTCTTTCTTCAGGAACTCGGCGGTCCGGCAGAGACGCAGCCGGAAAAGTGTGACGCAGGGCAGCAATGGCCGCAAAGTTTCATGGTGCGGCTGTCCGGCCGCTGTAACCTGGCCTGCGATTATTGCTTCGATTCGGCCAATTGCGCGCCCTCCGACCATCTGGATCAGCCGACGGCCGAGCGCATTGCCGACTATATATTGGCAGTTCCCGGAAACAAGCCGCTGATTTCCTTCCTCGGTGGCGAGCCGCTGGTGAACTGGTCCGTCGGGAGTTTTCTGATCAATACTGTCCGCCGCAAGGCATGCGCGCTGGGAAAAGATCCGTATTTCAACATCGCCACCAATGGCACTCTGATCACGAGCGCCCTGGCTAAAGACCTGGTCGCGCCGGACCTCACCGTGCAGATCAGCATTGACGGGCTGCAGAGGGGTCATGACCTGCACCGCCGCTATCCGGATGGAGCGGGCTCCTACCAAGCGGCCCTGAGCGGGCTGCGGCGACTGCGCGCGGTGAGCAAGGATGCCAAGGTGGATGCGCAGGTCGTCCTCACCCCAGGCAATTCCGACCTGACCGCCATTGCCAAGGAACTGAGAGCTCGCGGGTTTCGGCGGATCAGCTTCTTGTATCTGACCGCCGAGGCGAATGGTCCTCGCCTGTGGTCGGAAACCGATCTGCGGGAGTTGATGCTGCAGCGCGCGAAGTTTTACCGATACTTCGTCCAATCCGCGATCGAGGGCTGCCCGGAGGTGGACATGCGCTTCGCGGCGCAGGTTTCGGCCCAACCAGAAGGTCCGGACGGGCTGTGCGGCTGCGGTCGGCGGGAAGTCTATATAGATACCCACGGGAACATATATCCTTGTCCCAGGCTTTATGGAAAAGCCGAAGTGCCGGCGCTGGGCGGCTGCGTAACCCTGGACCCCAGGAATCCACTGCCGATGCGGAAGGCGAGGCCGGCAGATGAGGAGTGCGCCCGGTGCTGGGCCTTCGCATGGTGTGAGGGGGGGTGCTCGTTTCAATGTCAGAAGTGTGCTCTGCTGCCCCCGGGCCGCAGCGACCCCACGCAGAAGCTCTGGTGCGACTTGATGCGGGCCCAGTTTGCCCGCGCCGCCATCACGCACTATTTCCTGCGCCGTTTCCATCCCGAGGCCCTGGACCGTATCCGCTCCATCTTCGCGGATGGCGGGTGAGGGGTGGTGAGGATGCAAGAGTCCCCGCCGGGTAAGCGGAGGAGGTGGAGTTCCAGTTGTATCGTCCCGGTTTATGTGGTATCGAATCGTAACGATCGAGAGCCGGAGAGGCTCAGATCGCTAAGAGGGGCAGCAGAGATGGCCGTATTCCCTGCGAACTTGAGCGTCGGGAGTTAACTCAGGCAAAGGAGCGACAGCCATGGTCAAGAAAGCCCAGGACGTGAAAGTGGTGGTTGAGGGCAAGAACCGAGTGGGTTTGGTGTTTCCGGAGGGGACAGACCTGCAGGTGAAAAAGTCGGTCTCGGTTGCCGATCTCGTCAAGGTTCTGCGCGCCCCCAAGAAGAAGAAGGGTGACGTCGAAGGACAGTGTAGTTATGCTGCGATCGGTGCGGTCAGGGGCTGACGATTTCAGGCGGAACTGAAACATCGGCCGCCGTGGGAGTCGTCATGAAGGAGCCCAGCAAAGAAAAGGAGTCCTTGACGCAGGTCTGGGTTCCATCGCGATTCAACTTGCGGGTTGATCTGCCACGCCGGCGCAAAGCGGTCCTCAACACCTTCACCGGGGCGCTGGTGGTACTCGCGGAGGAAACCTGGCGGCGATATCTGGCTTCAGGCCGCCAGTTGCGCTGCGATCAGGCCGAGGCTGCTGAAGGTGTGGCCCTTCTCCAGTCGCAGGGCTTTTTAGTTCCCCAGGACGTCAACGAGCTTGATGTAGTTCGGTTGCACTACCTTTCTGAACATTTTAGCGACTCCAGGCTCGAGGTGACGGTTGTTCCCACGTTGGCCTGCAATTTGAGCTGCAGCTACTGTTTTGAAGGCACTGCTCAAACCCCCGGGGTGGTGCGCTCCTGGACCAAGAAGCGGGAAAGCCAGGTCGTGCAGCATATCGCCACGGTCACCAGCGGCAAGAAGGCCCTGGAGATCTGCTGGTTCGGCGGGGAGCCGCTGCTCGCGATCAAGACAATCTCCCGCGTCAGTTCGTTGCTGATTCCCGCGTGCAAGCAAGCCGGTATAAGCTACTCCGCCACGCTGGTGACCAATGGCACGCTGCTGAGCCGCGACGTGGTCGGTGCGCTGGAAAAGTGCAGGCTGAGGCACATCCAGGTAACCATGGACATTCCCGCGGCTGAGAAGCGGGACCGGCGCGGTCGCAACACGGCGGAGGCGGTGCTGGACAACTTGGCGTTTGCGGCCGGAAGAATTCCTGTACATCTGCGGATTAACCTGGGACGCGATGAGCCGGCGGAGTTCGACCGGCTGTACGACGGCCTGATCCGACGCAAGCTGCACCAGCATCTCACGAAGATTGATTTTGCCCACATTCTTGTCCCCGAGTGCGGGCTGCGTGGGTGCCGGTTTTCCGCCATGCCCTATCCGGTCTACGCGCAGGTGAGCGCGCGCGAGCGGCGCCGGGCCAAGGCGTTGCGTCTGCCTATCAACGATAGTTGCCGGCCCGAAGCGATCGGGTGCAGCGCCACGACACGCCACTCCATGGTGATCGGACCGGACGGTCTCCTGTACAAGTGCCCACAAGACGTTGGACTGGCGGAGCGCAGCTATGGCTCGGTGGAGACCGGCACGCCGACGAACTTGGCCAACCTGGTCCCATGGTTGATGTACGACTGGCTGCAGTACGAGCGCTGCGCAGAATGTCCGGTATTACCCGGCTGTGGGGGCGGATGTCCGCACCTGCACCGGTTTCAACCCGAGCAATTCGACGAGATGGGATACTGCGAGTCCTTGCTGAAACAGTTGCACGACCGCATCCGCGACCGTGTTCTCGCCGATGAGAGCCTGCAATCGGGAGCGCTGCGGGTAATCACTAGAAAGGCGCAGCCAAGGGATGGCCGCGCATGAACTCGGGGCCGGCTTCCTGGTTTGCCCTCTGGCACCGGCGTTACCGCGTGGCGCTGATCTGCTTGATCCTTGCCACCTGTGGTCCCCGAATACTCGTACTCAGCATCCCGGTTGATCTTTCCCACGATCTGCATCAAGCTGCCGGCCTCGGATAATTTATGGATGACGTTATGGGGGACCCGGCCAAGCACGACAAGTAGTGTCGTCTCGACTCCGAGATGCCCGCCCCGCTCGGCTCGACGCGGCCAACTCTCTGCACCACGTGAGGGTGCGCGGGTGCGAACGCCGCGTCATCTTCACCGACGACACGGACCGAGAAGACTTCGTCGCCCAGCGCCGACGCACGGTGGAGAACCGGGCCGCCGTGTTGAGGGTCCGTCCCCAGGCGGTCTACCAGGCCGTTGCCCGCGGCCGCGCGGCCCGGGCCGAGTGGGACCAGTTCCTGGGCGACTACCTTGTCATTCTTGGCAACCCAGTACGGCGCGTGGATGAGAATCCGAATCCGGAATCGTGGAATTCCGCGGGGTTGCGCGCGGAAAGGTGTCCGGTACCTTTTTCGGTACCTTTTTAGGGAGCGGTCGTCGGCTTCTCGGAAGTGGGTGGATTGCATCACCACTACGAGCGGATTGCTGCATGATGTCCGAGAATGACAACTTTGCAGGATCGCGCGGGACGCGTTTTCGGGAAGCGCAAGGGAGACGAGAGGATCTTTTCCTTGACGGTCGACCTGTTTATGGACTAAATTCAGTCTCCTCTAAATCCGCCAAGGAGGGACCCGATGAAATTATCCAGCCAGATCAAGCCAATCAGCTACCTAAAGGCCCACGCCGCCGAAATCGTCCGCACGATGGGCGATCAGGGAGCGCCGCTCGTTATCACCCAGAACGGCGAGGCCAAGGTGGTCCTGCAGGACATCGACAGCTACGAGCACACCCAGGAAACCTTGGCCCTGCTGAAGATTCTTGCCCTCGGCACCCGTCAAATCGAGGCAGGCAACGTGGAACCCGCCGCCGGTGTAATCCGGCGCCTTCGTGACCGACGGAGCACGCGCTGATGCCCTTCGAGGTGTTTTTGACCGCCGACGCAGCCCGAGACCTTGAGAACCTCTATCACTACATCGCCCTGCATGATGCACCGGGCAAAGCGGAACGCGTGCTTACGCGCATCGAGAAGGCGTTGGGCAGCCTTTCCGAATCCCCGGACCGGGGCGCCCATCCGAAAGAACTGCTGGCCCTGGGAATCCGGGAGTACCGGGAGATCTTTTTCAAACCCTACCGCGTGATTTACCGGGTCCTCGCCAACTCCGTACACGTCTTCCTGATCGCCGACGGACGGCGCGACATGCAGACACTGTTGCAACGAAGACTGCTGGATGCGTAAGAGGCCTGACTCCCAACGGCCCACATCCCACATCTTTGCGACAACGTACGGAAGCGTAATCTACGCCAATTGGCTGTCGTCCGAAAAAACTTGTCGATCCCGAAAACGCATACCGCGCGATCCTGCGAAGCTCCCATCCCCAGGTATCACGCAGCCACCCGCTCATAGTGATGATGTAATCCACCCACGTCCGGGAAGGCGACGACCGCGCCCTGCTCAGGCGGCTGCACCGGGCGGGCGTCGGGGCAATCCATGGCCACCGACAGATGCGTCCGCCAGCGATGGTAGGAGAGAAAATAGCTGGTCCGGAGGCGCCGGAAGTGGCCCTCGCTCAGGATCGTGACCTGGTCCAGGCACTCCCGCAGGATGCTCTCGATCAGGTGCTCGGCAACCGCATTCTGCCAGGGGCTCCGAGGGGCAGTGAGGACTTGTTCCATGCCCAAGCTCGTCACGCGCCGCTGAAACTTCTGGCCATACACACTATCACGGTCCCGGAGGAGGTACTTGGGCGCGGTCTCCCAGGGAAAGGCCTCGACGAGCTGCTGAGCGGTCCGCGGGGCGGTCGGGTGTTCGGTCACGTTGAAATGGATCACTTTCCGTCGGTCGTGGGCCAGCACGACCAGCACGAAGAGGACCGTGAACCCGACCGTCGGCACGGTGAAGAAATCGAGGGCAACGAACTCCGTCAGGTGGTTCTTGAGGAAGGCCCGCCAGGAGGGCGAGGGTGGCCATCGCGGGCGCACGCGGTACTTCTCGACCGTGGATTTCGCCACCGGAATCCCCAGCTTCCGCTCTTCGCCCAGGATCCGTGGGGACCCCCACCGCGGATTGGCCGCGGAGATTTCCCGAATCAGTTCCCGGATTTCCTTGGTGATCGCCGGTTGGCCCGGTCTCCTCCGTCTGAGGCGGGCCCAGTGGTCCCGGAAGCGTGTGCGCTGCCAGGCGAGCACGGTCGCCGGCTGGACGAAGACCAAAACCTCCCGCCAAGTGTAGGGACGCGCGCGACCGGACCAAGCTGACCGCGAATGCGAGCAGGGCACGCACGATGGGCGTCATGATGCGGAATCCTTTCGCCGAAGAGGGGAGTATCCGAGGCGGGCAGCTTGATCATCCAGGAGATCAACTGGAATGATGAGTTCTAGTTTTCGGGAACCACAACCTGGAGGAGGTCGCCTGAGCCGCTAAGCGAGTTCTCTGTTCCGTTGCTCCCCAACACCCAAGTTCAGTTCCCGATCGTACCGATCAAGCTCCTCCTTTGCGGCTCTTAACCACTCTTTGACGAAGGATACTCTGTGTCAACCCGAACATGCATCGGAGTCAGGCTTGGTAGATCTCCGGGTTCAGGGCGTACAGAGCGCGCTCTCCCCGCAGGACCCGGATCACGTCATCCGCTGCCATGTTTCTCGTAGAGGAGGAGCGTGGCGCAGGTGTCGAGGCTGCCGAGGCCGCGCGCCCGCGCCGCGCCCAGCGTCTCGCGGGCGGTCGCCGCCAGCGGCAGGCAGGTCTTGAGCTGGCCGGCGATGGCGAGGATGATCGACAGGTCCTTGTGGGCGAGGTCGATGGCGAAGCCCGGGCTGAAGTCGCCCGCGATCATGCGCGGGAGCTTCAGGCGGAACTGGTAGCTGTCGGCGTTGCAGTCCTGCATGGACTCGAACATCTGCTGCTTGCTCAGGCCCCACCGGCTGCCGAGGGCGATGGCCTCGCCGAGCAGGGTGCTGGTGGTGATCGAGATGATGTTGTGCACCAGCTTCATGGCCAGCCCCTCGCCGATGCCGCCGACGTGGCGCAGGTCCGTCCCCATGGCCTCGAGCGCCGGGCGGGCCCGCTCCAGGTCAGCCGCGTCGCCGCCGAGGAAGAAGCACAGCCGGCCCTCCTCGGCGCCCGCCACGCCGCGGGTCACCGGCGCCTCGAGCAGGCGGAAGCCGTGGTGGGTCCCCCGTGCGGCGAGGGCCTTGCTGCGATCGGGGTCCATGGTAGTGGTGTTGACGACCAAGAGATCGCGCGGTCCGGCGCTGGCGATACCCCGCTCGCCGAAGCAGACGGCCTCGACATCCGGCGCGTCCGGCACCATGACGACGATCAGGCTGCACGCGGCCACGAGGTCGGCCGGCCACGCCGCCACCCGGGCGCCGATCTCCGCCGCCACCTCCTGGGCGCGCGCGGCGTCAATGTCACACACCGTCACGTCGAACCCCTTCTGCACCAGGTGACGCGCCATCGGCCGCCCGATAGCTCCGAGCCCGACGAATCCCACAGACTGAGTCATGATCTTCCTGCCTCCAGGTCTTACGGGGTGATCATGGCAAGTCGCGGCGAACTTGTCGAAAAAGACTAGTTCGCTCTCGTGGCATACTCGACTTGCGGTTGCTCCACGAGGCTCCAGCAGGCAGAATGGTCGCGCATCGTCCTGCGCCCCCTCTCCTGGCGGAAAGATTCTCGTATCCTCACGAGAGTCGTCGAGGCGCAGGGCTATGCTCTTCCATTTCTATCCCTCAGGTGCGACTCTCCGGTTTGCCCGCTGCGCAAGCCTTTTGGTCGGCGCGCTGGCCTGACCCTACAGCAGCAGGTACGGCTCCTCGATCAGCTCCTTCATCCGCTGGAGGAAACGGGCGGCCGGAGCCCCATCTACCACCCGGTGGTCCACGGACAGAGAGAGGGTCATCAACGGCCTCAGCACCAATTGGCCGTCACGACCCGCCGGCCGCTCCGCAATCCTCCCAACCCCCAGGATGGCCGCCTCTGGCGGGTTCACAATGGGGGTGAAGGAATCTATGCCGAACATTCCCAGATTGGTGATGGTGAAGGTCCCGTCGGACATCTCCTCCCGGGTCAGCCGGTCTTCCCGGGCCTTGGCCAGCAGCCCCGCCATTTCCGCAGCGACCTCCATCAGCTTCTTGCCGGCCGCGTCCCGGATCACCGCTACCACCAACCCGTCCTCTACCGCCACGGCGACCCCCACGTTGATCGATTCCACCAGGTAGATTCCCTTGTTATCGATCCACCTGGCGTTCAGGTAGGGGTGGTCCGCCAGGGCGGCGCCCACCGCCTTCACCAGCAGGGCATCATAGGAGAGCTTCTGCCCCTTGGCCGCATAGGACGGCTGGAGCCTGGAGCGCAGCTCCACCATCCTGCCGGCGTCCACCTCCAGGTTCAGGGTGATGCGGGCAACGCTTCGGGAGGACTGGACCATCCGCTCGGCGGTGACACGCCGCTTGCGGCCGAGAGGCACCAGCCGGCCGGGCAGCTCACGGAAGATCGATACGGAATCCTGGCTCCCTGCCAGGGCTGTGCTTGCCGGCTGAGCTGCTCTGGCTGCGGTGACGGCAACCGTCGGGGCTGCAGGCCTTCCTTTCCCTTCGGCGAAACGCCGCACGTCCTCCCCTTGAACCCTGCCCGAGGGGCCTGTCCCAGGGACCAGGGCCAGCTCCACTCCCAGCTCTCTTGCCGCCTTGCGCGCGGCAGGAGACGCCCGGATACCCCTTCCCGGCGCGGGCGCCGGGCTGCCGACCACCTCCCCATGTTCTGACCCCTCGTCCCTCCGCTGTCCCGCAGCAGGGGAGGGGGGCGTCGTCCGCGGCGCGGCCGAAGGCACACCGACGGAGGCGGGCGGGGCGGCTCCATCGCAGCCCTCCATTTCGATCACTGCGATGGTGTGGGTCACCGGCACCGTGGCCCCGGCGGGCTGTACGATCCGCCGGAGGACTCCCGAGACCGGGGCAGCGATCTCCGTGGACACCTTATCCGTCTCCACGACCAGGAGGGGCTCGTTTTCCTTGACGGTCTCCCCCTCGTTCTTCAGCCACTGCGAGATGACGGCCTCTTCCATGTCCAGGCCCAGTGTCGGCAGAATCACCTCTTTCAGCATGCTCCTTCACCTCCGGGCGCTCGATTGCGGGGCAGGACCCTTCGGTCACCGCCCCAGGCTCATCAGGGGCTTGACCTGCTCCTCGAAGTCAACCCAGTAGTTTGTAAACTGGGCCGGGTCCATATACCTCAGCGTGAGCATCGAATCATCCATCTTCCGCTTGTGGTCGGCGTCGGTCATCGCCTTCTTCACGGCATTCGTCATCAGGGTGACGATGTGCTGGGGAGTCCCGGCAGGCAGGACCAGCCCTCGCCCTGTCGAGGAGAAAAGGTTCACGCCCTGCGCCATCGCGGTCTTCACTCCCGGGAGGAATGGATTCTCCTCCTTGTCCAGGACCGCCAGCACCCTGACCGCGCCGCTCTTGAACTGCGATCCCAGGTCCCCGATGTTGCCGGCCTTGGACTGGATGTGCCCTCCCAGCACTGCGTTCATGGACGGCGCAGATCCGTCGAACTGGACCGCCGCGAACTTCGTGCCCGTCAGCTTCTCCAGTTGCAGAATGACCAGATGGTCATCGGTCATCACGCCGTCGCCGCCCATCGTGATCGCGTTCGGCTTGGCCCTGGCGGCGTCCAACAGGTCCTTGAGGGTCTTGAAGGGGCTATCGGCCTTCACGTAGATGACGGCAGGGTCCACCACGTGCATGGCCATCGGTTGGAAGCTCGCTCTCGTGAAGGTGGCTTTGCGCTCCGGATCCAGATACATGGTGATGATGGTAGGAATGTTCACGTAGCCGATGAGATAGCCATCCGGCTTGGACCGGCCGGTCTCGGAGAATCCGATCTGTCCGCCGGCGCCGGGGCGATTGACGACCTGGACTGGTGTTCCGATTTCCTTCTCGATCAAGGGGGCGAGCAGCCTGGCGCCGACGTCCGTGCTTCCGCCGGCCGGGAATGCAACTATTATGCTGACCGCCTTCCCCTTCGCGGGGAACTCAACATTCGCGGCTGAGGCGACCATTGAAAAGCCGGTAAGAAGCGTCGCGATTGCGAAGAAAAGAACCCATAGCGCAACCAGCCTCTTCATCTGAGTTCTCCTTTCTCTTGTGCCTACAGTAGGTTATGGCCGAGT
>Ga0315286_10004196_pt1 | contig 13776 bp, 10 predicted proteins | sample YL17G10_0_MG_FD_205038 | JGI IMG/M metagenome (GOLD analysis project Ga0315286, IMG submission 205038) | Sediment microbial communities from Yellowstone Lake, YNP, Wyoming, USA - YL17G10_0 | ecosystem: Environmental > Aquatic > Freshwater > Lake > Sediment | place: USA: Wyoming | collected... | reverse complement strand
CTCTTCCTGGACGAGGTCGGCGAACTGTCGCCGCGGGCGCAAGCGAAGTTGCTGCGGGCCATTCAGGAGGGCGAGATCCGGCGGGTCGGCGAGAACCACCCGCGACGCGTGGACACTCGGATCGTCGCGGCGACGAACCGGATGCTTGGCGACGAGGTTCGGAGCGGGAGGTTTCGGCACGACCTGCTGTTTCGGCTGGACGTCGTGCGGATTGCCGTGCCGCCACTCCGGGACCGGCCGGAGGACATCGCGCCGATGGCGCTCCTGTTCTGGAAAGAGGCCATGAAGCGGACGGGCGGCCGCGCGGAACTCGCGCCGGCGACGCTGGCGATATTGGCGCGCTACCACTGGCCCGGCAACGTGAGAGAACTTCAGAACGCGATCGCCACGCTGTCGGTCCACGCGCCCCCGCTAGGCCGGGTCGGCCCGTCACGCCTTCCCGTGGTGATCGCAGGATCCCGGGCCGAGGCGGCAACCGAGTCCATGACGCTGGGCCTCGCCCGACGGCGGTTCGAGGAACGGTACGTGCGCGCGGCCCTCGCGAGAACCGGCGGGCAACGAAGCCAGGCGGCCGCGACGCTGGGGCTCACCCGTCAGGGCCTGGCGAAGCTGATGACGAGACTGGGCATCGGCGACGCGGACGGGGAACAGGTCGCAGAGGCGCCCGGCCTGTGAGACGGACGATTCATCTGGCGAAACCTGCCGCGGCGCCGCCTGCTCTACCCTCGTGCTGCGGCGTGTCCAGCTTCTCACGCCAGGCTGCGCCTGGGGGCCGGTGGCGCGCTTTCTCGAGCGGGGTAGCTGGCGTCGCCCTCCCTCCATTACCGGCTCGCCGTTCCTCAGGGCGTCTGTGAGCGGCCGACGATTCTGCGGTGTCGTCGTTCCCCGACATCACCGCAAGCGATGCCGCCCGCGATGTCCACCACGCCACAGCGGCGTCACAGGACCCACCACAACAGGATGAGCACGCCGAGACGGGGAAAGAACCTCTCTGGACTCTGATCGGTTTTCCTGCTCGGCTTGTCCTGCCCAATTGACCAAGTTCCCTGAAGCGGTGAACCGCGAGGTGTCTCCGCTGCTAAAGAAAGGCATCAACGTGCCCGGGCGCGGTACCGTCCGGGTGGCGTCGGCGGCGTGTCCCACAAACCACGACACCAATGTTCACCGTCTCGACAAACACGTGTGTGTCGAGACGCCAAACGACTCGCGGCGCGACGTGAATGTGTTCGATTTCTACGAGTTCCCGATACCCAGAATCAGGAGGGACTTGTGAGACGCTGGCCGGCTGTGGATACAGCGGAACGATGGCGTCCCGGAGAGCGGTTGTTCTCCAAGACAAGTCACCCGGTCGCCCGGATTCCCTGACCCGCCAGACCTGTTTCGCCCTACAATCTCTTTGACCGCGCGCCCCCACCGCGGCAGACCAGACCTGACGACCTGGTAGGGGCTTCACGAACGGTCCTACAGTGCACCACGGTGCGAGTTGCGTCAGCACTCGGGAGGACACACATGAGCGCGCCACCGCCGGACCCGTCACCGGATCTCGACTCCACACGCACGGCTGCGGCCAGCACCAGTTCAACACGGAGCTTTGGCTCCTACCGCCTCCTCCAGAAGATCGGCGAAGGCGGCATGGGTGAGGTCTGGCTGGCCGAACAAGTGGCGCCCATTCGTCGCCAGGTGGCTCTGAAGGTCATCAAGGCCGGCATGGATACCGCCGAGGTGGTGACACGGTTCGAGGCCGAACGGCAGGCCCTCGCGCTGATGGACCACCCGGCGATCGCAACGGTCTACGACGGCGGGAGCACGCCCGAAGGACGGCCGTACTTCGTCATGGAGTACGTGAAGGGCGAGCCGATCACGACCTACTGCGACCGCCAGCGGCTGACGACGCAGCAACGGCTGGAGCTGTTCACGCAGGTGTGCGAGGGCGTGCAGCACGCGCACCAGAAGGGCATTATCCACCGGGACCTGAAGCCTTCCAACGTGCTGGTGACGATTCTGGACGACCGCCCGGTGCCGAAGATCATCGACTTCGGCGTCGCGAAGGCGACGGCGCGGCATCTGACCGAGCACACGCTCTACACCGAGTTGGGCGTCATGATCGGCACCCCCGAGTACATGAGTCCGGAACAAGCCGAGATGGGCGGCCTCGACATCGACACGCGGACCGACGTGTATGCCCTCGGCGTGATGCTTTACGAGCTGATGACGGGCGCGTTGCCGTTCGATCGCAAGGAACTCCGGCAGGCCGGCTTGGCCGAGATACAGCGGATCATCCGTGAGACGGAGCCGCCGCGGCCGAGCACGCGCGTGACGCAACTCGGCCCGGCCTCGACCGCGGCTGCGGCGAACCGCCACACCGAGCCCCATGGGCTTGCGGGCCAACTGCGCGGCGACCTCGACTGGGTGACGATGAAGGCGTTGGAGAAGGACCGGACGCGGCGCTACCAGACGGCGAATGCGCTGGTGGCCGATCTTCGGCGCCACCTGAGTCACGAACCGGTGGCCGCCGGGCCGCCGAGTGCGGTCTACCGGGCGAAGAAGTTCGTCCGGCGGCACCGGTTCGGCGTGGCGGCGGCGGCCACGCTTGTCCTGCTGCTCCTGGCCTTCGCCGTGGCGACCGCCGTGCAGGCGCAGCGGATCGCGCGGCAGCGGGATCGAGCGGAGCGGGTGTCGGCGTTCCTGGTGAGCCTCTTCGAGGCCGCGGATCCGGACAGGTCGAAGGGCGATCGCCTCACGGCCCTCGAACTCCTCGACACCGGTGTGGCGCGCCTCGAGCGGGAACTGTCAAACGAGCCGGAAATCCGGGCGTCCCTGCTCCACACCATCGGACGTGTCTACTTCCAGCTCGGTCGTGACGACACGGCGGAACGGGCGCTCGATCAGGCCCTGCCGTTTCGCCGGACGCTCTCCGGTCGTGAGCGCCTCGACCTGGCCGCGACGCTGAACGAGCTCGGTAAGATCTATTCCCGCAAAGGCGACCTGGCGCGAGCTGAGGCGACGGATCGCGAAGTGCTCGACATCCGTCGCCGCGTACTGAGCGCCGACCATCCAGACATCGCCAAGAGTCTGCACAATCTGGGTACCCTGGCAGAGAAGCGCGGCCAACTGGCGGAGGCTGAGGCCCTGTACAAACAGGCGATCCTGGTGTTCAAGAAGTCGGCCAACCCCGCCGACGGCGGGTTGAGCCTGATTACCCTGAGTGGGCTGTATTGGCGACAGAACAAGCTCGCCGCTGCCCTCGACACGGGCCGGGAGGCGCTTGACATGACGCGTCGCGCCCACGGCGTGGAACACAGCTGGACGCTCCACGCAATGAACAACTACGCCCACAGCCTACACGCGGCCGGTGAGTACGCCCAGGCCGAGCAGCTCCAGCGCGAACTCCTGGCGGTCCGGCGCAAACTGCTCGGCGACAGCCACTTCGACGTGGCCACCAGTTACTACAACCTCGGAAACACGCTGGACGAACAAGGTCGCTTCTCGGAAGCCGAGCAGGCGCTGCGGGAGAGCCTCGCCATCTGGCGCCGGACACTGCCGGACCCCCACGTGCAGATCGCCTTTGCGTTGAACGATCTCGCGATTGTGTTGACCGACCAGCGGCGCTGTGCGGACGCCGAGCCGCTGTACCGGCAGGCGCTCGCCATGTTCCAGAAGGTGAAGGACTCCGATCCGGCGTCTGCCGCCTGGAGCCTGCACGGCCTCGGCGATGTGTACGCGTGCCGCGGCCAGATCGGCGAGGCCGAAAAGCACTACCGCGCGGCCCTGGAGTTGCGCCAGAAGACTCGTGGCGCCGCCGGCTCGGGGGTGGCCGAGACGGAAGCCGCGCTGGGCCGGCTCCTGACCAGGCGTGGTGCCTACGAGGAAGCTGACCGCCTGCTGCGGGACGCTCTCGCGATCCGCCGCAAGAGCCTGCCGTCACCGCACTGGCAGACCGGATACACCGAGGCACTCCTCGGGATCTGCCTCACGGGCGAGCGCCGCTTCGACGAGGCGGAGCCGCTCCTGCTCGCGGGGTACGAGACGTTGCGCGCGAAGCGGGGGGAGGCACGCGACGAGACGCGCATGGCGGCGAGCGGCCTCGTGGCGCTGTACGAGGCCTGGGGCAAGCCGGACAGAGCCGCGGAGTGGCGGAAGAAGCCCGGCCCGCCCAAGAACTGAACGCAATCGCGGCGATGGCACGGCACGGCGTACCGTAGTCGGAAGCTCGTAGCCTTCGTAAGGGCTTGATAACACGTTGGTTATGGTTCAATGAGATCGGTCCCTATCGAGGTCCCGCGCCCTCCTGGTCTCCGGCCGGATTCGGACGGAAGGTACCCGGAGCGGCAACCAAAGTCGTTACACAGCGGGTTTATGGGAAGCATTCATTTGCAGGATCTTAGCGGCTGGTCCTGACGATGAATTCGCGCACATTGGGGATCGACGAGGGACAAATGACAGCCTCATGCTGGAGTTGCGAGATCAACCAGTAGACGCCGCGGGCCTCCGCGTCAGCAGTCTCTGGTGGGATCGTCCGGACGCAGAACACGGGAAATATTGGCCCAATCCAGCGGGGACGAAATCGGCGTTTACCGCTGCCCGCAGGAACGGACGTCCCTCGTCGGAGACCGGGAAGAACGTGAAGTCGAGGTTGAGCCGCCGGAAGTGCTCTCGCGCCCGAGTAGAGTCTTCGCGTAGCAGCCCGGCCACGATCGAGCACATCGAGCGCACCACCGGCTACCCCCGCGCCACGCTGGAGCGCGTGCTGGAAGGCCTGTGCATGAAGGGCGGGGAGCACGTCGAGGTGCTCGACTACGAGAAGGCCGTGTCCCTCGTCGAGGAGCAGCAGCAGTTCGCCGTTGGCATCTGCTCGTACCGCCACGAGAAGTCGCACCTGGGGCTGAAGACGTGCGACGTGCCGCTCGAGAGCTGTACCTCGATGGGAAACTCGGCCGACTACCTGGTTCGCCGCAATCTTGCGCGTCCCATCGAGAAGCGCGAGATGCTGGACCGGCTGATCCAGGCGAGGGAGATGAAGCTGGTGATGAACGCCGACAACGTGACGTGCAAGACGGCGTGCCCGATCAAGGCGATTTCGCTTGAGCGGCTGGCCGAGCCGGCGAGCAAGAAGCACGCGCGACCCGTGGTGGACGAATCGATCTGTCTCGGATGCGGCGTCTGTGCGCTCGCGTGCACGACCCACGCCATGACGCTCCGTCCTCGCCGGCAGCGCGTGCTGTATCCCGAGGCCACGCTTGAGAAGATCATTCTGCAGTCGCTGGAGGTGGGCACGCTGCAGAACCTGCTGTTTGCCGAACCCGACCGGCTGTCGCACCAGTTCCTGCGCGCGTTCGTCGGGGCGTTCCTCCGCCTGTCCCCGGTGAAGAAGGCGCTGGTCAGCGAGACGCTGCGCTCGCGCTTTCTTGGCGCATTGAAACCCGGGAGCGCCAGGGCGGCTTCTCCTCCGTCGTAGATCGGCGCGGGACCGCCTGCAGTGCCGCGCAAGTAGTACAACGAGACCGCCGGCGCGAAGGCGCAGATGACGGCCGCCCTCACGTTCGTTCGAGAGGGCCCGGGAGGACGCCAGTCAACAACGAGGCGACTGAGAAGGCTCGCTCTATCACACTTCATTAGCGGGGTCTCCGCTCGGAAGCGAGAAGGAAGAAGCGAGGAGCGAGAAGGCAGAAGCGAGAAGCGAGAAGCGGGAAGTGTCATGGCTATTGTGAAGCACGGATGGCACGGACGTAGGGGGCGAGCAGTCTGGCGATTTCTTCAAGGAGTCCCTGGAGGTCAGACGTGTCGCCGTAGCCCAGGTCTTTCGCGAGAATCAGATAGTAGCGGCATTCTTCCAAAGAGCCCTCGGCAATGTTCAGGAACCGCGCCTTATCGGGCTTGCCGAGACGACGGAATCCTTCGGCGATATTGGCCGGCACCGAAACCACGGCACGTCGCAGTTGGCTTGTCAGCCCGTACGTCTCGCTAATCGGAAACCCGGCAGTGAACGGGTACACCCCGAGCACGAACGCGTGCCCCTTCTGCCACACCACCAAGTCGGTGAACCGTTTGGCCTTCTCCGTCTCTCACTCCTCGCTTCCTGCTTCTCGCTTCTTCTTTCCCCCGCTTCTTCCCTACCCCGCCTTGCGCACCCTCGTCTGTCCCGTTGGGATTCGCCTGGGCGGCAATGAAAGGGTCGTCACGCCTTGCTCGCGTTCCTGCCGCCGGAGGTCCTCGACGATCGCCTTCAAGTCGTGACCGTGCTCAGCGGCAATGGCCTCTCGTATCGCTCGGACTTCGTCGACGATGGTGTCTCGAATCATGATCAGTCCTCCAGGAGTTCCTCCGGCGTGCAGATGATCGGCGGCTCGAAGCCATTCTCGCGGCACGCCTGATCGATCTTGTGCCCTTCTCGCTTCTCGCTTCTCGCTTCTTCTTCCCTTCTCGCTTCTCGCTTCTTCTTCTCGCTTGTCCTGCAACCAGCTCAGAAACACGCCGAACACACGCTCGGTGACGCCACCGCCACCCTGTCCGCCCACGCCAGCGAAGCCCTTCTCGACCTCGTCTATCCACAGGATGCACGGGCTCACGGCTTCGGCCATTTGAATGGCGCGGCGGATGTTGGCTTCGGAGGCACCCACGAGCGACCCGAAGATGCGCCCGACATCCAGACGAAGAAGTGGCACGCCCCACGAACCGGCGAGCGCACGCGCTGAGAGGCTCTTGCCGCAGCCGGGGAACCCCTACGAGCAGCACGCCCTTGGGTTGCGGCAGACCCGCATAGCGCGACGTGTGGGCAAACGCCTGGGCGCGCGTGCCGCACTGCTGGCCGGGGCGGTACAGTCCACCGAACGCCATGGCTACACCTCGAATACGCGCTTGGGTTTTCGGGGCACCGGTGGCGGCTCGCTCATGGCCACGTCGTGGACCTGGGTCTCGCCGCGTTCGTCTGGCGCGCCGGATGCGCCCAGGACTTCGATTTTTTGCGTGCCGTCCTTGCGGAGCGTGATCTTCATCTTCTTCATGCCATCACCTCGCGATCCCCAGTTTGCGCTCGATGAGCGCCTCGACCCATTTCTGGATCGACGTGTCATCTTCCGCCACGCGGATGCGCAGCGCCTTGTGCGCGTCAACCGACAGCCGCACGATGATCGTGCGGCTGGTCTCCGTGTCTTTGATTGTTGCGTCGCGCGAACTGACAGCCATGGACGTCTGGACCTCCGGCCGAATGATCCATCACCTGTCGAGCCATAAGTAAGTGTTACCGGAGCGGCTATCATCGCGTCACTAATCCGGTTACCCGCGAAGTCATGGACGATGACGCCGGTTGACGGTGTGGGCGCCCGCGCTTCTGGCGGGCGTCCAACGACCTTGTGGGCGCGTTCTGTGCGTCCACAGGTCGGGCACCGTCCACCGGCTGCGCCTCGCTCGCCGAAGCACTGCAACTGGATCGCCTGCGCGCAACGCCGCCTGTCGCCGTCCTCGACGAATTGCACAAATACTCCAAGTGGAAGTCTTTGCTCAAAGGCTTCTTCGACACCCACGGCGAGCGTGTGCGATTGCTCGTGACCGGCAGTTCTCGTATGGACGTTTTCCGCCGGGGCGGCGACAGCCTCATGGGGCGCTACCTCCTTTATCGCATGCATCCATGGAGCGCAAACGAATGCTTGCGAACCAGCCTGCCCGCACAGGAAACTCAGGCGCCGGGCGAGACGGACGCCGCCGATTGGGACGCGCTCTGGGAGCATGGCGGATTCCCCGAGCCGTTTCTGCGGCGGGACACCCGCTTCACCCGCCGCTGGCGTTCACTGCGACACGAGCAGCTCTCACGGGAAGACCTCCGCGAAGTCGCCCACATCACCGACCTCGGCACAATGGAAACGCTGATGCAACTCCTCGCCGAACGCAGCGCGCAGCAGCTCGTCTATTCCAACCTCGCCCGGGAAATCCAGGTGGCGGTGGACACCGCCAAGCGATGGATCGATCTGCTGTGCCGGATGCACTACGGGTTCATGGTCCGCCCGTGGTTCAAGAATGTCGCCAAGGCCCTGCGCAAAGAGCCCAAATGGTTTCTCCGCGACTGGAGCGGACAGGCGGACGACGGCGCCCGGGCGGAAACCTTCGTCGCCTGCCATCTGCTCAAGGCCGTCGAAGGCTGGACCGACCTCGGGTTCGGCGATTTCGAGCTGCGTTACCTGCGCGATAAACAGAAACGCAAAGTGGACTTCCTCGTCGTTCGCGATCGCAAGCCGTCGTTCCTCGTCGAGGTCACGCTCACCGACACGAGCCTCTCGCCTTCGCTCGCCTATTTCCAAGCCCAGACCAAGGCACCCCATGCCTTCCAGGTCGTGATGAACCTGCCCTACGAGCCAGCCGACTGTTTCAAGGTTCAAAACCCCATGGTGGTTCCAGCCAGAACTTTCCTCAGCCAGCTTCTGTGAGCCATCCCGACGAAGCCGCTGCCCGTCCACTCGCACGGATAAACCCGCACCGGCCGCCCACAGGACCAACTTTCCGGGGGTCAAGCCGCGGATATCAGGTGGTGAACTCGGCCGACGGCATGCCGAGGAGCGTGACGATGCGCTTCTGCAGGGCATCGAGCTGGGGCTGGAACGTCTGCACCCGGCGGTCGCCGGCCCACAGGTCGTGCCGCTGGAGTGAGGCGAACACCTCGAGGACGCGTTCGGCGCTGGGGGGCGGCACTCCCGCTCCTCGGGGTAGAGGGGCAGGTGGTCGATGCCGGAGCGCGATCGGCCCATCCTTATCCAGCGACACGTGAGTCCGCTACTGGTGGTCGTCGATGAGACAGCGCCGATGGCCGCCCCCTGAGCGATTGGAGGCGGACAATGGGCTGGAGGCCATCCTGCCGCCTGCGTGATGGGAAACGCCCCGGGCCGGGATAGAATCAGGGCGTTCAAGGAGGCCGGTCATGATCGATCGATCGAGCAGGAGACGATTTCTACAGGTCGCGAGTGCAAGCGCGGTGGCGTGCGCGACATCCACGCGCAGCCGGCTGTCGGCTGCCCCTGCGGCGTCCGTGCCGTATCAGCTTGGCATGGCGTCCTACACGCTCCGTGCGTTCCCGGTGGAGCGGGCCATCGAGATGACGAAGCGCCTGGGTCTGACCCGGATCGCGTTCAAGGATTTCCACCTCAAGATGGACGCCACGACCGCTCAGATCGCCGAGACGGTGGCCAAGGTGAAGGAAGCCGGCATGGAGCTGTACGGCGGCGGCGTCATCTACATGAAGAGCGAGGCCCAGGTCGACCAGGCGTTCGAGTACGCCAAGGCCGCGGGCATGAGGCTCATTATCGGCGTCCCGACTTACGAGCTCCTCGCCTATACCAGCAAGAAGGTCCAGGAATACGACATCCCCGTCGCCATCCACAACCACGGACCCGACAACCCGTTGTTCCCGACGCCTCAGAGTGCCTACGAGAGAATCGCCGGCCTTGACCGGCGGATCGGCCTCTGCATGGATGCCGGGCACACTCAGCGCTCCGGGATCGACCCGTCCGAATCGGCAGAGAGGTACGCCGACCGCCTGCTCGACGTGCACATCAAGGACGTGTCGGCCGCCACGGCACAGGGCCGAACGGTCGAAATCGGGCGCGGAGTCATCGACATCCCAAAGCTCCTGCGGACGCTGAAGCGGATCAACTTCACGGGAACCCTGGCGCTCGAATACGAGAAGGACGAGAAAGACCCCTTGCCAGGTGCCGCCGAATCGATCGGCTACCTCCGGGGCGTTCTGGCCACGATGGCCTGAACCCGCTGCCCGATCGCGAGGGCGGCACACGTCTGCACGTCGCCGCGCCGTTGATGTGAATCCGCTGTGCCGGAGCGCGGTACTGTTCGGAGGGGGCGCTGCCGGTGTCTGATAGCGGGCGTTCCGTCAACGCGGCCCGGCAGACCCCGCTTCCTATCGTCCGATGCGATACCCGCTCTTCCGCCGCCGTGTGCAGCTCCGGCGGACCGTCGTAGCCTTGTCCGCCTCCGCGCTTGGGCGTGCACGATGTGGACGGGTGGGACGACGGTCCTCCTATCGTCGATCGCAGAAGCTGCAATCCATCCCCGACGACCAAAGTGCCGTGCGTGCCACGACCGCGGTCACGCCTCACGCGGCGTGACTCCGCCGGTGGGAACAAGAACGCGACGCTCGAGGAGAGCGAGCCTGCACTCGACCGGCTGGGCGAAGCCTGCCGGCACCACAGCCGAGGGTGCCCCTAGACCCGGCGCTCAGTTGTGTTGAGATGCGCCGGGAATGGAGCACGTGGGCTTCAGCCCGCGTGCCCGTGGCGAACACACCCAACACAAGTGAGCCCCGGGGTTAGAGGCGCTACGCGGCGGGCGCAAGCGGCCGTGCGCCCTGCCGGGATCAGTCTATAGTCCGGCGCAGGAACGGCCATGACCCTAGCTGCGCGCGCGCGCCAGGGCCCCCACGAGGTCCCCGGGCGGACTCGCGCCGGAGGCACGGGTGAGGTTGGCCGCGCGCGCGTCGAGCGCGAACCCCTTACGAACGCTGTCCTCATCATCCGCACACCTCCACGCTCCATGACCCGGTTCAGCCGCCGGTCCTGGGGATCGCTGACTCGCCACATCGAGCGCTTTGTTTCGCGTGAGAGAGAGGAGAGTTGGTATGAGCCTGCGGGTTGTCGCCCTGCTGGCCGTGCTCGCACTGGCGGGTAGCCTCGGGACGGCGTCGGCCCAGGTCGCCACCGGTGAGATCTACGGCAAGGTCACTGACGCGAGCGGCGCCGTGCTGCCCGGCGTCACCGTCACGCTGACGAGCCCGGTGCTGCTGCAGCCGCTGGCCGGCGTCACCAGCGGAACGGGGACCTACCGGTTCCCGCTCATCCCGATAGGTATCTACAGCGCCCGGTTCGAACTGGCCGGCTTCCGCACCGTCGTCAACGAGGGGATCCGGATCGAGATCGGCCTGAACGCGCAGATCAACGCCACTCTGGACATTGGCGGCGTTGAAGAGACGGTGCAGGTCACGCAAGCCTCGCCGCTCGTGGACCTGAAGGACGCGGGCAAGACCAACCGGTTCACCCGGGAAGCGCTGCAGGCCATCCCGTCGGCGCGCGACCCATGGGTGATCATCGAGCAGTCGGCGGGTGTCGCCATGGACCGCCAGAACGTCGGCGGCAGCGCATCGGGGCAGCAGGGGGCCTTTGCCGCGCGGGGCACCACCCGCGGGCAGTGGAACCTCGACGGTGTCGACATCACCGACATGGCCGCGACGGGGTCCTCACCGACGTACTACGACTTCGATGCCTTCGAAGAGATCCAGGTCACGACGGCCGGTGCCGATGTGACGATGCAGTCGTCCGGCCTCGCCATCAACCTGGTGACCAAGAGCGGCACCGACGTGGTTCGCGGGTCCGGCCGCTTCTACGTGACCGACGACGCGTTCCAGGCCAACAACGTCACCGACGAGCTGCGCAATCAGGGCGTCAACACCGGCAACCCGATTCAGAACATCAAGGACTACGGCATCGAGGCCGGCGGGCCGCTGGCGAAGGGGCGTGCCTGGCTCTGGGGCAGCTACGGCACGCAGAGGATCAACGTCGGCATCGAAGGCTTCTACAAGCCGGATGCGGCCTGCCAGGCGATGAAGGCCAATCCTCTGAGTTACTCGCTCGAGGAGTTCCGGACCTGCCTCATGACGGACACGACGATCCTGAAGAACTACAACCTCAAGTTCGCGCTGCAGGCGTTTACGAACAATCAGCTCTCGTTCTTCTTCAACGCCGCCGACAAGATTCGGAACGCCCGTGGCGCCTCCGACCTTCGTCCGCTCGAGAGTACCTTCCGCCAGATGGGCGTCGCGCGCACGGATCTCGGATCCAGCTGGTGGACGACCGGGATCCCCAAGACCTACAGGTGGAGCGACCGCCACATCTTCAGCGACCGGTTCATGCTCGAAGGCCAGTACGCGCACGTCGGCAACAACTACACCGTGACGTTCCACGACGAGCCGCTGCGCGCCGTGCAGGCGGCCTACGAGATCACGACCACCGCCTGGTCCCGCTCTTCCTCCGAGGAGGTGAACCTGCGGCCGACCGACAGCGTGGATCTCACGGGCAACTACTTCCTGCCGGGCGTGCTCGGCGGCGACCACGCGGTGAAGTTCGGCTTCAAGTATCGCAACGACTCCGCGTACGTCGAGTCGATGTACGGCGGCGACGCCTACGCGCGGTTCAGGAACGGCGCGCCGGCGGAAGCCCAACTGTATCGACGCGCCAAGGGCGAGTACCGCTTGCAGAACCGATCGTTCTACGTCCAGGACAACTTCACCCGCGGCAGGGCCACCATCAATGCGGGATTCCGCTTCGACCACCAGGACGACTACACGAACGGGGGGACGGTGGCAGCCAGCCCGTTCTACGGCCAGTCCACCTTTGCGGGCGTCTACGGCGGGGTCACGTACACCGGGCAGCCGTTCAACCAGCTCCCGTCGATGACCGTGGGCGCCATCGACCCCGACGTGGCGTTCACCAACGTCTCGCCGCGCCTGGGTGTGAGCGTCGACCTCACGGGCTCCGGGCACAGCGTGGTCAAGTTCCATTTCGCCCGCTACGTGGGCCAGCTCGGCGCGGGGCCCGTACCGGGCGCCGGACCCATCGCGCTCGTGTACAGCACCGGTGTCCTCACCTACGTCAGATACCCGTGGGTGGACCTCAACGGCGACAGAGTCATCCAGGCCAACGAGATCGTGCTCACGCCAGTCCCTCCGAGCTCGACGAGCGGGTACGACTACGGCAATCCCTCCAGGGTGACGTCGTCCGGCAACGTGGATCCGGAACTCACGGCCGACTACAGCAACGAGATCCTCGTGAGCTTCGACAGGGAGTTGATGCCCGGCTTCGCCGTGACCGCGAGCTACATCTGGCGGAGGTACGAGAATGCCCGGTGGAACGACAGGACGAACTGGACCAGCGCCGACTACGTCCCCGTAACCTACCAGCCGACCGGGTGCCCGTCGGGCGCACGTTGCGAAGCCGTGACCTACTTCAACCCGGTGAGCCCGATTCCCCCCGACTACGTCTTCACGAACCAGCCGGACGTCTGGCGCGGCTACCACGGGTTCGAGGTGACCGCGCGCAAGCGGCTGACGAAGGGATGGATGATGAACGCCGGCTTCTCGTACAACGACGCGAGGGTGCACTACGACTCGGCCAGAGCGTACGAGGATCCGACCAACATCGAGAACCTCGACAACGCGCAGTACGCGCCCGAGTCGATCTCGACCGGCCTCGGCAACGTGTTCATGAACGCAACGTGGATCTTCCGCGTGTCCGGGAGCTACCGCACGCCGTTCTGGGGGATCAACCTCGCCGGGTTCTACAACTCGCGGAGCGGCTACCCGTTCATTGCGAACATCCAGACCCCGAGCCGGCCCAACAACGGAGGCATCACCAACGTCTATCTCGACGAACTGGGTGATAACCGGCTCGACACCTTCCAGACGCTGGACTTCCGCGTCGACAGGCGGTTCACGTTCGGACGGCTGAAGATCATTCCGGCGATGGATGTCTTCAACCTCCTGAACGCCAACACGCCGCTCTCGATCCGGCCGGTGCAGAACGCGGGCAACGCGAACCAGGTCAGCTCGATTCTGGCGGGGCGGGTCATCCGCATCGGGATCCGGGCGGAGTGGTAGGGAGGCGTTGACCGATTCGTTCACATGAACGTCAGGCGTCCTGGTGGACACAGAGCAGGAGCGGGCCATGAATCCGGAACTGGGGCAGCGAGCCGAAGATCTCCCCCGCACCCGCGGGTCGCTGGTGGGTC
>Ga0315286_10004194_pt1 | contig 13780 bp, 1 predicted proteins | sample YL17G10_0_MG_FD_205038 | JGI IMG/M metagenome (GOLD analysis project Ga0315286, IMG submission 205038) | Sediment microbial communities from Yellowstone Lake, YNP, Wyoming, USA - YL17G10_0 | ecosystem: Environmental > Aquatic > Freshwater > Lake > Sediment | place: USA: Wyoming | collected... | reverse complement strand
GCCGACACCGCCATACAGTTTGTCGCTGCCCGGACCGCCGAACAAGGTGTCCTGATAATCCGCTGCCCCTTGTTCGGAATCCGTATGCGCGTACAGGGTGTCGTTCCCCTCCCCGCCGTAAAGCGTATCATTCCCCGGGCCACCGATAAGGATGTCATCGCCTGTACTGCAGGTCAACGTATCATCGCCCGGCCCACCCAAGAGCGTTACGGAAACAGGGAGGCCACCCCGATCCCTCGGCCCACCCTTAATGGTGATCGTGTCATTGCCCTCAGCTGCGTCAGCAAAGATCGAAGTCACATAGGGCTCTATTTCCTTTGTCCCATCACCATTGAGGTCCTTGCGCATGCCCCCGTAATACTGAACATAACCGCCGGACTCGATTTTGACGCTGCCTGGTCCCGCTGAGGATACCAGGAAGCCGTCATCTCCACCGGTTGTATTGAGAATCAGTTTCCCTGTTTCAGCCGGATCGAAGTAGGCAAGCGGCGGCTCTTGCTCTCCCGGCTCACATGGGATCTCAAAATCAAGGAGCGTGACGCTCGCAACTTCATACTCGCCTTGGAAGAGTCCAAACGCCGCCTCGTACCAGACTCTCAGGAACGCTTCCAGCGTCCCGGTGGTGTTGAACAGTCAGAGTAAACCCCCTTCGGAAAAGTTTTCTGCGATTTCGCTGAGCCGGATCTTGCCGTCTGGTGGACCATAGTCGTCGCGATCACGCACATTGAGGTCGATCTTGCCGCGGATACCTCCATCGGCTCCAAGTGCCGCGATTAATATGTCAACTTTGGCAGAGGCAAAAAGTTCAGCAAAGAGGGTCACCTCCGGCGGATCCGTGCCTTCCGAATCCGTCCGGTCGCTCACGTAGAATCCGTCAGCAAGCAGCGAGGGGTTACCGGGATTATCTATGAAGGCCTTAAGTCCTGCCGTATCGTACCCAAAAGTGAAATCAGCCTCGGCACCCAAACGACCCCCGATGCCGACGTAAACGACCCCCCAAAATGGTCCGAACCATTGGCGATACGTGAACTCGACGCCGAGCGTCGGCATTATATATTCAAACAGGTCCACATTCTGGCCGAACAAAAGGCCGATGGCCTTGGATGGGTTTTCGAGGATCGGAATACTGAAACCGCTGCCGATATCTGCTTCTGCCTGAACAAATCCGCCTGCTTTTTGCGCAAGCTGGTCGTGGACATTCTCCGCAGGAGCCCCCAAACTCACCGGCCCTTCTTCAGTCAATTCATCGGCATTTAAACCGGCTATGTTCTGCCCACCCTCACTGAGATCAAAGCCTTCGCCAAAAGAGAGGCTCCCGAGGTCGAGGTAGATGTTCTCCCCGACGTCCAGGCTATTGACCAGATTGATGATCCCGATCACTCCTTCGATAAAATCCGCGGCCTCTTCGTAGCCGAACAATCTGCCCAGGTCGAGGATGGTGGTATCACTGCCCCTCAGGTCAGAGATCACTGGCAATGGGTAGGTGAGAAGGTCGATGAGGGGCTGAATCGGCTCCAGGATTTGCTGGATCGGCCCGAGAATATCCCCCACAAACCCGCTCAGAAATGTCCCGATTTGAAGACGTATGTTATCAAAGCTGACACTGGGCGCGCTGAGATCATCGAAGCCTCTGCCTAGCCCGAGATTCCAGTCCCAATTTACAATGAAATCCGAAGTGAGGGTGGGATATCTCGTATCTGCCTCAAAACCGTTAAAGGCAAAACCGAGTGTCAGATCAAGGTTGACCAGGGCATCCAACCCCAGACTGATGTCTACCATATTCGCAAAGTTGGGTTCAGATGCCAGGTCATTAAAAGTCAACCTGTTATTGGGGTCCCAGACCGGGTCCAAGATATCGATTTTAATGTCTCCGCTTAAGTGTGAATGATCCGTCTGGTCATCCTCAATCAGGACGGCAAGAAAGCCGATGCGTCCTAATGCCTGGAGACCCGGCACGGTAATATCGAGCCGCACATCGAGAGTATGATCGTCAGATCCGTCCTCATAGGTGGTGAGGTAGAAGCCGTCAGTGCGGCTCACGCCGAATCCCAGATTAAACTCCCAGTCCAGCCCTATCTCCACACTGCTGGCGTCGCTCACGTCGAAGCCCAGACCCGGAAGACCGAAGTCAAACCCGATGGACGTCCCAAAGGTATACCCGCCGCCCAACTTCATCCGGAACTCTACCTCGTCGGGAAGCGGATCCGGATCTTGGTTGACTTGGTAGATTCCAATGTCGTCCAAGGTAACTTCATTCCCCTCGTCATCCCCATCCTTGAGCAGGTGCAGTTGATTATTAAAAAGATTGAAAAGCTCCAGTTTGAGAGATGCCGGATCCGTGGCAAGTTTGATTGCATCCTGGGCCGCCCGGACGCTGTCTCTGAGATCAGAAATGAAATTCGCTGCGTCTTTTAAGTTATTGCCGATGAGTGGGAGATCTCTGCTAAAAACCTCACTGTCCAGCGCGTCTTGCAAGGTGCCCAGGATAAAATCGATGGCCTCGATGATGCCGTCAATGTTGGAGAACAGGTCGGCAAAATCGAACAGTCCAGAGAAGCCCGGCGTCGTGAATTGCGTCGCCGCTCCCGGGTTCTCGAAGAAGGCCGATAGACTGGCGATGTCCATCTCGATGTTGGGCTTGGCAGGATCGAGAGGCGTGGATTCGGTTGGGTAGTACACCGGCAATTCCGCATGAACCTCGCCGGTCACGGCAATGGTGATGTCATTTATCCCCGGAAAGGACTCAAGCAGGTAATACTTGCCGCCTGCCACCGGTTTCATGTCCACCGCAAAGGTTGCAAAATCAAGAGCAGCCGGTGTGTCACCCACACCAAGAGTAACAAACCCGTCGCGGATATGGACCCCAAGGGGACCGACGGCGAGGTCGAAGTCAAGGTTGCTGGCATAAAACTTGGCACCCAGCAGCAGACCGGTACTGTCGCGCAAGTAAGGCTTGGGATTCGTGGGATCAGTCAGGTCAAGGCCGAGATCGATGTTCAGCTCCGCAGTGGCGTCAACATGGATCGAGCCATCGGCACTCACCTCCAGGAGATTGTTTACGCCGGGTATTTGATTTGTGAGCCCGAGGCTCTCCAAGTCGAAGTTAAGGGGTACGGTGTGCGACGGAATATTCGGGCTGAAACCGAGCTCGATCTGAAAATCCTTGCCGCCGGCAGGTATGACGAGGTTGACGAGATTTCCAGGGGCTTGTCCGAGAACTGAGGCGAGGGCTGCCTCCAGTTTCTGGTCTAATACCTGCAGGGTGCCGGCCGGATTATTTCGGAGGTTTTGAACAACTTCAGCCAGCTTTTCCGCAAAGTCGAGCGCATCACCCACGCTGACGTTGATCAAGGGCAGCTCGGTGCCGAGGAGACCCTCACCGCTTATCGTACGCAGATACTGAACAATACCCTCTACGGCCGCAAGGATAGTATCGAAGTCAAATCCGCCGAAATCAGCCAATCCATCGAGACCTTCCAGGTCGGCTGACCAGGTACTCGGCTGGAAGATGTTACCGGCGCTCACTGTCAGTCCAGCGTCAACGCTTAGGTTGAAGAGATCCGCCAACGCCCCCTCGACGCTCACCGGTATGTCCAGCGTAGCCGTACCGGTGAGGCTCAATCCGGCTCCAGCCAGATAACTCCCGAAGTGAGACAGGTTGTCGAAAAGCTCCGTCACTCTGATTGGCTCTGCGGGATTAATGAGGTCAAAGTCCACAGCGCCTGTGAGGACACCGCTGGCACCTGAAATAACAATGTCAACCATACCAAAGGAGGCAGCGGCGTCAAAGGCACCCGTCACTCCCAACTGACCACGGAACGAGAGGTCGTCAATGACAAGTTGGTCCATCAGGTTGGCGGTGGCGATCTGGGTTGTGTAGTACGGACCCTCGATTTGGCTCTCCGCAAGGCCAAGTTCCGTGACCGCCGGGTCATTCGCGCTGGCTGTTATTTGCAGCGAGGCGATGGCCCCTGTGGCCGTAAACTTGAGCCGACCTCCACTGGTGAGACCTGCGCTCATCTGAGTGAGACCGGCATCTGCCAGCGCCCCATTGATATCGGCAATCAGGTCCTGTCGGCTGCGGTTCGGCTGAGTGCCGTCTGTGCCAACCGTGGAAGAAGCAGCCACTGTGACTGAAACCGCGTCATTGCCGTTGATCGATACTTTGAAATGGGCATCGGCGCTTAATCGGCCGTCCTCCGGAAGCGGCAGGCCCGAAGTTCTGAGAACGATAATCCGGCTTTGATCCGATTCTGCAAATCCGAATACGGTTACAGCCGGATTGTCAGGACGCGCCTGCAGCAACAAGGATCCGACTTCAAAACTCTCGTTCGTGGTCAACGTGAGAAAAGCGCCTTGCGCGTTGTACTCAATGCCCGCCACCAAAGAGTTCGGTTCGAGGCCGGCTGCACGCAGTGCTGACTGCAATGCGGCGTTCATGTCGTTGATTAGGTCGGCCGCGCTTGTATTGTTCCGGGTGACGAGACCGGAGACTGCAACCGGAATGAAAGCCTTCCCGTCGATGACGAGATCGAAGTTTGCGTTCTGACCTGTGGGTAGACGCCAATCTTCATCTAAGCCGCCGGGCCAGTCCCCACTGCTCGGGAGGGCCCGGTTTGCCGTCAGCACCACATTCGAGGCTGACAGATCAAACCCGATGGTCAGATCCAGCTCTCCACTGGCGTTCACCGAAAACTGGCTAGAACTCTCCACGCCCCCGAAAGCTCCGAGCTTCATATCGAACACGAAGTCCGCCGGGGGAATGTCAAGGAAAGTATGCGTAAGTTTCAGCCGGTAAGTCAGAAGATCCGTTGCTGCATCATAGTTCGATTCCAAAAGAGCCGGGTCTATTCCTGCCAGTCCGGCCAATTTTGCAAGGAACTCCTCCGTATTATTAAAGGCAGGAACGCCCTCTCCGACGTAGAGGAGCTCGGTCACCTGCTCGCTGAAGGCCTGGCCAAGGTCCAGTGCCTCGCCGACCGTGACGTCCACAAGGGGGATCTTGATGTCAAGGATATTGGCGCCTGAAAGCTGCCCCAACCAGGCCCCAATCTGCTCCAGGGCTGAGAGGATGGTCGACGGGGAGATTTGGGAGAAATTGGTGAAATCGTCGAGATTGGCGCCTTCAACGCGAATATCCGGTAATTCTCCACTCAGGGGATCACCGCTGATGATGAGGGTCGCATTGGCCCCCGCCAGGTCGCCGAAGTCGGCCCGCAGCGGAAGGTTGGCCTCCAACGAGGAATTCAGAACCTTTGTGTTGATCAGTCCCGCCGGCGAACTTCCAAGAACGTCATTGAGGGTAAGTCTATCTGCCGGGTCCCCGCTTAAATTGGCCAGCTCGACACCTAAATCGACGCTCAAATTGAGAGTGCCATTCTCCACGGAAGCGCTTAGGAATCCCATGCCAAGGTCAAAATTCGCAGAGGCGTCAACATTGACATCCACCCCAACCCGGAAATCATTGAGACGGACGAAAATGGCATCCCCCGGCAAAAGCCCATCAGCCAAGTCGTAGCCAAAGGTGAGGTCGAAGTCCAGGGTTGCATCCGCACTGAAGGGAGCCTCGAAGCTGGCCCCGAGGGTGTTCGTATTGCCCGCTAATCGCAGCACTTGGTTAGCCAAGGTACGGTCCGCACGGAAGCCGACGTTGAATAACAACTGATCGCTATCCGGGCTGTAACCCAACCAGCCCGCAGCTGCGTTGTCGCCGGCTCGCAGCAGCCCGGCAAATATCCGTTCCGGATTAATCGTCACGTCCATGCCGGTTATGGAGCTTTCGAGGGTCAGGAGGGAAGCGGATATTTGGTTGACAAAATTCTGAGTCGTTGCGCCGGGGTCGTCGATGAAAGCGAGGATCGCATCCGCAGCGAGTGGAAGAATTTGTCCGAGGTTCACGAGATCCGCAATGGATTTCTCAATGAGCGGAAGTTTGGTCGTGAAGGGTTCGGTGTCGAGCATGTCGCCGGCCAGGTTGCCCAGCCACTCACCGAGCTGACGCAATCCGGCTTTTGCAACCGCACTGAGAACCTCAGGGTCCAGCAAAGTCGCCGGGTCAATGAGGTAAGAATTCAAAGCGGCCTCGTCATAGGTGATGGAAAGAGAGTTAGGGTCGCCCAGATCACTCCAGTCAAACTGGACCGTGACATCCTCCACATCCGGCAAATCAATGGGTGGGGTAATGGGCAGCACAACTTGTACAGCCCCGTCAAAGGCAGGCATTCCCAGCACCGATAGCGGATTATTCAGAATCTCCGTCAGGGTGATTTTGCCGTCTGCGGCTGCGCCGCTTCCGGGATCGACAAAAGCCAGGGAAGCCTTCGCGTTCATTTCGGGGTCGATACCGCTCCCGGTCCGGCCGGCGACCGTGGCGCTTCCGTCTTTGACCCCGACCCTGATAAACCCGAGAGAGGCTGTAGCCGTGATGGGGAGCTCCGTGATCATTTTAAAATTGAGCTCCACGAGGCTGTCCGGCCCCGACAGAAGGTAGAAGCGTTCTGTCTCGGGAAGACTTCCATCAAAGGACAATCCAAAACGGATGCCCACGTCGGCAGATCCGCTTGCCCGGAGATCGCCGCTGAGTTTAAAGCCCACATCGCCGACGGTTTCCTCAATGCGGAAGCCCAGGTCCTTGCTAAATGCATCACTGAAGTCAATAGCAAACTGTACGTCCTCGTCCGTCATCTGCACAACCACAGGAGTGCCGAACGCGTTCTCAAGCGAGGTCTGTAGCCCCTCCACCGTGGTAAAAGCCTCCAGCGTATCCAGAAAACCATCGAGTTTATCAGCCACGGCGATGGCTTCTTTCAGGTTGGAGCCGATGAAGGGTAGATTTGTGCCCAGCGCGCCGCTATCGGCAAGCTGACGCAGAATGCCGGGAAGAGCCCTGAGCCCCGCCAAAACGGTTTCAGGCGAAATACTCTTGAAGTCGAGTAACTCATTCAGTCCGCCAAAATCCACCTGCAGGCTGTTGGGATCCTTGATATCCAGAATCTCGGCCGTAATCGTCGTATGGTCTTCCAATCCCAAAAAGGGCACGGATACGGGCAGACTGAATAGGGCGGTGCCAGTGATGGTCGGTTTAACAAGAGTGAGCGGGTTTCCGTTTGTCAAGGTATCTATGAGTTCCTGCAAATCGATGCGGCCGTCGGCGGAATTGGTCTTGGGATCAATTAGGTCGAGACTGAAAGTTGTGGTGGCCGATCCTCTCCCGCTGTCAATATCAATGCCCACAAAACCAAATCGCGCGGTAGCGTCAAAGTCTTCCACCCCCAGATCGACAGTTGAGCTAATGTTTGCATCGCGGATAAAGAAGTTGTCCAACAGCGAGTCTTGCTCCGGGTTGAACGATAGGTCCACCCCGAGGATAAAATCGAAAGTAACATTCGCAGCAAGACCAATAGCACTGCTGCTGCGCACATCAGCAAGTCCCTCAGCCGCATTGAAGTCGAAGTTGATGGTATCCGCAACAGGAGCGAATTCGTCGGTGACCTTAATGGGGTAGGTGAGTTCATGGGTGGCAGAATCGTAAGACAATCCGAGACCGGAAGGATCGATCCCGATTGTCCTGGCAAGTTCTGCAGCCATGCTCTGGGCGCTTCGGAAGTTAGGGATATTGCTGCCGGGTGAAGTCTGAAGCGGCTGGCTAATCTTATTATTAAAGGTTTCCAGGATATGGAGCAGGTCATTGAGTTTTTTCTGGGCCAAGGGAAGGTCAATTCCAAAAGCGGATGAGACCCCCAGCCTGTTCAGCTGATCTCCAAGCTGGTTCACTTGATCCAGGACATCTTGGGGTGAGATTTTGAGGAAGCTCATAAGGGCGTCGCCAGCTGGAAAACCCGGCGTAGCAGTAACCGTGACGTTCGTGAGCTCGTTGATGTTAGGCCAAGTAATGTCCACCCTTGCATCCACCAAGGAGAAGGGGGGTGCAGTGCCTGGCAATAGGGTTGACACTTCAAAGGTCCCCGTGAGCTTTACGTCATCCTGCGAATCACCTGGGTCACCCAGCAGCCTCACGCTGACCAAACTGGAAAGGTTGTTCACTAACTCGCGCAACTGGATAAACCCATCTCCGCTCGTTTCCCCGACGTTCATCTCAAACTTCACTTGAGGATCCATCACGAGTTGGGCTTCCGTAAGGGCCACATCGAGGAATCCAAAGTGACCCACGGCGCTGACCGCATCGCTTGTCGTCACGCGGATGTTATCCACTGCCAGTTCCGGTGTTGCATTGGATTTTATATAGAAACCATGGGCAACATCGACACCAAAAACGATATTGAGGGTGACCTCCGCACGGATATCCACGGTGCCATCAATATCGACGGCGCCGTCAAGCAAATTGAGGCCGAGGTCCGCCTGCCCGCCCAGCATTTTTTTCACGCCGCTGGCTGTGAACTCGTAACCCGTTGTTCCATTGCCCGTATAACTAACACTCCCGCTCCCGGACTCATCCAGCCCCAGAAACGCGTTCACAAGCTGCTGGGGTGTAGTGAACGAAGCAATATCTCCGATATTAAATGCCCCGGTACCCGTCTCAAAGAACCGGCGCAAGAACTCGGTGGTATCGCCCGTTTCGCCCATTCCGGATGGAGACGCCCCCGGGCTCGATATCGGTTCAAAGGTTCCAGGCCATGCAGCATTCAAGGCTCTTGCCATGGAAGCGCCCAGGACGGGAATATTCGTGGTCAGATCATCACCCGGTTCTTGGTCGAAGGTCAATAAACCGGCCACCTTCTCAAACGAGCCGCTTATGGAAACAAAGGTATTGGCGACAGGGCTCGGCAGAGCGCTGGCATCAAAGGTATTGACGTTACTATAATGAACAACCTCCGTGTGCCCAGTCTGGTCTACCAAGGTAGAGAAATAATAGGTCGTATCGTTATACCAATCGCTTACCTGACCACCACTCAGGATCAGGGTATTATTTCCTATCCCCCCGTCATAATGAATGCCATACGGAATACTGATGGCTCTCTGGGTGTGATCCACGGTGAGACCGTCGTCACCCATCCTTCCAAAGAATTCTACGCTTTCAAAACTGGCAAATCTGGAGGAAAAAATGGGGGCCGTGGCGCTCTTATTGAGATCCAAGACATTAAAGAGAAGGGGGTTAGACTCATTAATTGAAATCTGGAAAGAATCATTCGGTGATGCCCCATTATTGCCATATATCTGGAGCACGCTCGGCTGGGCTATGCGGAGTATAGCATCCCCCCCAATGGACCAGACACCGCGGCCTAATGTACCCGCCAGCAAAAGGTCACCGTCGTTCACGGTGCCACTGTTGTCAAGGTCAAGAAATTCGATATCGGCGACAAGTGCGGTGGGCAGCCCGTTTCCAAACAGGGACCACGTAGCGGAAACATTGGCCAGGCCCGGATTTGTAAGCCGGGCCACGCCAGCGGCACCGCCAACCAGCAAGATATCATTAACGCCGTTATTGACGTACTCGATGCTTTTAAGACTCAATTGCCGGGGAATTTTTTGCCCCAAATCTTCAAGGTTGCCTGTGATCCGGACCCAGTTTTGATTGGGGTCCATAATATCCGCAATTCGATAGACATTATTTCGAGCATCTATTACATAGACGTTCCTCCAATTGTCGGGATCGACCGCGATGTCCAGAATCTTTGCCATATTCGGGTCCGTACGCACCAAAGCTGGAGGCATCTGTCCGGCTGCGGGCCTTGGAGTGGTCCAAATAAGCAGGCTATTGCTGCGGGCAGCAATGACCAACTCTGCGTTATCAACACCACCGCTCCTGCCCCCGTAAACCAGGGCACTAATCCGATCGCGGTCAGGGATCCCGGCGCCTGCCACCGGATCGATTTGCCGGATATTTTCAAGAGGAAACACCCTGTTCGGCGGCGCCGCGAGTAAATTGGTGTTGATGCTTTCGTATAAATTATAGGATCCGATCAGCATCCGAGTATTCTCGATCGTGTTCACCACGAACGGAATATCGGTATATCCGGCATTACGGTCCTGACCACTGAGACCGCTCAAGACCTTTCCAGCGGAACCGCTTCGCAGCCCAATTTGAATCCGATCATCCCCATCCACGACGCCGTCGCCATTCAGATCGATCTGAGTGCCGCTGTTATCAAATCCCACCAGGTACAACGTTGAAACAGGAGTCCCGTCAGGCAGCATCGTACCGAAAGCATTAGCAAGCGAATATCGTAGCGCGACGTTATTAGCGCCAAGGGTAGTGGATATTGCCGCCTGCGAATTCCCGTCTCCTCTATGGACCGCTTCCCAGTTGTCACCGATCTGTTGTATTGAACCATTGTCCTGCGTTCCGACAATAATGGAATTGTTCAAGGGATCATAGGCGATATGGGTGATTTCTGTAATTCGGAGATCGTTATTGACTGAGCTCCATTGTCTTGCTCCTTGGTTATCCGCCTCCGTGCCACCTTCGCCCCTCGGATTCTGGAGGCGGTTAATTCCACCGTCATCTATTTCCAACAGGACATAGTCGCCGGCAAAAACCATGCCCCGTGAGTCGGCATGGGGTGCCGTGTTATTAACGGTATTGCCAACGATCTGCTCCCAATTGGTTCCACTATAACGAAAAATCCGACCTGCCCACTGGTTCAAGCCAACCGCGTTACCCCCTCGGCTTACGAGACTCCCTTGCGTATCCCCGCCTACATAGATCATATTGGGGTTGGTAGGATCGACGGTTATCGAAAACTGGTAATTACCCTGTCCCTGAGGATGAAGGCCGTAAACCTCCCCCCCATCGGTGGACGTCGGAACCGGGATCCGAGCCCATGAATTGCCGAAATTGGAAGACTTGAACAGCCCGATTAGGCCGTTTTCTCCCGCGGCTCCAGTCAAATCGAAAAGCCCGTGATCATTCACCGGACCGATAACACCGGCATAAAGGGTTCCTGAATCTTCGTGGATCGCAAGCTTTATCCTTGTGGATTTTTGCAGGAGATCATCCTGGCCGCTGTGATCGCTATCCGCTCCAAATTGCAGACCGGTATTGATCGGATGCCACCGTCCGTCCCCTCCCTGTTCCCATCGAAAAACCCCTTGCCCGGGATTTGCGGCATACAATCTCAGGGGTCGACCTGCATCTCCGGGATCCATGGCCAGACCCGTATAATCTCCGCTGGGCAGACCGCTGCTGCCATCTCCGGAAATCTTCACAAACGTCGCTGTTCCATCGGCAGCGACCACGCCGCGAAACATTCCTCCCTGATCATTCGGGTTAAGGGTCGAGACATATAGGACCTGTTCACCCGCAGCTGAAATAGGTGTTGGCAACACATCCGTGATTCGCAATCCCTGGAAGGTTTCCTCTCCCAACAGCCGCCAACTCTCTCCCCCGTTGGTGCTATACAAAAGACCGCATTCCGGCCCGCCCACGCGGTCATAGGCGCTGCATCGCCCAACACCCGCATATATCTTGTCACTATCGGTTGGACTAATCGCAAGAGAACTAATCGACAAGGAGGGGTAGGCATCCGTCAAGGGTTGTTTGTAAGTCATTTCGACCCGTCGATTTAATGCCCGCCCTTCTGCTGTCGAATTATCGCCGATCGGTTCGCTCTCACCAAAACCGCCATCAGGAACCCCATCACCCGAAGTGTCGAGGCCTCCCAAGATGAGCCGGGAGGAATCGATGCCTTTGCTGATCAAGTAGTCCCGGATGGTATTGGCGCGATCCTCTGAGAGCTCCTGATTATAGTCAACCCCTGCAGTCGAGTCCGCATGCCCGGCCACTTCAGCAGTCAAATCGGTATGAAGCTTGAGAAATTTGGCAAAATCGTCCAGCATGGTTTTCCTGGAGTCAGGGCCAGCAGGGAAGGTTCGTTCATCGTTGGCAAACAACACCGTTTGGGTATCGATCTTCCAAACTCCGCCGTTCACCGTGCCAAGATAAATGACTTTCGTATTGGGGTAATCCGGATGTACCGCAATTGCCTCAATGGCACCCGCTGCGAGATCCCAAACTGACGGAGCTAAACCCAGTCCTGCTCTGAAAGCTGCCGGCCCTTGTTCGGTCCAGTCGGGCACTCCGGTTTGGAAAATCACCTGGCCTGAGAAAGAATCGGCATTCAGGGTTCTGCCAGTGAGGATAGCCCTCTCGATTGTCGGGGATCCTGCCGCGCCAGACAAAGTTATTGACTCCGTACCCATCGTCAGGCTGGTATCGGTTAGGGCGAAGTCCGTGTTGCGGGCGGCGGTTATCGTATCTGTGTCGTCACCGCCGTCGATTTGGAACGGGCCGTTTCCGGCAAGGGGCCCAATCTCGATAACATCGTCACCGCCACCGGCGTTTATGATAAGGTCGGTATTATTCGTTCCAAAAGCGTTGTCTAAACTCTTGACAATGATTATGTCACTTCCGCTTCCGGCATTGATCGTCAATGAGTTTGTGGGAACCGAGAAAATCGGATCCTCCCCCTCCGAACTTACAACGGTTATTTGACCATCATCGGCGGTTCCGGAATCCTGAATGCTTATCGTCTGCGGTGTATCATTGAATGTGAGCGAGACGTTCGCCGCTGTAATCGATGAAGCAACAAGAGGTTCTAACCCGGCATAGGTAATAATATCGCCATCCCGCTCAATGGAGCCAGAATCAGCTCCCGTCGCTGTAAAAGCAACCGTGTCGTAGGTTCCGCCCGACAACACAATCGTGTCAAACCCGCCTGGGCCGCCGTCAACCACACCACCAATGCTGCCGCCGGCTTCGAAGATGAAGGTGTCCTCATTATCGGCACCGCCAACCAGATTCTCTGCGCCGTTAAAACTAACGTTCCCCACATTCCCTGAATTGGGGCCGGTGATATTCCACGTATGATCACCTCCAACGACATCCAGGATGTCACTGTCGTTCTTGGAGGCATCCGCAAAAGTAACCGGAAGAGAAAAAGGATTGCGAAAGTCGATGGTGAGCTTATCATCCTGATCAGCCCCTTCGATGATAACCGCGCTGGTTTCAGCGAGCGCCTGACTCTGCAGGACGGACAGATCGTCATTGTTGACGAGCTCAAGAGTGTCCGTGCCGGAAACGTCCCGCAGGCGGAGGGTGAGGTCGTTTGCGTCACCCGTCATGGTGAACTTGAGGTCTGCTGAAAGCAGCATCCGTGGCTCGAGAGGTTCGAGGAGAGCTTTGCGGCGTTTCCTGATGGCCACCTCCTCAGTCTTTCTACGAAGTCTTCTCAGCTTTCTTGCAAGACCCATGGCGGACCTCCTTTTGACACCAAAGACGGTGAATACAGGCCATCTACGGACCTGTTCTTGTATGTTCGAGCACTGTAAAAATCCCCTCGCGGCGTTGTCCGACAACCCCAGACATCCCTACCCATTTCCACCTCCCGCGAGGGGAGGGGACACCAGGTGAAACAGGGAAGACCACGTCGCCCCTTCGAAGAAGTAGCCAGAGGGAACTTCACCGGTTCAATATGAGGATAGGCAACGGAAGGATTTACCTGTTGACTTGGAGGCGATTTAATTCCGAGCGGCAAGCTCGGCTCAATGAATGAACTTGAAGATTCTGAATGGAATGGCCCGATCGGGCCTCCGAGTAGAGAAAGATCTGAAGAAGGCAGAATTGAAGCGAACAAAGGCTACTCTCCCTGAACCGCTCAAAGCGATTCTTGTGCCGCTATACATGAAATGCTATTGCGAGCCAGGGCAATTCCGGACTCGCAATAGCGCTGCGTTAGAGAATCGCAGGTGCTTGTTAATTCATTCTTTTCTTACTTCCTCCACCATTATTGCCGGGAATCGATATCTTGATCTTCCCCGTTGG
>Ga0315286_10004191_pt1 | contig 13785 bp, 9 predicted proteins | sample YL17G10_0_MG_FD_205038 | JGI IMG/M metagenome (GOLD analysis project Ga0315286, IMG submission 205038) | Sediment microbial communities from Yellowstone Lake, YNP, Wyoming, USA - YL17G10_0 | ecosystem: Environmental > Aquatic > Freshwater > Lake > Sediment | place: USA: Wyoming | collected... | reverse complement strand
GAACACGATCATCAACAGCGCCGCCAGCCCCAGGTTCAGCCCCGCCCACCAGCACCAGACGATGGTGCCGATCAGCCCGGCGATCAAACCCCACAGCGCCACCCGGAAGGGCAGCGGCTCGTCGGCGTCATCGCTGGTGCGGCCGAGGGCGGCGCGGCCGATGGCCCGCAGGTGGCCCCGCGCGGTCCAGGCCAGGTAGCCGGCGAGCACGAAGAACGCGCCCATGCCCTGGTAGCCCACGTCAATCCGCGTGGGGAAGACGGGCATCTTGCGCGGCACGATCCCCAGCACGGCGGCGATCACGTCTTCGGCGCGCGTCCAGAGGAAGAAGAACCAGAACGAGAACGAGACATCGGCCGGCAGCAGAAACGCGAACCCCGCCGCCGCGAACGACCCGGTGATGGGCATCCAGTACATCGCGGTCCAGGGCCAGGTGTGCATCCATTCGCCCACCTCGGCCGTGAGTCGCACCTCGGGCATCGCGGGGAAGAGCGAGTGCAGCCCATTGAGCGAGTGGATCAGAAAGGGCACGGCGAACCCCAGGGCCAGCAGCCAGGGCCCGCGCACCTCGCCCCGCACCAACTCCAGCGGCAATTGCACCAGCGGGAAGGTGAGGCGGTCGCGCTCGATCCACTGCCGGCGCAGGATCGCCCCCAGGCAGAGCATGGCCCAGAAGAGGAGCAGCGCGAGCACGCTCCACGAAAGCAGCGGTCTCAGCCAGGGGCCCCAGGGTATGCGTTCGCCCGCGCGCAAGCCCTCATAGAACTGGACGGCGATCGGCTGCTGGGCCGGCCCATGGGGATCCCAGGGCACCAGCGCGGGCTTGATGTGGGGGAAGAACAACTCGGCGTAGCGGTTCTCCGGTGTGGCGAAATAGTTGACGCCCACCAGCGGGGCGAGCAGTTGCTCGGTGAGGCCAAACGAGGAGAGGATGGCGGCGACGATCATCATCACGTACACGAGGATGAGTTCGCTCGCCGAGAGGCGGAGCAGCCGCGCCATCCGCCGCTGCGGCAGGCGGGTGATGCCGATGATGATGAGGAAGCCGCCCAGCGCGGCGGGGGGCAGGTGGGAGGCGCCCAGGTAAACCTCGGTGAGCACCAGTTCGCCGTAGGGCACGACGACGCAGATGGCCAGCGCCGCGAGGACGCCGATCAGCAGCGCGCGGGGGGTGAGGCCTATGGGGAGTGTCTCCGGCGGCGCCGCACCCATGCCGGGCGCATGATAGCAGATTTCAGCGGCCAGCGGGGCGGCGGCTTACGCGGCCGGGGCGGGGCGTAAATCGGCGAACCCGGCGCGAAAATTCTTGCGCTGGGACAGGAAGACCCGCCAGGACGGCGAAAAGCCACCCCTGAGGTAGGGGAGTCAGGCGGCCGGGGGGCCGGCCGCGGCACTACAGGTGCACAGGGGGTTGGGGGTTGAGCCGTATGGGGCGGCGCAGAGACGCTGTAGCCATCCAGCGCGTCCACCATCTTTCCACGCTGAGTTACCACCCTCCCATCGCTTTCTGAGTGGCAGGTGTCGTGCCGCCCTGGAGCCGGCGGCGCCGGTAGGCGCCGCAGGGCCGGTGGCCTAGTGGCCGGTCCACCGCCGGCCCGGCGCGGCGAAGGGCGCAATCTCTACTGCTCTCATTGACATACTGGGAAAAGAAGCACAGGAGGCGACCATGCTGAGACGCTCTATGGCGCAGGTGGTTCTCGCTCTGGGGTTGTTGGGGATCTTTGCGGCTCTGGCAGCGGCCGACGGCATCAGCACCGGCTACGTCCAGCCGGCCGTGGGCGACCAGTCCATCAAGTTCTGCTGGCGCGTGAAGTTCTGGGAGAACATGAACGCCGCCCCCGAAGCCGTCTACGTCATCATCTTCGACGAGCAGACCCAACAGGCCACCTGGAACACCATGTGGGAGTACGACCCCTCCGACACCAACCTCAAGGACGGCAAGTGGTACACCTTCTCCCGCTACCTGCACGTCGGGGAATACCGCTACCGCTTCCTCGTCAACTGGCGCAGCAACCTCTACTTCTATCCCGCCCGGGCCACCCCCACCCAGTGGGGTTGGCTCTACGGCCCCACCGTCACTCCGGTGTCGCAGCGCGACATCGCCCTGGAGAACGGGAGCCTGTCGCCTGCCGCCGGCACCAGCCTGACCGATTTCACCTACCAGGTGCGCTACTTCGGCACCAACAACCTCCCGCCCGACGCGGTCTGGGTGGCCATCTACTCGCAGAACACGGGGACGACCTGGGGCCGGATGCAGCCCGCGAACCCCTCGGACACGTACTACCGCGACGGCGCCCTCTACTACTACACCACCCGGGGCCTCGACACCAGCGGCCACGCCTACCGCTTCGCCGCCCAGCGCGGCGGCCAGTGGGTCTACTACCCCGAGCCCCAGGGGAGCTACCTCCCCGGCCCCACCATCCGCAGCGCCGCCGAGTATCACATCCGCGAGGTCTTCAGGCGCTTCTCGGAGGATATGAACAACCAGGACGAGGTCGCCGCCCTCACCTTCTGCTCCGACGGCTTTCGCCACCACGGCTGCATCAAGGACACGCTCTCGTGGCGCCTCGACCGCCTCTACGATCAGACCCAGTACAACATGGACTGGGAACTCACCAACCTCAGCGTCTCCGTCAACGGGGACCAGGCCACCGCCTCCTACCACCTCATCATCCGCCGCATCTACCACGCCGTCTTCGACAAGGACGTCACCCCCGCCAACGACCCCTTCGGCCTCGCCCACCTGCGCAATGAGGGCGGCTTCTGGCGCTTCTGCGGCAATCAGCAGACCTTCGGCGCCGAGGCCAAGAGCGGCGTGGATCCGGACGTCGGCAAGTGGGTGGAGATCTTCGTGCGCGATGACCTGAACCAGGCCACCGCCGTCTCCGCCGCCGGCCCCGGCATCACCGGCAGCGCGGCGCTCGCCTACGGCTCCCGCTTCGACCGCACCGGCTGGTGGCTCGACGCGGACATCACCGACGCCTACCAGGCCGGCCAGGCCTACCCGCCCTTCTCCTACCAGGTCACCGTCAGCAGCGCCAGCGGCGACACCGTGCTCAACCCCGTGGTCACCGACATCCACCTCACCCCGCCCTGGGGCCTCAAGCCCACCGGCGTGATCACCGGCGGCATCACCTACTCCTGGTGGACGCCGGGGTTCAACGTCGAGAACTACACCGTGCAACTCTTCGCTCCCGGCGGCGCGGAACTGTGGCAGGCGCAGGACCAGTTGTCGCGCTTCGTGCCCTACGACGGTCCGGCCCTCTACGACGAGACGCTCTACCCCTGGCGCGTCCGCGCCTTCGACGCCGACGAAAACTTCGCCCAGGGCTCCGCCACCTTCACCTACGTCCTCCCGCCGCCCTAGTCACGCCTCAGGGGGCATGCGACCGCGCCTCGGTGGCACAGGCTGTTAGCCTGTGCGCGCGGACGCGCCTGGGTCGCGTGTCCCCTCGGTTTGTCGTGATCCCCTCCCCGCGTGCCGCGGAGCCGTGCCCGCTGTTGTCGCAATCCTGGGCAGACTGAGGGGGATCGCAAACGCGGCGCCCCGCGGCATCGCTTGACATCGCCCGCCGCGGCCGCGATAATCGCGCGGATCGCGCTTGACACGCCGGCGTGCGCGGCCCTAATATGTGTCCGCTGGACAGCACGGCATGCGCGTGCCAGGGGCAGGCGCACGTGCTCACACCAGGAGGTGCAGCGATGTCCGCCGTCCCCGTTCGCTTCCCGCGCAGTGCCCTCGCTCTTCTGCTGACCTGCGCCTGGGCGCTACTCGCCCTCACCGCGCGGCCCGCGTGGGCGACGGTGACCATCGCGCTGTCGTCGGGGTACGTGACGCCCACCTCCGGCGACACTACGACGCACTTCACCTACCGGGTGAAGTACTGGAACACCGCCGGCGCGCTGCCCGATGCCGTGAAGACCGCCACCTGGTCCAGCGCCACCGGCACGCGCTGGTTTACGATGTGGCCGCTCGAGCCGGCCGACGGCAACACGGTGGACGGCAAGTGGTACACCATGAGCCTCACGCTGGCCGCCGGCTCTTATGCCTTCCGTTTCGCGGCGCAGACCGGGGCGGCATGGGTGTACTTTCCGGACCCGGCCGGCACCTACGCCAGCGGTCCCACGGTGACGCAGGCGAATCCGGTGTCACTCACCGGCGGCTACGTGACGCCGACTTCGGGCGCCAATAGCACCACCTTCAGTTGGCGCGTCAAGTACTGGAACGCGAACAACGCCCCGCCCGATGAAGTCAAGGTGGGCGTGTGGTTTCCCACGCTCAAGACCACCTACTGGTATGCGATGTACCCCTACAACCCGACCGACACCAACTATCGCGACGGCGCCGTGTACGCCTACAGCCGCAAGTGGCTCCCGCCGGGGACCTACGCCTACCGCTGTGCCGCCCGCCAGGGCTCGAACTGGGCCTACTGGCCCACCCCCGCCGGCGCCTACGCCTCCGGCCCCACGGTCGCCTCGGATGACGAAACCGCCATCCGCAATGTCTTCCAGCAGTGGGAGCAGTACATGGAAGCCGAGAACCTCACCGCCACCATGAGCCTGTTCTCCGGCAGTTTCCTGCACACCGGCGCCAACAAGACGGCGACCTCGGCCAACATTGCGGATTTCTTCGCTACCTACAGCGGGATCGCGATCACCGCCACCAACCTGGTGATCACCATCACCGGCGACACCGCGACGGCCAGCTTCCACTTGACGATCAACACCGACCAGAGAGTGGTCGAAGACCGCGACTGGTCGCCTCAACAGGATGACATGGGCTTCTGCTTCCTGCGCAAGGAATCCGGCGTCTGGCGCTTCTACGGCAACCAGCAGTGGTACGGCACAAGGGCCTTCTCGGCCTACTCCGCGCCACCGAATTACTGGCTGGAGTTGTGGGTGTGGGATCCCACGCATCGGGCCACCTCGGCGACGGTGAGCGGCCCGGGCATTCCCGCCAACACCCCCTTGACGTGGCAGAGTTGGGGCGGCGAGTGGTCGTGGTCCGCGAACCCCGGCTTGCCCACGCCGCCGCCCACGCCGCCCATGACCTACACCTTCACCATCACCGACGCGTCGGGCGTCACCGTCCTGCAGGATGTGGTCGAGGGCTACTGCACCCAACTGGCGACCAACCTCTCGCCTTCGGGCGGGCAGACCGTTGTGGGCACGCCCACTTTCACCTGGACGGGCGTCAGCCTGCCCGGCGCAACCTACGCCGTCGAGGTCAACGACGCGTCCTGGAATCGGGTGTGGCAGGTGTACGACTTGACTGCGACGACGGTGCCGTACGGCGGCCCGCCCCTCACCGCGGGAGCCCTGTACAATTGGGACGTCGTGGTCACGGATACGGATGGCAACATCTCCGTCACCTCGGAGACCTTCCACGCCGGCTAGGTGGGCCGTGGAGTAGGGGCGGTTCGCGAACCGCCCCTATTGCAGGTTGCGGTGGGTGGGGCAGGAACGCCTGGGCCGCGAGTCGTAACCTCAACCGGGTTTCGCACAACGGGAATGCCGGCCCGCCACCTGCGTCGCAGCCGCCCCGCTAGCCCCAAGGGAAGGTCATGCCATGCGTTTTCTCTCCAGCAGTTCCTTGCGACTCGCCGTTGTGGTCTCGTGTGCGCTGGCACTGGGGGCCGTTCTCGCGGCGCCCGCCCAGGCCACGGTGTCTCTGTCTTCGGGCTACGTCACGCCGACCTCGGGTGACACCACCACCAAGTTAACCTACCGCGTGAAGTACTGGAACACCGATGGCGTGCTGCCCGATGCCGTGAAGGCCGCGATCTGGTCCAGCGCCGCCGGCACGCGCTGGTTCACCATGTGGCCGCTGGAGCCGGGCGACACCAACCCCGTTGACGGCAAGTGGTACACCCTGAGCCTCACGCTGGCCGCCGGCTCTTATGCCTTCCGTTTCGCGGCGCAGACCGGGGCGGCATGGGTCTATTGGCCCAGCCCGGCCGGCTCCTACACCGCGGGCCCCGCGGTGACGCCGGCGGCCCCCGTCATCTCGCTCACCTCGGGCTACGTGACCCCCGCCAGCGGCACCGACTCCGCGCCCTTCACCTATCGCATCAAGTACTGGAACAGCGCGGGCGCCCTGCCCGCCGCCGTGAAGGCTTGCGTCTGGTCCAGCGCCACCGGCCCGCACTGGTATACCATGTGGGCCTTCGACCCCTCCGACACCAGCACCGCCGACGGCAAGTGGTACACGCTGAACCTGTCGCTCGCGGTGGACACCTACTCCTTCCGCTTCGCGGCGCAGACCGGCGACGCCTGGGTCTATTGGCCCAGCCCGCAGGGGTCCTACCAGCCGGGCCCCGCCGTGGCCCCGACCACCAGCCTCACCGGGGGCGCCGTCACCCCCTCGCGCGGCGATCCCGAGACGACCTTCACCTACCGCATCCAATACTTTGACGCCGCCAACCGCCCGCCGGACACCGGCTCCGACAGCAAGCCCAAGGTCAACCTCGCCGTCTATTGGTCCAGCAACGCCACTACCCACTGGTACCTCATGAGCAAGGTGGACCCCTCCGATACGGACTACCGCGACGGGTGCTGGTACAAGGCCACGGTCTCGGGGCTGGACGTCACCTCGCACTCCTATCGCTTCACCGCCCAGACCGCGGGCCGGACGGTCGAGTGGCCGGGCGGGGGCGGCGCGCAGTTGGGGCCGCAGATGTACATCAGCGATGTGAACGACATCTTCGACCTCTACGACGCGTGGGAGCAGTACCTGGAGGCCGAGGACCTCACTCACCTGATGGGCCTGTTCCGCAGCGATTATCTCTCCAACGGCAAGACCAAGGCGGACAAGCAGGCCGAGTACGCCGACTTCTTCGCCACCCACAGCGGGATCCAGGTCACCGACTTCGTGAGCCAGATCGCCTTCGCGGGCGAGGAGGCGAGGATAACCATCCACCTCAAGATCGAGACCGACCAGGGCGTGGTGGTGGACGGCGTCTACGACGACTGGTACAACGACGAGTTGGGCATCCTCAACGTCTGCAAGCGCGACACCGGCGTCTGGCAGTTCTACGGACGGCAGCCGTAGGTAGGGGGCGGCCCGGTGTGGCCGCCCACGTCGAGGGCACCCACATCGGGGTGCCCCTACGCGCTTCCTGGGTGGCACAGGCTCCGCCCTGAAGGGCGCAGCCCGAAGGGTTAGCAACCTGTGCACACCATCGTGCCGCAGGAGCGCCCGCACGCCGCGTTGAAGACCTGGCGCATCATGGTTCGCCGACCGCCCCGCATCGCGACGGCCGCGTTGATCGCGCTCGCTGCCGTTGCCGCCGCCTCCACAATCTCCTCCCCCCTCGGTGGGGGAGGGATAGGGTGGGGGGCGGCTGCTTGGCATTCACCCCCACCTGAATCCTCCCCCCTCAAGGGGGAGGGGCATTTCGGCGCGCTTGGGAAAGCGCGCCCTACACATTGGGACTTCGAGACCGGCGACCTCCGAGGCTGGCGGGTGGTGTCGGGGGACTTGGGGCCGCAGCCCACCCACAACGACAACGACCGCTGGGGCGGGAACTTCGCCAAGCAGGGGCGCTGGTTCATCGGCACCTGCGAGGTGCCCGGCGGCGGATTCGATGATGCGCGCACCGGCGAGATCCGGTCGCCGACGTTCGCCAGCCGATCCCGTTTCATCCGGTTGCTGGTGGGCGGCGGGGCGGATCGCAACTCCACCTATGTCGCGCTGATCCGCGCGGGCGACGGGCAGGAACTCAAGCGCGCCTCGGGGCACAACGCCGAGGCCATGACGCCGGTGCTCTGGGAGGTGTCGGCTGACCGGGGCGCGGTGGTTTACCTGAAGATCGTGGACCGGGCGACCGGCGGCTGGGGCCACATCAACGTGGATGACATCCGCGAACTCACACCCCAGGAGGAGGCCGAGGTGCTTCGACAAGAGGCGCAAGCGAAGCAAGCGCGCGCCGAGCGCATCGCCAGGTTCAAGGCGTCGCTCGAGGCGCCGGCGCGGCGCAAGGCGTATGCAGGCAAGGCGCTGGCCGACCTGGCGATGCCATTGGGTGGGATCGGCGCGGGCTCGATCTGCATCGGCGGCCGGGGCGACCTGCGCGAGTGGCAGATCTTCAACACCTGCAACTCGTCGTGCGTGGTGCCCGGCGGATTCTTTGGCGTGCGCGTGGATGACGGCAAGGGCAAGCCGGTGACGCGCTTGCTGCAGATGGATTCGGTGCTGCAACTCCCGCCCATCGAGAGCATCAGGTTCGTTGGCGAGTATCCCATCGCCGAATTGCGCTATTCGGATCCCGCGCTGCCGGTCGAGGTGAGGCTGGAGGCCCTCTCGCCCTTCGCGCCCATGAACCCCAGGGACTCGGCGCTGCCGGCGATCGTCTTCAACTTCACGGTGCGGAACCCGACGAAGCGCAAACTCGAGGTGTCGCTGCTGGCCACGTGCCAGAATGCCGTGGGCTATGACGGCCGCGGCAACATCACCGGCACCGGCGACGACCAGGTGCAGTTCCCGGGCTACGGCGGCAATGTCAACACGATCGTCAAGGGCGAGGGGTTCCTCGGCGTCAACATGACCGCCCCCGAGACGGACGCGAAGGCCAAGCATTTCGGCTCCATGGCGCTGCTCACGACGGCGCCCGGGGCGACGGCGCGCGGCGGCTGGCACGATCCGAGCGGCCTGTGGCGGCAGTTCGGCGAGAACGGCGCCTTCGAGGCGGAGGGCGCCTCGAAACCGACGGCCGCCGGCCGCACCCTCAACTGCGCGGTGGCGGCGCCGGTGGCGCTGCGCCCGGGCGAGGAGAAGACCGTCACCTTCGTGCTGGCCTGGCATTTCCCCAACCACTTCGCCGATTACCAGGACAACCTGGCGCAGTATCGCATCGGCAACATGTACAACAACTGGTTCGACGATGCCCTCGCCGCGGCGCGCTACGCGGTGGGCAACCTCGACCGGCTCACCGCGGAGACGCGGCTTTTCCGGGACACCTTCTATGACAGCACGCTGCCTTACTGGCTGCTCGACTGCGTTTCGTCGCAGGTCTCGACGCTGCGCTCGCAGACGGTGATGTGGATTGAGGAGGGCACCTTCGCCGCTTTCGAGGGCTGCTGCTGCTGCCCTATGAATTGCACCCACGTCTGGAACTACGAGCAGACGCTCGCCAAGTTGTTCCCGGAGTTGGAGCGCAACATGCGCGAGAGCGACTTCGGGGTGCAGCAGGATGCAAGCGGCTTCATCCACCACCGCACCGTGCTGCCGCTCTCGCTGCCGCGCGCCAGCGGCGCCTTCTGCGACGGGCACCTGGGCTGCGTGATGAAGATGTACCGCGAGTATCTGCAGTCACCCGATGACCAGTGGCTGCGCAAGTTCTGGCCCAACGTGCGCCGCGCCATGGACTGGGCGATGGCGACCTACGACCCCGAGGGCAAGGGCGTGATCGAGGGCGAGCAGTGGAACACCTATGACATCGCCTTCTACGGCGCGAACTCCTTCATCGGCACCTGGTACCTGGGAGCGCTGCGCTCCGCCGAGGAGATGGCCCGCATCTGCGGCGACGCCGACGCCGCGCGGCGCTACCGCGAGCGCTTCGAGAAAGGCCGCGCCGCGCTCGACCGCGCGCTCTGGAATGGCGAGTACTACGCGCAGAAGTATGACGCCAAGAAGTACACCAAGCACCAGTACGGGACGGGCTGCCTCGCCGACCAGGTGATCGGCCAGTGGTTCAGCGACGTGACGGGTCTGGGCTACCTGCTGCCCGAGGATCACGTGAGGACGGCGCTGCGCTCCATCGTGAAGAACAACTTCCTGTGGGAGGTGAGCGGGTTCGAGCACGCGCAGCGCGTCTTCGCCTGGGGCAACGACATGGGGCTGCTGGAATGCACCTGGCCGAGGGGAGGGCGGCCAAGCGAGCCCATGCTCTATTGCGACGAGGTGTGGACGGGCACCGAGTACCAGGTGGCTTCGCACCTGCTCTACGAGGGGATGGTGAAGGAAGCGCTGAAGATCGTGAAGGCGGCGCGCAACCGCTACGACGGCGTCGGCCGGGGGCCCTTCAAGCGCAACCCCTGGAATGAGATCGAGTGCGGCGAGCACTATGCGCGGGCGATGAGCAGTTGGGCGCTGCTGCTGGCCGCGGAGGGCTACTGGTACAACGGGCCCGAAGGCATCCTGCGGTTCGATCCGCGCATCACGCCGGAGAAGTTCCGCGCCTTCTTCTCCACCGCCGAGGGCTACGGGACCTTCGATCAGCGCCAGGCGGCGTCGGCGCAGAGGGATCGGCTGGAGATCAAGGCCGGCCAATTGGCGCTCAGGCAACTGGTGCTGCGGCTGCCCAAGGGATGGAGGGCGGCGCGGCGCGCGGAGGTGCGCTGCGCCGGCGCGGCCGTGAGCGATTTCCAGCAGTCCCGCGACGGCGACCACCTCACCCTGCGCTTCACCTCGCCCCTCGCCCTGCGCGCGGGGGACACCCTCGAGGTGCGTGTCGGCCGGTAGGGGCCCAATTTTATCGGGCCCGGCGTCGGGCCGATCAAGGATCGGCCCCTACAGGTCGCGCCCCAGGCGCAGGCCCAACTCGCGCAGGCGGCGCCGCAGGGCGGCCTCGCTGGTTTGGCAGTCGCGGGCGATGAGCGCCACGAGGTTGGCGCGGTTGGCGCGATATCTCTCGAAGCGCGCCTTCATCTCCTCGGCGGGCATGAGCAGGGCGGTCGCGAAGCGGTTCGCCAGGCGGCGCTCCTGGGCGGGATCCATGAGCGGGCGCGCGCGCGGATGCGAGAACACGATCTCAGCCAGTTCGTGCGCGATGGTGAAGGAGGCGCGGGCGCGCGATCCCTCGACCGGCTGGTAGGAGATCACGTAGTGGCCGTCCAGCTGGCTCCAGGCGCCGCGCCGCGCCAGCATCGCGTCGGACCGCAGCCGAATGCCCAGGGCCTCGCAGATCAGGAACACATCGCGCGGCAAACGCCCGGCGCCGATCCACTCCGCGAACGATTCAGCGAAGGCCTCGATATTCTTGGCGCTGACATAAGCCCACCGGCGCCAGAAGCGGTCGAGCGCGCGCTCCAGTTCATCGGTGGTGGTGGCTTTGGGTTTGCGCATGGTGCCACTCCGTGGGGCAGAGGCTCCCTGGCCGAGTCCCGTGGGCCCCGGCCCACGGGCAGGCTTGCCTCCGCCCGATGTAGGGGCCCAATCTTATTGGGCCCGTTCGCTTCAACCGCGGGCCGATTGAGAATCGGCCCCTACGTGATCTCATCCGGCAGCAACTTGAGCGCGTGGTGCTGCTCGACGGTGCGCACGAAGGCCAGGCGATCCTCCAGCCCCTCGCGGTCCAGGTCATCCACCGGCGGGCGGACCTCGAGATCGTAGCCGCCGCCGGTGGCGCGCAAGGTGAAGCGCGCGTAGCGGTAGGCGGCGTTGATGCGACTGACCTGGTCGTCGGGCCGGAGCGCGCCGGGTTCTCTGCCGGCCGCGCGCAGTGCGTCGGCGATGCGCGCCAGGACCTCCTGTCCAACACTGTCGGCGGCTAGCGCCTCCAGCACCTCGCGCAGACGCTGAGCGGCCGCGGTGTTGGTGCCCGGGGTGACGTACCCGGCCAGCGTTTCGGCGTGAGCGATCTCGGCGGGGTCGGCGATGCCCAGGGCGGCGGCCAGTGCGCGCAAAGTGTTGCGGCGCGGGCGCGCCTCATCGTTTTCCAGGCGCGAGATATGGGGGCGACGCAAACCCGCCCTGGAGGCCAGTTTTTCCTGGGTCAGGCCGCGCACCCGCCGTTGCTGGTGCAGCCAGTCGCCGAAGGACATGCCTATGCCTGGCTCCATACCTATATGATACCGTACAAAAGTAACTTTGTAAGTCACCGAAGGGGAAATTTCTTATCCAGTTTTCGGCACAACCCCAGGGGGCCCCCCACGGTGTTGTTGAGGGACGCGAGGACGCGTTGTAATTTTTGTTCCAAATTGGTGCTTTGGAAGTTAACATCGCCGGATTTAGTGGTACAATGTCCCCGTCTTCGCAAACGTCTGTACTCTTTCGGGCCGGCTGGTCCTGTCTGCCTCCGGACCCAGGGGTCGTGTTCGCCCCAGGGGAGCCACACCATGGTCTATGGAGAGGGTGGAAGGGCGCCGGATCCGGTCGAGGTGGTGGAGCGCCGCGAGGAGGCGCGGCGGCTGCGCGCGGCGATGCTGCGGCTGGAGCGGTGCGACCCGTACGCGAGCGTGCTGGTCAAGTTGCACTACGTCTGCGGGGTGAGGCTGGCCACGTTGGCCAGGCTGGAGGGCGTGGCCACGGCGACGCTTTCGCAGCGGCTGGCGAAGGCGCTGCGGCGGCTGCGGGAGATGGCCGACGTCGGATGAGAGGAGGCATCGGTGGAGGCAACGCTGCTCGGCGAGTGGGTGGGCAAGCAGTGTCGGTTCAAGGTGCAGGGGATGCGCAACACCGTGTGCGGGAGGCTGCTCGAACTGCGCCAGGGGGCGGCGGTGGTGCGGACGCCCAACATGGGGCTGCTCATGATTGACGCGGACAAGATCTGCGCGGTGTTCGGGGTGTCGCCACCAGCGCGGCCCGCGGACTACTAGCGTCGTGACGTAGGGGCCCAATCCTATTGGGCCCGCGGACGGACGGGCCGATGAAGCATCGGCCCCTACATTCAGGCTCATATCAGGCCGGAAGACCACCGGGCCGGTTCCCGAGAAGTCGGGGCCGGCCCAATTCTTTGCAGGAAGGAGGCGGCGGTGACCCACAGTTTGGTGTGCCCGTGGTGCAAGCAGCGCTCGCTCCGGCTGCACGAGGTGGGCGAGCCCTGGTTGGTGGTGCCGATGCGGGTGGTGAGATCGAAGCTGGAGCGCGGCCGGCCGTGGCCGGAGATCGTGGACGAATGCTACTGCGTCACCGCCAGGTGGTTCACCTGCGAGGCGTGCGGTGTGGAGGGGTCACGTGCCTACCTGCGGGCCAAACTCATGCGTGACCGGTGGAGGGACCATGGGCTGCGAGAGTGGTGCAACGAGCCAAGACCTGGAAGCGCAAGCCGATGCGCTGCTGGCGGCGGCGCCGCGCGATCGTGACTTTCCTGCCTACAGCGACAAGGAGTTGCGGCGCAAGGCCGCGCGCTGCGAGCCGCTGGCGGTGGACCTGTCCTGGAATCCCGACGAGTGGTTCGACGCGCAGGACCTGCGCCGCATCGGCCGCGCCGACCTCGACGCGGTGATCGAGGAGTGCGAGCTCGAGCCCGCCGACGCCAAGGTGCTGCGGCTGTGGGCGAAGGGCAACAGCACGCGCGAGATCGCGGCCGCCGGCGGCGCCAGCCACATGACGGTGCATCGCGCGCTGAAGGCGGCGTGTTACAGATGCTCGGGTTCGCGCCTTGTAATGATGAGGCGGCGCGTGGAACGCGAGATCTGGGAGTGCTACCTGGAGGACGTGCGTCGCCGGGTCTATCGCAAGCCGGGGCGCAGCGCAGGCGGGCTGACGCCTCTCGCGCACAGGTTGCTGAGGTAATGCTGAAGGAGACGCGAGAGCGGTGGCGTGCAGTGGTGCTGCTGAAAGTGCGCGGCGAGAACGGACGCGTGCCCGAGGATGCGGAGATCGCGGAGCGCGCCGGCTTCCGGGTGCGCACGCTCGACCACTGCTACGCGAGGCCCGAGTTTCGCGAGATGCTGCGCGCCGAAGAGGAGCGGGTGCGCGAGGAGATCCGGCTCGCTGCGGCGGCGCGGCTGCTGCACGCGCTGCGAAACCCGGCCGACAAGGATGACGGGGCGAAGTTGGCCCTCACGGTGTGGGACAAGTCGAGGCGCGATGGCGAGGAGAATGGTTGCGAAGGGAACGGA
>Ga0315286_10004190_pt1 | contig 13786 bp, 12 predicted proteins | sample YL17G10_0_MG_FD_205038 | JGI IMG/M metagenome (GOLD analysis project Ga0315286, IMG submission 205038) | Sediment microbial communities from Yellowstone Lake, YNP, Wyoming, USA - YL17G10_0 | ecosystem: Environmental > Aquatic > Freshwater > Lake > Sediment | place: USA: Wyoming | collected... | reverse complement strand
TTTATATTTGTGCCGGGAGAGTTTCTTAATCATTTCCAGATTATTCCTAATCCGCGCAGGATGCGTTCAGAGGTGAGGGAAATTTCGTTGAACCAGATAACGGCAGCGATGGCCGAGGCCAACGATCAGAAAGGCGGGGTAGACAACACACCTCCCGCAACGGGCGGGAGGTGTGAGATTGTACCATACAGCATTCAATTCTTTTTTAGTGTCACATCGCTGTAGACCGGGCTGCGCATCAAGCTCAGGTCCGGGTGGGTGACGATGAACTGATATTCCAGGATCATGGTCTTGGGTGAGGTGGGTGTCAGGGCGGGATGGATATTCCTGAGCGTGTAGGTAAACATGCCAGCGCCAGTGGTCGACATGCTTTCATTTGCCCATACTGTTGTCACACCGGTAATTGGATCGCGCAAGCGGAAATAGATCTCCACCACCTTGATCCCGGCCGGGTCATCCACCTTGAGGGTGAAAGTGACCCGGGTCGGCACTGCATCCAGGCGATAGAAGACAGTGGCGGACAAGCGCAGGTTGGAGAAAATGACCTTCGGTGTGATGGTTGGCGTGGGAGTTGTAGTCTCTGTTGGGGTGGATGTCAGGGTGATCGTCGGGGTGATGGTCGGTTCGCCGACGATGACATTCACCACAGCATAGTCGCTCCAGTCGCCGTTACTGTTCCGAGCGCGGGTTTGCAGCTTATATTCTCCCGGGGTAGGCGGGATCCAATCCACCTGGAAGACGACCAGGTGGTTCCCGGCATCCGGGTTACCCGGATTGGCAAGAACCTGACCGTTCACACTGAACTCACCCTGAGTGACCTCGCCCGGATCAGAGCCGTGGAAAACAACCGCATAGCCCGCCAGCGGCAGCCTGCTGCCGTCCAGGGGAGTGTCGATCCAGGATTGTGGAGGCAGGTCCATCGCCAGCGGGATGGAGTCCTTCGGCAAGTTACACCCCACCAACAACAGGCATATCAGGACAGAGATAATGTGTTTCTTCATTCTCCCTCCAGAGGAGTGGTTTAAGGCCATTGATTGGATGGATCCTGCGGGTTGACGGTGGTGAAGAAGTCTGTCCCGCCTTGCGTGCAATTGACAAAGGTTCCATTCTGGACCACATAACAAGACTCAGTCGCTGTAATGCTGCTGGCGCCCTTGAAGAACGTGTATTTGAAACTTGCGAAGCCGTCGCAGCCCACTTGAGGAAAGTACACATCCTTGGTGTTGTCGTGCCCTAAAGGTTGTAGGGCAATGGGAAGCTCCACCGAGTCACCCGGGTTCAGCAGCGGCATGGGGATGCGCACCGGGTTGTATAGCGGACCCTGTTCCTGATCTTTGTAAAAGGAATATACGTGGTCTTCGAGGTAGTAGTGTTCCGGTTCGCTTACCGGGTACCCGTCTGGGAAGTAGACGCATTCGTTCCCGAAGGTACCCTTACGCGTGTCGTTGGTACCCTGGGAGGCGATATCCAGGTAATACTGTCCCGAAAGGTCGCCAGGGGGGGCGGCAGTGGAGTTGCGTGTCACCCGCACCATGACCATCCCTGGTTGGTTGGACCCGCCCGGGTAGGGCGCCACCAGCACATACGGAGGCAGGCACCAGCCAGGCTCCTTGCCGTAAAACCAGGCAACATCGTTGACAGCTGCGCAGCTCGGCTCGCTTTGCAGAGTGCGCGCCACGCGGATCATGTTTTCGAGCTCGCCCTGCAGCTTATCCTCGCATAACGAACCGCATTCGTATCCCGTCAGTGAGCTTTGTACCTGGTCGACCGCATAGAGCACTCCTTGCGCAGCCATTTGATCGAAGTTCGGCAGGCTAGGTGGCAGGCCGGTCAGAGCGGTGATGCCAACTTCCAAGCCTTTCTTGAGTATCGCCTTGCAGTCATCTCCGCAGCCGGGGATGATCCCCGCCACCGCGTTGACGATACCGTCCTTTAATACCTCGAACAGCTCGCTGAGGTCGCTAAAACCTTGGGAGATGAGATTGGTTGTCCCTGTCAGGAGCGACCCAGCATCCCAGCTTCCCGGGCCGAAATCGCGCGGCGGCGGGCACTTCACCTCACCGATGGTGTAAATGGAGATGTTGTTCTGGACGATCACGCAGCCCCAATTGACCGGATTGATGAACACTGGAGGCTGGTAGGATTCGTCCAGGATCTCCACCGTGTAAAGACTGGGCAGGTTGGAAGCCAGTGGATAGGACTCCTGCGGTTCGGCGGAGGTCTGGTTGTGCAGCACCACCGTGTTCGAAGGCAGCCCGAGGTTTCCAAGAATATCGATCGGGATGACGCGGATGTAAATGCTGAATGGTTTCCCGGGAGGGAACATGATCTTAAGAAAATTGCTGTCATAGCTGTAGTGCATCCCCCAAGAACCCTGCACCAACTTGTCATCGTTGTAATAGGCGATCAACGGGAAGTTGAGAATGGACGATCCTTGCTTGTCGATCAGGCCGGAAAATAAGATGCCCTGGCTGTCCTGGAAACCGGGACCGCTGAACGGCTTGTAAGAGACCTGATAGATCTGGCTGTCACTCTTCAGCAACTGGCTCAATTCCAGGCGCAGGTCATAGTACTGTTCTTGCAGAGGCTTTTCGGTGGAAAGGAAGACCTCGCCTGTCCAACCAGCGCTGCCACCTGTCCCCTGGCACTGTGTTTTTCCCTCCTGCGAACAGACAGTCAGCACGGTCCGCCGTATACTGCCGGTATAACTGCCGATCAGCCCCACCTGGCCCCCCTGCCAACCCCACACTTCGATGGTGACTTCCAGGTCCGTAGCCTGGACCTGGCTGATCAGGCTGGCCAGATATTCGTTCAGGTTGAACTGATACCCGGACCCGGACAGGAATTTGCTCGAACCGGGCGGGATTCGTTCCCAAAAGGTTCCGTTTATGCCCACATACAGGTAGGCCAGGTTTACCGAAGACGGGATGGTCAGGTATCCATTCGCAATCCCTACCCCACCGGTGGTGCTTTCCTGGGTGGCGAATTGTGAACCAGGGGCGTAGTCGCACTTACTCAGGTCGATCACTAGGGGCTGGCTAAATGTTTCACCAGCGTTATTGTAAGCAGAAGCTACATACGTGAAGACCCCGGTGATATCATCCATATCGGTTATGTAATGAGGGCCGCCATAGCCTGGCTCGGCCTTGTCCGCGCTGCCAATGCGTTGCAAGGCAGGGTTTCCACCTCCGGAACGATATAGAAAATAACCATCCTCATCATTCGAGTGTCTCTCGATGCTGATCGACGGATGGCAGGGGAATGGCCATTGTCCGTTCTGGTAGTACCACAGACCGATCGTCGGAGCAGCTGGAGCGTCGCCAGCCGGGAAGAAGAGTGTGCTAAGTTGGAAGCTGATTTTGTCGAAAAGGCTGAGCTTCCCTGGGGAAGCCGGCTGGCCGGGTTCATCCGGCGGCTGATCGCCCGAAGGAGAGTCCACACCTGACTGGTCCAGGCTATCCAAGGAGAAGTCCTGGAAGTCAATCGGGATAGTAGTGTCTTGCGGGATGGCAAGAACGAAATCCGGAGGCAGGAGCTGGTTAAATTCGAGGCTACCCGAGGAAGTTCCCTCCCCACCTCCCGGCGGGTTGCCCAGGCTGTCTCCCGAACCAGTCAGGTGCGGATTAGCCCACAGGATCTGTTCAGGTGTTGTCCCGTACTGCTCGGCCAGCGAGTCGAGCGTGTCCCCGGCCTGGGTGGTGACCAGCTCGCTGTAGCCGGCTGGTGGGGTCACCTGGATGAGGGCAACCCCGGAAACCCCGGTATGCCCGGCACTGTCGACGGCCCGCACCAGCAGGGAGTAGCTGCCCTCCACGCCCGGCTGCCAGTGCCATTCGGCCAGCAAGTGGGTCGACCCTGGATTGGAGGAGGAATAGGCCTGATAAAGGATTCCATTGATCCACAGTTCCACCTGCTCGATCGGGTCTTCGCTTTCGACGGTTGCCTGAACATACAGGAACGAGTCGGCCGGGTACATGCCCCCGCTGCCCGGTTTGAATAATCTCACCTGGACCGGGGAGGAAAAAACCGGTAGCAGGCTGTTGAAATTCGGCTGGCGTGCCAGGGAAAGCCCCCCGCCCACTACGACTCCCAAGACAAGAATCAGGACGATCAGGACTGCCAGGCCCCCATAGAGCCATCGCTTCTTGTGCATTGAGACCCTCCGCGCTTCAGAAGATAGAACCGGGCTGCTCGAATCTTCTATCCTGTTTTATGATGTTAATCGCCGAGAACCGGAAAAGGTATTAATGTGTGACAACTGGACCGTTCAAGCTGGGACGATCTCCTCGGTTTCAGCAGAATTTCACTTACTCATTATACAGGGATTCCCGGATTATCAATTCACTCAGAAGTAGGAACTTCCCCGGATGAGGCGGTGGCAGTCAGGATTCAACATGCAGGTGTAAAAAATGACACGCTGCATATGCAGTGTGTCTGGGATTGTTTCTTTCCGAAGGAACAGCCTACGGGTGCTTATATTTGTCCAAGCCCGCGCAAGATGCGTTCAGGGGTGAGCGGGAAATCGTTGAACCAGACCCCGGTGGCGTCGTGGACTGCGGCAGCAAGAGCCGGGGCTACCGGTAAGAAAGGCAGTTCACCCAGGCCGCGTGCCCCAAAGGGTCCGTTCGGCTCCGTCACCTCGAGAATGACCGACTCGACCGACTCGGGGATGTCGAGCACAGTGGGGATAAGGTAGGTGCTGAGTTGATCGGTGAGAATGTGGCCGTTCTTGGTGATGAAATTCTCAGTGATGGCATAGCCTGCGGCCTGTACCACCGCGCCTTCAATCTGCCCCTGGACCAGGGCCGGGTTGATGGCCTGCCCCACATCGTCGGCGGAGACGAGGCGCAGGATTTTTATGAAGCCGGTTTCCAGGTCCACTTCGATTTCAACCGCCTGGGCCACGTAGGCAAATGACAGGTTCGGCGTGGAGTAACCGGTCTCCTTGTCGAAGGGAGTCGTCGGGGGAGCCAGGTAGGTGTATTCGGCAACGGCCGGGCGTTCCTCGATTTTCCATTTCACCAGGGCTGCTTGCGCGGCACCCCGGATGGCATTACCCGCCATGAAGGTGAGGCGCGAGGCCGAAGCGCTGCCGGGATCGCCCATTTCAGCCGAGTCCGAGGTGAGCATCGTCACTTTCTCGAACGGGACGCCCAGCTCTCCAGCGGCAAACTGCGCCATGACGGTATGTGCGCCCTGCCCGACCTCGGCACCGGCGTGCCAGACGACGACGTTCTCGATCTTGGTTTTTCCGCGCAGCTCAACACGCGCCCATGAATTTTCCTGGAACCCGAACGAGAAGCCGACATTCTTAAAGCCGCAGGCGAAGCCGCGGCCGCGCACGAATGTCGTTTTGTTTTTTGCCTTTTGTTTTTTCGCCTGCTTCCAGCTGAACCGGTCGCGAGCCGCTTCGATGCACTGGACGATGCTGACGCGACCCGGAGGCGGGGTGCCCACATTGAGAGTGTCGCCCTCCCGAAGTGCATTGCGGTGACGGAAATCGACCGGGTCAAGGCCCAGCTTTTCGGCTAGTTTGGCCATCTGGAGTTCGGCCATCCAGAGAGCCTGCGGCGCGCCAAAGCCGCGGAAGGCGGCAGTTGGGACATTATTGGTGTAGACACCGTAGACATCTTCCTTGACGTTGGGGATGAAATACGGACCGGTGGCAGTAATGGTGCAGTTACCGAGCACCTTATTGGTGGTGTACATGTACGCCCCGGCATCGGCGATGACGGTCGTCTCGGCGGCAAGCAGTTTGCCTTCCTGAGTGGCGGCCCATTTTGTTTTGAGAGTCATAGGGTGGCGCTTGCCGTGCCCGATAATGGATTCCTGCCGGCTCCAGACGATCTTAACCGGGCGCTTGAGTTTCACCACCGCCAGCGCCAGCACGATCTGCACGGAAAGGTCTTCACGTCCGCCGAAGGCGCCGCCGATGGCCGGGTAGATCACGCGCACCTGCTCGTCGGCCAGGCCGAGAGCATGGGCGATCCCATTCCGGTCGGCGTGCGTCCACTGACCGGCGCACTCGACCGTGATGCGGTTTTGCTCGTCGAAATAAGCCAGACCGGCCTCCGGCTGCAGGTAGGCATGTTCCTGGTAGGGTGTGTGGTACTCTCCCTCAACGATCACATCCGCCCTGGCAAATGCTGACTCTACGTCGCCTTTGCGGATCTTGTCGAGCACACAGATGTTGGAGTCACCGACTTCCGGGTGGATGCGCGGGGCATCGGGTTTCATCGCCTCAGCCGCATCAAAAACGGCGGGCAGGTGCTCGTATTCCACTTTGATCAAATCCCGTGCATTGGCGGCAATGGCTTCCGTTTCTGCGACGATAGCAGCCACCTGGTCGCATTCGCAGCGGACGATATCACCCCGCACCATGGATTTCGTTTCGCCTGCGGGGAGGATAGCTCCGGAGAGAGGACCCGGTCCACACAGAACCGGCTGGTCTTTCTTCTGCAAGCCGTACTCATTGACCGGCACGTCCTTGGCAATAAGCACAGCTGCCACACCGGGGAGGGCCTCGGCGGCGGAGGTGTCGATACTGACCACGCGGGCGTGCGGATGCCCGGCGAACAAGATCTTCATATGGAGCATATCCGGGCGAACGAGGTCGCCGGAGTAGAGTGCCGCGCCGGTGACTTTGTCACGCGCGTCGATGCGGGGGACGGATTGACCGATGGATTTTGACATAATCGTCCAAGAGATGAGGTTACTCTTTATTCGCTGTCTATCTCTTATATACCCTTCTACTGCGTTTTGACGGCGGGGCATCCACATCCGTGTAGCGCGGTGGGCCGAACAACGTGTAGGCGATTGCTGCCACCAGAGAAGGGACCCCGATCAAGATCAGCAGCATCACGAAGAAGGTGATGATGTTTAGCCATAGATTGTCAATGCTGCTGATGGATCTGGTGATACCGTAAAAGATCCGTATTTTTACGAGCCATTTTGGGAAATGGACCGGTCCAAGCAGTTGATAGGGGATTTTTCCTGAGGCGACGATGAGGGGGACAATGACCGATCTCATCCAAAATGCCAGCAGCGGGATGAAAATCATGGCGATACAGCCGATGCCGCGCCAGATGGGATGGATGCGTTTCTTTACTCGCGGTTTGCGTTGGTATTTTAAATATTTTGCCATATCAAATCTCCATTCGAGCAGCCACCGACTGCCCCGATAATTCGGAGGCGTCTTCTATCGCCTGCACGATCTTGTAATAACCCGTACAGCGGCACAGGTTGCCGGAAATGGCCTGTGTGATTTCATCTCGGCTCGGATGCGGACGCTCTTCGAGCAGTTTCGCGGCCGACATGATGAACCCCGGCGTGCAATAACCGCATTGGACAGCCCCATCCGCCACAAAGGCTTGCTGCACCGGGTGCAATTCCCTGCCACTTGACCCCTCTATCCGTTCGGGAGGGATGCCGACCTGGAGAGGGGCAGCCAGCCCTTCCACGGTAACGATTTCCGCGCCGTCGGCGCGAGGCGCGGGGACGAGACAGGCCATCACCGCCTGGCCGTCCAGGAACACCGTGCAGGCTCCGCACTCACCCTCGGCGCAGCCTTCCTTCGTGCCGGTCAGCCCGGCTTCCTCCCGCAGCAAGCGCAGAAGGGACTTTTCGCGACCGGTCGTAAACTTGTATTCCCTGCCATTTATTCTTGTGTGAATGGATCTGCCTGTGGATGGACGATGAACAAAGGACGATGGTCTGTGGTCAGTGGCCTGTCGTCCCCACAGCAGCACCGGCGTCTGCGGGACCTGCGACTGCTCCTGCCCAGCGCGCAGGCTGCGCAGCCCGCGCATGACCAGCACTCGCACCATCGCCTTGCGATAGGCGGCCGAGCCGCGGATGTCGTCAATCGGGCGGGAGGCCCCGGCTGCCAGTTCGGCAGCCTGAGCGATGACCTCGTCAGTCAGTTCCTTACCAGCCAGATAGCCCTCCGCCTCGGGGGCATGGATGATGGTGGGGGCGACAGCCCCCAGTGTGATGATCGCCGATCCAACGCGGGACGAGTTGAGGGTTAAGACGATCGCCGTGTTGACCAGTGAAATAGCCTGTGCATGGCGCAGCCCCAGTTTTAAGAATGTTCCCCGCTGACCGGTTTTCAGCGCCGGGAAGGCAATCTCCACCAGCATCTCGTCCGGTTGCAGCACCGTCTTGCGGACGCCGGTATAGAAGTTCTCCAGAGGTACCCGGCGAGTGCCCTTCCCGGAAGCCAGCAATACCCATGCGCCCAGGGCCATCAAGGGGGTGATGGTATCATTGGCTGGGCTGGCGGTGACCAGGTTCCCGGCCACTGTGGCACGGTTGCGGATCTGGGGAGCGCCCACCTGCCAGGCAGCGCTGACCAATGGGAAGGCGCGTTCGCGCAGCAACCTGGATGCGACGGCGGCGTTGTGGGTCACCAATGGGCCGAGGTGGATGGTTTCGTCTTCATCGATGGTGATACAGTCGAGGTCCGGCAGGCGGGTGATGTCAATCAAGGTCTCGATACCTTTGCGGACGCCGCGTTCGAGTTCGAGCATCAGGTCAGTCGCCCCGGCAATCAGGCGGGCTTTTTCACGCTTTTCAGCCAGGTGGCGTAAGGTTTCTTTAAGTGAGGTGGGAGTGATATATTCTGTCCACATACTCTTATTAAACCACAAAGTAGCGCAAGATGCCATCTTGCGCTACTTTAATTAGTGAAAATAGTACTACTGGGCTGCTCCGCTGCCGGTGATGGTTTCGTAGCGGCGGTCGTACGTCTCGCCAACCTGGCGTGCCAGGTCATTGACAGCGCGAATGGCAGCTTTGAGGCCATCGCCAGCCACGGCGGCTTCGACGTTATCCAAACCGCTGGAAACCTGGTCAGCCAGCGTGAAGAATGCCGTGTCGAAAGTGTAAATCTTTTCGAGTTCTTTCTCGTTGACCTTGACAGCATCGAAGAAGCCGGAATAGCCGTAGGAGGCATTCTTGATGCGGTCGGCGAAGGTGCGCAGTTTCAGCCCGACCGAGTCAATGTCATCGAGAAAGTCAATTTGGCCGGCGTCGGCGATGTCTTTTTGCATGCGTGAAGTGCGTGCAGCCAGTTCGCTATACTTGAGGGCTACCTGCTCGCGCAGGAGTTTGTCGGCGGCGCGGCGGTTGGTGCGTTCGATATAGCCGCTAAAGCCTGGAATGTAGGACAGAAGTTTTTTGAAGATATCCTGTCCGCCTTTGACGGTATCAAAAAGGTCGCTCATGGTTCCTCCTGAAAGGATGATCGGTAAATAGATTTAATCGTAATTTATTATACTTCATCACGCTCAAAGAGGTTTACGACATTTGGGGGATAAAGTTGTATACTGTTACGGACTTGGTATAATGAGCAAAAATCGTTAAGAAGCAGAGCAGCGACTTTAGTTGCCTAAAACGATTGAAGTCGTTACTGCAAGACAGAAGGAGAGGAAGAAATGATTGTAACCACCAAACAGCTATTCGAAGCCGCTTACGGCAAGTATGCCATTGGAGCTTATAACATAAACAACCTGGAGCAAACCATGGGCTTGTTCCGCGGCTGCATGGACAGCCAGGCACCGTTCATCATCCAGATTTCGAAAGGTGCGCGCTCATTCACGCATAAGAATATGCTCGAGGCGTTGATCCGCGCCGCTGACGGTATCTTCCCGGATTCCATTTTTGCCGTTCATCTGGACCATGGCGATGAAGCGACCTGCTTCGACTGCATCGCGAGCGGTTTTTACTCCTCGGTCATGATCGATGCCAGCGGTGAATCGTTCGAGAAGAATGTCGAGATCACCAGGCGGGTCGTGGACGCCGCGCATGCCAAAGGCATTGTGGTCGAGGCGGAACTCGGTCAACTGGGCGGCGTTGAGGAACACGTCAAGGTTGATGAAGCCAACGCAAAATTAACCGACCCTGACCAGGCAAAGGAATTCGTAGAAAAGACCGGTGTCGACTCGCTGGCCTGCGCCATCGGCACCAGCCACGGTGCTTTCAAGTTCGCCGGTTCGCAAGGCCTGCACTATGAAGTGCTGGAGGCGATCCAGAAGCGACTTCCCAATTTCCCATTGGTGATGCACGGCTCCAGCTCAGTCCCGCAGGAAGAAGTGGCCCGCATCAATGCCGCTGGAGGTAACCTGAAAGGCGCCAAGGGCGTGGATGAGAATCAATTCAAGCGCGCCGCCGAATTGGGTGTGACCAAGATCAACATTGACACCGACGGCCGCCTGGTCTGGACGCGCGTCCACCGCGAGTTCTTCCGCGACTTTCCCGAAAAGTTCGATCTGCGCGATCCCGGTAAAATCTTCATGAGCGAATATGCCAAGTTCATTGCCCACAAGAACGAGAAATTGGGCAGCGCCGGGCAGCTTGAGTCCATTCGAAAACTGGTGAAATGAAACCCCCGGGGGTGCTGCGAGGCTGCCCCCTTGCCACAACTTGAAATTATGCCAAGATCAGACCAAGGCGTAAGCCGCGACCGTTATATGCTAATCCCGCGTGTGCTGATTTTCATCAGGCGCGGGCCGCTAATCCTTTTACTGAAGGGAGCCGCAACCAAGCGCCTGTGGGCAAATCAATACAACGGCATCGGCGGGCATATTGAACCCGGCGAAGACGTCCTGTCTGCGGCGCAGCGCGAGCTGTTGGAAGAGACAAGCCTGACCGCTGATCTGTGGTTGTGCGGGACGGTGGTGGTAGAGACGGGCGAGAATCCCGGCATCGGCATCTATGTTTTCACCGGCGAGTGCCCGCATGGTGACCCGCAAGCATCTGCTGAAGGGACACTGGAATGGCTTCCTATCGCGGATGTGTCGGATCTCCCGGTCGTGGAAGATTTACCGGTCGTGTTAAGCCGCATCCGGAAAATGAAACCCGGCGATGCTCCATTCTCAGCCCGGTCGTATTACGAAAATGAGAAATTGACCGTCGTTTTTGCATAAGATTGAAGCACCCGGAGTCGTGAAATCCCGGGTGCTTTCTTCGTAAAAATCTGCAGAACCCTGCAGGTTTTTCGGTTTCTACCCGGTCTTGTATCCGATTTGCCGCAAGAAACTTTTGCGCCAGGCGATGTCTTCCTCGGTTTCGATCCCCTTTGGAGCGGACCCATCCACCACGCCCAGGATGCCGCGCCCCTGCCCGGATTCTGCGACCAGCACCTCGGTGGGGTTGGCGGTGGCGCAGAAGATGTGGCAGACTTCCGGCGTGCTCTGGATAACTTTCAATACATTGATGGGGTAGAACCCGTCCCCCAAGAATACGATGAAAGAGTGTCCGGCGGCGATGGCAAGAGCGTTCTTCTTTGCAAGGTCGATCATTGCCTCATCCGTGCCGGACCAGCGCACCAGGCATTTCCCGGAGGCCTCGCAGAAGGCGAGACCGAATTTAATGCCTGGCACGGCGTTGACCAAGGCTTCGTGGACATCCTCAACTGTCTTGATGAAATGCGATTGCCCGAGGATAAAGTTGACATCTTCAGGTTTTTGGATCTTTACGGTGGTTATTTCCATGTGAACCTCCGGGGAAATGGATGTTTGTGCCTATCATAAAGACAAGCTGGGAAAATGACAACCCCTTCTTTGAGTTAGTCTCGATCTTCTGGTAAATGTTCCAAGAACAAGTTCCTCTCTTGAATTCTTTCCCAGGGTTCTACACTTCCAGCCACTATTTCAAAAAGGGGATGGCATTCAGGCATCTCAATTCCGGACATTTGTGTGAATCGGAGCGGGTCGCGGCGGGTGAGTTTGGTTTTCAGATGTACCCATTCAAACAGGATCTGACCGCGCGTGACCGGGATTTTAGAAAATATGCGGCTGGAGGTTATCTTTGACCGGTTAAAAACATAACCGCGCGCCTCAGCCTCTTCTGCCATGGAAACCAGGTATGTTGCAACCGCTGCAAGCGGGTCGGAACAGGCGCGGAAGCGGACCAACTGTGGATGATGGCGGTAGCCTTTCGTATCCCCCTGTAAAACTTTCTGCGCCAGCAAGGTCTCGCGCCAGCACGCCAGCAGGCCCTGGCGGTCGAGGTACTTTGGGTGCAGGGACCAGATGCGCATTACTTTTTCTCAAAAAAAACCAGCAGAGTGCTGCCGTACTTTCGCTCTTCGAACTCCACCAGGTTATTTAGTTTCATTTCCATATATTCGCGCGGGTGGATTTGTACAATGACTTCGGGCTCAGCGCTCAACCAGCCAGGGTTGGCATCCAGCAAAACCAGCGCTTTCGACCACATTTCCATGTATTGAGGTGGGGCGATGTAAACGTAATCAAAAGCCCGGTCGGGCAAGGCAGCGAGCATGGTGAAGGTGTCCCCGCGGCGGATTTCAGCCTGGGAGGTAAAGCCGGTGGTTTCCAGGTTGGCCTTGATGGTCTCGATGGGAAGGCGGTTCAACTCGGAGAAGCGGACGAATGCCGCCCCGCGGCTCAAGGCTTCGATGCCGACAGCACCGGTGCCGCCGAAGAGGTCCCACCAGACCGAGTCCTGCACATCATCCGCCAGGATATTGAATAATGCTTGCTTGACCATATCAGTGACCGGACGGGTGGTGTTGCCGGGAACGTCCTTCAGTTTGCGGCCTTTGGCGATGCCGGAGATGACGCGCAGGCTCATTCAGCGGGCTCCACAAATTGCCGGGAAGCCAGGATGTTCCCGTGGGGTGCTATGACGGGAACAACGCAGCCGGTGCCGAGGATAAACCTGCGACCGCCGGTCTGGGCGATTGCATCGGCAGCTTCTTTCTGGACGTCGGACCGGTTTCCAAACACGATGGTCTTTTGACTTATTCCACCGCAGACCACGCCCGGGTAGTTCTTTTGCCCCTCAGCCAGCGACGGGCTGGTTTCGCGGTCGTGCCAATTGACAATCTGACACGGGAATCGCCCAGCCAGATTGAAATAGAGTTGATCGCCGTGCAGGTGGAGGATGTTGCACCACAATGCTTTGACAGATTCGAGAATATGCAGGTCAAATGGAAGGCTGAATTTTTCAACCTCCTCCAGGAGCAGCAGCCTGGCCTGTGCGTGTTGGACAGCATAAAAGACGCCGTCAATGCCGATATTCATGCAGGCTTCAACAAATCGGCGGGTTGTCTCTGCGATGGTCTCCAGTCCTTTAAGAACCGCTTCCGGATGCTGGCGGAGATGTGAAACCAGCCGCTCACCGCCGGCCAGGTTCTTGGCCTGCGCCAATGGGCTGAAAATGGTTTGCAGGAGCGGAGTCTCCGGAGGCAGACCCGCGTGAACATCACGGAGGCAGGCCAACTGTCGGGCTAGATGAGGCGAGGAGGGCGAGAGGACGGGTAAGCGTTCCCAGTCTTGCGGATTCTCGACGACGCGTTTCGTATACCGGCGCGTACCCTCGGTGTGACCTTCCCAGACGTCTTCCGCGCCCCAGTCCTTTATTGAAAACGAGGAGGCCGGGGTCACTTTGACGAGGTCGAAGTCGTAATGGTGTTGGAAGTCGAGCGTCGCAGCTGCCAGGGTTTCAGGATCCTGGTCATCGACCGGGAAATGGCGCCAGAGAGCGACAGGCGGACGGTCGAGAGCGGTGCTGTCAGCGAGACAGGCTTGCAGGCGTTGGCGGTGGGTTAGAGTCATCGTTTAGTGGATTTGAGAGTCCCCGAAGGCTTGCAACCAGCCTTCGGCAATCAGTTCTGCGCCGTGGCTGGCGGGGTGCGGGATATCCATGTACATTTTTTCTTCATTTGGATGATCTTTGAAGATTTGCCAGGCGTCAACCAGGTAGACAGGTTTTTGCTCGGCTGTATATTCCATGACCAGCTGCTTTTGAGCTTCGACCA
>Ga0315286_10004188_pt1 | contig 13786 bp, 11 predicted proteins | sample YL17G10_0_MG_FD_205038 | JGI IMG/M metagenome (GOLD analysis project Ga0315286, IMG submission 205038) | Sediment microbial communities from Yellowstone Lake, YNP, Wyoming, USA - YL17G10_0 | ecosystem: Environmental > Aquatic > Freshwater > Lake > Sediment | place: USA: Wyoming | collected... | reverse complement strand
CAGCGCGAGTTTCAGGTCGGTGTCGATCTTCGAGAACGCCTCGCACAGGAAGTGCACGCCCTTCTCGGGCACCAGGCGCCCGACGAAGAGTATGTACTTCCCGGGCGTGAGCCCGAGTTGCAGGATCTTGCGCGCCGGGCGCGCCGGCAGCAGGTTCGTGCCGTTGGGGATGAAGGCGGCATCGCAGTGATGGTGGGTGTTGAAGTAGTCGCGCAGCGTCTTCGAGACCACGATGGTGCGGTCGGGAAAGTGCGCGGCCGGCCCCTCGCACTGCTTGAGGAACCACGACACGGTCCGGCCCCACTTCTCGCGCTGCCAGTCGAGGCCGTGCACGGTGACCACGGTGCGGGCCCCGGTGAGCCGCGGCAACCCCGCGAGCACCGATGGTCCCAGGGCGTGGAATTGGACGATGTCGTAGCGCCGCATCATGGACTCGATCGTGGCCAAGATCACGTGCGTCACGGTGTCGAAGTGCTTGGTGTTCAAGCTCGGACGCCGCAACAGGTGGATATTGTGGCAGGTCGTCCCCGGCGCCGTGTAGTGCAGCCGGCAGAAGACGTCCACCTGGTGCCCCATGGCCACGAGCCGCCGCGCGATCTCCTCGACGTGGCGCTCGATGCCGCCATAGGTGGCGGGGATGCCCTTCTGGCCGATCATCGCGACCCTCATGCGCCAGCCCTCCCCGCCGCGGACGCCGGGCCGCGCCCATCCACGTGGAGGACGCCGCCACCCCGTCGTTTCGCTTCCAGCGCCTCGCCCAACCGCTCGCCCAGCCGACCCCAGGCGTGCTCCGCGACCTCGGCCGGCATCGGCAGCCCGCGCGCCAGCCAGCCGGTAGGACGCGCTCGCAGCGCCTCGGTCAGCCCCTCCAGCCCCGCGATCACGATCCAGGGCTTGAGCGATGCGAAGCCGCGCAGCCCGAAGGGCGTGCTCAGCACCGCGAGCCCGGCCGCCAGGTAGGTCGGGAGCTTCACGTTGCTGCCACCTCCGGTGGTCACGGGGTTGAGGCCCGCGTCCGCGGCCTGGAGCACCGGTGCGAGGTCCGGCATCTCGGGCCGCGCGAGCAGCCAGTCCTCGCGCCGCCCGGCCAGCGAGCGCGTGACCGAGCCCGCGACCAGCAGGCGGAAGCCCTCGCGCGCCAGCGGCGGCATGACGCGGTCCATGAGCCAGGCGAGCGCCGCACGGTTGTGCGGGAAGTCCGATCCCACAAAGAGCGCCGCGTACTCGCGCTCGCCCAGGCCGAGGGCGGCGCGCGCCCGAGCGCGCTCCTCGGGGTCCGGCGCGTGAATCATGGTCTCGTCGAAGCCGTTGGGGATGACCGTCAGGGACTCCTCGAGGACCCCGTAGAGCTCCCGAATGCGCGCCGCGTCCTCGTCGCAACAGACCACGGTGAGGCCGGCGCGCTCCACCGCGCGCGCCTCGATGGCACGCAGGCGCGCGGCCCAGAAGGCGGGCCCCATCACGTCAGTGCAGGTCATGCGAAAATGGTCGAACTCGACATTCTGCGCACTGTAGACCTTGAGCGGAGCCGGATCCGCGCCGAACAGCCCGGTCAGATTGATGTCGGCCAGCAGCGCCTCCGCGGGCTGCGTGAACGCACGCGCCAGGCCGCCCGCCGCGACCGTGTGCCCGGCGGCGGCGAGGAACATGGGCGCAAGTCGCGCCTGCTCGAGCCGCCACACCGCGCTCGTGTACCAGGCCTTGCGACGCAGGAGCCTCACCCCTGCCGCGCGCTCCTCGCGCGGGGCCGTGCTGCGATTCGGCACCAGGCACAGCGCCTCGACCTCGTGCCGGCGGGCCAGGCCGCGCAGCAGCCCGAAGGTGCGCTGCGGGCCGCCGAACAGCGGGGGATGGATGTCGTTGTCGGTGGCGGCGTGGATCAGCATCGCGCCTCCCCGCCCCCCGGCCCCGGGGCTGCAGCGCCTACCGGTCGTTCTGCGCGCGGCGGCCGGGTCAACCCGACCAGCATGCCGAGCCCGTTCAGGGTCCAGGTGAGCAGCGAATGCACGGCGAGCCGCGGGCTCCGCTTGCGGACGGTCATGAACGCGAGCAACGCCAGCAGGAGCATCCCCCAGTATTCGAACTGGCGGGGGCCGCCGGACACGAGCCACGCCACGAGCGCGGCCACACCCAGCGACCAGATCCCGAGCGTGGCGATGTAGAGCCACTGCCTCCCGAGCAGCGTGCCGAATCCGCGGCGCCCGAGATAGAGCCTCAGCACCTGCCCCTGCCCGAAGCACAGCCCCGTGCGCCAGCGGCGGGAGAGCTCCGGGAAGCTCGGACGCGGCGCGCTCCAGTGCCGGCCGGCGCGCATGCCCAGCGAGCGCAACTCGAACCCCAGCCAGCGGAGCCTCATGCCCAGCTCGAAATCCTCGTCCGAGCTGAGCCGCACGTCGTAGCCACCCGCGGCGGCCAGCGCCTCGCGCCGGTAGAAGGCGACGTTGCCGAAATAGCCCACCGCGCGGTCGCGGTCGCCCGTGCCGTACATGTCGTGCTTGCCCGGCCGCTCCGTGGGCCCGTCCACGAACCACTCCTCGATCCGGCCGCCGAGCCCGGCCAGCCCGGGCTCGCGCGCCGCGGTCGCGAGGATCGCCCGCACCCAGGCCGTGTCGAGCTCCATGTCGGAATCCGCGAACAGCACCCAGTCGCCCCCGCACGCAGCGAAGCCCAGCATGCGTCCCGCGCCCGGGGTGAGCGGACGCAAGGGGCGCCGCGACGCCGGGTCGAAGCTCGAGATCACCTGCCAGCGCCCGGAGTGCGGGGGCAGCGGATCGGCCGACGGCGTGGCGAACTCCAGCACGCCCTGCCAGTCCTGGCCCTCGAGCGCGCGCTCGATCGCCGCCACGGTGCGGGCCAGGAACCGCTCCTGCCGATAGCACGACACCACCACCCCGATCCTCATCGCGCCACCTGCGATGCCCGGGCGTCCTCGGAGGCGAAGCTCGCCAGTCCCAGCACCTCGTCGTAGACCGACTCGAAGGCTTCGACCACGCGCGGCCAGGTGAAGCTCTCCCGCACCCGCGCTGCCGCGCGGCGCCCCAGGCGCAGCGCCGGGTCCGGGTGGCGATGGAAGGCCTCGAGCGCCTCCGCCAGCGCGCGGGGGTCCTCGGGCGGCACGAGCCGCGCGTGCTCGCCGTCCGTCACCACCTCGGTCACGCCGCCCACCGCGCTCGCCACCACCGGGCGTGCGCGCACCAGCGCCTCGAGCAGCACGAGCGGCATGCCCTCCCAGCGCGACGGCAGCACCACCGCGTCCGCGGCGGCGAGCAGCGGTCCCAGGTCCTCGACCTGCCCCAGGAAGCGCACGTTGGCCCCGAGCCCGAGCGAGCGGGCGCGCTCCTCGAGCGCCCCGCGCAGCGAGCCCTCGCCCGCCAGCACCGCCACGAACTCGAGCCCCCGCCGGCGGACTTCGGCCAGCGCCTCGAGCAGCACATCCTGGCCCTTCTGGTGCTCGAGCCGCCCCGCGCACACCCACAGCGGCCGCAGCACGCCCGCGCCGAACTGCTCACGCACGCGCCGCGCCGCAGTCTGTTCGGCACCCTCGTCCGGCAACTCGGCCCCGTTGGGCACGACCCGCACCCGCGTGCGGTCCACGCCATAGTCACGCACCAGCGAATCGGCGACCGCCGCACTGACCGCGGTGACGACCTCGGCCTGCGCGAACTCGCGCCGCTTGAGCTGGGCCTGGGCCGCCGAGTGCGCATGGCCCTCGATATGCTCGGTCACCACCAGGTGGGGCACGCCTGCGGCTTCCGCCAGGGTCGCGAGATAGCGGTCGGCCGCCGGCCACACGTGGTGGATGTGGAGCAGATCGGGCCGCTCGCGCCGCAGTTGCCGCCAGGTCCTCAGCATGCAAGGCCAGTCCCAGCGCGAATCCACCTCGGCCACCCGGGCGACCGGGAGACCGTGAGCCTCGAGCGCGCCGGCGAACTCGTCCACGCCCGGCGCCGGCGAGAGCCACACACGCACGTCCCAGCGAGTGCTGGACAGGCGCGTGGCCAACTCCCACACCACCCGCTCGGTGCCGCCGACGGCGGTGCCGCTCTCGACCAGCAGCAGCCTCAGGCGTTCGGTCTTGGTTCGCACAGGGTCCGGTAGGCGTTGGACGACTCCCCCGCGGAGTCATCCAACGCCATGGCCTCCAGGAAGCGTTTGCGGTCGCAGGTGCCCGTCCGTTCGGAATCGTCGGGCGGCTGAGCAGCATCCACGGAGAGCGGCGCTTGATGGTACGGGCAGTGGGTCATTCTACACCCACGGCCGGTGCATGGGTGATGAGGTCGCGGGCAGGGTGCGCCGGCGACGGAGCGCTGACCGGCCGGTCGGCGGTCGGCGGGTCCACTGCGGGTGCCCCGGTCAAGCGGGCGGGATCAGTACGCGCCCTCGCGGGACAGCACCGCGGGGATCGTCCGGATCAGGATCTTCATGTCGAGTTGGAACGAGCGGTGCCGGATGTACTCCAGATCGAGCCGCATCCACTCCTGGAAGCCGATGCGGCTGCGGCCGCTGATCTGCCACAGGCACGTGATGCCTGGCGCCACGTCCAGCCGGCGCAACTGCCAGGGCTCGTACTGCACGACCTCCTCGGCGATGGGCGGACGCGGTCCGACGAGGCTCATCTCACCCCGGAGCACGTTCCAGAGCTGCGGGATCTCGTCGAGGCTGGTCGTGCGCAGCAACCGGCCGATGCGCGTCACACGGGGGTCGGCTGCAATCTTGAAGACCGGGCCGTCGGCCTCGTTCAGATGGGAGAGCTTCTGCCGGTACTGTTCCGCTCCGTCCACCATGGAGCGCAGCTTCAGGAACGAAAAGGGCCGCGCGCCGCGGCCGATCCGGATCGACTTGTAGATGACCGGACCGCGCGACTCGAGCCTGATGAGGACGGCGGCGATCAGCAGCAACGGCGAGCTGAGGAGCAGGCCAAGCGAGGCGCCCAGGATGTCGAGCAGGCGCTTGCCGAAGCGCAGGTACAGGCCGCTCTCAGCCGGTGCTTCGTAGGCCGGAAGGGACCGGGCGAGCGCACCGCCCGGGAGTGGGACCAGCTCGGGCCACCGGGCGCTGCCGTTGCCGGGCGTTCTCATGTGGCCGTTTCCGCCGTTGCGGATGGCCGCCGCCGCGCCGCTGAAACCGGCCATCGCATGGGTGCCGTTCGCGATCGCGGACCGTGCGTCGACCGCCGTCCCGTCCCGGGGGGATGCCTGCACGGACTCATCCGACGGTAGGGGCCGCCCGTCGGCGCCCGGAGCCGCGCTCTTGTGCGTGGAGGCAAGGATGTTGGGCTCCATGATGCTAGCTCTCTGCTGCATTGCCGGCGAAGCAAGAGCCGAGGGTGTGGGGACACCCTCGGCTCAATGCTCACGCCTAATGCAATCGCACTCGGACCCGGTCTGGCCGACCACGAGCAACAGGGGGGGAAACCACAAGTTGTCGATCCTCGGAAGTATGTCCTGGGCTCGGTAGGTGGCCAGGTCGTTCCAGCGACCAAGGTGTTGGCCGGCCCTACGGCGAACCGCTGTAGCAACGGATCGCTAGTGCGCCCTCCAAGGGGGAACTCGACGGGACCCTCACCACGCGAGGATGTTATCAAATCGTTGACGCACAGCGCAAGACAAACCTCGGGTCGGCCCCCCCGGACACCCGCGTTCCCGCCCCCCTCATCCGCCCGGACAGCGCGAGCGCCAGCGGACTGATCCGCTGGCAGCGCCGATTGCCGGGCAGCCGAGACACGCTGTCCGATTCGCCCCCGCCGGTGCGGATGAGTCGGCTGGAGTCAAGGCCTGACCGGGTCAAAAGGCCCAACCTGATCCTGATCCGGGTGATTCCCGAACGGTGGCGTCAGCCTCCCGAAGAGCCCCCCCGTTCAGCCCCCCGGGCCAGCACCCCCCGCTGCCACTCCACCGTGCGCCGAAGCCCCTCCTCCAACGTCACCTCCGGCACCCAGCGCAGCGCGCGCCGGGCCTTCTCGATGCTGACGACGCGGCGGCGGATGTTGTCCACGTCGCGCCGGTCGCTGTGCACCGGCACGACCTCCACCCCGATCGCGCGGATGAGCATCTCCACCAACTGGTTCACGCGGGTTTCGACCCCCGTGCCCACGTTGAAGACCTCGCCGATGGCCCGCTCCGAGGTCGCGGCCAGCAGGGTCGCCTCGACTGCGTCGTCGATGAAGGTGAAGTCGCGCGTCTGGTTGCCGTCGCCGTGGATGACGGGCGGCTTCCCCGCGAACAGCGCCTCGGCGAACTTGGCGACCACCCCGCAGTAGGGGTTCGCCGGGTCCTGTCCCGGGCCGAAGATGTTCGAGTAGCGCACGGCGGCCGTGGTCAACCCGTAGGACTCGTAGAACGCCATGCAGTAGTTCTCGCCCGCGAGCTTCGAGACGGCGTAGGGCGTGAGCAGCGAGAGGTGGTCGTCCTCGTTGACCGGCATGTAGCGCGGGTTGCCGTAGACCGAGGTGGACGAGGTGTAGACGATCCGCCGGCCTCCCGCAGCGCGCGCGGCCAGCAGCACGTTGAGCGTGCCGCCGATGTTGGTCTCGTAGTCCTCGCGGGGATTGCGCGTGGAGACCACGATGTTGCGGGCGGCGGCGTGGAAGATGACCTCGCTCAGCCCCACCAGCCGCTCCACCACCGGCGGATCACAGACCGAGCCGTGTACGAACTCGAAGCCCGACTCGGGCAGGTTCTCGCGGCGCCCGGTGAAGAGGTCGTCCAGGACCGTGACCTCCGCCCCCTCGCGCAACAGACGGCGCACCAGGTTGCAGCCCACGAAACCCGCTCCGCCCGTGACCAGCACGCGGCGTCCCGCGAGCGCGCGGACCCCGCTCACGGTGACGCCCTGCTCTTCAGGTCGATTCGACGTCATCAGGTCCTCCGGATGAGATCACTGCTTGAGACCGAGTCGCAGGTAGAGGATCGGCCGCAGGATGCGCCAGCCATCCCGCAGCAGGCGCATCTTCGTGGTGCCGCGCCCATGGTAGCGCACCGTGACGGGAACCTCCTGCACCCGGTATCCGCAGCGCACGGCCTGGTAGAGCAGGTAGGGTTCGAGCTCGTAGCGGTCGAGCCAGTCCTGCTCGAGCCGGATGCGCGGGTCGTCGAGCAGGGAGAGGCGGAAGGCGCGCAGGCCGTTGGTGCCGTCGGTGCACGGGGCGCGGCTCGCCAGCCGGAAGAGCACCGGGTAGAGGCGCGTGAGCCAGCGGCGCGCCGGCGGGATGCCCGGCGTGGCGCCGCCGGGCAGCCAGCGCGAGCCCTGCACCAGGTCGGCCTCTCCGGCGAAGAGCGGCTCGAGCACGCGTGGCAGTTCCTCCGGCTCGTGCTGGTCGTCCCCCGACAGGATCGCTGCGAACTCGTAGCCCGCCTCCTTCGCCGCCAGCAGTCCGGTCCGGATTCCGGCCCCGACCCCGCGGTTCGTCGCGTGCCGGATGACGCGCTCCGCCCCCGCCGCCCGCGCCTCGTCCGCGGTCCCGTCACTCGAGCAGTCGTCCACCACGATCACGCACGAGACCAGCCGGCGCGGCACCTTGCGCACCACATCGCCGATCTTGCCGGCCTCGTTCCAGGCCGGCACCACGACCGCGACCCGCGCCGGATCGATCGTCACTCGGGGCTCACGCCGGACAACTCCGCTCCCGGTCCGCAGCGGCGACCCCCCCGCGTTCGAGCCGTGGCCTCCAGCCATCCTGGGTTCTTCACCGCGGCCTCCAGCAAGCGGACGACGCCTCGGTGCGAGGCGGCGAGAAAGGCGGTGCCTGCAGACGAAACCCCATCATACGGGCGTACGCGGGACCGGGCAAAGGCCGGGCCGCTCCGGCACACCCCCGGCCCTTCAACCTCATGCCCGCCCGCGTGGCGTGCGGCCGGCGCGTGGCTCAGCGCGCGGCCGGCGTGTTGCGCATGAACTCCAGGATGCGCACCTGCCGCGTCCCGAACACGGTGCGCGTGATGCCCCCCGGTGCCCGCAGCGTCGGCGAGAGCAGGCCACCCCCGAGACGCGCATCCCACCAGATGTAGAGCGGCCTCGGGAAGCCGCGCAGCAGCGCGAGCGAATCGGGTGCGAGCGCACGACCCGAGAACACGGCACACTGGAGCGCCTCTCGGCACCGGAGTTCCGTCCACACCGCGGACGGTGCGGACGGGTGGCCCGTGGAGCGGAACTGGATCTCGTTGTAGAACGGCTCCGCCATCCCGAGGTAGAGACGCCGACATCCCAAGGTAAGGATGGGCTCCGTGCCGAACGGGCGCGGCGACTGGAGGAACGCCGCGTCACGAGGCGAGCGCTCGCGAATCCAGCGCAGCGCCGCCGCCTCGTCGGCCGTCAGGAACGCCGGGTCGCCGGGCCGCACCTCGGCGAACATGCTGCGCAGGCTTCGCGGATCGCCCATGAAGGCGACACTGGTGACGGCGGCGTTCCCGAGCGCCAGGACGGACACCCCGGCAAGGCCGAGGCGCAGCCACCCGCCGCGCGACCAGGCGGCCGAGACCACGGCGCCCGCCGCGGCGGCCAGGACGAGATAGAGCGGGAAGTAGAACTTCTCCCCGGCGCGGCCGGGCAACTGGGCGAACAGGAAGGGCGCCAGCAGTCCGAGCGCCAGGCCCGAGGCGAGCCCACGGCGGTCCGCGGGCAGGCGGCGCAGGCCGAACACCCCGGCGAATGCCACCGCGCTCATCGAGAGCGCGAGACCCACCGCGTTCGGGACCACGAGCCTCAGCCGCATCATCTGCCCCGGGCTGCCGCCCACGGTGACGAAGCGCAGGTAGGGCTGGGCGAGCACGAACGCGAGTGCGCCGGCGGCGGCGATCAGCGTCGCGCGGCGCAGCACGGCGCCCCCGCTCCCGCGCAGCGCGGCGAGCGTGGCGAGCGCGACTCCGGCGGCGATGCCGATCGAGAGCTGGAGCGCGGTGAGCGTGTGCCAGAACAGCAGCAGCAGCAGCGCGCCGCCGAAGCCCGCGGCGCTGCGCAGGCGCGGGCGCTGCCAAGCGGTGAGCAACGCGAGCAGCACCAGCAGCAGCAGGGCCAGCCCGAAGTCGTAGGCGGTGGGCGTCCAGAAGCGGGCGAGCAGCGAGGACTGGAAGTACGGGAAGCGGAAGGCGAGCGCGTACATCCCCTGGTTGCAGTCCGCGATGCCGGCGGCCAGCACGTTCGGTCCGCGCGTCATCCCGACGAGGCCCAGGCCCAGGAACCACACGATGCCGAACGGGTTGGTGCCCAGCGCCGCCACGAGCGCCGACCAGGCGGAGGCCCGCGGCGCCAGCCCCAGCGCGCGGGCGAGCAGATAGCCGCCGATCGGGAAGAGCAGCGCCGACCAGGTGTTGAGCGCCGCCATCAGCGCGAACGGGTCGTCGCCCGCCAGGCCGCTGGCCGCGACCAGGAAGACGTGGAAGAACCACGGGTAGGGCACCACGTTCCCCGCGAAGTGCGGGTACTCCGGGGGCACGCCCGCGCGCAGCACCTCCTGGAACATCGCGGCGTGGAACCACGAGTCGCTCCACATGCGCACGTACGGGTGCAGGAAACCGATCGCCACCACCGCCGCGAGCACCACGCCCACCGCAAGGGCGAGCGAGTCCTCGGGCGCTGGCGACCGCTCCTCCGCGACCGAGCGCGCACCCGCGCGGTGCCCGGGCAGCAACGCCAGCGCCGCGCACAGCGCGAGGACCACCTGCCCCGCGACTGCCACCGGACGTCCGGGGAACGACGCGAGACCCGCCGCCAGCGCGAGCAGCGGCGGCGAAAGCGTGGCCGCCGCGAAGAAGGTCCAGAGCCCCGAGCCGCCGGCCCCTCCGGCCAGACGCACCAGCGCCAGCCCGGGCAGCAGGCAGGCCAGGGCCATGCCGGTGACCAGCATCGGAACGTGCCACCCGGCGAGGCGCGCGAATAGCCAGACCAGCATCGCGGCGCCCAGCGCAAGACGCGTGCGTGCGGCGCCAGAACTCGTGGGACGCAGAGTGGTCATCGGGTCCTCGGAGTGCCGGCCTCGACGGACCTCGGCCGTGGGGTCGATAGACACAGCGCGTGCTCGGTGAGTGTAGCACTGGCTTGCACCGCGAGGCCCAGAGGCGAATCGCCCAGTCTAGAACGTAACCGGTGGGTGAATCGTTGCGCCATCAGATAAGTAACTTGACCTGCGACCGGCAGTTCGCGACGGCGGGTCAGCGCCTGAGGATGCGCTTCATGAACTGGAACGCGCCATGCCACTGGCGGGGTCCGATCTTGAACCCCTTGTGCCACAGCATGGACAGGGCCACCGCGGGGTGCGTGTAGAACGCGCGGAGGATCTCATGCACGTAGTCCCACAGCACCTTCCCATCGCTGATCCAGGGCAGCCGCACGAAGGGCGCCGGAGTGTCCGGCGACCAATCGGAGACCAGCGTGCCCGCGTTCTTGGCCTGCTGGTAGACCGTGGTGCACGGGAAGGGCATCAGGATAGCGAAGTTGACCGCGGTCGGCCGGGCCTTCAGCAGGAACTTGCGGGTCTCCGCGATGGTCTCTGGCGTCTCACCGGGGTAGCCGAAGAAGAGATCGGCGTAGCACATAAGGCCGGCTTGCTTGGTCAGGCGCACCGCACGGTAGTTGTCCTCCACGGTGGCCTTCTTGTTCATCGCCTTGAGCATCGTCCCCGAGCCGGACTCGATCCCGAACACCACCGCCTTCACTCCGATGCCCTTCATCGCCTGCAGGAGTTCCTCGTCGATCTTGCGGACGTGACTGCGAACCTTCAGGTCCAACTTGAGGCCCGCCTCGCCGATCATGCGACAGATCTCGAGGCAGCGGGCCTTGGACCCCGTGAACAGGTCGTCCTCGAAGTCGATCGTCGTGATCCCGAGAGAGGCGAGGTAGACGAGTTCGTGGACGACGTTCTTGGCGCTGCGGGCCCGGTAGCCGCGCTCCATCTTGAAGCAGAAGTTGCAGTTGAACGGGCATCCGCGGCTCGTGATGATCATGTCGGCGGGAGTGCGGCGGCCCACCTTCCAGTATGTCCCCTTGCGGTAGTTCTCCCAGAGCATCTTCCGGTCGGGGATGGGGATGACGTCCAGGTCCCGGGGATTCTCCGTCGGGGGGACCTCGACGTGGCCATCCTCGCCGCGATAGCAGAGACCCGGCACCTCGGGACGGGCGACGTTGCGGCCCAGTTGGTCCACCAGGTCGCACAGCGTGTAGTCGGCCTCGCCGCGCAGCAACCAGTCCACCTCGGGGAACCAGTCGAGCGTCTCGTGGGGACAGGCCGTGGCGTGGGGCCCGCCCACCACGATGGCGGCGCGCGGCAGGCGCGAGCGGACTTGGCGCGCGGCCTCACGCAGCACCGGCAACTCCTCGGAGAACGTCGGCAACCCCACGACGTCGGGGCGGAAGTCCGCGACTTGGGCGACCAGCTCGCCGCGGCCGCCGTCGAAGCCGTCCGCATCGAACACCGCCACGTCCGCGCCCCGGTCCCGCAGGCTCGTGGCAAGGTAGAGCAAAGCCAGCGGCGGATTGCACTGGTGATCCAGCTTCTTGGTGTATGGATAGGCCAACGCGACGCGCATATCACACTTCCGGTTCGCGCCTGGCGGGCGGAGCCTTCAGCGATTCGAAGCGGACCGAACTCCGACGGCCACTGCGGGGGCAATTTGGGAGCGCGGCCGCGCCCGCCTGCAGATGTCCGTATGCGTGAATCATAGCATATCCTCCAGGTCTGGCCCGACGACGGTGCAGAACCTGGCGTCAATGGACGTGCGGGGCTGACGAACCTTGCCCGGTTACGGAGCTTGCTGATAGGCTTGAAGAGCGTTTGCCACCCGTGGTCGGCGCGTTTCCCTCCACCGCGGAAGAAGGCTCGGCTGGACCATGCATTCCAATCTCAGCATCGGCGTCGTCATCCCCTGCTACAATGAAGAAGAGGGCGTCCGGGGGGTCATCGGCCGGATGCCCGCCGTGGTGGACGAGGTCGTGGTGGTCGATAACAACAGCACCGACCGCACCGCCGACGTGGCCGCGTCCCTGGGGGCCCGGGTCGTGTCGGAGAGGACTCCCGGCTACGGGGCGGCCTACAAGGCGGGACTGCGGGCGGTCCGGAGTGATATCGTCGTGACCCTGGACGGTGACGGCACCTACCCCCCCGAGGAGATTCCCCGGCTCGTGCGGACCCTGCTCGAAAGGCGCTGGGACTTCCTTTCGGCCAGCCGCTTCCCCTTGGCCGACCCGCGCGCCATGGGCTTCAGCAATCGCCTCGGCAACTGGGTTCTCACCGTTGCCGCGGCCCTGCTCTTCTTCAAGCCGATCCGGGACAGTCAGTCAGGCATGTGGGTGTTCCGTCGCGCAGCGCTCGACCGGCTGCGGCTGACCTCCGACGGCATGGCGTTCAGCGAGGAGATCAAGCTCGAGGCCCTGTTGCGCGGCCTGCGCTTCGGCGAGTCCCACATCCCCTACGGGGTGCGCGTCGGGGAGGTCAAGCTGCAGAAGTGGCGGGATGGGTGGAATAACCTGGTCTTCCTCGTCCGCAGGCGCGTAGGTCTGGGATGAGTGTCGCGCTCCGTCCGGAGCGACCGCCGAACCCGCTGTCCGGGCTGCTGGACCGTCTTGGCCCGGTCCTCCTCACGATCGCCGTCGGGATCGTGCTGGGATTCCAGTTCATCCTGCCGGACAAGCGCATGATCGCCGTGATCGCCGCGATCCTCCTGTTCGGCCTGGCCTGGCGGCTGGACATGGTTGCCGGGCTGGGTGTGCTGGCGGTCGCCCTGCCCTTCCCCCGTATCACGGTCTTCGGCAGCACGAACCTGGCTTTCGTCGCGCTGATCGCCGTACTCTGGCTGCTGCGGATTTCAGTGGGCAGGAGCGTGCGACCGCGGCGCTCGCCGCTCGACGCGCCGGTGCTCGCGCTGTTCGTCTCGTACGTCATCTCGTTCTACAACGTCACGACCGCCGTGGACCTGGGCTTTGCTCTGCCGCTGTTCGAACTGCATGCCGCGGCGATTCTGATGTTCTTCGCGATCGTGAACAACCTGAAGGACGAGCGTGGATTCCGGCGCTTCCTCGACTTCCAGGCCGTCTCGGTGCTGCTCGTGTGTCTGCTCGCGATCTGGGAAGTGAGCCACCCGGGCCAGTACTTCATCCCGGGCTGGATCGGATTCCAGACCGGCACGAGCAACCAGATCATCCTGCATAACATCCGGGTGGGCTCGAGCTTCTACGATTACGAACTACTCTCCGAGTATTGCGCCCTGAACGCCCTGCTCGTCCTCTTCCTGTTCCTGCGGGCGGAGACGATCCTCCGTCGCGTGGCTTCCGGCGCGCTGCTGTCCCTGGTCCTGTTCGTGCTCTTCGCCACGGTCACCAGGGGCTCCATCATCGCGCTCGCCACCGGGGTGGTCTATCTCATCTGGATCATCCGTCGCAAGGTAAGCTTCGTCACGCTGGTGATCGTGGGGGCGGCGCTCGTGGCGGGCTCCCAGGGCATGAGCTACTACGTCGCCACCTTCACGCGCTCCGGGAGCATCCTCACCCGCTTCGTCAGTGAGAATACGAGCAAGTTCGTGGGCATCATGCCCGAACAACGGGCGGCGGCCTGGATGGGAGCATGGAGTCGCAGCCTCGAGCACCCCTTCATTGGCCATGGCCCCTATTACTCGGGCATGAGCGGCACGCGCAGCTACCTGTGGCCGCACTGCCTGTACCTGTTCATCGCGAACAACATTGGGTTCATCGGCCTCGGCATCTTCCTGTGGCTGCTCGGGACCCTCTTGTGGATGTCGCGCCCCCGGACGGATGACCTCCGGCACGGCGACTTCATGCACGGCTACATGATCATCGCGCG
>Ga0315286_10004185_pt1 | contig 13788 bp, 5 predicted proteins | sample YL17G10_0_MG_FD_205038 | JGI IMG/M metagenome (GOLD analysis project Ga0315286, IMG submission 205038) | Sediment microbial communities from Yellowstone Lake, YNP, Wyoming, USA - YL17G10_0 | ecosystem: Environmental > Aquatic > Freshwater > Lake > Sediment | place: USA: Wyoming | collected... | reverse complement strand
TCGTCCCCGGCGAGGTGCAGGGCTGCATCGGCTGCCACGAGCCGCGGAGCACCACGCCGACGGTGGAATCGCGGTCCCGGATGGCGCTGGCCAAGCCGGCCCGGAAACTCGAACCGCCGTCGTGGGGCGCCACCGGATTCGACTATGCGCGGGTCGTCCAGCCGGTCATCGACAAGCATTGCACGCAGTGCCACAACGGTCTGGACCCGCAGGGCGGCGTTGACCTGGCCGGCGACAGGACCGACTGGTTCAACGTCTCGTACGACGTCCTGACCCGCCGCTACGTGAACTGGATCGACACCCGCAACGGCAACGAGGCGAACATCCTACAGATTGCCCCCCTGACGTGGGGGTCGCCGAAAAGCAAACTCACCGACCTTCTACTTTCCGGTCACCCCGACAAGGAAGGCAAGAAGCGAGTGACGGTCGACGCCGACGGCCTGGCCCGGATCTTCATGTGGATCGACCTGAACGTACCGTACTACGGCACGTATGACATGGACGATGAGCACCGGCCGGGCGGGCGCCAGGTCCATCCGAACGATCTGCCGAAGGTCATGGCCGACGTCTGGAAGCGCCGCTGCGCCGACTGCCACAAGGGCCGCGGGCCCTCGACGGACTTCGTGCGGATCACGAACATCGAGCACAACCCGTTCCTGGCGGCCCCGCTGGCCAAGTCGGCCGGGGGCAGGGGGGCCTGCAAGGGCGAGGTCTTCACGTCCGCCGATGACCCGGACTACCGTGCGATCCTGAAGACCTTCGAGTCGAGCACGACCGCCCTGAAGAACCGGCCGCGCATCGACATGGAGGGCGCGCGGCCGGAAGCGCAGGTCAACCGGTCGAGAATCTGACATTCCGGTTTTCCATACACGAGTATCGGAGTGCCAGTCGGCGTGAGGAACCTTGATAAACGCAACATCTTGCGGCACACTATAGCGACTCGCGTGTTAAAGAAATGTTCGCCGTGGGGGCACAGGGCTGAGGGTCTGAGCACCGCAGGAGACACCGGATGATTTGCAGAGCCTTCGCAGGGGGGTGGACGGCACTGGCGGCAGTGTTCCTGCTGGCGGCGCCGGTGCTGGCGGCCGATCCGGCGTACTATGTCAAGAAGGCGACATGGCAGGAGACGATGCAGGCCTCGCGCGAGGCCATGATGAAAGAGCAGCCTGCCGCGCAGGTGAAGCCTGCCGCAGGCCCGGCCAAGGCCGGCAGCGTGCAGTTGAGGCCGTGGCACCTCACCGGGCCGTTCTATTCGAAGGAGGGTCGCGGGTTCTCGGCGGTATTCCCGCCGGAGCAGGGCATTGACCTCTCGAAGACCTACGAGAACATGCGGTGGACCCCTCACCCGGAGTTTGCCGATGGGGTCGTTCACATGCTTCAGGCGGGCTCGAACGGGTCCACGTACCTCTACCGCACGATCACGGCCGCGTCGCCCGCGACCATCACAGGCCACTTCGGCAGCGACGATGGCTTGGTCGTGTGGCTGAACGGCAAGAAACTCATCTCGAACGACGTGCCGCGCGGCCCGGGGCCGAACCAGGACACGGCGCCGCTGGCGCTGGTGGCGGGCGAGAACAAGTTGCTCCTGAAGATCTACAACATCAGCGGCGGGCACGGGTTCTACTTCTCGACCTCGCCGAATCCGGTCGCCGGGGCGGCCCCGATGCCGACCCCGTTCGCGGAACTGTGGAACCTGGTGGCGCGCGATTTCCGCGACGGCCGGGCCCAGCGCGAGATGGCCTGGGAGAAAGAGGACGGCATCTGGACCGCCGACTGGCCGGCCGCCGGCGTGGCGGCGATCGCCCAGCGGTACGTCGAGGCGATGCGAAGCCCCGTCCAGGCCGCCAAGGCCAAGCCGTTGCTCGCCCAGGCCAATGACCCGGCCGGGCTCCAGGCCGTGCGGCAGATTTACTACAAGTCGCGCGAGAACGCCGAGGCCAGGGCCGTCGCAGGGTCCTTCAACTTCGATGCCCTCGAACTGGCCGTTACCGACCTGATGGAGACGTTCCCCGGCAGGTATACGAAGGGCAAGGGTATCCTCGCCCGCCTCGAATCGCTCCGCAAGGCGCACGACGAGGCCAAGGCCGCCAACGATCAGGACAAACTGACCGCGCTGGGCGGTGACCTCGACACGCTTCGGCGCGAGGCCCTCATGGCCAACCCGCTCCTGGACTTCGAGCGGCTCCTCCTGGTGAAGCGCAGCGTGCGGAACCTCGGCTTGCCGCAGAACTGGCAGGGCAACTCCACCATCTCGCAGAAGGGCTACGACAATGAGATCGCGACGCTCTCGCCGCTGGCCCCCCAGGGCGAACTCAAGACGTTCTACAAGCCCGCGGGCGGCGAGTTCGTCGGCGACGTGGACCTGCACTGGGACGCCGACAAACTCCTCTTCTCCATGCCCGGCAGCCTGAACCGCTGGCAGGTGTGGGAGATAAAGACCGACGGCACGGGCCTCCGCCAGGTGACCAAGGGCGACCAGCCCGACGTCGATAACTACAGCGGGTGCTACCTGCCCGACGGCCGCATCGTCTTTTGCTCCACCGCCTGCTACCTGGGCGTGCCGTGCGTGGGCGGGTCGGACCACGTCGGGTCGCTCTACCTCCAGGACAGCGAAGGCGGCAGCGTGCGGCAACTGACGTTCGACCAGGACCACTCCTGGTATCCGCGCGTCCTCAATAACGGCCGCGTGATTTACACGCGGTGGGAGTACAGCGACATTCCGCACTACTTCTCGCGCCTCTTGTTCGAGATGAACCCCGACGGCACGGCCCAGTTCGAGTACTACGGCTCGAACTCGTACTGGCCGAACTCGACGTTCTACGCCCGGCCCATCCCCGGCCACCCAACCAAAGTGGCCGCCATCGTTTCGGGCCATCATGGCGTGCCGCGCATGGGTGAACTCGTGGTCCTCGACTCGGCCCAGGGACGCCACGAGGCCGCCGGCGCCGTCCAGCGCATCCCGGGCTACGGCAAGAAGGTCGCTCCGACGATCGCCGACGGCTTGGTCGACGGATCGTGGCCGAAGTTCCTGCACCCGTTTCCGCTGAGCGAGAAGTACTTCTTGGTTTCGTGCAAGATGACCGCGTCGTCGAACTGGGCGCTTTACCTGGTCGACATCTTCGACAACATGCTCCTTCTGCGCGAGGAGCCGGGGTATGCCCTCTTTGAGCCCATTCCGCTCAAGAAGACGGCCATGCCGCCGGTCATTCCCGACAAGGTCAAGCCCGAGTCAAAGGAAGCCACGGTGTACCTGGTCGACGTGTACCAGGGCCCGGGCCTCAAGGGCGTGCCGCGCGGCTCGGTCAGGTCGCTGCGCGTTTACAGCAACCACTATGCGTACCGGGGCATGGGCGGTCACATCGAGATCGGCATCGACGGGCCGTGGGACTGCAAACGCATACTCGGCACGGTGCCGGTGAACGAGGACGGGTCGGCCCTGTTCAAGGTGCCGGCGAACGTGCCGATCGTCGTCGAACCGCTCGATGTCGAGGGCAAGGCCCTCCAGGTCATGAGGTCATGGTACACGGCGATGCCGGGCGAGTTTGCGTCGTGCGTCGGCTGCCACGAGCCGCAGGCCAAGGGGCCGCCTACGCGGCACTCGATGGCCATCGCCAAGCCGCCGAGCGATATCCAGCCGTGGTACGGCCCGGCGCGCCCGTTCAGTTTCCCGCGGGAAGTCCAGCCGGTCCTCGACAAGTTCTGCGTCGGCTGCCACGATGGGAGCCAGCAGGCCGACGGCAAGAAGATTACTGACCTGCGCGGCAAGGACAAGGCGCCCGCGTACAAGGGCCGCTTCACGCCCTCCTACGAGGTGCTGCACCGGTACGTCCGGCGGCCGGGGCCGGAGAGCGACTATCACATGCCGGTGGCCGGCGAGTATCACGCCGATACGAGCGAACTCGTGCAGATGCTCCAGAAAGGCCACCACGGCGTCAAACTCGATGCGGAGGGCTGGGACCGCCTCGTCACGTGGATCGACATGAACGTTCCGTGCCACGGCACGTGGAGCGAGAATCGCGCCATCGCCGGCAAGGGCCGCGACCGCCGGCTGGAACTGGCGAAACTCTACGCCAACCTCGATGTCGACCCCGAAGCCTATCCGGTCCGCGAGGCCGTGGCCGTCACGCCCGTGAAGCCCGAGCCGGAGGCTGCGCCTGCGGCCCAGACGGTTTCGTGCCCCGGCTGGCCGTTTGACGCGGCCGAGGCCGCGCGCCGCCAGGCCGTCGGCGGGCCGCCGTTGCGCTCGGTCGACCTGGGCGACGGCGTCAGACTGGACCTCGTGCGGATTCCTGCGGGCGAGTTCGTCATGGGCGATGCGGGGGGCGCGGCCGACGAGCGGCCGCTCACGCGCGTTCGGGTCGACAGGCCCTTCTGGATGGGCAAGTGCGAGATCACCAATGCCCAGTACGCCGCCTTCGACCCGCTGCACGACAGCCGCGTCATCAGCGTCTTCAACAAGGACCAGTCGTCGCCGGGCGAGGTCGCCAATCGCCCGACGCAGCCGGTCATCCGCGTCTCGTGGCAGCAGGCCATGGCCTTCTGCCGGTGGCTGTCGGAGAAGACGGGCGAGAAGTTTACGCTGCCGACCGAGGCCCAGTGGGAATACGCCTGCCGGGCCGGCACCAGCACGGCGCTCTACTATGGCGGTTGCGATGCCGATTTCGGGAAGTTGGCCAACCTGGCCGACCAGCGGATCGTCGCCTTGTGCCGGGGCGACTCGCCGAAGTGGATCCCCTGCGTCGCGACCGTAAACGACGGCTCGGTCGTCACGGACAATGTCGGCAAGTACGCCCCGAACCCGTGGGGCCTCTGCGACATGCACGGCAGTGTCTGGGAGTGGACTCTCTCGACGTATAAGCCGTATCCTTACAGTGCGGCCGACGGCCGCGACGCCGCAGCGCCTGAGGGCCGGAAGGTTTGCCGCGGCGGATCGTTCTACGATCGGCCCGAGCGGGCCCGGTCGGCGTATCGTTTGAGTTACCCCGCGTGGCAGGGGGTGTTCAACGTAGGGTTCCGCGTCATCGGCGAGGACTCCGGCAAGTCGCAACTGGCCGTCACGGCCAAGACAGACGAGTGACCGGGTGGACAGGCCTTCCCGGAACCGAAGGTGTCGAAGGTAACCAAAAGGAAGAGGCAATGAAGCGATGGGCAATGCTGTTGGCGCTGGCGGGCGTCGGGGCTGCGATGGCGGGGGTGTTTTTCGCCGAGGCCGAGGCGGCCGGGAAGACCACCTATCGATCCCCGTTTGACCTGAAGTACTCGCCCGAGGGCAAGTATATCGCGGTCTCGGACCTGACGGGCGGCGTGCTGGTCATCATCGACGCGGCCGCCGGAAGGGCGAGCCAGGAGGTCGCCCTTAAGGGCGAGCCGACCGGCGTCGCCTGGGCCGCCGACGGGTCGAAGGTCTACGTGGCCGAGCGCAACGCCGGCACCGTGGCCGAGGTCGACCCGGCGAAGGGCAAGGTCCTCCGCCGCTTCGATGTCGGCCTGCGCCCGGTGGGCGTTGCCGTGGCGGCCAAGAGAGGCCTGCTGGTCGTCGGCAACACGGTGACCAACGACATCTCCGTCATCGACGTGGCCTCGGGCAAGGAGAAGGCCCGCGTGAAACTCGTGCGCGAGCCGCACTTCGTGGCCATCACGCCCGACGAGACGATGGCCGTGGTCGGCAACCTCCTGCCGCTCGGCAACGCATCAGACCCGCAGACGTCAGCCGCGGTCAGCCTGGTCGACCTGGAGTCGCTCAAGTCGGTTGCCGACGTGCGGTTGCCCGGCGGCTCAACGGACGTCCGGCAGATGGCGGTCGCGCCCGACGGCAAGTGGGCGTACGTCGTCCACACGGTCGGCCGGACCACGCTTCCGACCACGCAGTTGGAGCGAGGCTGGGTGAACACGAACGCCTTCAGCATCATCGACCTGGCGGGTAAGTCGCTGTACGCCACGCTGCTCCTGGACCGGCTGTCGGAAGGCGCCGCGGATCCCTGGGGCGTCGTCCTGTCGAAGGACGGTAAGACGCTGTGGGCCTCGCTGGCCGGGGTGCACCAGGTGGCCAGGGTAGACCTGGGCGGGCTGCACCTGCTGCTGGACGGAAAGCCGCTGCCCGTGCCCGAAGGCACCAAGACGCCCAGGTTCGTGCCGGACATCTGGAACGATGTCAAGCAGGACCCCGCAAAGCGCAAGTTGCTCGTGAATGACCTGGCGGCCCTGTACGGACCGGGCCTCCTGGCCCGCACGCCGTCCGAAGGGCGCAGCCCGCGCGGCATCGACCTCTCGCCCGATGGCAAGACGGTGGCGTTGGCGGCCTACTACGCCGGCACGGTCGTTTTGACCGACGCCGCCACCGGCAAGGTCGCCTCCACGATCCGCATCGGCCCCGAGACCAAGCCCGACCAGGTTCGCCTGGGCGAGGCGATCTTCCACGACGCGATGTTCTGCTTCCAGCACTGGCTCAGTTGCGCTACGTGCCATCCCGAAGGCGCCCGCGTCGACGGCCTGAACTGGGACCTCCTGAACGACGGCATCGGCAATCCGAAGAACGCTCGGTCGCTCGTCTGGTCGCACAAGGCGTCGCCGGTCATGTCGCTCGGGGTGCGGGCCACCATGGAAGTGGCGACGGTGGCGGGCTTCCGCTTCATCCAGTTCCACGAGCCGACACCCGGCGAAATCGAGGCCGTCCAGGCTTACCTGCGGTCCCTTGAACCCGAGCCCAGCCCCTACCTCGTGAAGGGCAAACTCTCCGACAAGGCGAAGCGCGGCAAGGCGGTCTTCGAAGGCAAGAAGGCGAACTGCGCCTCGTGCCATACCGGCGTGGGTTACACCGACCAGAAGAAGTACGACGTCGGGTCGAAGGGGCAGTTCGACCGCGAAGACAAGGAGTTCTACACCACGAAACTAATCGAGTTGTACCGCACGGCCCCGTACATGCACACCGGCGAAGCCGTGACGCTCGAAGAAGTCTTCACCAAGTGCGACGAGAAGGGCCTGCACGGCGGCTGGAAAAAGTTGTCGAAAGACGAAATGGCGGAGCTCATCGAGTATCTGCTCGCGCTTTGAGCAGCGCAGGTGCGGGACCTCGGCAACCCACACGCGGAGGCGCGGGGAATGCTCTCGCGCGCCACGGCGATGACGAAGGCCTTCCTGGGCAGCATGCTCGTCGGCAGCCTTGTCCTTGCGATGGTCGCGGGGCAGGGGGCCGCGTTCGCCCAGGCGCCGCCGACGCCCGGTCTCTTCCAGCAGTTCCTCCAGGGCCCGATGGCTGGCGTTGAGGAGGTCGTCTTTGCGGTCCGCGGCATGGGCGGCGACGGCCACTGGTACGCCAACTTCGGGTACCACGTCTCCAACCCGAAGGCGATGCAGTACGGCCCGCCCGGCGGCCGACTGTGCCGCCTGAACCTCCGCACCGGCCGGGTCACGGTGCTCCTGGACGATCCCAGCGGCGGCGTCCGCGACCCGCAGGTCCATTATGACGGCCGCAAGATCCTCTTCGCCTATCGCAGGGGCGACACCCTCCAGTATCACCTTTACGAGATCAACGTCGACGGGACGGGTCTGCGGCAGATCACCGATGGCCCTTACGACGAGATCGAGCCGACGTACCTGCCCGACGGCGACATAGTCTTCTGCTCGTCGCGAGTGAACCGCTGGGTGCAGTGCTGGTTTACGCAGGTGGCCACGCTTCACCGCGCGGACGGCGACGGCAAGAACATACGCCTCATCTCCGCCAACGTCGAGCAGGACAACACGCCTTGGGTAATGCCCGACGGCCGGCTGCTCTACATGCGGTGGGAATACGTCGACCGCAGCCGCGTACAGTATCATCACCTCTGGACCGTCAACCCCGACGGCACGGGCCAGATGACGTTCTACGGCAACATGCACGCCGGCACGGTCATGCTCGACGCCAAACCCGTCCCCGGCTCCACGAAGGTCGTGGCCTCGTTCTCGCCGGGGCACGGGCAGAGGGAGCACGCCGGGCAGATCACCATCGTGTCGCCCGACGCCGGGCCGGACGCCAGGAGTTCCGCCCGCAACATCACCAAGGACGCCAACTGGCGCGACCCGTGGGCGTTCTCCGAAGAGTGCTTCATGGCGGCAAAGGACCGCGCCCTGTGGGTCATAGACGGCCAGGGCAGCGCCGAGCCGTTCTATGCGCTCCCCGAGACCGCGCGGGCGATGGACGTCCACGAGCCGCGCCCCATCCAGCCGCGGCCGCGCGAGCCGGTCATTTCCACGCGCGTCGACTGGTCCCAGACGGCGGGCCGACTGGTCCTTGCCGACGTTACGCATGGCCGCAACATGAAGGGCGTGCAGCCGGGCGAGATCAAGAGGCTCCTGGTCCTGGAGTCGCTGCCGAAGCCGGTGAATTTCAGCGGCGACATGGAACCCATCAGCCTGGGGGGAACCTTCACGCTGCCGCGCGTCCTCGGCACGGTGCCCGTGGAGGCCGACGGGTCGGCGTACCTCGAGGTGCCGGCCCTGCGGCCGGTTTTCTTCGTCGCGCTCGACGAGAAAGGCACCTCGGTGAAGCGGATGCAGAGTTTCGTCAGCGTCATGCCCGGTGAGACCACGAGTTGCTCCGGCTGCCACGAGAACCGCAACGAGACCGCCCGGCCGAAGCCGAACCTGCTGGCCCTGAGGCGGCCGGCGAGCCGCATCGAGCCGATCCCCGGCGCGCCGGACGTCTTCGACTTCCCGCGCGACATCCAGCCGATCCTCGACAAGCACTGCGTCTCGTGCCACAACTACGAGAAGTACGCCGGCAGGATGGTCCTGACCGGCGACCGCGGGCCGTGGTACTCGCACGCCTACGTCTCGCTGATGTCGCGCGGCCAGGTGGCGCACGGCCGGGACGCAGGGGGCAACCTGCCGCCGCGGGCCATCGGCACCGGCGGCAGCCCCCTCGCGCGGCTCATCGCCGGCGACCACCACGATGCCAGGGTCGCGCCGCCGGAAGCCATGAGGATCCGCCTGTGGATCGAGTCCGGGGCGCCGTACCCCGGCACTTACGCCTCGCTGGGCACGGGCATGGTTTCGGTGAAATTGGATGACGACGTGTTGATGCGCCGCTGCGACTCATGCCACGCGTCGAAGGACCCGAAACGTCACGGCGAGTTCAAGACGCACCGCGACCTTCAGACGAACCTTACGCGGCCCGAGAAGTCGCTGGTCCTGCTCGCGCCCCTGGCGAGGAAGGCTGGCGGGCTGGGCCTGTGCAACGGGCCGCTGCCGGGGCCGAAGCCGGCCGGGCCGGCCGCCGAAATCCCTGCCGCGGAGCCGCCCGACTCCACCGTGCTGGCGGACACACAGGACGAGGACTATCAGAACCTCCTCGCCCGGATCGTGAAGGCCAAGGCGCAACTCGACCGCATCAAGCGGTTCGACATGGCGGGCTTTCGGCCCAACGAGCCTTACATCCGCGAGATGATGCGGTTCGGCATCCTGCCGGCGGCGCTTGGCCCGGGGGATCCCGTGGACCCGTATGCCACGGACCTTGCCTACTGGAACTCGTTCTGGTACAAGCCGCGGGAGCAGTAGAGGGACGATCGGCAAGGAGGCAAGTCGGGTGCCTTTCAGGTTCCGGCACATCTTGTTGCTGGTTGCGGTTGGCATTTGGGCCATCGCCGCACTCGGTGCACCGGCGCCGGCTCCTCCTCCGCCTGTGCCGGCGGGTCGGACGCTCCTGGAGAAAGCCCTGGCCGGTCCGATGGCGGGCGTCCATGAGATCATCTACGCGGCCCGCCGGATGGGCGACGACGGCCACTGGTACGCCAACTTCAGTTACTATGGCCCCGACGCCAACCGCAAGGCCTACCGCGAGGGCGGGCGGCTCTGCCGCTACAACCTGAAGACGGGCAAGACGGCCGTCCTGCTGGATGACCCCAAAGGCGGCGTCCGCGACCCGCAAGTTCATTACGACGGCAAGAAGATTCTCTTTGCGTATCGCAAGGGCGGCACCGACAACTACCACCTGTGCGAGATCAACGCCGACGGCGCCGGTTTCGTGCAACTGACCGACGGCATCTACGACGACATCGAGCCGGCGTACCTTCCTGACGGCGACATCGTCTTCGTCTCGACCCGGTGCAAGCGGTGGGTCAGTTGCTGGCTGACGCAGGTCGCCACGATGCACCGCTGCGGGCCGGACGGCAAGAACGTCCGCGTCATCTCGGCCAACCCCGAGCAGGACAACACCCCCTGGGTCATGCCCGATGGGCGGCTCCTCTACATGCGATGGGAGTACGTGGACCGCAGCCAGGTCGACTATCACCATCTCTGGGTCTCGAACCCCGACGGCACCGGCCAGATGATCTACTTCGGCAACATGCATCCGTCGATCGTGATGCTCGACGCCAAGCCGATTCCGGGGTCCGACAAGGTGGTCTCGATCTTCTCGCCGGGTCACGGCATCCGCGAGCACATCGGCGACGTGACGATCGTGGACCCCAACGCCGGCCCCGATGCCAAGGCCATGGCGCGGCGCGTGAGCCGCCAGACCGCCTTCCGCGATCCGTATCCGTTCTCCGAGGACTGCTTCGTCGTCGCCGGCAATGAAGGCATCTTGCTGATGGACGGCAAGGGCGAGACGCAGGTTATCGTGCGCAAGACCGAAGGTATGGACCTGCACGAACCGCGACCGCTGATTTCGCGCCCGCGGGAACAAGTCATTCCGCCGCGCACCGACCCGGCGAAGCCTGCGGGGCGGCTCCTCCTGGCCGACGTGACGTTCGGCCGGAACATGGCGGGCGTGAAGCCCGGCGAGATCAAGAAACTCTTGGTCCTCGAAATCCTCCCGACGCCTGTGCATTACTCGGGCGGCATGGAGCCGATCAGCCTGGGCGGCACGTTCCTGCTGGAACGCATCCTCGGCACGGTGCCCGTGGAGCCGGACGGCTCGGCGTACTTCGAGGTGCCTGCGATGCGGCCGGTCTTCTTCGTGGCGATGGACGAGCACGACAATGCCGTCAAGCGGATGCACAGTTTCACCTCGGTCGCCCCGGGCGAGACGACCGGCTGCTCCGGGTGCCACGAGCAGCGGGAGCGGGTGCTGCCGGCCATGCCGAACTTGGCGGCCCTCCAGCGCCAGCCCAGCCGCATCGAGGCCGTCGCCGACGTGCCGGAGATCTTCGACTTCCCGCGCGACATTCAGCCCATCCTCGACAAACACTGCCTGAAGTGCCACGACGTGGAGAAGCGCAGCGGCGGGGCGGTCCTTTCGGGCGACCGCGGGCCGCTCTACTCGCACGCTTACTTCACGCTGATCTCTCGCGGCCTGGTGGCCGACGGGCGGAACCTCGCGGTCGGCAGCCGGCCGCCCCGCAGCGTCGGCGCGGCCGCCAGCCGACTCATAAAGAAGATCGACGGCAGCCATCACGACGTGACCGTCAGCGCGCGCGAGCGCAAGATGATCTGGTACTGGATCGAGAGCGGGGCGGTGTATCCCGGCACGTACGCGGCGGCAGGCAGCGGCATGATCGGCGGGTACGTCGAGAACGCGCTCCAGCGGATCGATGCCGACTGGCCTGCGATGCGGGCGGCCAGGGAGGCCATGACAGGCCGGTGCACCCGCTGCCACGACGCCAAGGCGCCGCTGCCGATGTCGCCCTCCGACGACACGAAGGGCGCGCCGCGCGAGCAGCGGCGATTGCACCTCACGCGGCACCTGGCGTATGACCTGACGCGGCCGGAGAAGTCGCAGATCCTGCTCGGGCCCCTGGCGGCCGCGGCCGGCGGGTATGGCACGTGCGCGGCCAAGACGGCTCCGCCCCCGCCCGGCGACAAGGCGCCCCAGGTTTTTGCCGACACGAGCGACCCCGACTACCAGAAGATCCTGGCGGCCATCCAGGAAGCGAAGAACTGGCTCGATGCCAGCAAGCGGTTCGACATGCCGGGCTACCGGCCGAACGAGCACTACGTCCGCGAGATGAAACGCTACGGCATTTTGTCCGAGAACCTCGGCCCGAACGATCCGGTAGACGCCTATGCCACGGACCAGGCGTACTGGAAATCGTTCTGGTACGAGCCTCGGACGTCTCAAGAAAGGAAAACACCATGAGTGCCCGTGCTTGCGTTGTGTTTTCGCTGCTGTGTGTGGCGGCGGCGGGTTGTGGGGCGGGGCCGGGATGGCGCGCCCACGAGATGGCCTCGATCGGCGGGTTCGATGCGCCCGAGTGCGCGGTGGTGGACCCGGCGTCGGGCCTGGTCTACGTCTCGAACATCGCCACGGCCCGAGAGGAGCACTGGACCGATGACGGCACCGGGTTCATCTCGCGGCTCAAGGCCGGAGGCATCGCCGACGTCATGAAGTGGAAAGACAGCACGGCGGCGTTGCCGCTGAACGGGCCGAAGGGCATGTGCATCGTCGCGGACCGCCTCTACGTGGCCGACAACACGCGGGTGGTCTGCTACGGCCTCGCGGGCGACGAACCCGGCCGCCGCATCGAGGTCCCGGGCGCCAAACGGCTCAACGACATGGCGACCGACGGCTCTTCGGCCTTCGTTTCAGACACGGTCACGGGCAAGGTCTACGCCATCGACGCGAAGGGCGCCACGCGCGAGTTACAGGGCCCCCCGAGCGCCAACGGCATTGCGTTCTTCAAGGGCCGCATGTTCGGCGTCAGCTGGGGCCTCCACGAAGTCTACGAACTGGATCCCGCCGGCAAGGAGGAGCCGAAGCCGTTCGGGCTGGCCAAGCACTTCAAGGGCCTCGACGGCATCGAGGTTCTCGACGACGGGACGTTCATCGTCACCGACTTCGTGGGCGGCAAGGTGTGCACGATTTCGCCGGACCGTAAGACCGTTCACGAGATCATCGCCGTCCACTCGGCGGCCGACATCGGCCTGGACCGCCAGCGCCGGATGCTCTACGTGCCCAGCCTGATGTCCAACGCGGTATCCGCGTACAAGTTGGAGTGGAAGAAGAAGTAGCAGGTTTTGGAGTGGGCGTCGGAGGAACACCGCGCGGCGGATACGCCTGCCCGCCGCGCGATGTGGCTCTGCGGGCTCAGAGGCTCCTGGCGCCGGGGCAGGCGGTCGCCTCGACCTCAAACAGGAGGTCGTCGCGGCAGACGTCGCTGATGAGCGAGATGCACGGCCACTCCAGATCGGCCCAGCCTTCAAGGAACACCTTCTCAACCTCGGGCGTCTTGGAGTAGGCCAGGGCGTGGACCACGTCGGCATCGGTGCAGCCGAGGCTCTGGAAGGCCGCGCGCACGTTGTCGACCGTCATCTTGATCTGGCCGTGGGCGTCGTCAGTGTGCTGCGTCTTGCCTGCCTCATCTATGGCGGCGGTGCCCGAGACGTAGACCGTCTTGCCGGCGGGGGTGCTGGCGCGGGCGGCGCGCGAGAACGCCGAGCCATAGTTGTACGCGCACTGCTGTTTACCGGCGGCGCGGAAGTACTCGATGCTCGCCTCGACGCCGATGACGGCGATGACGTCCAGGGCGCACCTGGCGGCCCCGGCAGGGCGAACGCCGATGCCCGTGCTGGCGGGCAGGCGGCTGTGCCCGGGGTCGCCGTCCAGAAGTCCCTTCTCGGTGAAGAACCCGCTCCGGACGCGGTTGAACTCGCCGTACCACGAGAGGATGTCGCCGAGCCAGAGCCAGGTCCGGGCCACGGAGAACATGTCGCCGCCTACCCGGTGCAACGCCGCCTCGGCCTTCTCGAACATGGCGCGGGCCTGGGCGGGTGCGGCCCCGGCATCGGGCGCCGTGATGCCCGAAAGGGCCACGTAGTTGTACCCGCCGGCACGGACCGTCCGGCCGCAGGCGTTCTTGCCGCAGCGAAGCACCTTCG
>Ga0315286_10004184_pt1 | contig 13789 bp, 6 predicted proteins | sample YL17G10_0_MG_FD_205038 | JGI IMG/M metagenome (GOLD analysis project Ga0315286, IMG submission 205038) | Sediment microbial communities from Yellowstone Lake, YNP, Wyoming, USA - YL17G10_0 | ecosystem: Environmental > Aquatic > Freshwater > Lake > Sediment | place: USA: Wyoming | collected... | reverse complement strand
ACTGGCAGAATCACGAGTTCTACTTCCGCGCACCCAACTACCTGCCCGATCCCAAGTTCCGTCTCGGGCAGCAGCGGCTCGAGGGCGAGTTCATCTTCGACGATGTGAGCCTCGTGCCAGTGGTCGCCGTGCATCGTTCCTCGGGGAGCGGCGGAGGGTTCACGCTCGGCGATGGCGAGAAGATGACCAACGGCCGCTATATCGCCATCCACGACCTGGCCAGTTGGCACTCGAGCGACGCTCGCTTCCTCGATAGCTACACGGCCGAGTTCCATGGCGACCGGTGGGTGCTCGACCATCTCGACGAGGTCGTCTACAAGCACGAGGTCCGACGGCTGGGGGTGGGGATGCTCGAAGGCACGCTCGCCGTATCGGATCGGATGAAGTATGCAAGTGGGTCCATCGGGTCTCGGGGCGGCCGGCTTCCTGTCGAATGGGTGCGCAATGATCCTAGGGCGGAATGCGGGCTTCTCCAGCGGCCCATCAGCGTTGATGTCGTGATCGGCCGGTACCGGGGCCCAGTGACGGTGTCCATCTGCCAGGACGGCCGGTCATGGGAAAACGTTGGTGTCGCCACCAGGACGGGCACGACTGTGGTTGATCTGCTGCCCGTCTCAAGGAACGCCTACGAGCTGTGGGTTCGACTAAAGTCCTGGGGCGAGGGCCCGACCGAGGTCACCGGGTACCGCTACGAGAGCCAGGTGCAAAGCGATAACAGCACGACGGAGAGCGGAGCCACGCATTACCTGGCAGTTCTCTACTCCGACCCCGCCCTTGTGGTGGACGTTGCGGATCTGGGGGACATGATCGCTGGTGGACGCAGCGAGGTGAAGCTCCTCGTCGAAAGCCCAAGGACACGGGTGCAGCTCGATTGCAGGGTTGCCATCCAGCGAGACGGGAAGGACGTCAGCAGTGAGGGGGTCACTGAATGGATGGCGGCCGGCGCCCACCGGCGGCTGCACATTCCCTACACCATCCCCGATGGCTCCGCTCAGACGATGGCTATCACCGGGAAAGACGCGAACAGCGGCCGGTTGCTCTTCCTGGTCGAGTCCTCCATGAACCCGTCGGGCTGAGCGGCCCGGGTGCAGCGAATCACCCCCTCGCACGGATCGGGAGGGAAGCTCCTGAGGCGCCTCGAACCAAGAGCTTGGTGCGGCGGGCGCGACCCACGAGGCAAAGCCACGCGCAGAACAACTCCTCCGCGCTTGGTTATCATTCCGCGGCGCGCACCGGGAGTCAGGTGAATGAAGCTGCTCGCTGTATGTTTCCTGCTGTGCCTCCCGCTCACGATCACAGGCACGGCGTCCGGCGACCTCCCGCAGGCGAACCTGCTGGCTAACCCGTCCTTCGAGGCCGGTGTGGACTCGCCGACAGGATGGACTGCCTTCTCTCTCGGCGGAGCGGCCTGGGAGAGGGAGGCGGCAGACGGGACCAGGAGCGTCAGCGTTACCGGTCTTGGCGACGATACCTCATGGTGGTCCCCGACCGCGCCGCCGGCGCTTCAGCCAAACCGCGTCTACCGGCTCTCGTACTGGCTGCGCCAGGAGGCAGACGCGACCGGCGGGACACCCCTCGCGGGCAGCGACTGGGTCAACCGAGACACGCCGGCCGGGACGGACTGGAGCGAGAGGGCCTTCTGCTTCCGGACCCCTGATGTGCCCATGTCGCGTTCGCTCTTCCGGCTCGGCGAGTGGCACGTCAAGGGCAAGGTGTTCTTCGATGCCGTGACACTGACGCCCGCGATGCCGCTGCGCAGCCGTCAGTCCGGGGCGCTGTTCGAGCTGGGCGAAGGCGAGACCGTTGCCGCCGGGCGCTACACTGCCTCCCATTCGCTTGGCGGGTATGGCTCGACCGACTTCCGATGCCTGGAGCGCTTCACCGCCCGGTTCAACAGCGATCGCTGGGTATTCTCGGGTCCCTCCGAGGTCGTCTACCGACACTCGCTAGGCCGGACTCGGCAAACCGATCCGGAGGTCGAACTCAACGTCAACTACTGGGTGAGCGGATCGGTCGTGGTTGAGGTCAGCGCCGACGGCAAGCAGTGGGCGAAGGTCGGAGAGGCCGGCAAGGTCGGAGGCGCCGCCTTCCCGGTGCCCTCGGACCTCGTCCCGGCGAAGGAGCTGTGGGTGAAGCTCAGCAGCGGAGAGGGCGCCGATCTCCAGGTGAACTCATATACCTACCGCTGCCAGCTGCCTGATGCCGACCCCGCCCTTGCCGCAGCCGGCGCGACCTCCTACCTGGCGGTGCAGCGCGACAGCCCCGATCTGACGGTGGAGGTAAGCTCCGTCGGCGCGCTTCGCCCTGGTGGCGAGAACGCGGTCGAGCTGGTGGCTGCGACCGCCGGGCCGCGCCGCTCTCTGGCGGCGTCGGTCAAGCTGACGCAGAAGGGCCAGGTCGAGTCGGCCGCCGAAACGACCGTGCCGCTGCCATCGGGCGGCACGCGCCGAGTGACGGTCCCCTACGAGCTGCGCGCCGCCGGCCCCCATGCGCTGATGATCCGGCTTGCAGAACCGGAATCGGGGCGCCCCCTCTGGGAGGGCGCGGTGTCTTTCTCCGTGCCACCTCTCTACGACGCAACCGGCGGCCACCTGCTGAGCGCCGCAGGTGACCTCTCCCTGTGGTGGTGCGAGCCGGAGAGGAAGGTAAGCCGGGAGCGGCCGCTGCCGACCGAAGCCGCGGCCGCCATCAAGATCGAGGCGGCGGCGCGGGAGTACGAGGCCGCTCAACTGGTGCTCACCCCGCGAGTTCCGCTGCGCTCCGTCCGGATCACGGCCACCGACCTGCGAGCTGACAGCGGAGCGATCATACCGGCGGCCGACATTGAGATCCGTCAGGTCGGGTACGTCCACGTGTCACAGCCGACCGACGAGCTGGGAGTCGTTGACGATTGGCCCGATCCGCTGCCGCTGCACAACGCGCCAGTGGATATTGCCAAGGGCCGGAACCACCCGTTCTGGGTGACGGTCCACGTCCCGCCGGGAACGCCCAAGGGGCTCTACCGAGGCCTGCTGCACGTGACATCAACGACGGTCTCGCTGGACATTCCGCTGGAGGTGAAGGTCTGGGGCTTCGAGTTGCCGCGCGAGACACACCTGCGGAGCGGGTTCGGGCTGTCGCAAGGCGAGATCAGACGGTACCACAACCTGGAAACCGAAGAGGAGGTAAGACAGGTCTACCGCCTCTATCAGCGCAGCTTCGCCGAACACCGGGTGGCCCCGTATTCGGTAGGACGCCCGATCGAGCTGGAATGGGAGGCAGGACCGGGAGAGGGGCTCTTCCCGAAGCTCGACTTCACCGAGTTCGACGAGGACGCCCGCTTCGCGCTCGACGAGCTTGGGTTCAACAGTTTCGTGATCCATCTCGAGGGCCTGGGGGGAGGGACTTTCCAGTCTCGACGCCCCGGACAGATAGGCCCCTACGAGCAGGGGACGCGTGAGTATGAGCTGAGCTTCGCCAGGGGAGCGCGGGCGATCCAGGACCACCTGGAGGAGCGCGGCTGGCTCGGCAAGGCTTACGTCTACTGGTTCGATGAGCCCGAGCAGAAGGACCACGATTTCGTGCGGGAGGGTATGGAGCTTATCCACCGCGCCGCTCCCAAGCTCACTCGGCTGCTCACCACCCATCCGACGGCGAAGCTCTACGGCGCGGTGGACCTCTGGTGCCTGCCGACCTACACGCTCAAGCCCGAGGAGATCCGTCCGCGTCGGCTCGCGGGGGAGGAGATCTGGTGGTATCTGTGCACAGGGCCGAAGGCGCCCTACTTCACGCTCTTCCTCGACCACTACGGCACGGAGATCAGGCTCTGGTCCTGGGAGACCTGGAAGTACGGGCTCGACGGGCTGCTGGTGTGGGAGACGACCTACTGGACCTCGGAGCAAGCTTATCCGGATTCGCTCCAGGACCCCTGGCAGGACGCGATGAGCTGGCAGTCGTCGTATGGGCTGCAAGCAGGCGAGAAGGCGCCGTGGGGCAACGGCGACGGGCGGTTCCTGTACCCGCCCAAACGCGACCCGGGAACGGGCACGACCAAGTACCTCGGGGGCCCGATCCCCTCAATCCGATGGGAGCTGCTGCGGGACGGGATCGAGGACTACGAGTACCTGTGGCTGCTCAAGCAGGAGATCGCGAGACTCAAGCAGGCCGGTGCCTCGCCCGACGCCTGCCGTGAGGCGGAAACCTTGCTGGAGGTTCCGCCCGACATCTGCACCAGCCTCACCGAGTTCGCCACCACGCCGGAGCCGATCCACACCCACCGGGCGAAGGTGGCGGAGGCGATCGAGCGACTGCGCGAGCAGTAAGGCGACCTACACTTCGCGCAGGTGGTCCCGGATCGAGGTGGGCTGCATCCCGAACGTCTGCCCCATCTCCGTGATGTCGCAGCAGTTATCCTCGAGCAGCATGGTGAGCTGGTCGGAGGTCAACGGGAACCGTGCGCTCAGCCGGCCCAGGACGGCGACGGCTGGGCGCACCATCCAGACAGGTAGGTGCAGCTTTGGCTTCTCGATTCCTTCGGCCTCAGCGATAAGATCAACGAGTTGCTCGAAGCCGTAGGTTTCGGGGCCGCCCAACTCGTAGGCTCGGCCGGCGGTATCGTCTTTCCGGAGCGCGCCGGCGAAGCAGGAGACGACATCCTCGACCCAGATCGGCTGGAGCAGGGCGGTACCCTTGCCGATGATCGGGATGACCGGCGGCTTCTCAACCAATCGCTTTATCGTTGGGACAAACTCCCCGCCCTGGCCGAACATCACCGAGGGCCGGAAGATGGTAGCGGCAAGGCCGGAGGCGCGCACAAGCTGCTCCGCCTCCCATTTCGAGCGGTGGTAGCGGCTCGCGGCACGATCCCGCGCCCCAAGGGCGCTCATGTGCAGCAGGCGGGGCACCCCGGCTTGCCGACACGCCTCGATGACGTTGGCAGTCCCCTGCACGTGGACGCTGCGATAGGTCTGGCCCCGGCCCTCGCGGATGATCCCCACGAGATGGATGACAGCCTGGCAGCCTTCGACTGCGGAGAGCAGGGAGGGGAGATCGGTGACGTCACCGGTCACCACGTTGGCGCTCGACACTTCGGCCGGCCTGCGTGCAAGCACTCGGACCGCCTCGCCTTGCGCGACCAGGCGAGCGGTGAGACACCGACCGACGAAGCCAGTTCCCCCGGTGATGAGCTGCATGGTTCGAGGCGTTCTGCTGTGCGCCTTCGCGGCTATTGTTCCGCAGACGCAGTGCGCCCACCCGTCAGATTCGAGGGACCACCGCGCCGTGGCCGCACAAGCGGCACCAGTGCTGTGCACCCCAAATGGCCTTACAATGAGCCACTGCTCCATTCAGGTGCACAGCCAGCGCTCAGCCCCAGGCTGAGCGCTTGTGCCGCCTCCGCCCAGACCCGACGGGTTGTCAAGGCGTTTCCGAGGCGGCACACCAGATGGCGGCCCCGGCCGCCTTCCGCTACCGGGCCTGGAGGCGATTGCACAGGATGCCTGTCAGCGGAGGCGAAGTAAGATGGGTGGAGCAGGTCCGGCGCCATCGGTGAGTAGAGAGGCAGTGTGAGCGAAGCGCGACACTCGGTGCGCGGAAAGCGAGTAGTCAAGGCAGCCATCGCGGTCCTCGGCCTGGTCCTCGCAAGCCTTCTGGTTCTGCGGCCCTGGGCGGACTCGGCCCTGACCGCCCAGGTAACCGTCACCACCGACACGTCGGCCTCGGTGGTGGCGCTGCGGGTCCATCGGTTGTTCTCAGCCTCGGCGCGCGATCTTCCCGTCTATGAGCCCGAGGTTGACCTCCGCCGATGGGCCGGCAAGCTTGTCCGCATAGACGTGGACGGTGTCATGCGGCATCGCGGTTTCGGGTCCGCTCCGGTGGGCCGCCTCGCCTGTCGGGCCGAGATCGTCAGCGCCGACGGCGCCACCCCGCTGGAGTTCGCGAGCTGGCAGTTTGGCGCCGCCAGTGGCCTTCACCCCCGCCACCTTGGCCCCGTTGTGTTCGACGCCACCTCCGGGGGGGAGGAGGAAGCGCCATTCGTGTTCGCCGGCACGGGCACGCTCTGGCGTGTCCTCCGCGTTCCCCCCGCGGCGCGGCTGCGCATCAGCATGAGGCCCCTGCCGGACGCTCGGATACACGGTCGGCCGCGGCCCCATCTCGGGCAGACGCAGTCCGCGGCCAGCGCGCCGGCTCTACCGCCTCCTGAGGTCGCTCGCAAGCCGGACGTTTTCATCTACCTCGTTGATGCGCTCCGCCCCGACCACCTCGGCTGCTTCGGCTACCCCCGGGGCACTTCGCCCTTCATTGACGCGTTTGCCCGCGAGGCCGCTGTCTATGACGAGGCATTCGCCGCCGGCACCTGGACCCGGTCGTCGGTCGCGACCATCCTCACCGGCCTTCTCGGATCGGCCCACGGGGCCGTCCACGAGACCGACGCGCTCGCCCAGTGGCCGGTGCTGCTGCCCGAGATCCTCAGAACCGACGGGTATACCACCCGCTGCATCAGCGCGAACGGGAACGTGACCTCCGAGCTCGGGTTCGACCAGGGCTACGACGAGTTCATCTTCAGCGACCGGGCGCCGGCAAGCTGGATCTCCCAACTGGTGGCGCGACGGTTCGCCACGCAGGACCCGGCCAAGCCCGTCTTCATGTACCTGCATACGGTTGAAACCCACGGTCCGTTGACGCCGGGCCCCGACGCGCTCCGCCGCTTCGATCGAGGACTGAAGGGGCGCTACGGCGGCGCCTCCGCCTCGCTCGACAAGATCAGGGTGCTGCACCCCCAACTCACTAAGACGGACATCGGGCACCTGATTGACCTCTACGACGCCAGCGTGTTCGAGGCCGACGAGGGCTTCCGGCAGTTCATCGGTGTTCTGAAGAAGGCCGGCCGGTACGATGACTCGCTCATCATCCTGCTTTCTGACCACGGCGAGGCCTTTGCCGAGCACGACACCTTCGGGCACGGCTGGGACCTGAGCCGGGAAACCGTGCGCGTGATGCTGGCAGTGAAGTATCCGGCGAACCGTTACGCCGGCGCCCGCCTCCGCGAGCGGGTAAGCCTGGTGGATGTGGTCCCGACCGTGCTGTCGGAAGTGGGGTTGCGCCCCGCTCTGCCGTACCCACTGGTGGGGCGAAGCCTGGCTCCCGACCGAGTGGAGAGGAACCGACGGGTCCACGCTGAGACCTCGATGTGGGAGGCGAACAACCTCGATCTGGTCGCGGTGATAGATGAGGACGGGTACAAGCGGGTGATTGACGCCTCGGTTCCTCCGCGGGAGACGGCCAGCAAGCAGTCCATTGGCCTATGGGATACCAACCTCGATCCGGGTGAGCAGACGGACCTCTCGGCCAAGCTCCCCGTCCGCGCGGCCTATGACGAGCAGCTCATTGCGAGCTGGTTAGTGGACCAGTATCGCGTGCGGACTCGGTCGGCGACGGGGCCGACCCCGAAGATCCATCTCAGCGATGTGCTGAAGCGCACACTGAAGGACCTAGGCTACCTGAAAGGAGGCGGCCGGCCCGCGTCCGGCGAAGAGGAGTAACAAGCGCGACTAACCCGTTCTCAGCGCATAGACGCAGCTTTCGTATGGGTGCTCGCTTGGTAGGTAGGAGACGGCTTCTTCGGTTCGTTCTCGTCGGCCTGATCTCGTGCCTCGCGGCGGTCGTCATCATCCGCCCGTGGAAGGAATCGGTGATGACCGTGGCGGTGACGGTCATGACCGATGACGGGCCGCGCCGGGTGGTCTATCACGCAAGCTGCCTCTTGTCCGAAGACAGCGACGACCTTCCTCTCCTGAATGCCGAGGTGAACCTGGCGCGCTGGGCCGGGAAGCTCATCCGCTTCGACGTTGAGGGACAAGTCAGACGTCGGGCGATGCGAGACACCTCTACCGGGTTCGTGGCGTGCGATGCCGAGCTGGTCACTCCCGAGGGGACGACGCCGGTCGAGTTCACGAGCTGGCAGGAGGGGCGTGACATCGGTATGCATACCGCGCCCTTGGGGCCCCTGGCGTTTCGCCTGGCCGACGACGGCAACGATCGCTTCGCCTTCGCCACAAAGGGCTCGCTCTGGCAGTGTGTCAAGGTCCCTGCTGGTGCCCGCCTGCGCCTGCGGCTCAAACCGGTGCTCGCCTCCAAGCTGCGCGGCATTCCACAGCCCTACACCTCGGTCGCACAGGAGCGCCCCGCCGTCCCGCTTCCCGCCCGCCGATCCAGCCGGCCGCCCGACGTGTTCGTCTACGTCATTGATGCGCTCCGCGCCGATCACCTGGGCTGCTACGGCTACGACCGGGGAACGTCGCCAACGATAGACGCCTTCGCCGCCCACGCTACCCTCTATGAGAACGCCTACACTGCCGCCACCTGGACGCGTCCGTCTGTCGCGACGATGCTCAGCGGCCTCTACCCGAGCGTGCACGGCTCTATGCACTGGTCTGATGGGCTCGCAGACTGGCCGGTGCTGCTTCCGGAGGTGCTTGAGGGCGCCGGGTACCATACCCGTTGCTTCGTGACGAACCCGAATCTCTCGGCCCCATACGGCCTCGACCAGGGCTGGGATGAGTTCCTCTTCTGCGATGCGCCCGCCCAATGGGTGACGGACATGGTCAAGCGCGCGCTTGCGGCCGAGCCGGTCGGCAAGCCAGTGTTCATCTACATGCACACTGTCGAGCCGCACCATCCGTACATGCCGCGGCCCGAGGACTTCAAGCGGTTCGACCGCGGGATCCGGGGAAGCTGGGATGGCACCGCGAAATGGTTCGAGCGGCTGAACGTGCTCCACCCCAGGGTGCAGAAGGCCGACCTCGAGTGCATGAGCGATCTGTACGACGGCAAGGTCTACGAGGCAGACCAGGGCTTCGCTGGTTTCCTCGCCGCGCTGAAGCAGGCGGGGCGGCTCGACAACGCCCTGGTCATCCTCACCGCCGACCACGGGGAGGCGTTCGCGGAGCACGACACCCTCATCCATGCCTGGGATCTCAACCAGGAGACCATGCGCGTCCCGCTCGTGATCCGGTTCCCCCAGGGGCAATACGCCGGAACGCGCGTGCGGGAGCGCGCGAGCCTCGTGGACCTGATGCCAACGGCCCTCGCCCAGGCCGGCCTGCAGCCCGATCTGCCGTACCGCTTGCCCGGAATGGACCTGGCCCGATTGGCGCGTGATCCCGCCTCCGGCCCCAGCCGCCGCATCTACGGCGAGGTGGCGAGATGGGATTCCAACGATGTTGACCTCGTCACAGTCATAGACGAAGATGGGTACAAGCGGGTGATAGATGTGTCGGTTCCCCCGCGAGAGACAGCGGTGCCGGAGTCGCTCGGGCTGTGGGACATTCGGGCGGATCCTCGAGAGACGCGCGATCTGTCCACAAAGCTCCCCGTGCGGGCCGCCTATGACGAACAGCTTATCGCAAGCTGGCTGATCGGGCAGCGATACTGGCGCGGGAGTACGACGATCGCCCGGCCCCCGCGGGTCGAACACGACGAGGTTATTGACCGCAAGCTGAAGGCGCTGGGCTATCTGGGCGGCATGGCGCAAAAGGGGAAACGCCCCGGCTCGCGTTGACGCCGGGGCGCGCAAGGGAGTGAACGTGTCAGAGCATGATGCCGGACAGTCCGACGCCGCGCCGCAGGGCGCGACTGCACCGAGGCCACTGCCGCTGCTTCGCGACCCGCGTCTCCACGCGGCCGTGGTCATGTTGGTCGCCCTCATTCCGCGGATTGCCTACCTCGCCCAGATTCGTGCCTGGCCCTTCTTCCACTACCCGATCCTCGATTCGCGGACACAATGGAAGTGGGCGGGCATTCTCACACAGAGCTATGGCATCGGCAATAACGAGGTGCTGGCGAAGGCCCCGCTCTATGCTTACTTCCTCGCCCTCTGCCGATGGCTGCTCAAGGATGAGTACAGCGGCCTCTTCGCCGCGCACCTCCTTCAGTTGCTGACAGGCGTTGTAGCCTGCGGGCTGACCTACTGGCTCGGCCGGCGCGTCTTCGGTCCAGCCGTCGGCCTGCTCGCCGGTCTCTCCCTCGCGCTCTACAGCCCGGGCATCTACCGCGATGGGCAGCTCTTGGACACATCGCTCGCCACCTTCCTCACGCTCGCCTTCACCGTGCTGTTCCTGAGAGCGCTCGACTCGCCCCGCGAGGGGCGCGCCTGGCTGAAGAGCGGGCTGGTGTTGGGCCTGATCGGGATCACGCGTCCCAACCTGTTGCTTCTCGGCGTGACCTCCGCTGCGGTAATACTGCTCTGGCTGACCCGGGAGATAGGCCGCCGGGCGGCCTGGCGAGCGGTCGCCATCCTGACCATCGGCACCCTCATCCCGATCGTACCCATCATCGGCCGCAACCACCTGATCACCGGCGGCTTCGTCCCCATCTCCTCCACGGGCGGCATAAACCTCTACACGGGCAACAACCCGATGTCAGACGGGTACTCACCGATCCCGTCAGGCATCGCCTGGGAGCGCACCTGGTACGTGGCGATGGGGGCCGGCAAGATGAGCGCCCGCACCCAGGATGCCTACTGGCGAGACAAGGCGTTGAGCTTCATGCGGCGTGAGCCCGGTGCGGCGCTAGCCCTCCTCGGCAGGAAGCTGTACTTCTGCTGGAATGCCTACGAGATCCCGAACAACATCAGCTACGATTGGGGGCGGGCCCACTCCTCGGTGCTGAGGGCCGTGCCGCTCACCTTCGGCATCATCGGGCCGCTGGGCCTTCTCGGGATGGCGCTCGGAGGATGGCGAAGCCGGAAGGCATGGGTGTTGCTGCTATCCGTCTTGGCACAGATGATCGCGGCTTCCCTTTTCTTCGTCGCCGGGCGATACCGGATGCCGGTGGTGCCCATGCTGTGCGTGTTCGCAGCTTTCGGGGTGATCGAGATGGGGCGCTTCGCCGCCGCCCGCCGCACGGGCGCATGCGTCCTTGGCCTGGCTATTCTGGTTGGCGGCGCGGCGCTGGTCAACTCCGATGTCTACGGAGTCCGGCGGGCGCGGGGCGCTAACCGGGATTGGTACCTGCTTGGGCAGTCCTACTTCATGGCGCAGGACTACCGGGCGGCGCGGGATGCATTCCGCCGCGCAGGGGAGCAGCATCCCGATGATGCTGACGCCTTCGCATTGCTGGGCCAGTCGGAGATGCAGCTCGGCCTGCCCGACGCAGCGGCCAAGGATCTCAAGCAGTCTCTCGAGATCGCTCCAGACTTCACTATGACAGCGACTCGGCTAGGGGCCCTCTACCTTGCGCAGGGCTGGCCGCTCGAGGAACCGGAGCGGCTGCTTCGGAGAGCCGTGGACAAGCAGCCGCGAAGTACTGCGGGTCTGGCGATGCTGGTGAGGCTCGATCTGCGCCTTGGCCGGCTGAGCCAGGCCCAATCGAACCTGGATTCCGTCGCCGACCTGTTCGTGCGGCTGAGCCCGAGCGACACTAGAACGGCGGCGACTGCACAGGCGGTCAGACAGGCCGTCGCCGATGCCTACCAGGCTGGCCTGACGATCCCGCCAGCGCTGCAGCAGCGGTAGACGGGAGCGGGTACCGCAGACGAAGGGGCCTGTCTCGGGACCCCGTTCGGCAGGAGCTCGCTCCTGCCACATGATCGCGCGAGCCTAGCACAACAGGCGTGGGGCGTCACCACGAGTAGGTGACCGTCCCTCCTTAGTTGTCCATAGCTAGTGGATCTGCGCCTCACACAACACCGTCCAGCCCCGCGTGTTCCTCACCGTCGGCCCGCTTGCTGATCTGAACGCGTCGTGGCCGAAGTCGTATTCACCGATCATGTGGGGCCCTGTTGCCTCTCCATCCGTTTCGACTCGAACCCTGTTGCGGTCCGATGATACAAGTAGGGTCACATCGCGGAACGTGATGTACTGAGCATCAATGAGATACCAGCGTTCTTTCTCATGGGCCGATCGCACAACGAACCAAGTCTCGTACTCGTAGCCCAGCCCCAAACGCCAGTCCGCTTTCTCCCAAAGCTCAATCACATAGTGCGAGCGAGGAACTGGTGCAGATAAGACCTTTCGCAAGTGCTGCCAGGGCTGCCAAACTACGAGCCCCAATCCCACAGGGACCAGCGCTACGATGACCAGCGCTACCACTGTGCGTGATAGTCGAGGGGGCCTTCGTCTGCCTAGCATGACTACCACCACCACCCCGGGGTATTAGGGACACTCACCTATCTGCCACCCTCACCGGCCATCGCCCCCAAGGCCATGGCGACAGTCTAACACGGCAGGCGCCACGCGTCGTCCCCGGTTTCCCGCTCCTGGTCCGGGGTTCGACCGGTCAGTCGTCTTCTTCGGCAGAGGCCGCGCTGGCCATTGTCTCCGCCAGGTGGGCGGCGACTCGCCGCGCCGCGCTTCGGGGCAGCCCGAGCTGGTCGTATAGTGCCGTGAGGCGGTCGAGTTCCGCCAGCACCGCCGGCCTGTTCAGCGATCTCGGTTTCGCTGACACCAGCCGCTCATAGTTGCCTGCGTAGATCTTCTTCAGCACGTCTGCCGGCAGCGCGATCCCCTGTATCATGCTCCGATGGTCAGGCCAGAAGAGCCTGTCATCGGTCGGCACGTGGAAGCGCTCGTCGGTCTCCAGGAAGTTACGCATCACCCAGACGCGAGAGAGCAGCCCGTTGGTGCTGAAGTCCGTTCCGAAGACGATCCGATCCTGGTAGGTGATGAGAAACTCGCGCGCCTCCTCCGGGCGCTTGGCGAAGTTGTAGAGCATCTCGATGCCCGGCGCCAGGTCCAGGTGAACGTCGGGATAGCGCTGGAGCAGTTGGGCTGCCCGGGGGAGATCGTCCGACAGGAAGTAGAAGTGAGCGAACATCACCCTCAGCCGCGGGTGCTTGGCAAGCGCTCGCTCGCACTCCTGGTAGAGCGACTCCTTGCTCGGGAAGGTGTCGTCGTAGAGCCAGCCGGGGCCCTTCGCCCACTCCGGCGCCTCCTCCGGGTTCCAGAACTCCTCCGGGTCGTTCACATGCCAGAGAATCGGCAGGCGGCGCTCCTCCAGACGGGCGAAGTAGTCGTCGTATATCACCGAGTCGAGCGCGATGCCCGAAGCCTTGCGCGTGTTCGGCTTTCCGTTGATCATCTTGACGCCGTCGGCCCCCAGCGCGATGAGCCGGTCCACCTGTTGGGCGAGGGAGTAGGTAAGCCGGTGGTCAACATCCCGCGCCACTGCCGAGTAGTCCATCCCCATGAAGAGGTAGATCTGGTCGGGGTGCTTCGCCTTCGCGTAGATGGCCTCGGCGTTCGAGTTGACTCGCCCGGGGAAGCTCGTAACGAGCACGCAGGCGCGGTTGATGCCGCCGGTCTTGAGCCGGTCCAGCATCCCGTCAATGGCATCTAGGTCCTCGCCCCCGAAGTGCGTGTGACAGTCTACGATCGGATATCTGCCCAGTTCAGCAAGTTCCATCGTCACCTCTCCTCCTGTTGTGTTGCGCCCGTCGTAGCTCGCCCTTTCAGGCTGGATGTGTCCGGTACTGGGCCGGGGTCCGGCCATAGTGCCTGACGAATGTCCGGTGGAAATGGCTCGCGTCCACGAACCCGGCTCGCTGAGCGATCGCCTCGACTGTCAGGTCGGTCGTCAGCAGGCGGTGGGCGGCGAACCCGAGCCGCGCCCGTATCGAAAACTGCCCGAAACTCGTGCCCATGGTCTGCCGGAAGATAGCGGTGAATCGCGACCGACTCAACCCGCAGGCGGCGGCCGCCTCCTGAACACTTACACTGCCCGGCCGCCGTTCCTGGATCAGCACGATGGCCGGCATCACCCTGCTCAGGTTGCTGGTCTTCACCCGCGAGAGGTCGGGGGGTTCCGTCGGCGG
>Ga0315286_10004181_pt1 | contig 13794 bp, 12 predicted proteins | sample YL17G10_0_MG_FD_205038 | JGI IMG/M metagenome (GOLD analysis project Ga0315286, IMG submission 205038) | Sediment microbial communities from Yellowstone Lake, YNP, Wyoming, USA - YL17G10_0 | ecosystem: Environmental > Aquatic > Freshwater > Lake > Sediment | place: USA: Wyoming | collected... | reverse complement strand
TGCGGGCAAGGCGTACATCGAGGTCGGGTGTCCCACCGCCCGTCCTCAGATGGCCTCGGTGCGGCCCAATGTCCTCGAAATGCTGCCAGCGGACGGCGCCAAGAAGGGAGAGGTCGTCAAAGTCGATGCCAAGATCGAGGCGGCGGGCCTGCGCACGGCGGTCGTCGAGGTGGTGAAGGGGGCGGGAGCAAAGGTGGACCTGACGGAGGCGAATATCATCATTTCCGGCGGCCGGGGCATGAAGGGCCCCGAAAACTTCAAGGTCCTGGAAGAGCTGGCGGCCGTCCTAAACGCCACGGTCGGCGCCTCCCGCGCGGCCGTGGACTCCGGGTGGCGGGAGCACGGCGATCAGGTCGGGCAGACCGGAAAAGTCGTGACTCCTAACCTGTACATCGCCTGCGGGATTTCCGGAGCCATCCAGCACTTGGCAGGAATGGGTTCTTCCAAAGTCATCGTCGCCATCAACAAAGATCCCGATGCGCCCATCTTTCAGAAGGCGGACTACGGAATCGTGGCGGACCTCTTCAAGGTCGTTCCGGTTTTGACGGAAGAATTCAAAAAACTGTTGTCGGAGAACTGATCCGAACGAAGAGCGCCTCCCCAAAGGTGAATCGTACGGAAAGGATGGCCCTTTCCGGGCCATCCTCCTACCTCGGGATCCCCCTCCCCTTTTCCCTCTCCCCCGGATCCGGGGGGAGGGCGGGGGAGGGACATTATTCTAACGCTCTTTAAGCAAGATGATCTCGCAAAAAGTCACCAGAACGATGTTTTCAATTGTAGGGGCGTCCGGCCGGACGCCCCTATCGGGCGAGCGCCGCTCGCCCCTACATGCAAGGCGTGCAAGAACTGAGGAGTGAAGCGCACTTACAAGGTGCGCGGCAACGACGAAGTTGAGGCGCAACGCAGCAGATGGACTTTTTACGAGACCATCAAGCAATGTTTGAGTGAATTTGGTTGGGTTCCCCCCGAATCGTCCGGGAACCGAACTCTTTCCGCGGCAGGCCTCGAGGATCCTCTCCTCGGTCCGGCTTCAATTCGAGGGTCCAGATGTTCAGCTCATTCGATCTCTTCTTAGTCTTGATAGTGGCGGTTGTGTTCGCTTATGGATTTTACCGCCGCTACCGGCTCTGGATGGTGGGCAAACCCGATCAACGGACCGATCAGCCCAAGGAAAGGCTGAAATCCCTCTGGGCTTATGTGATGGGCCATAAGCGGATGCTCCGCGATACGTATCCCGGCTGGATGCATTTGTTCATCTTTTATGGTTTTTTGATTCCTTTCGTAATCGTGGTGATTACCCAGGCGAATTTCTCCTTGCCGAAAGTCCTGGCGCTTCCCCTGTCTCTCCTGTTCGATTTTGCCGGAGCCGCAGGAATTGCCGGAATCCTTTTGGCCGCCTACCGCCGTTATGTCCAGAAGCCGGAAAACCAAACGTATGACACCTCTTTGGGCAACTTGATCGCCCTTCTGGTTCTTCTGGGAGTCTTCGGGCTGGGCTTCTCCATCGAGGGATTGCGGATTGCCCGCACCCAACCCGAATGGGTGGCCTGGTCGCCGGTGGGCTGGATCTTCTCCCAGCTTTTCAGCGGCCTGGCGGAGCCGAATCAGGTCCTTCTTCATCGGCTTCTCTGGCGCCTGCATTTGTTTCTCGTTCTGGGGTTTATGGCCTGCATTCCTTATTCCCGAATGCTACATATCGTTACGGCCCCGGCTAACATCTATTTCCGATCGCTGGCTCCCAAAGGGGAATTGCCCCCCATCCGGAATTTTGAAACCGCGGAAACCTTTGGCGCTTCGAAAATTGAGGAATTGACATGGAAACAGCTTTTCGACCTGGATGCCTGCATGGGGTGCGGCCGCTGTCTTGATCATTGCCCCGGGGCCGTGACCGGAAAACCCTTGGCCCCCAAGAAAAATTGGGATTCTCTCCGGGCCCACATGGAAGAAAGAGCAGCCCTGAAGCGCAAGGGCGTGGATCCGGATGGGGAAGGGCAGAAGAAACTCATCGGGGACGCGCTTTCGGAAGACGTGATCTGGTCCTGCACCAACTGCCTGGCCTGCGCCATGGTTTGCCCCGTGTTCATCCCCTGCGTGGATAAATTTTTGGAGATGCGCCGGTACTTAGTCCTGATGGAAAGCCGCTTTCCCCCGGAAGTGCAACTGGTCTTCCGCAACATGGAGAACAACAGCAATCCGTGGGGCGTGGGTCTCGGGCTCCGAGCCGACTGGGCCAAGGGTCTGGATGTGAAAAACATGGCGGAAGTTTCCGAAGTGGATCTCCTCTTCTGGGTCGGCTGCGCCGGAAGTTTCGATGACCGCAACAAAAAAGTGGCCATCTCGCTGGCCAAAATTTTAAAGTCTGCGGGGGTGAAGTTTTCCATCCTTGGGACGGAAGAGGGGTGCTGCGGTGATTCCGCCCGCCGCATCGGAAACGAATACCTCTATCAGACCCTCGTGCAGGCGAATATCGAGGTCCTGAAAAATTACGGGGTGAAAAAGATTGTAACGATATGCCCCCATTGTTTCAACACCCTCAAGAATGAATATCCCCAATTCGGGGGGAAATATGAGGTTCTCCATTACACCCAGTTCTTGGCTGAACTCATAGGGCAGGGGAAACTGAAGCTGACCAAGCCGGTGGACAAGGTCATTACCTATCATGACTCCTGTTATTTGGGACGGGCCAATGAAGTCTATGAGGAGCCCCGCAAGATCCTCCGGGCGATTCCCGGGCTGAAAATGGTCGAAATGGAACGCAACCACGTTCGCAGCTTCTGCTGCGGGGCCGGAGGCGGGCGCATGTGGATGGAGGAGAAGCTTGGCACGCGGATTAACCAGGAGCGGACCGATCAGGCGCTTAAGACCCAGGCGCAGATGGTAGGGACCGCCTGTCCCTATTGCTTGACCATGCTTGGCGACGGCATCAAGGAAAAGGGCTTGGAGGAGACCTTGACGGCGGTGGACCTGGCCGAACTTGTGGAACAGTGTCTGGAGAAGCCCCAAGCGCAAGAAAAAACGTAGGGGCCAAGGGCTCGATGGAGCGAAGGGAAATAAATTTTTGGCAAAGGTAACCCAGTTGAGGAACCGGCTCAACGCCATTGCAAATTGAAAATGGCAAATTGAAAATTGAAAAATGGACGAGGCCTTTTGCGAAAATTTGCAATTTTCATTTTTCAATACCCGCCACAGTTCCTTTTAAGAAAGGCTGGTTTGATTCGGGTTTTATGATCGATCCTCCCGGCTCCTCCCCTTGATGGGAGAGGGCAGGGTGGGGGCGAGGGGAAGATCCTTTGGGTGACGAAGAGCCGCGAACCGAAGTGAGGAAAGAAATGAAAATGGGTGGAGTAAAAGCTCGATGGATCTGGCTCCCGATTTGCGTGTTGTTCTTTCTCTGGGCCGGCATGGCCTCGGCGGCGGACAATGCCGAATGCCTCAAATGCCACAAGAACCCGAAGCTCAGCAAAGGGAAAAAGGACGGCTCCCTTCTTTCCCTTTATGTGAATGAAGAGGCGTTCAAGGCTTCGGTCCATGGCGCCGGGGGGTTGGGGTGCGCGGACTGCCACCAGGAGGCCAAGACAACCCAGCATCCGGCTGAAGGATTCCCCGAAGTGGGATGCGCTTCCTGCCATGCCGATCAAGTCGAAGCCTACAAGAAGACAAGCCATGGCATGATGGCCGAAAGCGGCATGGAGCAAGCCCCTAAATGCGCCGTTTGCCATACGGCTCATTACATCCGCAAGACCGCCGATCCGCAATCCCCGGTGAGCGAAGAAAAACTGCCGCTGGTCTGCGCGAAGTGCCACTGGCAGGCCCAACCTCCTTCCGGTTTTTTTACCGCCCTGGCTACGTACCGGATCATGGGCCACCCCAAAGGCGACCTGGGCGAAAAATACGACACCCTGGCCTGTGTGAAATGCCATTCCGAAAACACGGGCCATCCCCAGAAGCCCCTCAAAGTAACCTGCGGGCGCTGCCACGACAAGTCCCTGGCGACCCCGGTTTTCATGGGCCCCATCCACTTCCAGATGTCTTTTCACGAAGATCCCCTGCCATTCATCCTGCGGATCCTCTATGGTTTGGGGGTCGTGGTTGTGATCTTCGGCATCGTCGGCTGGTTTGGCTACCGAACCTACAAAAAGAAAAAAGCCCCCAAGCCTGAATCCGCGGGGGAGGGGGACAAGCCTCCGGAATCCGGATCGTAGGTTTTTCACCAATCAAGACGTTAGGAAAGAGGCAGAGGGGGTAACTTCTGCCTCTTTTTTTTGAACAATGCGCGGCGGAGAGCTATTGACTTCCCTCCGCTAACTTTATAGAATCCACTCACAATTAAAGCTTTTCAAGAAATCTTAATGATCTGGTAAAAATTCCATCTGTCCTGCTCGGAGCAGGATTGCGCTTCAACCCTTTAGATAAGAGACTTCGCATTTGGGAATAGCGAGTAATGAATCGGATCTCCAGGGGCGAAAATAATTTTGGAGTAAATCTATAGTGAACGGCTTAAAAAAGTAGTCATTGCGAGGAGCGAAGCGACGCGGCAATCTCATAAGATTGCTTCACTTCGTTCGCAATGACACCCTTTGGAAGTCAACTTATATAAGCCGTTCCCTATAACAGGGTGAATCGTTGCCGCGTACGTGTAAGTACGCTTCACTCCTCAGTTTTTGCGCGCCTTGCATCTGGAGCTTTTTGCGAGATCATCATAATTAATTTCTCGTGGCTTTTTAGTTTTTTCCCATCTGCTTTGGCCGAGATTTGGGTGCTATAGATGATTAATTCTGGCTATTTCTGGAGAAAAATAACTAATGAAGATCAAAGAGATAGATGTTGCTTTATTTCAGATTCCTTTAGACGTTGCGCTGTCGGATTCCACTCACGGGGAGATGCCATTTTTCGAATTGATCACCGTCCGGATAAAGGATGAAGATGGTCTCGAAGGTTTGGGATACACCTATTCCGTCGGGGTCGGCGGACGGGCGATCTACAGTCTGGTGGAATATGATCTCAAACCGATCCTTTTGGAAGAGGATTCTTCCCGCATCGAGCATCTCTGGCAGAAGATGTGGTGGCGCCTTCATTTTTCGGGCAGGGGAGGGCACGCCTCGTTTGCCATCGCGGCCGTGGACATTGCTCTTTGGGACCTGGCCGGCAAAAGGGCAAAACTTCCCCTGTGGAGGCTTCTGGGGGGAAACAACCCGCGAGTGAAAGCTTACGCTGGGGGAGTCGATCTCTACTTTACGATCGATCAGCTTAAGGAACAGGCAAGGGGATTTTTAGCTAAGGGGTTCCGGGCGATCAAAATGAAGGTCGGCCGCCCGCGACTGTCCGAAGATGTTTCCCGGGTGAAAGCCATCCGCGACCTCGTCGGACCCGACATCCCCCTGATGGTGGATGTCAACATGGGCTGGACCGTGGAACAGGCCATTCATGCTTCCAGAGCCCTGGCGGAATTCGATCTCTACTGGCTGGAGGAACCGACTATCCCCGATGATCTCGCCGGCCATATCAAGATCATGCGCGAGGGGGCTCTTCCAATTGCGACAGGCGAGAACTTCCATACCCTTTATGAATTTCAGCACTTCATCACCGCCGGCGCGGTGTCATATCCCGAGCCGGACCTTGCGACCTGCGGGGGAATCAGCGTCTGGATGAAAGTGGCCCGCCTGGCGGAGGCGCACAACCTGCCGGTTACGACCCATGGAGTCCACGACCTTCACGTGCATATGCTCGCCGCCGTGCCCAATCCCTCCTATCTCGAAGCGCACGGGTTCGGACTGGAAAAATATATGGCCAATCCGATGGAGATCAAGGAAGGGGAGACGATCGCCCCCGAACGCCCGGGGCATGGGGTGGAACTGGATTGGGAACGGATAAAACCCCATTTAGTGAGATGACATAAGAATGCATTGAAAATTGCAAAATGCAAATTGCAAAATGCAAATTTTTTGAAAAAAATGCATCCGTTTTTCGCTTTTCAATTTGAAATGTGCAAAGCAATTTTTTCGCTATTATGCCTTTTGACCGGGAAAAGGGAGGTAATCTCTCAGCACTTCCGGCGGCTTGAAACGCGGGGAATATCCCAGCTCCTGTTTGGCCCGGGATATATCCAAATGTTATCCGCGGGAATGGCGAAGTCGCAACCTTCCGGAAAGCGAATGCCCTCTTCAAATTCGATCTTGGCCGCATTTTTCTGCGAGGAAAAGGTTACGGGTGAGGGCAGCAATACGACCCGGTCCACTTTCAGGTCCTTCAGCGCGCAGATGAGATCCGTGAGGTTAAGAACATCATCCTGACACATCTGGATTCTATCCGCCATGTCCGCCCAGAGAGGGGAAGATAATATCATAACAAATGGTTGTCCCTGCGGGGCACCAATTCCCTGAGGACATGACTTCCCACATAGCTATCTCCGCCAATAACCAACGTCGCCATCGAAAGTCGCATTTTTGAAACAAAAATGCCCGAAGATTATAAAATGATCTTGAAAAGAGAAAAGGTTGGTGAAGGTGCGTCAAGTATTTTTGGGGAGAGAAAAAATAATTGACATGAATTTCCGCCTGAGCTATAAGTCATCAGCATCGCCGCTACTGGACTTCAAAAGACGGGAGGATTGCAAGATGAAAATTCGTGATGTCAGGGCTTATGTTTTAGAAAGCCAATTAAAACCCGAGCATTGTTTTACCTGGGCACAGAGCCATGTGAACAAAAGGGTAGCGGCGATCGTGGAGATCGAGACGGAGGACGGGATCACCGGGGTGGGCGAGGCCTTCGGATTTTCTCCCCTCGCGACTAAGACGATGATCGAAGGTTCGCTGAAGCCGCGCCTCATCGGGGAAAATCCCATCGACACCAACCGTCTCTGGGACATGCTCTATACGGTAACGCGAATGGATGGCCAGAAGGGCATCGCCCTGATGGCCTTGAGCGCAGTCGACATCGCCCTCTGGGATATCAAGGGAAAATTTTATAATGCTCCGGTTGCCGATCTTTTGGGGGGGCATTATCGGGACGAGGTGGGGACCTATCCCACGGGGCTTTATCGGAAGAATGTGCCCGATCAGACCAAGGCGCTGGTGGAAGAAGCTTTAGGTTATCTGAAACAGGGTTATAAAGCCATGAAGCTCAAGATCGGTTTCGGCCTGGAAGACGACTTGCAGAAAATCCGCGCCATCCGCAAAGCGATCGGCCCTGAACGCCGTTTGATGCTGGATGCGAATTGCGCGTACAACGCTTCGGAAGCGATCTGGTTGGGGAAAAGAATTGAGGAATTGGATATTTTCTGGATGGAGGAACCGATTCCTCCCGAAGATATCCAAGGGCATATCGAGTTCAAGGCGAAGGTGAATATTATGCTGGCGGCGGGGGAGAGCGAATTTGCCCGGTATGGGTTCCGGGATCTCATTTCCCGCCGGGCCGTGGACATTATACAACCCGATTTGTGCGCGGTCGGGGGGTACTCCGAAATGATGAAGATCATCGCCATGGCCACTGCTTGGAACCTGAGGTGTATCCCGCATGTCTGGGGAACTGCGGTGGGGTTGGCGGCAAATCTTCAGCTTCAGGCGGCGATGCCCCACTTTCCCACTTCGCTGATGCCCGAGGAGTCTTTGATGGAATTTGATCGCACAGCCAACCCCCTGCGGATCGAGCTGGTAGAGGAGGCATTTGAAATGGAGGGGACGAAAATGAAGATTCCCCGAAGGCCGGGGCTGGGGATTACGCTGAACCGGGAGGCATTGAAAAAGTATCAGATTTCGTAAGAAAAGCCAAATATCTTTAAATCTGTTGGATTTCGGTGCGGCGACGGGGGGCGCCGAAGGAGGCTTGCCGGCGGATCGAGGGATCAAGAGAATTTACCTTGGAAGAGAGAGGGATTTCAGAACGAAAGCGTTACAAAGAATTATTGGGGATGGGTGCAATATCGGTTTAGCACTTGATGATCAATTTCCAATCCCAAGCCGGGTCCCCTGGGGAGAATGAATTCCCCCTTTTCGAATCTCAGGGCCTCTTTGAATACGCTGGCCTCCAGTTGGAAGTAAAAATGCTCCAAAGCGACGGCCGGCGGGGAGCCGGCGATCAGGTGGGCCGTTGCCAAAAAACCGGGGCCGAAGTAGGCGGAGTGGGGAGCCAGCTTTACCTTGTAGGGTTCGGCCAGAGCGGCGATCTTCCCGAATTCGGTTATTTTGCCTTTTGATAAAGATGGGGTGGAAGAAAAGATCGGGTTTTTAATTCTCCAGCCAAAAACTTTCAAAGATTCTCAGAAATTCGGCAGGCGTGCAGACAGTCAAGGGGAAACGGTGGCGGACTTTTTCTTTTAGAAAGTGCTTCTTGTGCAGGGTAATCAGATAGTCGGCTTTTGATTCAATTGCGGCGGCAAGGATGGAGGCATCTTTTAAGGGAAGAATTATTGCGGCTTTTTCCACTGCCGTTTTCGGGGGATCGTCAACCATCAGCGGGGCGAGATTTCGGAAAAACCGGCGAAATTGCAGGATCAGGTTGGGAAGCTTGGCGGAAATATTTCGATCCGCTTCAACCAGGACCTGACGGCTGATCACCATCTGGATGCTTTCGGCTTCGCATAAATCTAAAACTGTTGCCGATGCGCCGGTTCGTGAAGCTATGCCTGCAATAATAACGCTGGTGTCGATGAAAACCTTAATCTTTTTGGTAGGTTTCTGCAACGTACCGTTCCCGCTGAGATTTCAAATCATCCAGAAGATCTTCAAGAGTTAGACCCTGGCGTTTCATCTCCCGCTCGAACTTCTTTGCTACCGAAACTCGCTCCAATCTCTTGGGGACCATCAACAGGACCTTTCCGACTCGGAAAATATTAACTGTGGTTTGCTCATCTAAATTCATTTCCTCCCTTAAATCTTGCGGAATCGTGATCTGCCCCCGAATTCGCACCCGCGCAGACCTTGGGATCCTGGCAAAATCCTTCATATTTTCCTCCTTATTCTAATAATCGTACTTAATCTGATTATTAGAAAATGTCAAGAAAAATTTGGGCCGATCCCAGAACCAAAAATTACGAGGGTTGATAACGGGGCCTCCTTTGGGTGCATTCGATTCTATTCTCCTCTTTGACGCCGATTTCGAGATGCCGCCTCAGAGCTCAATACCCAGAGACTGCGCGAGAAGGTGGGAAGAGTTGAAGGTGGATCAGGGATGTTGTTAGAAAAGGAAGGGCCCAGTTCTTTTCAAAAATTTTGAGGGCGGGAAGAAGAACATAAAGATTATTTTGGATTTGATACATATTCCTTCAGAACCGCGCCGTCGATTTCGAGGCCCAGGCCGGGGCCCTCGGGGATGATAAATTGTCCTTTTTCAAATCTGAGCGGCTCTTTGAATACACTGGCTTCCAACTGGAAATAAAAGTGCTCAAGGGCAAAGGCCTGGGGTGAGCCGGCGATCAGGTGGGCCGTGGCCAGCAAACCGGGCCCGAAGTAGGCGGAGTGGGGGGCCAGTTTTACATTGTAGGCTTCGGCCAGAGCGGCGATCTTCCGGAATTCGGTTATTCCGCCAACCTTGACGACGCTGGGCTGGATGTAGGTCGCGGCCCGCGCCTCGAGGAGTTCCTTGAATTGAAACACCGTACAGGCGTTTTCTCCCGTGGCGATCGGGATGCCCCCCGCGAGGCCGAGCCACGCCAGGCTTCTGAAATCCTCGGGAGGCCAGATCGGTTCCTCCAGCCAAGTCAGAGAAAAGGGCGCGAGTTCCCGGCACATCTCCAGTGCCTTTTCCGGGCTCCAGGGACAATTGACATCCAAGGTTAACAGGATTTCGTCTCCGAGGGCCTCCCGGGCGCCCCTGACGCTATTGACATCCAGCTGGTGCAGTTTAATCATTTTATAGCCCGATTTTTTGGCGTGGAGAGAAACCATTTTCAGCTGTTCCATATCCGCATACCGCGTCAAACTGGCATAAGCCGGGATGGCTTTTGTATCTCCGCTTCCCCAGAGGCGGGACAAGGGAAGCCCGGCGCGCTTACCGGCTATATCCCAGAGGGCGATATCGACTCCGCTGATGGCGAAGGTCGTGATTCCATACCGGCCAAAAAAATGGGTTTTGCGAAACATGAGGTCCAGCAGAGGATGGATGCCTGCCGGATCGGACCCGAGCAATAAGGGCTTGAGAGTTTGATTGACCACGGCGGCGACGGCTTCGGGGGCCCCGTACCCGAAGGATTCCCCGTATCCCGTTATTCCCTCGTCGGTCTTGACCTCGACGATCACCTGGCTGAACTTGCCCCAGGACCAGGGAGCGGGGAATTCCTCTTCCCGGATCGGGATGGACAGCACGTGGGCCTGCACATCGCTGATTTTCATGATTTTGTTCTCCTCCCCGTTTCATGCCGATGGTTGATATGGATCTTCCCAAACGGCGATGGCCTCGATCTCGATCTGCGCATTTCTCGGCAGCTCTTTCACCCCGATGCATGTCCTCGCCGGAGGGGCTACGGGGAAGTATTTCTTATAGATCTCATTCATCTCCTGGAATCGCGCCATGTCCGTCAGAAAAACGGTCGTCTTGATCACCTCGTTCATGGAGATCCCGGCGGCTTCGACGATTCCCTTAATATTTTCCAGAACCGTCTGCACCTGGATGTGAAAATCATTGGAGACCACTTTCATCGTGGCGGAATCCACCGGAATCTGTCCGGAGATATAAATCATATTCCCCACTTTCACGGCTTGAGAAAGGGGAGACCGGGAAACGAACCCTTTGGCGGTCGAGATGATTTCCTTTTTCATCTTTTCTCCTTCAAGAAGGCGTCGGCATCACGATGGATAGGGGCTGGGGTTTTCGAACCCGCAAAAATCCTCTTCCACAACCCAGATGAATTTCCCCAAGAATTACCATTTCGGAAAACGATTTGCAAGTGATCTTTGGAGGAATGAAGCAGAGGAGCCGGCGTATTCCAGTGGAATCAAAGGCCAAGGGGATAAACCTGAGTACGGGTCCTGTTTCCGGATTGGGTACGACCGGAGGGGTTTACTGCCTGGAACAGGTGGGGAAAAGACACCCAAAAAGAGCTTGACAGGTTTGGGCGAAGCGGGTACCATTCTCCTTGCGACAGACCGACCGGTCTGTCTTGACGTAAAGATCCCAGTTTCCCAGCGGAATTTTCGGTGACGCGCAAAGAACAAATCGTTCTGAATTCCCTCAAACTCTTCTCCCTCAAGGGATATCTGAGCACTTCCCTGGACGATATCCTCCAGGATTCCCAGATTTCCAAGGGAGGATTCTACAACTATTTCAAAAGCAAAGAGGATCTTTTTCACGCGGTTTTGAGCAAGGCGCGAAAAATCTGGCAGGAGAAGAACCTGGCGGGATGGGAAGGGGCGCCGACCCCCGTCGACCGCATCATTCGCCTTTTGAAAAATTACCGGGACCGTTATCTGCAGGATTCGGTGAATTTTCCCGGGGGATGCATCTTTATTACGCTTTCGGTCGAACTGGATGACCTTCGGCCTCATCTGGCCGGAGAAATCAACGAAGGGTTTAAAAGGCTCAAGGCTCGGATCCGGCGGACCCTCGCGGAAGCCAAGAAAGCCGGCCAAATCCGGGAAGGTAATTCAGCGGAAGCAATCACGGAAATCGTATTTTCGGCGATGATCGGCGCTTCCGTGCGATACGGGATCGACAAATCGGGAAGAAACTTGAATCGCACCATCGGGGCGATCATTCGCTATTTGCAGAGCCTTACGCGAAGAGCCGGAACGCCAAGGAAGAATTGAGGACAAGGAGGCGGAAGGATGGCGGGAAAATTTTTCGACGAATTTGTGGTGGGGGAGGAATATATTACTCCCAGCCGGACCCTGACCGAGACGGATATCGTCCTTTTTGCGGCGATGAGCGGGGACTACAACGAACTTCACACCAGCGAAACCTTCGGGAAGGCGACCCAGTTTGGAAAAAGAATCGGCCATGGCCTCTTAGGGTTGGCCGTCTCTCACGGTCTCTTTTTCCGGTTGGGGCTCGTGGAGGGCACGGCGATCGCTTTTCTGGGACTCGAATCCTGGAATTTTGAAGCGCCCTTTTTTATCGGCGATACGATCCGCGTGAAAATTCAGGTGGCCGAAAAGAAGGAAAGCAAGAGCAAGCCGGACCGCGGGGTCGTGAAGTTTTTCTTCGAGATCGTGAAGGAATCCGGCCAGAGGATTCAGAGCGGTTACAAGATCCTCATGATCAAAAGAAAATAGCGGATCCAGGTGAAAGAGGGATTTGAAATGGCGAATAAAATCATGACCGCGGAAGAGGCGGTCAAGATCGTTAAAGACGGGGATACGGTAAGCACCTGCGGGATTATCGGGGCCTTAGTGCCAGAGAAAGTCTTAACCGCCCTGGAAAAGAGATTTTTAGAAACCGGGTCTCCGCGAAATTTGACGGCTGTTTTTCCGATCGCCGTAGGAGACATCTGGGAGCTTCCGGGAGCGGATCATTTTGCCCATGAGGGGATGATCAAGAGAGTTATTGGCGGGTCTTACGTAACCGCTCCGGCTTCCGGGCCGGCCCCGAAACTGGTGGGGATGGTTTATCAAAATAAGGTGGAGGCCTACAATTTTCCGATGGGATCCCTGATGCATCTTCACCGGGAGATCGCGGCGAAGAGGCCGGGATTGATCACCCGAGCGGGGCTGAAAACCTTTGTTGACCCCCGGCGAAACGGGGCGAAGATGAATGAGCGAACCAAAGAGGATCTCATCGAGGTGATTCGGCTCCATAACCAGGAATACCTTTTTTACAAGTCTTTTCCGATCGATGTGGCCATCATTCGGGGGACCACCGCGGATGAGCAGGGTAACATCAGCATGGAGCATGAGGGGTCGTATTCGGCGATGCTGATCCTGGCCATGGCCGCCCACAACTGCGGCGGCAAGGTCATCGCCCAAGTGAAGCGGATTACAAGCCGGGGAAGCTTAAATTCCCAAATGGTCCGGGTTCCCGGGATTATGGTGGACGCGGTGGTGGTGGACGAAAGGCAAATGCAGGCGACTGGCATCGGATACGATCCTGCGGTCAGCGGTGAATTAAAGAGGCCGTCCGCGAAAATTGATACCATTCCTCTGAGTATCGAAAAAATCGCCGCGCGACGGGCATTCATGGAGTTGCGGAAAGGAGACATCGTCAACTTGGGATTCGGCATTCCTTCCTTCATCGCCTCGGTCGCTGCCGAAGAAGATCTGGTCGACCAGATTACCTTTACGATCGAGCATGGCGCGGTGGGGGGGGTTCCCTTGACCGGGCTGCAGTTCGGCGCCGCGGTCAACGCGGAGGCGCTGATCGACTCCGGGTCCATGTTCGATTTTCTCACTGGAGGTGGAATTACCGCCGCATCCATGGCCTTCGCCGAAGTGGACGGCGAGGGAAACGTCAATGTGAGCCGCCTCAACAAAGTTCCCCATGCTCTATCCGGGGCGGGAGGGTTCATCGACATCCTCCACAGCGTGAAGAGGATTGTTTTCTGCGGGACCCTCACGGCCGGGGGGATTGAGGGAGAGGTAAAGGATGGACGTCTCCGAATGCTGAAAGAAGGAAAAGTGATCAAAGGAGTTCGTGAACTCCAGCACCGGACCTTCGACGCCGGGTTCGCCCTGGAGAAAGGGCAAAAAGTGACCTACGTGAGCGAGCGGGCGGTTTTCGAATTGACCGCCGAGGGGTTGATTTTGACGGAGATTGCTCCGGGTTTTGAGGTGAAAAACATTCAGGCGGTCGTGGAGTTTCCGCTGAAGGTTTCTCCCTCCTTGAAACAAATGGATGCCCGCTTGTTTCGCCCTGAATCCCTGGGCGCCA
>Ga0315286_10004180_pt1 | contig 13795 bp, 8 predicted proteins | sample YL17G10_0_MG_FD_205038 | JGI IMG/M metagenome (GOLD analysis project Ga0315286, IMG submission 205038) | Sediment microbial communities from Yellowstone Lake, YNP, Wyoming, USA - YL17G10_0 | ecosystem: Environmental > Aquatic > Freshwater > Lake > Sediment | place: USA: Wyoming | collected... | reverse complement strand
GCGGCACACCCTACGCGTGGCAATCCGGGTCCGTCTTCATGTTCCCCTTCGTACTCTTCGCGTCCTTCGTGGTTAAAAGGCATGGATTCCCGCCCCCTGTTACCGAGCCGTGGGAGTGCTTCTCGGGGGTGACAATCCTTCGCGGGAATGACAATGCAGGCATTCCTTTGAGGTTCCATTGCCTCTGCGACCCTCCGTGCCCTCTGCGGTTAGAGAGCAGTTGCTGTCACAGCCGGTGGCGGCTGTGCTACGTGGCTTCCGGCGGGAAGTTGAGCCAGGCGAATTCGCCGAAGAGTTCGAGGGCCTTTTTGTCGCGGGCCTTGGCGGCTTCGATCTCCGTGTCGAAGGGGCCGAGGTAAAAACGCTCGCCCTTGTGACTGATCTTCACGATCCACTTGTCGCCCCGGCGGTAGACGCCGATGTAGGGCGAGGACTTCTTGCGCGGGCGGGTGTTGTGGCGGTTCTGCTGGGGCGTGCAGTTGCGCAGGTTGGCGCGGGGGTTGTTCAGGCCGTCGCCGTCGATGTGGTCGGTGACCAGGCCCGGCGGCGGGTTCATGATCATGCGGTGCATGGAGATCGACTTGCCGTGGACCACGGTGGCGGCGTAGTAGCGGCCGCGAGCGCACGTGGCGTGCCAGCGAAAGCCGTTGAGCCACTCGTAGTCGGCGGCATCGACCGTGGCGAACTTGCCCTTGGTCAAGGCGATGCGGCGCAGGCCGTCATCCGCCGGCTGCGCCGGGTCCAGCCGGACCGGCGGCTCCCGTCGCGGCCGGAAGTTGCGGCACGTGTCGCTCGGCATCATCTGCTTCATCTCGCCGGGGAAATCGGGGTGGTTCACACAGGTCAGCGTCATCGGCCAGGCCAGCGTCAGGCCCTTGATCCACAACGTCGGCTCCCGCCCGGCGTATATGCAGTCACAGCATTTGGCCTTCTTCATAGGTCCCTCCGATCAAGACAGTTCTCAGTTCACAGTTCTCAGATCGCAGTTGGCCGTTGCCGGTTCCCAGCTCACGGTTCTCAGTTGGCCGGCACGGGCCAATCGACTCGTACCTATTATGATCTATTGACCATATTTGTCAAGGGGTTTTTGCGAGAAAACCGCTGGCCGGTTGTCGGTTGTGCGTCGCCGGCGGTCGGCTACCGCCTACGGCCTACCATCATCTCTTTTTCGCGTGTTTGGCGTATTTCGCGGTTAAGGAACCTGGATTCCTGCCTTCGCGGGAATGACAAGACACTGTGCTTCTCAGCAGTCCCATACCCCTGCCGGGCTTTGCGTCTTCTGCGGTTGATAGGCAGGGTCAGCCTATTTCACTCGCAGCTTGGCGAAGCGGCGTTTGCCGACTTGGACGACCATGCCGTCACGGGGCGCGATCTCGGCGTTCGGGTCGGCGGCTTTTTGGCCGTCGATGCTGACGCCGCCTTGCTGGACCATGCGCTTGGCTTCGCCGCTGGTGGTGACCAGTCCGCACGCCGTCAGCAGGTTCTTCACCATGATCGGGGCGGCAGGCAGGGGGCACTCCGGCATATCTTCGGGCAGTTGGCCCTGGGCGAAGATCTTGTCGAACTCGGCGGCGGCGGCCTCGGCGGCTGGCTGGCCGTGGAATTGGGCGACGATCGTTTTGCCGAGGAGGACTTTCGCCTGTTTTGGATGCGTTTTGTTGGGATCGGTCAGCTCGGCGATCCGCTCGACGGGCAGGGCGGTCAGGAGGGTGTAGTAGTTCTCCATCATAGCGTCGGAGATGGACATGATCTTGCCGAACATGTCCGCGGGGTCATCCGTGACGCCGACGTAGTTGCCCTTGGACTTGCTCATCTTCTCCTTGCCGTCGAGGCCGACGAGGATGGGCGTCGTGATGACGATTTGCGGCGGCTGGTTGCTCTGCCGCTGGAGGTCCCGGCCGACGAGGTTGTTGAAGGTCTGGTCGGTGCCGCCGAGCTCGACGTCGCTGCGGACCATGACCGAGTCGTAGCCCTGCATGAGCGGGTAGAGGAACTCGTGCACGCCGATGGGGTCGCCTTTCTTGTAGCGGATCGCGAAGGTGTCGCGCTCCAACATGCGGGCGACGGTCATCGTGCCGGCGAGGCGGATCGTGTCCGCGAGGCGCAGGTCGGCCAGCCACTCGCTGTTGTGGCGGACTTCGAGCTTGGCGGGGTCGGTGTCGAGGACCTTGGCGGCCTGCTCGAAGTAGGTCTTGGCGTTTCGCTCGATCTGCTCGGGCGTGAGCATGGGCCGGGTGGTGTTCTGGCCGGTCGGGTCGCCGATACGGGCGGTGTAGTCGCCGATGATGAGCACGGCCTTGTGGCCGAGGTCCTGGAACTGCCGCATTTTGCGCAGGACGACCGTATGGCCGAGATGGATGTCCGGGCTGGTCGGGTCCAGGCCGAGCTTGATCCGCATCTGGCGGCTGGCTTTGGCGGCCTCGGTCAGCCGCTGGGCGAGCTCCGCCTGCGTGTAGATCTCCACCGTTCCCCGGCTCAACTGCTTCAGTTGTTCCATCACTTGTGCGCTCATCGACACCCCGTGGCAAAATCAAAGATCAAAATGCAAATACAATGGCGGGCCCAACGGGCCGAGCTGAAGGGGGCATTATATGGGCCAGCGTCGGGGCGGGCAAGCGCCGGCATGGTAATGAACGGTCCGTGTGCGACTGCGTTTGGCGGCGGAGCCGAGCACGTCGGTTTACAGCAACCGCGGCCTGTGTGGTCCGGCAAAGCTCAGCCTACGATCAAGTCCTTGAGGGACCGCTTGGGCACGTGGTGGACGCCGGCGCTGTCCCGCCAGTACTTGATGTCTCCTTTCGGGCCGGCCTCTTCGATCACGACCTGCTCTCGGGGTTTGCCCAGGGCAATGACCAGGAGGATTTCGTACGGAGCCGGTATGGCCAGCGTCTTGCGAAGCTCTTCCCTCTTGATCAGGCCGATCATGCATCCGGCCAGCCCCTTCTCCCTGGCGCCGAGGAGAATGCTCTGGGCCGCAATGCCGTGGTCGCAGCCGAAGGTGCTGCTGATCGCCGTGTCCCCGAGAATGATGATGTAGGCACAAGGCCGCTCGCCTGGGGCCGGTCCGCCCCAATCCTTCAGATAGGCGGCCCAGGCCAAATGCCGGAAGATTTTGGCATTTCTCTCAGGCTCGGATGAGAGGATGTACTTGAGCGGCTGCAAATTCGCCGCCGAGGCGGAGAGCCGAGCCAGATCGGCCAACTCCTCAAGGGTTTGGCGCTCGATGGCGAATCCCTCGTCGAATCGCCGGCAGCTTCGATTGCTGGTGACAAGGTCCCGTATCATGTGCGTTCACTCCTCAACACATCGTGGGTGGCATCGTCAAGGCCGAAGGCCTTGGCGATGGCTCATTCACGTCGCCGCAAGACCATCGCCAAGCTTCGCTTGACGATGCCACCCGGGCGTTTTCGTACTCTTGTCTTGACCCGAAGGCCCATGAAGGAGTTCGTTCAGGTCACTGCCCGCTTTTCGGGCGAATCTCGATCTCCAGCTCATTGCCCTTTGCCAGTGTCAACTCCCGGCCGAGCTCGATTTCCAGGCGGCCGTCGCGCAGCACGGGGCTGCTGTTGATCGGGGTGTCATTCCACAGGACAGATGTCTCCACGGTCGTCCAGTCCTTGGGGACATAGAACGCCAGGCTCTTGAGCTTCAGTCGGCCCCAGCGCAGCTCGATCTGCTCCCGCTGCGCGTCCGCCTTGCGGGTCTGGGTGAACGAGCCCCATCCTTCAGCCGCGGTGAATGCGGCCCGGAAATTGTCCGGCGTCATGCGCGGCGCGAAGCCGAGGTGTCCCTTCGGGCCGTGGTACTCGAACCCGGCCAGGGCGGTGTAGACGCCCCAACTGGCCATCCCGCGGGCATAGTGGTCGCCGCACTCGATCTCGTTGAACGGATTGTGCTTGGCCGGCTGGTACCGGTCCTCGACTCCGCGACAGAGGGCCAGGGCCTCCGTGACCATGTTCTCCCAGACCATGTGGCCTGCCACCTGGTACTCGATGCCGGTCCAGACTTCTTCCCGGTATCGCACGCCCTCTTTCAAGTACGGGCTCTTGGGCCACGTGCAGGTGAAAAGCCCCGGCTCGCCCGGCAACGCGAACCATCGCTCCGGCGGGTGGGCCTCGTTGTACGGGCCGATGTCGGGAGCCCAGTTGTACTTCCAGATGGAGCGCAGGGCCTGCTTCACCTGTTCGGGTGGATAGATGTAGCCGAGTGCAAGTTGATGGGCCCAGCCCTGTCCGAAGAGCTGGTCGGAGAGGCAGCCCTTTTCATACTGGTTCTTTGGATGCTTCGCCAGATCGACGAGTTGAATGAAATATTCGCCGTCCCAGAGCCGTTCCATCGTGAGGTCCACGCCGCTTCCAAAAACCTTCTCGCAGCGTTCCGCGAACGGCTCGTCGTCCATGTCGCGGGCCATCTCTGTGCCGGCGGCGAGGGCGGCCAGGTAAAGCGAGCCGACGAAGGTGTTCGGTCCCTCGAAATTGATGTCGTAGGTATTGTGCTGGCTGTTCTCGATCAGGCCGTCATCGTTGCCGTCCTGCTTGATCGAGAATTCCAGGGCCTTCTTGATCCGGGGCCAGTTGCGCCGCAGGAAGGAGTCGTCCGCCGAGCACAGGTGCTCGCGGTAGGCCTTGAGAATCGTGCCGCACTGGCCGTCCGCGGCGTACGTTCGGTTGCTGCGGAAGCCGACGAGACCGCTGTTCGGGTCGAAGCCCTCGCCGAAGTCCTGCATCTCGCGGGCGCTGCGCTCCAGCTCGGGGAATAGCCGGGCGGGGGCGTGGGCGTAATTCCAGACGTGGGTGCAGGTCCCCTCGCAGCAGCCGACGCCTTCCCAGGCCCAGAACCGGCCGCTCTGCCGCCACTGGCACGTCCCCGTCGCCAGCGTGGAGACCGTCGAGTGCAGCCGGAACAGCAGCCAGCGCGGCAGGGTGCTGTCTTCGTAGAAAGTCTGATGCCATTTCCTGGTTTCGTCCGCGAGGCGATCATGATTGTCGAGGACATAGCGTGCGACCTTGGCGGCGTCGCTGAAGCGGGACGTGTATTCGTGTCCCTGCGGATGGTTCGGGAAGAACCACGCCAGGACAAACGTGAACGTGCGCGTGGACTTGGGGGCCAGTTTCACCGTCTTCGTGGCCATCGCGGCACTGCGCCGTTCCGTGACCGGATAGTTCACGTCCTGTGTCGCGTGGAGCCGCTTCGACCAGGTGAAGGCCGGCTCGAGCAGGTCACGCGTGTTCTTGGACGCGAGGGCTTCGTCCGCCAGAGCGAGCACGAGAGAGCCGTTGTCCGGCAGCTTGTCGAACGGGCCAAGGTTGCCTTGGGAAGGCTCATCCGCCAGCTCGATCTGATCGACGTTGACGTGTCCCCATCCGCCGGTCTGGCGGTCGACGATCTCGATGCGGGCGGTCTTGCCCTGCAAGTCCTCGACGTTCCAGAAGCGCCATTCGAGCTTCTCATTGTCTTTCCCCACGGCGGTCCGCACGGCCTTGCCGTCCACGAGCAGATTGATGCAGGTCCGGTCCGTGCGGCTGCCGCCGCCGATGAGGAAGTTGACGTACTTGCGGGAAACCTCGAAAGCAGGGGAGGTGAGCGTGCCTTGCGTGTCGTCGCCATTGAGGAACGTATTCACCAGGCCTTTGCCCAGAAAGCCGCTGACTCGCTGCTGACCCGGTAGCGTCCCGCGCGCGGGGCCTTTGCCGAAGGCTTCGCCGGCAGCGGTCCAGTCGCCGTAGCTGTCGCCCTCGAAGTCCGCCAGGACGATCTTGGGCCGGGGCGCGTCGGCCTGCGCTCTCGGGGTCTCTTCGGCGGTGTGGACGATCAAGGTCCGGCCTTTGTCGGTCACGATCCGGCTATATCGGGCCGCGTGCACGGCTTTGGCCGAGTCGCAACACACGGCGTTCTCCAGCCAGCCCAGGACGCCCGCCCGTTGTGTCTCGTCCGAGGTGTTCTTCAGCGTGACGTGAAAGATCGTCGCGGGCAGCGCGGAGTCTTTTGCGTTGAGTGGGATGAAGGGCGAGAAAGCCTCCATCTCCACTTCGATGGGAAAGCCTTCAGCCTTGTACCGGACGAGCCCGATGGGATACTCGCCGGCGAACTCAACCCGGCCGAAGTCCTTGTTCAGCGGCCGTACGACCGTCTTGTCACCGGATTCGAGAACGACGGCGAAGCCGGAATCGACAGGCGAATCGGGCCGGTACGTGCGATAGTTGTCCCGGCCATAGCCGCTGAAGATCTGCTTGTTGAAGATTTGCCACAGTCCGAGCGTGCCGTCGCCGCGAAGGTACAGTTGTCCCGTCGCGATGCCGCCGACGGGCATCCCGATGGTCTCCAGTTCCTCGCCCTTGTAGATCGCCCGCTCGCCCCGCTCCGACAGTCGCTGGACGTACTGGGGCGACAGGTTCTTGTCGGCGGGCACGAGATGTTTCTCCTTCGGTGCTTCTTGTGCTATGGCGGTGGTGCCCGCCCATAGCAGGATGCACGTCAGGATTGAAACCCAGACGGCATGACTTGTCATCCCTTTGCCTCGCTCAGGGCAGGCTCTTGCACGACAACATGTCATTGCGAGCGCAGCGAAGCAATCTCCCATGCTGAGAGTTGAGATTGCTTCGTCGCTTCGCTCCTCGCAATGACATGACGGTGCGCCACACGTCGTTGCGAGCCCAGTGCGGAAATCTCCGGCGAGCGGGGACGCTCGCCCTACCAAGAGCAGATCCTTCGCCTTCGGCTCAGGATGACAAGAGACGGTGGTCTGGGCTTTCTGCACGATCCATATCAACCTGCGTTCGCTCATCGTCAACTCCTGTTTGAGGTTTAGGGCACATTTGCGATTCCGGACCATGGATTGGTGATTTCGGAGGCGATCCGCAATCATCAATCCGCAATCCGCAATCGCACGGCGAGCAACGTCGGCTCGGCGATGTGCAGGTTATTCAGGAACGGCTCGGTGTACTTGATGTCGCCGTACTGGGCTTCATTGAAGTGGTGCTGCTTGCCCACGTGGTTGTTCCAGTCTACGCCCTCGGTCAGAAAGCCCGTGTCCCGCTGGTGGTGTCTGGCGATGGCTCGCAGGATCGTCAGGCCGTCCCGCTTGTACGGGTCGTTGCCCGTGTCCTGGTAGGCTTCGAAATAGGCCAGGGCCGCCTCGGCGTTTTCCCACAGGTACGCTGTGTCCCAGCTCTTTTCCATGTAGAGCAGGCCCTTGGTCTGGACGCCATTGCGGTCATCGGTCATCTTGAACTGATCCAAGCCGGCGAGGCATTTGTCGTACGCGAAGGCACGCACCTTGTCATCGTCCAGGAGCTTGGCCGCCTGCCGCAGTGTGCGAAACGCTACAGAGTAGACGACGTTCTCGTGCTCATCGTAGGTGTCGTGGTTGATGCTCCCGAAGAAGCCGCCGCGATCCATGAAGACCTTCACTCTTTCCCGAACGGTCGGCTTGTAGTCTGCGAGGCCGCGTTGGGCGAGAGCGGTGTTGAGCTGGATGATGAAGAGGCCGTCGCCGCTTTTTTCGAACAGGATGTCGCCGTCGCCGTAGGCGTTCTGCGGATAGTGCTCGCCGTCGGGCTTGCACCGGCGCGGATACCAGCCGTTCGCCGTGGGCCTGACGTTTCTGTGAATCCAGTCGGCCGTCTTGACCGCGACGCCCTGCATCTTCGCCTTACGGGGGCCATCCACGAGATCGCTGAATGTCAGGAGCTGGTACGCGATCTTGGCCATCGAGCCGGGACAGAACCAGTTGTTCTTGTGCTGGTAGTTGAGGCAGAACTTGTCGGTGGTCGTCTCGCGATAGCCGGTGATGAAGCCGGTCTCATAGTTGATGAAGCCGCCCTCCAGGACGTGGTCCAGCAACGACAGGGCCTTCTCCTGAAGGGCGGGGTCCTTGTTGTGCCGGCCAAACGCGTAGAGCTCACAGGCCCCGCCGACGGTGTTGGCCGCCCAGCCGGGGCCTTCGAGATTGCCGAAGTCGTGCCAGCCCATGATGTTGCCGTCCTTGTCCACGAAGCTGGACTTGCCGCTCAGGTGTCCCTTGTACTCGACCAGGGTCCGCTCGACGGTGAAGCGGACAGAATCTTTGGCCGAGTCCAGGATCGTGTAGTCAGGGTTCTCCGGCAGGTAGAAGCCGGAGGCGGTATCTTCCAGCTTCACGTAATCCAAACCGAACATGTATTTCTTGACAGCTTTCTCATTCGCGCCAACGATCTCGACCTTCAGCACGTGCTGACCTTTGCTCAGTTCGTGCGTGCCCATGTCGAGAACGCCGGTAGCGACGACGCTGCGGTTGAAGAGGTCGATAGGTCCGCCGAGCTTCTTGCCGTCGAGAGAGAGCTGGACGATGCCGTAGTCGATGGCCTTGGTGAGCTGCATCTTGAGCCGGTAGGTTCCGGCCTTCTCCACCGGTACGGCCAGATCGAGCGTATCGCCCGGCTTGGCCCCGGTCCACCACAGGTGCGACTCATTGCTCCAATTGGACTCATAGCCCGACATATCTTGAGGCGCCGGATTGCCGGCGGTCTTTCGCAGAATCTTCAACTCTTCGCCTTCCAGGGCGCCTTTGACCTTGGCGATCTCGATCGGTCCCCAGTAGCCCTTACGCTCTCCGACCGGCGCAGGCTCGTATGGGTCTTTCTGTCCCGCCGCCTGGTACCAGTAAACCGTGGAGGCATACAGAGTCGGCTTGCTGTTCGGGTAGTACTTCTCGATGGCCGCCTCGAACGACGTTTGGAAGGAGATATTGTCCGTGATGTGCCAGCGGTTGACGGAGACGTGGCCCTTGTTGTTCATGCTGATTGTCTGGTTGTGGTAGCAGTTCGCAAAGAGCGTGGGATTGCACCAGGCATAGCCGAAATAGTCCTCGGAGCCGGTGCCGATGGTGGAGGGGAACTTCTCGCCATCGACGAAGAACTTCTCATCGCCTTCGCCCCACCAGCCGCCGCGCGGGTTCCAGACGTGCAGCATGACGCCGCAAAACCGGCCGCGTCCCTCGGTCTTGAGCATGGTCCAGTCGATCTTCTTTCGCACCGGGTCCTGCGGCAGCAGCGCGTCCCGGTGCCACTTAGCATGGAACCGGCCGAGCTGCTCGACGGGCCGGCGCAAGGGCGCGTATGTTGCTCTGAGTTCCAGCGTTCGCGGCTTGGTCCCCTCGTTGATGAACTCGAACTTCGCCGATGTGGCAAAGGGCATGTACCAGTTACAGTAGTAGCCCGCCTCGGTCATCCCCAGCGGGAAGGAGCGGTAGAGATTCACGCCGGGGGCGGTGCCGAAGAAATCACCCAGCGGCGACCATACGGCGGGCTTGGCCTCGTCGTCCCACGTGACTTGCAGCACGATGTCTCGCAGGGCCTCGACTTCATCCTCGCGGTTCTCGAACTTGCCGTTCACGCCGAACCCCGTGATGGCTGCCGGCCCATCCAGCGTCGCCTCGAACCGGTCTCCCGGCTCAATCGTCACCGTCGCTTCAGGATTTTCTGCATCTGCCGGAATTCCGGCCGGCGCGTACCCGCCTTTGCTGAGGATCTTGTTGGCCTCATCGAGAGCCACGTTTTCCTCGGCGGACAACTTCCGCGTAAAAGTCGGCACCTGCGTGCCTTTGGGGTACGTCGTGTAGACGAACTGGAAGTAGGCGCCCCAGCCCTTGTCGGCCGTGATCTTGCACGACTTTTGGTAGGGGATCGGCGTGTAGTTGTTCCAGCCCATCGCCACCGTGTGGACCAGGGCCGAGCGGGTGAAGGGCTCGCTGGTGCCGTCGAAGTAACCCTTGAACGGCAGGTCCACCACTGGCTCTTTGGCGCCATCGAGGTAGATGCGGACGTGGCCCTGCTCGGGGCGGGCCGACCAGATGCGCCAGATGCAGCCCGGGCCTTCCATCTCGGCGAACACGAACTGGTCGCCTTCCCTGCGGATGAAGCCGTTGCCATCCCCGTTGGCGTCCCAGCCGACGTACTGGCCGGTAGCCTCGTCGTACCGGCTCTTGCGGTCGTAGCTGGACCACTGGGTGCATTTCTCGCCCAGCGCCGGCAGCGTGGCCAGATACTCCAGGTCCGTCAACCGCTTGACCAGATCGATGTAGGTCAGCTTCTGGGGCCCAGCGGCGCTGACCACATTGGTGATGAGCAGGGACAGGATGAGTAGGGTGGGCTGTGCCCACCAATACCCTTTGGATGTATACAAACGATGGATGGTGGGCACAGCCCACCCTACGGGGATTCGTGCAGCGTACTTCATACTCGGCCTCCGAATTGACGATTTGCCATTTCACGGCATCAGGCTCGCGCCCAATGCTCCTCAAATAGTAAATCGCAAATCGTAAATCGTCAATCCAAAGGCTTTGCGTCACGGCCTGCCGTACTTGACCGGGGAGCCGTAGGGCGGCGTGTTCGGGAGGCTCACCTTCTTGCCCAACGTCAGCTCGGCGAGGGCCTTGTCCACGTAGTTGAGCTTTCCGCCGCCAACCTCTTGTTTGTCGCGCGGGGCGTTGTCGATCGCGCCCTCGTAGGCGATGCGGCCCTCTTTGTCGATGATGAACATGTGGGGCGTCGTGCGGGCGCCGAACTGCCTGGCCACGTCGCCGGCGCGGTCGTCGAGGATCGGGTACGGCAGCTTGTATTTGGCGGCGAATTCCTGGTTGGCTTCCGGAGCGGTCTTGATCGAGCTGTTGATGGCCAGCCACACGACCCCTTTGTTCCGGTACTTTTTGGCCGTCTCGACCATGGTTTGGGCCGTGTCATGGTGGTACTTCGAGTAGGGACATTCCGGGTTGAACTACTCGAGCACGACGATCTGGTCCTTGTAGTCCGAGAGCTTCGCCTTTCGGCCGTCGAAGCTCGTCAGATCGAACTCGGGCGCCCGCCTGGCGCGACCTGCGGTTTGGTCGAGCCGGCCCACGCGGTCCCGAGTCAACCTCTGCGACTGTTGCTGCTCTTGCTCCAATTGACGCAGCGACTCCTGGAAGGCCGCTTGGCGCTTGCTGATGAGGGTCTCCACCTGCTTGGCGGTCCGAGTGGCCTTTTCCTTGAGCGCCGCCGCGTGGATCGCTTTGAGCTCGTCGATCAGACTCTGGTGAGCCGCCTTCATCTCATTGATTTGCTGCTCGAGTTTCTGGGCTTGCTCCAGGGTCTGCCGCCCGGGGCTGGGCTCGCGAGTGGGTTGACGTGGGGCAGCGTTCTCGTCACGGCTGGATGGGGCGGCCCTCTCCGCTCGTTGCCCGAAGACGGTCGAAGACAATGCCAGAATCATCAACACGGTGCCAATCGAAGCGATGGTTCTTCCCATTGCGGCGTTCTCCTTAAGGTAATGACTTATTTGACACGAAGTCTACCACCTTAGGCGGCGAGTGCAAACCTTGTCATCGGCAGAAATCCCGAAATGCCTATTGCGTTGGCTGGCGGCGGGGGAGTGCGGTTTTCACTTGACCCAGGAATTGGGCGATCTGGGCGCTGGCGGCTCGTGGGTCATTCAGGTTGCTCTCGATCATGGCTACAAGCCTGGATCCGATAATCACGCCGTCGGCGCCGGCCTGGGCGATGCTCTCGGCGTGCTCGGGCTTGCTGACGCCGAATCCGACGCAGACCGGGACATTCGTCATGCCTTTGATCTGCCGAATCAGACCTTCCACGGCGCCGGAGAGGGCCTGCCGGCTGCCCGTGACGCCCAGCAGGGAGACGGCGTAGATGAAACCGGTGGTTTTCGAGGCAATCCGTTTCATCCGGTCCGGCTCGGTGTTCGGCGTGACCATGAAGACCGTGTCGAGGCCGGCCGCCCTGGCCGGCTGCATCACCTCATCGGCATCGTCGATGCTCAGGTCCGCGACGAGCACGCTGTTGACGCCCGCCTGGTGGAAGTCCTTGAAGAATCTCTCGATGCCGTACTGCTGGATCAGATTGTAGTACATCAGCAGGCCGATGGGGATGTCCTTGTGCTCCTTGACTTTGCGGATGAATTCGAGGGCCCTCTGGAGGTTCATGCCGCTTCGCATGGCGCGAATGTCGGCTTTCTGAATTGTTGGGCCGTCGGCGATCGGGTCGGAGAAGGGGATGCCCAGTTCAAGGACATCCGCGCCCGCATCGACGGCGGCTTTGACGATGGCCAGGCTCGCGTCGAAATCCGGGTCGCCGATCACGAAGAACGGGATCAGGGCCGCTCGGTTCTGCTGTTTCAGTTCTGCAAATGCTTGCTGATAGCTTTTCATGACGGGTGCTCCATGAAGCGGGGGTGAAATGGACGTAGTGGACGCAATGGACGCAGTGGACGCAGTGGACTCATTTCCCCTCGCTTCTTGCTTTTTCCACGATTCCGACGTCTTTGTCGCCTCGGCCGGAGAGGTTCACCACGGCTATGGTCTCGGGGTCGAGCTTGCCTTTTTGGCCGGCGACGTAAGCCAGGGCGTGGGTGCTCTCCAGGGCCGGGAGAATCCCTTCGAGTTTCGTCAGCAGCTCGAACGTATCGAGCACGTCGTCATCCTCGGCGGCGACATACTCGGCCCGGCCTGTGTCCTTGAGATAGCAGTGCTCCGGACCGACCGCCGCGTAATCCAGGCCGGCGCTGATCGATTCGGTGTCCAGGACCTGGCCGTCCTCGTCTTGCAGCAGGTAGGCCTTGGCCCCGTGGAGAATGCCGACCTTTCCGGCGGACAGGCTGGCCGCGTGCTTGCCGGTCTTGAGACCCTTGCCGCCGGCCTCGACGCCGATGAGCCGCACGTCCTTGTCGTCGAGAAAGCCCGCGAACATGCCGATCGCATTGCTGCCGCCGCCGACGCAGGCCACCACCATGTCGGGCAGTCGGCCTGCTTGTTCGAGACACTGCTGCCGGGCCTCTCGGCCGATGCAGCTTTGAAAATGCTTGACGATGGTTGGGTACGGATGCGGTCCGGCGGCCGAGCCGAACAGATAGAACGTGTCCGTCACGTTGGCGGTCCAGTAGCGCAGGGCGTCGTTGATCGCGTCTTTCAGCGTCCCGGTCCCACCTTCCACGGGCACCACCTCCGCGCCGCAGAGCCTCATCTTGTGGACGTTGACGCTCTGGCGCTCGATGTCCGTGACGCCCATGAAGATCTTGGTCTCCATGCCCAATAGCGCGCCCACCATCGACGTGGCCAAGCCGTGTTGGCCCGCGCCGGTCTCTGCGATGAGCTTGGTCTTGCCCATGTACCTGGCGAGCAGTCCCTGGCCGAGGCTGTTGTTGATCTTGTGGGCGCCGCCGTGCAGCAGGTCTTCCCGTTTGAGGTAGACCTGGAAGCCCACGTGTTCGCTAAACCGCTTCGCGTGGTAGAGCGGGCTCGGCCTGCCGGCGTAGTGTCGGAGCAACTGCGCCAACTCCGCAACGAATGTCTTGTCCTTGTGGAAGCGGTAGAACGCCTCCTCCAATTCCTCCAGCGCCGGGATCAGTACTTCCGGCACGTAATAACCGCCGTAATCGCCAAATCTGCCTGTGTATTTCATGCTATGCTCTCAAATGTCTTATGTTGTCGAAAAGGGTCTTCATTTTCTTGTGGTCTTTTTTGCCGGGCTGGGACTCCACGCCGCTGCACACGTCGATGCCATAGACGCCCAGCTCGACGGCCTTTGCGGCGTTTTGCGGATTGATCCCGCCGGCCAGGAAGATCCGTTTGCCGATGTGACCGATGATGTTCCAGTCGAACGTCACCCCCGTTCCGCCGTAGCGCTTGGGGTCGAACGCGTCCAGAAGAATCGCATCCGTGGAGTAATTGTCTACCTGCTTGAGGTCATTCACGTCCTTGACCCGCAGCGCTTTCATCGTCTTGGCGCTGTCATAGGCCAGCCACCGGCAGAACTCCGTATTCTCGTCG
>Ga0315286_10004179_pt1 | contig 13795 bp, 11 predicted proteins | sample YL17G10_0_MG_FD_205038 | JGI IMG/M metagenome (GOLD analysis project Ga0315286, IMG submission 205038) | Sediment microbial communities from Yellowstone Lake, YNP, Wyoming, USA - YL17G10_0 | ecosystem: Environmental > Aquatic > Freshwater > Lake > Sediment | place: USA: Wyoming | collected... | reverse complement strand
GTGGCCGACGTCGACAGCCTGATGGCTTTGTGGGATGAGCTGGAAAACGATCTCGAAGAGATCGACGAATTAGGAGGAGGAGACGACGATACCGTGGATCGTGTCGACGAACTTTTATTTGATTTAACCGGGAAGCTGAAAAAAGCAACAATCCCTCGCGAAGATCGACGGCTGTTTCTCGAAAAAGCCTTGCCCTATATCCGGAGTGGAAACGCCGGTATGGACGATCAACTGTACACCCTGGCCTATGCCTCCTGCCGCGACGCGGAAGACCGTCGGTACTTCGCCCGACAGCTTGAAAACATCGGAAGCCACCGGGCTTTGGTGAACGCTATGCGCATCTATCGCGAGCTCAACGATCGGGAAAAATATCTCGGCCTGCGACTTCATTCCCTAGAATATGGAGCAGATTATTACGACCTGGCGGATTACTACTGGAAGCATGGAGATAGGGAGAAGGCTTTAGAAACGGCCCGCGACGGCCTGGCCAAAGGCCAAGGTCGGCTGACCGAATTGCGCAATTTTATGGCCGAACGAGCCAAGGCCTCGGGCGATCGCCGAGGATTTCTCGACCTCCGTTTTCAAGAAACCATGGATGGATTAACATTTGAAGGTTATCGCAATTTTCGGAAGCTCTGTGACAGCGAGGAATGGGACCGCTATGAGCCGAAATTGATGGAAAAGCTCCCCAAGGCTTGGACTTCCGAACAAGTGAAGATACGCCTTCACCGCGGGGAGGACGCGTTGGCCGCCGAGATCATCTCTCGCCAACGGCTCGATCATTATTCAGGTCATGAATTCCTGTCCCAAGCCAAGCGATTGGAAAAGACACATCCGGAGAAAATTCTCGCGTTCTACGGAACCGGTGTGGGTGCTCTTCGCCATCCCACGCCTCGGAAAGAATACGCCCGCATCGCCGACGCGCTGGTCATGATCCGGCGGGTCATGGTGGAAGTCCTGAACGACTCCGACCGATGGAATCGATACAAAGCGGAGATCCTCCGCAAGACGGAACGTCGGCCCGCCTTCCACGAGGAGGCGGCCGAACGGATTGCCGATTGGAAACCGGAATGAAGGGGCCGGATTCCAGTCAGCCAATTTGTTAATCGGGTTCCAGTTTGGCCGCCGCAAGATATTTTGATTTTTAGTCTACTTTATAGTAGACTACTCATGAGTAGACTGTTAGACGAGAGAGGATAATGGAATTCATCAATCGGGAAAAGGAACTGGCGGCTCTGGAGAAGGCTTGGCAGGGGGAGGAAGCTCGCCTCGTCGTTATCTATGGCAAGAGACGGGTCGGGAAAACGGAGCTTATCAAACATTTCATGAAGAATAAGCCCCATGTCTACTTCCTCGGCCAGCGGGTCAACGGCATTGACAACCGCCGCTGGCTGGCCGATCTGGCGGCCGATCACTTCAACGATGATTTCCTAAAGACGGCGGGATTCCCGGATTGGCGCGCTTTCTTCCAATATGGCCGGGACCGGATCAAAACGAGAACCATTCTGGCCATCGACGAATTCCCCTACCTGACGGAAGCCGAGAAGGGACTGCCCTCGATCTTCCAAACCGGATGGGACGAATATCTTCGGAATACGCCCGTCTTCCTAATCCTCTGCGGATCGAGCATCGCCATGATGGAGAGCGAAGTCCTGGCCGAAAAGTCCCCGCTGTTCGGCAGGAGGACGGGGCAGATCCAGCTCAAGCCGTTTCGCTTCGCCGAAGCCTGCAAATTCTATCCCAAGGCTTCCTTCGACCGATGCCTGGAGCTCTATGCTTTGGCCGGAGGCAACCCCAGCTATTTGAAGAGACTGGATCCGGCTTGTTCTGCTATCGATAACATCGTCTCCCAGATTCTCCCGCCAGAAGCATTTCTCGCCCGCGAGGTCGAGTTCTTGCTTAGGGAAGAGCTGCGTGAACCGCGGAATTACTTCGCCATCCTGAAAGCGATCGCCTTCGGCAAGAGCAAGATCGGCGAAATCGTCAATGACACCGGTCTCGACAAAGGGATTTTGCATCGGTATCTATTTACGCTCGACGACTTGCACGTGATCCATAAAGAAGTCCCGGTCACCGAGCGCCTGCCTCTCAAATCCCGCAAGGGCCTCTACCGCATCCAGGATCAATTCATCAAGTTCTGGTTTCGCCACATCCTCCCGAATCGGACGGTGATCGAAGAAGGCCGGTTCGAGCGGCTTCTTCCGAGGATCGAAGCCGATTTCCCCGCCCTTGTAGCGGAAAACTACGAGAAACTCTCCATCGACTTCGTCCAATCGCACGAAGACCTCTTCTTTCCGATGGACGCCGCCGGCCGATGGTGGAATAGAAAAGAGGAGATTGATCTGGTGGCGATCAACGAGGAACGCCGAGAAATCCTTTTCGGCGAGGCAAAATGGAGCACGCGACCCGTTGGAATCGATGTTTATACGGACCTAAAGCGGAAAGCGCCCCTTGTAGATTGGCACAACGGGGAAAGGACAGAGCGCTTCTGCCTTTTTTCTAGAAGCGGCTTCACGAAAGACATGCGCGAACTCGCCCGCAAGGAAGAGGTTTCGTTATTCCAGAGAGATCATTTGATCTAAAACTATAATTGGCGTTTTCAGGCCGGGCCTCAGCCGTGGACAAAGGCGTCGACCGCGACACGGCCCTCCATCTTGGCCGGCGAATTCCCCGCAAGGAAGCCGCCAGGCCCCCTATCTTCCCCCCGCGGGCAGCCACTGCTCCAGGAATCCGTATCTTAGGGTGTCGAGATGGGCGCCGCTGATCCCGTGCCGCCGGTTCGGATACTCCATGAAGCTGAACTGCTTGTTGAGGTCGATGAGCTTGTTGAGAAGGCGCTGCGTCCCCTGGAAATGGACGTTGTCGTCGCCCGTGCCGTGAATGATCAGCAGCTTCCCCTCGAGCCCCGCGGCATACGTGATGGGCGAGCCCGCCTTGTATCCCTCGGCGTTGTCCTGGGGAAGGCCCATGTAACGCTCCTGGTAAATGGAGTCATACAGCGTCTGATCGGGGACCGGCGCGCCGGCGACACCCACTTTGTAAAGCTCGGGCGAGCGGAACATCAGATTGAGGGTCATCGAGCCGCCGCCGCTCCAGCCGTAGACGCCGACGCGGGTCAGGTCGACGTACGGATGCGAGGCCGCAAGCGCCCGGAGCGCGGCGGCCTGCTCCTTCGACGCCAGGACGCCGATCGAGCCGTAGACCACCTTGCGCCAGGCGCGCCCCTTCGGGGCCGGCGTCCCGCGATTGTCGAAGCTCGCCAGAAGATACCCATCGTCGGCGATACCGGCCATCAGCAGCCTCCCGGTCCCGCCCCAACTGTCGTTGACTGTGGTCGAAGCGGGCTCGCCGTAGACGCTCACGATGACCGGGTACTTTTTCGCCGGATCAAACTTCGTCGGCCGGATGAGCCAGCCGTCAATCTTCACCCCCTCGCCGATGTCGACCTGAAAGAGCTCGGTCCGACCGGCCAGGATCGGGGCCACCTTGGCTTTCAGGTCGGCGTTGTCCTGAAAAATGCGGGCGACCGTGTGCTCAGGGAGATGGACGAGATCAGACTGGCCGGGCGAATCGAATTTCGAATAGCTATGGAAGGCCCACCGTCCGTCCGGCGAAATGTTGTACGTATGCGTGCCGGGAGCGTCGGCGGGCGTGAGGCGCTCGGGCTTGCCTGTGCCGTCAAGGCGGGAGCGATAGAGATAGCGTTGGACGGCGCTTGCCGGGGAAGCGATGTAATACAGCCAACCGCCCGCTTCGTCCACGGCCGAAACCGAAACGAGGTCAAACGCCCCGGTCGTGATCAAGCGCGCGTCCCCCTCGCGGGAGACCGCGTAGGCGTGGCGCCAGCCATCGCGCTCGCTCGTGAACAGGAGGCGCTTCCCCTTCTCGAGCCAGATGAAGGAACTGAGGCGATCGACCCAGGCCTTGTCCTCGTCGCGGAACATCACCCGCGGCTCGCCGGTCGCCGCGTTCGCCAGGAACACGGTGTGGGTGTTCTGCAGACGATTCAAATGCTGGAACACGACCTCGCTCGAGTTCGATGCCCAATCCATGCGGGGAATGTAGATGTTGCGCGGGTCCCCGGGCGCCTTGATCCAGACGGTCGGACCGCCCGCGGCGGCGACGAGGCCGACGCGCACCGCGGCGTTCGTCTGCCCCGCCTTCGGATAGGGATACTTGGTGATGACCGGATACAAGGTGTCGGTGTAATTGATGAGGGCGAATTCCGGGACGCCGCTCTGGTCGAATTGGAAATAGGCGATCGCCCGGCCGTCCGGGCTCCACTGGAAGCCGTCCCGCAGGCCTAATTCCTCCTCGTACACCCAGTCCGATGTCCCATTGATGATCATGGCCGAGCCGTCAGAGGTGAGCGCCGTGATCGCGCCGCTCTGGATGTCCTCAACATAGATATTGTTGTCCCGGACGTACGCCGCGCGCATCCCGTCGGGTGAGAGCTTGGCATAAAGAAGGCCGGCGCTCGAATTTCCGCCGAGCTTGCGCCAGGAATTTCCGGACTTGTTGAGGACCCAATAGTCGTTCATGGTCTTGCGAATCATGGTCGGTCGCCCGTTTGTCGAAAAGAGCATCACGTTCCCGTCGGCGGTCGTGACCGGATCGCCGAAGGCGAGCGGTTTTCCGACCTGGGGCGGCGTCAGTTGGGCGGCCGTCATCAGGACGGTGCGTTTGCCGGTTGCCGTCTCATAGCGAACGATCTCGCTCCCGCCGTCCGAAGCGCGTTCCGTGGCAACATAGCCCTGCCCGCCGTCCACCCACCGTCCACCGCCGCCGGGGGCGCGCCGGCCGCCTCCCCCGCCGCCGCCGAACTCGCCGGCGGCGATGCGCTTCATCATCTCCTGAGTGTTCGGGGAGAGCTGCGCCCGCGCGGGGGCCGCCGCCAGAAACCCGAGGAGCATCAGAACGGAGAAAAACCTGAGAGTCTTAGAGGAAAATGCGCTGATCATGGGAACTCCTTTTAAGTACGGCCGAAATATATCCCCCAACCGGAAGCGGTGTCAATCATTCGCCGATCGCCTCCGCTCGTCGATCGAGGAAATACAGCCAAGATTCCGTCCTCCCGGATGTCTAAAGAATTGCATAAAGAGTAGTATACCTAATAATTCGACGGGGGCGGGATATCCGATCAAACTCATCCCCGCGAAAGGGAGAGAACCCATGGCCGAGATCATCCATTCACGCTTGTATTCGCTGCCGATCCAGAAACCCGTCATGATCCTGCTTCTGGCCGTCGCCGTCCTGGGGCAGGTCGGCTGCGGCACGATTGATGTCAAGAGCCGCTGGAGGGACTTCCCCGTCGCCGTGGACGGCAAAAGCGACGATTGGGGGGATGCGCTCGTCTATTTCAAAGACACCGACGTCGCCCTCGGCGTGGCCAACGACGAACACGACCTGTTCCTCTGCCTTCAGGCCGGAAGCGATCGCGGGCAGGTCCCGTTCATGGCCCGGGGACTGGTCCTCTGGATCGACGCCAAGGGAGGCAAGGCCAAGGACTTCGGCCTCCGGTTCCCCTTGGGGATCGACCTGAGATCCGCGCGCGAAATCCCGGGGAATGCCGAAGACCAAGCCCAAGCCCAGACACGACGGCGCGAAGCCCTGGCCCAATCGCGGGACGAGCTCGAAATCATCGGCCCCGGAGATATGGAGCCGCGGAGGATCCGGATCGCCGACATCAAAGGCTTCGAGATCGCCGCCCGGACAACCGCCGGCCGATTCGTCTATGAGATCCGGATTCCCCTGGCCGCCGGCGAGGAGGCGATGTTCGCCATCGGTTCAACGCCTGGGAAAAAAATCGGGCTGGGACTCGAAATCCCCGAATCCGGCTCGTCCTACCGCCGGCCGGGAATGGGGGGCCGGGGCGGCATGGGCGGAGGGATGCGCGGAGGTAGGGGAGGCATGATGGGAGGCCGCATGGGGGGCCGGGGGGGCGCGGGCCTGCAGAACTTCAAGATCTGGGCCGACGTGAAGCTGGCCGCCTCGGCCGGCCGGGTCAGCGCGGCCCGCCCTTCGCTTTCTTCCAGGCCGCAACCAGATTGACGAACCGGGAATAGCTCAACATCCCTTCCCGGACGCCCTGCGACCTGAGATATCTTTCGTAAACGCGATTGCTGATCCGCGTGAGCACGCCGCGATAGCGGTTCCAATTCTCCCGCTCCGCCCGAATGTCCGCTTTCATTCCCGGAGGGAGCTTTGCCCAAAGGGACCTGAACTCGGCTGGGGCGGCGCGGGAAAGCTCTCCGGAGACATATCCCCAATAGGAAAGAAAGCCCGAGTACCGGATAACGGGATCGCCGGACGCATCGCAGGCCAGGAAGGCCAGAAAATTGGCGTCGCCCTCATCGGTCAGCCCGAAGCCGTGGACCATTTCATGGGCCATGGTGAACGGCTTTTCACTGGGCAGGATGCCGCCCGCCGCATAGCCTTCGCCGAAATACGGGATGTAAACCCCGGAGCTCGAAAAGCGCATCATCCAGCCGCCCGGATGGAAGATGCGCACCCGGACCCGGCCGGGCGCGGGATATCCGAGCCCGGTCAGGACTTGGGAAAGAGCCCGCCGGAGATCGGATTCCAGACGGGCGGGCAGCATCCGGGCGACGAGCACGGAATCCGAGGCGTCCGGGATCGTCGCCCGGGATACAGCCGCCGATTCGGAGGCCCAGACCGCTTCCGCGGCGAGCTCCGCCGCGCCGAGGCCGGGGGTTTCAAGGCCGAGCCGCTTTTCGAGCCGGACGCGATCATAGTTGAAACCCCAGAGGAGATAGAAAAAAAAGACCAGGCCTCCGGCCAAAGCGGCCAGAGCGAGCACGGCTCGTCCGATCCTCCGCAGCCAGGACGGCCGGGGGCCGCCGCGGGGCCGGGCATAAAAGCGGAGAACCTTGATCGTGAGATACGCGGCCGCCGCGAACCAGAAGACGAAGAGCAGCGGGACCGGAGATAGGCCCAGCGTGTAATCCCATATCCAGCGTAATCCCACAAAGATTCCGCGCGAGTAGACCGTCTCGACGAACTCCGAATCGCGGCCGAGAAGAAGATGGAGGCCGAAGGCCGCGGTTCCGGCGAGGATCCAAAGACAGCGGCGGCGGAACGAAAATTGGACCCTGCGCCGATCGGCCGCGGCCGGGGTTTCGCCCGGAGCGAGTTCAGCGGCCATTCCGGGGCGCGGCGCCGGCGCCGCCCGTCACTTCGAGATCGACATCATAGTAAAGGGCCGACATCGGTTTTTCGGAGACGGGCTCGACATTGTCGGCCCGGACCACCGCGTGATAGCTCCCTTTTTTCAAGCCTGCCGTGGATACCGTGTTGGTGAACGTCTGGATTTTGCCGTTCCCGGAGACCGAAATGGAGAGCCAGGACGGGAGACCCGGCCGAACCTTCCAAAGCGGCAGCTCCGCGCTGCCGTTGTTCTTGACCGTGATCGTCCCGGCAAGGGTCTGCGCGCCAGGGTCGTTGCGGACAACCCGGTTGTCGCGGACGACCCGGTCGTCGCGGAGCGCGACCCGGTAGGAATCGGCAACGATGATCGGAGGTATCGGGAACGCGTCGGTCTTCGAAACGCGGAGCAGAGCGACATCGTTCGGCGCAACCGTGACCGCGAGGCCTCCGCCTTGGGGACCAGTCGTCTTATGAGTCCAGACGTCGCGCACGTAGAGCGCCGCCGAATCCGCCAGGCCGATATCCGACCAGGCGATCTTCACCTCGGCCGGCGCAGTCCCGGGATTGAAGACGAGCAGGGCCCGACTGCCGTCGAACAGGGGCTTGCCGGCCCAGATTTCGACAGGACCGCTGCGGCGGACGATATGGCCCTGGACGCCGAGCGGATCCTGATTGATCGCGATGGCTTCCAGATTGGTCAGAATGCGGATTGTGGATTCGGTCATCCGGCGTAGGTCGTTTCCGGCCATGAGCGGCGCGGCCATCATGCACCAGAGGCTAAAGAAGCTCCGGTTTTGAGACTCGCTCAGCCCGTCCATGCCGGTGATCATCATATCGGGATCATTCCAATGGCCCGGGCCGGCGGCGGCATAAAGGCGCTCGTTCTGGGCGGCCATCTTCAGGGCATGCGGCCAGTCGGCTTTGCCCGGTCCGCAAATATCCGACGTCGTCCGCCAGAGGTGGCCGACGGAGGCGGCCCATTTCCATGGCTCCCCATCCCCCCACGAGCAGAGGCTGTGGACGATGGGCCGGCCGGCGGCATGCTGGGCGTCGTGGAGCTTGATGTAGGTCTTGACGATGTCCTGGCCCTTGGTGTTGCACCAGTCGATTTTGACATAATCCGCTCGCCATTCGGCGAAGGCGGCCATATCCTCGACTTCGCGGTCTTTGGTGCCAGGCATGGCTTTGCTACACGTGAGCGTGCCGGCATCGGTATAGAGGGCATATTTCAATCCCTGGGCGTGGATGACGTCGCCGAGCCCGCGCAGCCCGCTCGGATAGCGCTCGAGGTTGGTCGTGAGGCGGCCGGACGCGTCCCGCGAAAAGCAGATCCCCTCATCGGGGCCGACATAGGCATAGCCCGCCTCCTTCATTCCGCTCTTCACGAGGGCCTCGGAAATCTGCCGGATCAGCGCCTCGTTTTGCGGCTCCTGGCCGAACTCGTTCCAGGGATACCAGCCCATGGGCGGAGTGAGGGCCAGACCGTCGTCCGCGGCATGGACCGGGCCCGCCGGGGCAACAAAGGCCGCCGGGGACGAAGGCCGGGCGGGAGATTGAGGCCGCGGCGCGAAGGCCAGGGCGCAGGCCGAAATCGCCAGGACGGCAAAAAAGATCGTTTTCTTAGGCATGGTCAGGCTCCTGACTTCCCTCGAGGGAAAGACCTCTTGCGTCGGGCGGAGTAGGCCCCGCCCTTCACGACTCGGGAGGACAGACCTCTTTTGTATATGGGATACCCGAATAATTCAAGAGGCGATCAGGCCGCGGGCGCCGGAGGGGCCGCGGGCGGCGCCAGATTCCGGTGCGAGCGGGCCGAGAAGGAGAAGGCGATGAAGATCAGGCCCACAACGCATACGACGCCGGCGGCGTAGATCACCGGATTGAGGAGCGGCTCGACGACGAGTCGCAGCAGCCAGCGCGTCTTTTCGAGAGCCAGCGGCCCGAGGTCGGAGGACCAGTCGCGGCCGTGCCGGAAAAAGGTCCATCGTTCGAAATAGAACGCCGAAGTCCGGACGAAAAGGGCCAGGCCGAGGGACGAAAGGCCGCCGATGAGGATCGGGATCCCGCTCCAGCGCAGAAAATCCGCCGGCGAGGAGGCGGCGACGAGCGCCCCGCCCAGGATGAAGATCGCGGGGATGATGAACATCGCATAGAGGAGAAACGTCAGGGCGTGCATCCATTCAAAGGGGACGAACCGCGCGTCTTCAAAGATTTGGACCGAGTCGTCCATGCGACCCACGATGCGCGCCTGTTCGGCGCGGACAGCGGCCCGCGCCGCATCGAGGTCGGGCCGGCAGGGCGGCAGGTGAATGCGGCCCGAATCGCCCCATTCGTTCTGGGTCCAACGACGGGTTCCCGATTCATCGCAAGGCGGGAGGTTTTTTAGCACCCCGAGAACATAGTCCTCAACGGCGGGATCGAGCAGGGCTTTTTTCAAGGGCCGAAGGTCAATGGCGATCCGGTCGGGGGGTCGTTTTCCCTTCAGAACATCGCCGATTTTGGCCAGGGCGTCCTGCAGCTCGCCCTGCATCCAGGGCAGGACTCCGATCTTGGCCAGCAGTTCCCGGGGCGGGGTCGGATTCTTGGCCAGGGCTTGGAACCAGGCACGCGTATCGGCGTCCCGGACCACGTCGGCGTTCTGGCTTTCCCGGACGACTTCATCGATCAGGTCGGGCACGGCAGCGATGATCTTCTGGGGGACTTCCGAAAGGAGCTTGGGGGACAACGCTGCCCGGCTCAAGCCCACCGACCATGTGATCGCGAACAGCAGCGGCAAGCCGATGAAAACGATGATCAGAAATCCGATGACTTTGCGGAACGAACTCATGGCGCCCTCCTCGCTCAATCCTATACCAAGTCGATTCTAGAACCGAAATTCATCCATCTCTAATAAAATACGAATGGGACGGGAAAAAGTTCGATTCTTCCCGGCTTTCTTGACAGGGGCGCGGCCGGGGCGGCCTACAAGGCGATCGTCTATCCCATCAACCCGAATGCCGAATCCGACCTCCGTTATGCGGAATGGGAATACACGCGGCGGCTCGACACCGAGAAGCTGGGGAACGGTGACATCGGCTACGTCCACCTGCGGGCCATGGGCGGCGACAACTACACCGAATGGGTCAAGAATTTCTATCCCGTCTTCAACCGCAAGGGGCTGATCATCGACGTCCGCCACAACCGCGGCGGCAACATCGACTCGTGGATCCTGGAAGAGCTCATGCGGAAAGTTTGGTTCTTCTGGCAGGGGCGCATGGGCGAGCCGAACTGGAACATGCAGTTCGCGTTCCGGGGGCACATGGTCGTCCTGTGCAACGAGTTCACGGCCTCGGACAGAGACATGAGAGGGGTCAGGTCTTAACTTTTAACGTTTTTGGCGAGACCTGGCACCAAAGGGTCAGGCCGAGTCAAATTTGCTAAAAGTTAAGACCTGACCCCAATTCAATCGCCGCACGAGATTTCCCGGCCCCGAAGCGCGCTCATCATAAGGGCGTAGGCGCAACCCACGCCCGGTCGGACGGAGATGGCCCCGAACGCGCAGTTCCGCCGGCAGGCCCCGCATTCCATGCAGAGGTCCTTATCCGTGAGCGCGGCTTTCTTTGCTTTCATGACGAACACCGCATGGGGACACACGACGGCGCACATCCCGCACCCGGTGCATTTCTCCGGATCGTAAGCCAGGGTGGCGACGTTTTCGAGATATCGGAGCGGCATTCAGGACTCCTTTCGCTCCCTCAGACCAGAGAGCCGGCGACGAGGGCGACGATCCCCAGCCCCCCCGAGACAATCATCGCCGGGACGGAGTATTTCATTTCTTTCACGACCCCCGAGAGCGAGGTGAACGTGCTCGACCCCGTGAAGTTCATCGCCAAGAAGGCCGATAGAGCGGGCAGGATCAGGACGTAGGAAAGAGAGACCAGCCACCCGCCGAAAGAAGCCGGGGGGAAGCCCCGGAGCGCGCAGACCCCGAGGGCCCAGGCCGCCCCAAAGATCCATCCCTTCAAAGCGAAGGCGCGTCCGGGGATCCAGGGCAGGAGGACCGGGACCGCGACCGTTCCGATGACGACGGCCCCGAGCACGGCTCCCCCGTCCAACGGTATGAAACGCAGACCCAGGAGCTTCAGGGCCCAGAGGCCGAGGAACGCCAGCCCGATCCAGTGACGGAAAACGCCCGTGAGCTCGACCGGCGTCAGGATCAACCGGTCCATCAATGGAAAGCTGACGAGCCGCATCTCAGGCGTCGCCTTCCGACCTGCATCTAAGTAGGCGGGCAAGTCTTCGGCCCGGACCGGCCCGAAATCGACATGGAATTTCGTGCTCTTCGTGACAAGGTGGGCGGCGACGCCGGGAGCGCCGAGCTGCGGGAGGACGAGCTGGCGATGGGAGACGATCTCACCAATCCGGGTCGCTTCAATGCGCCGCACGAGCTCGTCGGTGCCAAAATTGCCTTTTCCGGCGGCGCACCAGACGTTGATCCCCTTGGTGTCGAGCACGAGAAGCCAGGCGCTTCGTCCATCCATGGCCCACCGCACCCGGTCGAAGCTGATCTTGAAATTAGCCGTGACGAGGACCGAGGCGTCCGCGCCCGGTGCGCCGATTGCGTAGAGCCCGGGGGGGATCGCGTAATTCGACCGGCCGAATCCCCAGCGAACCTTCCAGGTGCCGAGCCTGTCGCTCAACATCGGACGAGTGGCCACGACGGGCGCGTCCCCCGCTGCCGTCTTCAGAATGCCGGTGATCCAAGGCCGCGACGTTCCATCCAATTCCCCGGCTTGGACCATCGATTCGCATTCGCAATCCGCCCCACAGCAGACGACGTCGTTGGCGTTATTCGGCTCCCTCGTCCCGGATTTTTCTGGAGGAGTGGTTTCAGATCCGCAGCAACTCATGATTACCGCGATTCGAATCCCACCCACTTATATTCCCGGGCGACGCTTTTCAGGATTTCGGGGAAAAGACTCGCGCCGTTGTCGGAATTTGTCATGACCACGAGTCCGTAGCCTCCTTGCCGGCTTGAGTACAGGAGACACTTGAAGCCATCGTTGCCGCCGTCGTGCTGGAAGTAGGCGCCGCTCGGGTCGATGCCCAACCCCAGGCCATAGTTTTCTTTGACCGGAGTCAACATGAGATCGACCGTCGCCTGAGTGAGGACCTTGTTCGATTTTCCCAGGACGCTGTTCTGGATTTCGATGGCGAAGGCTGCCAGATCGGTCGGCGTCGTCCACAACCCCGCGGCCGACATCTCGGGATAGGTATGCCGCTTCCCGGGCACGAGCCTCCCGTCCGCACGATGGCCCGCCGCCGCAGATTTTAGCTGATCCGGCGGCAACGGCTGCTCATAAGTGCTGTCCCACATGCCGAGCGGGCTCAGGATCGCATCCTTCATGAACTCGGGAAACGGCTTCCCCCCGACATCGAGGATCATCTGCTGAACGATCGCATACCCGCCGCCGGAAAAGCGGAATTTCTGCCCCGGTACGGTATCCACCCGGATCGGAGCGGTATTGGCCGGCCGCTCCCCGTTCAGGACCATGATCAAAGTCGGGACGGGTCCGGGGACGGGGTACCCGGGGAATCCTTGGACAGTCAAACCGCCCGTGTGGCTTAGCAGATGCTTCAAGCTCACTTTCGTTGGGGCCGTGAATTCGTTATCCGGCAGCTTCCACGATTTGAGCGACGCGTTTACGTCGGCGTTCAGGTCGATTTTCCCGTCCTGGACCATCTTCATCACGGCCATCGCCGCGACCGGCTTGCTGATGGAGGCCGCCTGGAACTGGGATGAAAGGCGGACCGCCTCGCGCGTTTCGACGTCGAGGACCCCATAGCCCTTCGCCCATTCGACCTTGAAGGCGTTGATGACGGCGATGCTCACGCCGGGGACTTTGTAGAATTGCATCCGGTCCTGGATGTTCCCCGGCGGCGCATTCGGCTCCGCTTTCGCGGGCACAAGCCCGTCCTCGACCCTCTTGATGCGGGCGGCCAGATCGTTTTGTCCGAATGCCGCCGCCGCGAGAAACGCCGCCATCAGCGCAAATCCGCCGAATAGGATCCGTCCTTTTCTTTGAATCATCGATGATCTCCCCTTTACTCTTTACCCGACACGCCGATATCGGATTAGCAGCGACCCCGGCGCGTCCGGAATCTTGATCGACAGCCCGCCCCCGAGCTCTTTGCCGTTTTGGTAAATCGTAAGGCCGTAGTCCTCGAAGCTGACCTCGTAATCGGCCGCCGGATCGACTCCGCCCATCCTGATCGTGATCGACGCAACCCGGGCCAAGGCTCTTTGCATGGAGCTCTCCTTGAGGCTTCGTCCTCCCACTTTATCTCCAATGCTCCACTCCGGTCAATTCATCAAGGAGAGCCGAAATCAACAGGCAACAGCCCGCCGGACCGAATTCGACTCGAACTACGACCGGAACGCGTCCGGCCGCTATGACCGGCGCAACTATAACGTCTTCCTGAAATTTTCCTACTGGTCAAGGGACGAGCCTTCGGCTCGCCACTCGCCCGTGGCTTTTAACCACGGGCGAGTACAGCGGAAAAGGACCCCCGGGCAAGCCCGGGGCCCCGGCCGTCGTGGAGGGTGTGAAGTCCGGACCCGCCCCCTTCACTCCCCCTAGGGGGGAAGTGA